>Ga0073928_10000668_pt1 | contig 76264 bp, 86 predicted proteins | sample PaiPotPPA55metaG_FD_76969 | JGI IMG/M metagenome (GOLD analysis project Ga0073928, IMG submission 76969) | Iron sulfur acid spring bacterial and archeal communities from Banff, Canada, to study Microbial Dark Matter (Phase II) - Paint Pots PPA... ...
CGCCGACCACATGCTCTTCTACAAGTACGTGGTTAAGAACGTGGCCAACCAGTACGGCAAGACTGTGACCTTCATGCCCAAGCCGATCTTCCAGGACAATGGCAGCGGCATGCACACTCACCAATCGCTGTGGAAGGCTGGCAAGCCGCTCTTCGCCGGCGACGGTTATGCCGGACTCTCGCAGATGGCCTTGTGGTATATCGGCGGATTGATCAAGCACGGCCCGGCGCTGGCTGCGATCATTGCTCCGACCACCAACTCCTACAAGCGCCTGGTGCCTGGGTTCGAAGCTCCGGTGAACCTGGCGTACTCGCGGCGCAACCGCTCGGCGGCTTGCCGTATCCCGATGTACTCGGCGTCGCCGAAAGCCAAGCGCGTCGAGTTCCGTCCGCCTGACCCGAGCTGTAACCCATACTTGGCGTTCGCGGCCATGTTGATGGCGGGACTGGACGGCGTCGAAAACAAAATCGATCCCGGCCAACCGCTCGATAAGGACATTTACGATCTGGGTCCGGAGGAGCTGGCAAAAGTTCCGTCCATGCCGGGCTCGCTCGAAGACGCGCTGGACTCCCTCGAAAAAGACCACGCCTTCTTACTCAAAGGCGACGTCTTTACCGAGGAACTGCTCAGCACCTACATCGACTACAAGCGCTCGAAGGAAGTGGATGCTATCCGATTGAGGCCGCATCCGTATGAGTTTGCTTTGTATTACGACATTTAATAGCTTTTAGCCTTTAGCTATTAGCTCTTAGAGGCCCGGCGGAAGCCGGGCCTTTTTTTCTTCGCCACGCCATTCACCACTGTAGCCCTTCCGAGGCGTCTCGCTCGCTCGACAACGAAGAATCTGCTGATCCCAGACGAGAAGCAGATTCCTCGCCGCTAAAGCGCCTCGGAATGACAGATTGTTTGGGTAATGTTCCTTTGTCACAGACAGCGATGCCGGAAGTAACTACGCTCACGCCGTGAGGATCAAGCGTTATTACGTTTACATTATCGCGAGCAAGAGTCGTGTTATTTACGTCGGAATGACTGGATTTTTGATGTCGCGAATTCTGCAGCACAAAACAGGTGAGGGTGGAAAGTTTTCGGGGAAGTATCGGGTTCATCGCCTAGTTCACTACGAGACCTTCGAGGATGTTGAGACCGCGATCCGACGCGAAACCGAAATCAAGGCATGGCGCCGAGGAAAGAAAATCGCGCTAATCGAGAGCAAAAATCCGACATGGGAAGATTTGGCAGCAGATTGGGGAAAGCGGGTCGAGATGACCTTTCGGCCCGTGTGTTCACCACATAACCATTAGAATGTCATTCCGAGCCGCTTCAGCGGTGAGGAATCTGCTCGTCCTCGGCAAACAGCAGGTTCCTCGTTGTCTCGCCGAACTCGACGCCTCGGAATGACAGGTGTTAGGGGCTGGATTTTGGGGCGGAGATCTGCCCTTCACAAATGGACAAAGGCGAGTTATTCCGCCAAGGCCGAAGCCTAGAACGATATTGTGGCTTAGGCTTCATCTCCCTCAACCTGAGTCGTTTCACCACATAACTTCATCAGTAAATGTAGAGGGAACGCGAGTATAGAGTGTCGAGTAACCCAACATTTGATTTATCCAGTAGTGGAATCCCGAATGCCGCCCTTTTTGAAGGACTGTCGCAGGATGAGCTGAACTTGGTGGTAAGCCGAGCATCTCTGAGAGAATTGCCGAAAGGCGCATTTCTCTTCCGGCAAGGAGAACCGGCGAGCGAAATGTTTCTCCTCGAATCCGGCCGTGCACGGCTCCATGAAATCACCCGCGCTGGCCACGAGTTGCTGATCCGGTTCGTTCGACCCGGTGAAGTGTTTGGCGATAAGGGAGCTATTCCAGGCTCGCAGTACCGCGCGTCTGCGGTCAGCGACACGCCTGTCCGGATCTATGCGTGGACGACCGCGGCGATGGGGATGTTGATCGAGGAACTGCCGCGGCTGGCAACAAATTTGTTTAAGATTGCGACTCAGTATTCGCACTACTCGCGCGAACGCTACCTGCTACTGGCGACGGCCTCGGCGGAGGATCGAATTCATTGGGCTGTAGCAGAGTTGGCTCGCGTTTTCGGCTCTCCTCAGGCGAATGCGACCGCTATCACCGGTCAAGCCGTCCAACAAGATATTGCCGACCTGTCGGTCACGACGATCTACACCGTCAGCCGGGTTCTAAAGAGTTATGAACAAAAGGGCATTCTGACCAAAAAACGCGGGCGCATTCTTCTCTTTCACCCGTTCGAATAACACACTTCCTCTCGGGACGACCTTGTCCGAAAGCAAGGATAAGTTGCAACTGCGTGCGTAAAATTCCGCTATAGTGTACGGCCTACGACGTTGCGGTACTCGCCTTAACTGCCAGATTTCGGTCAGCCTAAGCCTTCTGGACTCAAAGCATTTGCCTCCCGAGCCGTCCGTGCTGATTCTGGTAAACCCGCAGGGATGTGCGGCCCGATTCCACCGTCCGCTGGCCATTGGAGCCGCCATTCAGCTCGACGGCCTGCCGGTGGAGAAAGTCACCGCGAGAGTGGTGAACTGCATTCCTGTCACAGGAGCAGGCCGCTTGTGGTTAATTGGATTAGCGCTGGATAAACCGGGTAACGTGTGGGGTATCACCTCGCCCCGGAGGACTGGCACATTGACCTTCCAATTCGGCCACTCATTCTTTGCCTCGAGGATAACGAGTTCTATTTGCGATTGCGCAAAGCTGTGCTTGAGCAGGATGGCTACAACGTCGTTGGCGTGAATACGCCAAAAGACGCCTTGGCTATTCTGCGGGAATCGCCTGTCTGCATGGTGCTGGCCGATCATATGTTGCGTGGCCCAGCGGGAATTGCGTTGGCGGCCGAAATCAAGCACTTGAGGCCGGACGTTCCTGTGGTTCTATATTCCGGCAGACAGTCGGACGCACCCGAACACATCGATGCGTTTATCAACAAAGATGTTCCAACTCAGGAATTTCTGTTTTTGGTGCGTGCAGTGGTCAAACGCTACTTTCATGACCGTAGCTGACCGGGCAGGTTCTAAACCGATGCCTTCATCCGCTCGGGGTTAGGTGTGGGCATGGTGTGGATGCGGGGCATGGTTTCGGTGTGGACCGAGGCATGGTTTTCGAAATCCTGGAGCTCATTCAGTCCCCCCGAGATCGCCGCCAGGGTCGCGTTCGATTTGGATAGAACCGAAAGCAAATGCTTACGAGCGATCGGGCGGTCCGCCGGATGAATATGTTTCCACCAGCGTTTTACAGATTCCTGCACATCATCACGGCTCTTGGCGTCTTCGACCAGACTGTCAATAAGCCGGTAAACCTTGCTCTTTACTGCCTGATACGAGACGGAAATCTCCTGGCCCATTGTTCTAGTGCTCCTTGAATCGTTTTCAGAGCAAGACCGTCGCCAAACCGACGCTCTGATTCAGCGGCAGTTAGCGTTCATCTTTCTTTCACATTCTCCAACTTGTTGGAGAACTCACAGCTAGGACTATGGTTTTTCGTAGAGCGGGCGAGCAAAGTCGCTAAATTTCCCAGGGATGTACAATTCGGACTCTGAACTCGCGACCACGTACATTTAAAGTGCGCGTCGTTCAATTTTCACTCGCGGGGAGGCTAAGTGAAATCCTTTTACCTTCTGGTTGTAATTCTCCTGTCTTGCATTGGATCTTTGGCACAGATTGCAACACCGCCCAACGAACGAATGTTCTTTCCTTCCGATACATTCTGGGGATACGCCCAGTTCGACATTGCGCCTCCTCATAACGAAATCGACCCCAACATATGCGCCTCAGACGCCGGAAAGTTCGGCGGCGTAAATGCCCCCTGTAACGCCTTTGCCCGCTACATGCTCTCCGGCATCCTCGAAGTGCGGCCCTTTGGGCGCGGCCCGCTCCGCCGCTTTATGCTTTTCGGCGAGCCGGCCTTTCTTTTTGGCAGAAATGTTCCGCAGACTCTCTACACTTGGTCCTTCGACGCTATAGGCGTCGAACATTCCTGGGGTGCGGCGATTTATCTCGGCAAAGGATTCGAAGCGCGGGTCACTCAGCATTTTCTCTTCGATCGCTTTGGCGCCCGCGATGCTAACCTCGGCGCTGCCGACCTCGGCCCAAACGGTCCTTGGGGGCGTTACAACGCCATCGGCATTCGCAAATACTTCGGCAGCCGGCGCTGGTAGGAAGTTGTCGGTTTTCAGTGGCTAAGTGAGCAGTGACGGCCAACAATAGCTGACGCTCCGAGATCCACCAGGCATAAAGATATTTTTCAATGATTTGGCTTCGCCACCTCCGCGGTAACTCTGCGTGCTCTGCGGTTAAAGGCTTTCAAGAATGGCCGCTTATATATAGCGCGCAGTCTGTAATAGTGGTTTTACTGACGGCTGATGGCTGACGGCTGACAGCTGGCCTCATGCTATGCTGATCTGCCCAGCCCACCGTGAGTTCTAGCGCACCTCCATTCGGCGAGATGCAATCAAGCGAACAGCCCGGAGACCTCCGAGATGCTCTGGAAGTAATTCCGTTTCAAAATCCGGAGGCAGCCAGTCAACATCTCGGGCCGATTTGCGGCCGGTTGTCTGCCTCTTTAGCAAAGGCGCTTCCGGGGTTGCTGGCGGATTGTCCCGATCCCGATTCTGCCCTCTTGCTGTTCGATCGCCTGCTTAACGAAGGTTCGTCCGAAACCCTGCGCCTGATCGAGTCCCATCCTTTTCTCGCGCATTATGCGATCGCGGTCTTCGGAAACAGCCGCTATCTGGGCGAAACGCTGGTTCGCAATGCCGATCTGCTGCAAACGTTTGTCCGCGAGAAGAGAATTGACCACAGTTTCTCTCACGAGGAATTTTCTGAAGCGCTGGCTCGCTTTCGCTCCCGCTCATTCCAGCGTGATGTCTCCCTGCTGTTGAGCCGCTTCAAGCGTCGCGAGTACGTCCGCATTATGCTTCGCGACGTGCTCCGCATTGCGCCTTTGGCGGAAACTACCGGCGAAATCTCGGCTCTCAGCGATGTCCTGATCCAGGACGCACTGCGCGAAGCCGAGAGCGCGATGGAGCACCGCTTTGGCCTCCCGCAGCACCTCGACGCAGAGGGCCGGGCTCTAACAACCCCCTTCGCCGTGCTCTCGCTGGGGAAGTTAGGTGGCAGCGAGCTCAACTACAGTTCCGATATTGACCTCCTTTGTCTATATGGCGACGGCCGTGAGCCCGCGACCGCGGCAATATCCAATCGCGAGTACTTTGTGCGGCTGGCGCAGCAACTCACTGAGATACTCTCTCGACCCACTGCCGAAGGCGCAGTCTTCCGCATTGATCTTCGTTTGCGCCCACAGGGAAACGAAGGCGAACTGGCGATCAGCCTATCGAATGCGCTGCGTTACTACTCCGAAACCGCACACGACTGGGAGCGCCAGGCCTTGATCAAGGTCCGACACTCTGCCGGCAGTGTTTCCCTGGCGCGGGGATTCATTCGCGGAGTGCAACCTCAGGTCTACAGCGAAAAAATCAATTTTGTAGCAATCAAAACTGCGCTCGTAGCCCGCGAGAAAATCGATCGCAAGCGTAGAAAGCAAATCGCAGCCGAAGGACACGAGTCCATTAATGTCAAAGTCGATCGCGGCGGCATTCGCGATATTGAGTTTCTCGTCCAGTGTCTGCAACGGGTCTATGGAGGCGCCGAGCCCTGGCTACGCTCCGGCGGAACGCTCTTTTCGTTGCAGAAATTGCACGATAAGCGACACATCAGCGGACGCGATTTCCACGAGTTGACCTCTGCTTATTCTTTCCTGAGGCATCTCGAGCACCGGCTCCAGCTTCGCGAAGGACAGCAGGTGCACCGCCTTCCGCGCTCAGAACACGAGTTGCAAATCCTGCAACGGTCGATGTCAGGCCTGACCCCCGGCTATAGTCTCGCGGATCTCCCAACTTCCGTGCGGCAGCGCATGGCAGCAGTCGCCGAAATTTACCAGCGTGTCATTTATCAGCAACAGGCGGTTACGCCTCGGCAAGAGAACGAAGGCGAGTTTCAGCTCGAGACTCGCTCCGGGATCGCGACTGCTGATCAGTCTAACCAGCAGCTTCTCGATCAACTTGCCTTTGACGCGCCCGAACTTTCTCGAGCAATGTCCGGGCTCAGTCCCGTCGGACGCAAGAACCTGCTGCGCTTCTTGGGTTCGTCATACGGCAGCTCTGAACGGTACGCTTCCGTGGTGCGGGACCAGGAGGCGATCGCCCGCGCGTCCTCACTGTTTGAGGTCAGCGATTATTTGTCCGAATGTCTCGCGCGCTACCCCGAAGAAGTAAGCACACTGGCTGAAATCCATTCTGCTGCGCCGCAATTCTTAGGCGCCAATCTGTTTCATATTTCTCCCGTAGTTTTTCGTGAACCCTCATTCGATAGCCAAGACGCCACATTCGATTACATCGCCAATTCGACTACGGGACATGCCGAAAAAATGGCCTTGTTGCGGCGTCACTTCCGCCATCTCATTTTTGCCGCGGGCGCCCGTGACGTAGCGGAGCAGCGTTCCGTCTATTCTTCTCTCGCCGAAACTACCGCCGCTGCCGAGCACGCAATTTCCGCCGCTTTCCGCATCGCTGGTTCGCCCCGAGGGTTGGCGGTCATGGCCTTGGGAAGATTGGGCACCCGCGAGTTCGATCTTCTTTCCGACGCCGACTTGTTATTTTTCTGCGACGGATCAGAGAACCGTGAGGCGCTCACCAAATCGGCCGAACAAATCATGCAGGCACTTGCCGCTTACACCCAGGAAGGGATGGTCTTTGCCGTCGATGCGCGCCTGCGGCCGCGAGGCGCCGAAGGTGAGTTGGCGGTAACTCCGGCGCAATTGGAATCTTATTTTGCCGCCGAGGCCCAGCCCTGGGAGGCCCTCACCTATACCAAGCTGCGCCTGATCGCGGGCAGTGCAGAACTCGGCCGGCAGGCCGCACAAATAACGGAAGTTCTATTCAAAAGATTCGCCGCTGATTCCGGCTTTCCTCAAGCCGTCCGCGAAATGCGTACCAGACTGCAAGACGCCACTGCGCCTGCGAAGAGCGTCCGCACCTCAGCAGGCGGACTTTACGATATTGATTTCCTCTCCAGTTTTTTGCTGGTCAAACATGAGATCCGTCCAAAGAGCGGCACGTTGCGCGATCGTCTTTGGCGATGCTCCGCAAAGGGTTCGTTGGAGAAACGCGAAGCCGCTGTCCTCGATCATGCCGCCGAATTCTTCCGCACTGTCGAGCATGTTCTCCGATTGGCGACCGGCAGAAATGGCCGCTGGCTGCCCTCCGCCGAACACGCTCGTCATGCCGTCGAAACACTGACCGCGCAAATTTTACGGAGGGAGTTTCCCGAAGGCTTGGAGCAAGAGTTGCTGCGCACCTTCGAAGAGGTGCGAAGCATTTACGACCGGATAGTAAAGTGAGCCAAACACGAATGGGAAGGGCACGGCTTTAGCGTGCCGTAAAGCAGGTTAAGAGTCTCGGCTTTAGCCGCTGAGGCGATGTCTTAGAGCAAGCTCAGGGCACCCACTTAACTCTGTCATCCTGAGCGGAGTGGATTGATTCGCTCGCGAATCAATCTGCGCAGTCGAAGGACCTCGCGCTTCCAAAGCCAGGCACGGGCCCCGAAAGGGAATTCTCTTTCAAGTGCTTTTGTTCTTAGAAATTTTCGTTCAACCACGCCATCTCACCCCACCATTTATAATTCTCGGTTCCTAATCGCACCGGAGGAGTTGATGGCAGATTCATACAATGGCGTATCCGTGCCGCGCGACGGCGGACGCATCGCATACAAAGATGGCAAGATTCGCGTTCCGGATAATCCCATCATTCCGTTTATCGAGGGCGATGGCACTGGCCGCGACATTTGGAAAGCGTCGGTGCGTGTATTCGACGGCGCTGTGCAAAGGGCTTACAACGGGAAACGCCGTGTGGCCTGGTATGAAATCTTTGCCGGAGAAAAAGCCAAAGCTAAATTCAACGACTGGCTTCCACAAGACTCCGTCGACGCGATTCGCGAATTTCGCGTCGCGATCAAAGGCCCGCTGACAACTCCCGTCGGCGGCGGCATTCGTTCGTTGAATGTGACTCTGCGCCAAGTGCTGGATCTCTACGCATGCATTCGCCCGGTGAAGTATTACAAAGGCACACCGTCGCCGGTTAAAAATCCAGAGCGCATGGACGTCGTCATTTTCCGTGAGAACACCGAAGACGTTTACGCGGGAATCGAATGGGAGCAGGGAACTGCCGAAGCCGCCAAATTGATCGAGTTTCTCAATAAAGACATGTTGAAAGGCGGCAAGAAGCAGGTGCGCACCGATTCCGGCATTGGCATCAAGCCGATTTCGATTTTTGCGACCAAGCGCCTGGTTCGTATGGCTGTGCAACATGCGCTTGAAAGCGGCCGCAAGACCGTCACTTTAGTCCACAAAGGAAATATTCAGAAATTTACCGAAGGCGCATTCCGCAAGTGGGGATACGAGCTCGCGACCGAAGAATTTCGCGACAAAGTTGTTACCGAACGCGAGAGCTGGATTCTCGACAACAAAGACAAAAATCCGAACTTGTCCGCCGAAGAAAATGCCGCGCTGGTTGAGCCCGGACTAGAATTTGCTCCGCCGGAATTCGGAAAGTCAGTTGCCGAAGAAGTGCGTAGCGTGCTCAACAGCATCTACGCAACTCATGGCCACGGCGCATGGAAAAAGAAGTTAATGATCAACGACCGAATCGCCGATTCGATTTTCCAACAGGTCGTCACGCGCGCGGACGAATATTCCGTGCTGGCCACTCCCAACCTGAACGGTGATTACATTTCCGACGCGTGCGCCGCGCAGGTCGGCGGGCTGGGCATCGCACCCGGTGCCAATATTGGCGATGGATATGCCGTATTTGAGGCCACCCACGGCACCGCGCCAAAGTATGCCGACAAAGACGTGATCAACCCGGGATCGGTGATGCTCTCCGGTGTGATGATGTTCCGCTACATGGGATGGAACGAGGCGGCGGACCTGATCGAAAGTGGCCTCGAGCGCACGATAGAACAGAAAAAAGTTACCTATGACTTCGAACGTCTGATGCCGGGCGCAACCAAAGTCAGTACCAGCAAATTCGCCGATCACATCATCGATAACATGGCCGCAGTTTTAACTACAGTCTAAAACCGCGCCACCGATTCGCGCGGATGAACACGGATCAAGTTTTAGAATGATCCGTGTTCATCCGTGAAAATTCGTGGCGAAAGGAAATCATGCGTAAGAAAGTCAGCATTGTAGGATCAGGCAACGTGGGCGCGACCGCCGCCCATTGGATCGCCTCGAAGGAACTCGCAGACGTCGTCCTGATTGACATCATTGAAGGCGTGCCGCAAGGCAAAGCTCTCGACCTGCTTGAGGCCATGCCGATCGAGAAGCGCGACTCGTACATCCTCGGCACCAACGATTACGCCGACACCGCGAACTCCGACATCGTTGTTATCACCGCTGGCATTCCTCGCAAACCCGGCATGAGCCGCGACGACCTGCTCAACACCAATCACAAAATCATGAAGGATGTAGTCGCCAAAGCCGTCCAGCATTCTCCCAACTGCATTTTGATTATCGTTTCCAATCCGCTCGACGCCATGGCCCAGGCCGCGTACAAGATGAGCGGTTTCCCGCGCGAACGCGTGATCGGCATGGCGGGCGTCCTCGACTCCGCTCGCTTCCGCGCCTTCGTCGCTGACGAACTGAAGGTCAGTGTTGAGAACGTGACGGCCTTCGTTCTCGGCGGCCACGGCGATACCATGGTGCCACTTCCACGCTACTCCACAGTCGCCGGAATTCCGATCACCGAACTGATTGCGCCAGAGCGACTGGCGCAACTTGTCCAACGCACCCGCGACGGCGGCGCCGAAATCGTGAAGTATCTGAAGACCGGCAGCGCCTACTACGCGCCATCGGCAGCCACCACCGAAATGGTCGAAGCCATCCTCAAAGACAAAAAGAAGATCCTGCCCTGCGCCGTTTACCTCGAAGGCGAATACGGGATCAAGGGTCTCTACGTCGGCGTGCCCGCTAAGCTCGGATCAAAGGGAATCGAGCAAATCATTCAGATCAAACTTACCTCCGAAGAGCAGGCCGCGTTGAACAAGAGCGCCGACGCGGTAAAGGAGTTGGTGGGCGTGATTGGGGTTTGAAGCGTCAGATTAATTCTTGGCAACGATCTCCGGGACTTTTTGAGTTAGCAAATTCCGGAAGTTCTTCTCTTGATCGTTGCTCTCGAAAACGCGCTTTGGAATTACTGTGAAGGATCGGGCGCCGTGATAGAGAATGTAAGAATAAGTATCAATGAGCGCTCGTGAATACAAACTCCACTCTAGTTGTGAATCAATATGTTCTGTATTGAAACGGATACCTTGTTCCGAAAAAGTCAGGGAATATTGGTCGTGTAGTTTGGGTTCACGACGGAACAAAAGCTTGGGGATCACGAGGAAGGCGATGATCAGCATTAACGTGAACGCACAAGAAACACCAAGGCTCATCATGCTAGACCAAGTCAGACCCTCTGAATGCCAAAGATATACTCCGGCGACAAGAGTCACAGCTATGACAGGAATATCCAGCCAAAGTCGCAAACGGCATGCATAGTCAGCGCGTACGGCTCGCACATAGTCTGCCTCCGAATGTCGAAAGGAAAGACGAATCGAGTCTGTCACGTTCTGATTCTAGTCACGAGGTCAAGTATTGTGGGCATAAGGCCGCTCCCGCTAGCTGTAAATAAGCCGGAATCTTTGTTCATTCGTCACAGACTCTTATATTCCAGATCTCTACAATTCGCATGTCATCCCGAAGCGAAGAAGTCATTCGCTCGCGAATGACCTTCACGGACGAGGGATCTGCAGTTGCGAACGAAGTAGAGACCGACCCCAGCTGACAACACTTCGTAATAGGCCAGGAAGGGCACGACTTCCAATCGTGCCGCATTGAGCCAGGCAGGGAGGCGGCTTCGAGCCGCTGCGGTGCGCTGTTGGTCCGCTCGTCTTGGACGCATTTCTTAAGTTAGACCAGGCCCTCAGAGGCTAAAGCCGGGCAGTTCTGTTCGCTTGGTCGGCACGACTGAAGTCGTGCCCTTCCCGGTTTTGCGCTCTGCGGAAACCAGAAAGATTATTCACAATGATAAAATCTACCCATCCCCGAGTGGGGCTATAGCTCAGCTGGGAGAGCGCATCGTTCGCAACGATGAGGTCGTCGGTTCGATCCCGACTAGCTCCACCATTTTTAACCTCGTTATTTCAACCACTTACAGCCTGGCAGAAAATTTTGTACCGTTTTTGTACCGCCGTTTGACCGAGGTGCAATCTCTCTCTACCATCACTCCGCTTTTGATGGGAGTCTTCGTTTACGCCCGCCACACCACGGACTGCCCGAAACGCGTGGATCGTTTCTGGCGCCGCTGCCGCTGCCCCAAATGGCTTCGTGGCACAGTTGCCGGCCGCGAGGTCCGGAAATCGGCGAAGACCCGGAGCTGGGAGAAAGCCGAAATTGCCGCGCACTCGATCGAAACCGGCGACGCCTCTCAAAGCCCGATCGAAACCGACGCGCCTAAAAGTCCGATTGAGCCGCAGCGGGTGACGATCCGCGGCGCCGTCGAGGCTTTCCTCGACGATGAGCAAGGCCGCCATTTGCGCAGGGGAACGACCGGCCAAAGCCACACCCTACTCAACACACAATTGCTTGATTGGGTCCGGGAACGCGGCCTGGATTATCTGGATGAACTCACTGCGCCGGTATTGGCCAAATTTCGCGCCCACTGGAGCAAAGATCTCGGCAATGGGCAGAACACCGCGCGCAGAAAGCATGAACGTCTCTGCGGCTTTTTTCATTTTTGCATTCGCAACGAATGGATAGCCAAGAACCCCGCCCGGCTTCTGAAGCCAATCCGAGTGGAACGAGTTCCCACCGGATACTACACGCGCGAGGAATTCGCGAAAATCGTCGATGCTACTTACGCTTATGGTGACTGGCGAGGCGGCCACGACTTTCATGATCGTGGAACGAGACTTCGCGCCTTGCTTCTCGTCATGCGTTGGGGAGGTCTGGCCCTCACTGATGCCGTGACCCTTGAACGAAGCAAGCTGGGAAAAGACGGCAAGCTCTTTTTATACCGCGCAAAAACCGGCGTGCCGGTATATCTTCCATTACCTCCCGACGTAGCAGATCTCCTGCAGAATTTGCCAAATTCCAATCCGCGGTATTTTTTCTGGAGTGGCATCTGCGATCGCGAAGATGCCAAGAAGCCCTGGGACAAAAGTCTGAGGAGGGTGTTCAAGAGCGCCGCTTTGCGCGAGGCTGATGGCACTCCTAAACGCTGCACCGCACATATGTGCCGCGACACGTTCGCGGTGGAACTTCTATTGGCAGGAGTTCCTCTGGACCAAGTATCGCTGCTTTTAGGTCACGACAGCATCAAAGTCACCGAACGTCATTACGCACCGTTCGTGAAGGCGCGGCAAGAACAACTGGAGAGTAGTGCGCGTCGTGCATGGGAACAACAGCCGGCAGCACTCTGACAGCAGGCCCAAAATCAAGCCGATCTGGTCAGCCGCCGATGCACGCGTCTGAGAACACTCTCGGGGATCCTGCGGGTGACATAGCTTCGCTTCGATCTGGTCTCTTCATTTGCGAGCTCAACCACTCCTGGTTCTGAAGCAAAGAGTCGCCGCACAGTTTTTTCATCTAAACCCCACAGCTCTGCAATTTCGCTAATCGAGTAATGCCTTTGCAAAGAGAGTTCTGTTATTGCGCCGCTCTCTTCGGATGGTATGGGCGGCTTTGGCTCGGGAAACTTGAGCGTTTCTAATGCTGCTTTGGCTGGCGGCATCACGGACCTCCAATATCTGATTGGGCCTTTCTAGCGCATTGCCGTTCTTCGGTCAAAAACTCAGATCAACGTTGAATTATCGAAGCGATTTGACCGAAATCCAGTTTGGGCTTACCTTCACCAACGCTCGGGGCTAAAAGCGTGCGGAGAGGCGAACGTGTTTTCATCTTTCGAAGAAGTTGAGTGCGGGCTGCGGGAATCAGGTTACATTGCCGACCTGGTGACTACGACGACGGTCTATTTGGCGGGAAAGCTCCACAAACCACTGGTTCTTGAGGGGCCAGCCGGAAGCGGTAAGACTCAATTGGCGTATGCAGTGGCTGACGCAGCGAATACTACGGTTGAGCGCTTGCAGTGCTACGAGGGGATCAACGAAGAAAAGGCCATTGGTAAGTTCGACGAATCGCTGCAAAGGCTCTGTGTCGAGTTGAGGGCCAAGTCGGGCGATGTTGATTGGGCTTCGGTGAGAACCGAACTGCACAGTCAGGATTTCTTCAGCGCCGGCCCACTCACGCGGGCTCTGGTGTGCGAAAGGCCCTGCGTTTTGCTGGTTGACGAAATTGACAAAGTTGACCAAGCGTTCGAAGCCATGTTGTTAGAACTTTTGAGCGTGTATCGGCTCAGCGTGCCAAAACTGGGTACGATCGAGGCTCGCAGCATTCCATTTGTGGTGTTGACCTCGAATGAAGAGAGGCGCATCGGCGATCCCCTGCGTCGGCGCAGTTTCTACCTACGTGTGGAACACCCCACTGCCGAGCGTGAGGCAGAGATTGTGGCGCTGAGGACTCCGGATTCCAGTCCAGAGTTTCACGCCGGTTTGGCCGGACTGGCCAAAGCTCTGCGGGGGTGGAGCCTGGAGAAAGCGCCATCCGTGTCGGAGATTCTGGACCTGGCTGATGCGCTCAAGATTCTTGGGCATGAGCAGGTTACGCCAGAACTGCGCGATACCTTGCTGCCTCTAATCGCAAAGACCGAAGCGGACAGAAAAAAGCTGCTTTTGCGAGACGGTTTCGCGAGCCTGATCTATGACGCACAGCAATACACTCGCGAAGCGTTACGGAGTGCCGCATGAACTGTCTGGGTTGCGTGTTAGTCGTCCTATGTGCCGCAACCAGCTGGGCGCAGACCGGGGCAAAACGTCTGGAAGCTGAATACTACGTTGCCGCCTACGCTCAACACTATCGAGTGCCGGTGCCGCTGGTGCGGGCAGTTGTCGAGCGCGAATCAAATTGGCGGCCGTGCGCGATTTCTCCCAAAGGCGCTCTCGGCCTGATGCAGCTCATGCCCGTGACTGCTCGGAATTTGCGTGTGAGTGACCGCTGCAATATCGACCAGAACGTGTCAGCCGGCGTGCGCTATCTTGCATGGCTCATTCAGAAATTCCACGGTGACTTGCGGCTGGCGTCGGCCGCTTACTACGCGGGGGAAAACATTGTCAGCAGGCGCGGTCTTGCTTACCGCAATCCGGATGTTGTCGCATATGTGTCTCGGATGCGAGCCACTTACCTGCGGTTCGCGCAAGAGAAAACAGAAATTTCCGAAACCATTGAGAAAAGAGATATACGATGAAAATCTGCCGAAATTTGTTTCATCTCATAACGCCCCTAGCATGTCTCGCCCTGGCGGCTGCACAAGCCGATCTCGCTCCAGGGAGGATTCTCAACCTCAGTCTGGATCCACAGAGCGTTACCACGTTGCAATTGCGACCCGGATTTGTCACGTCGGTTCGCCTGCCGGAACCGGTCAGTTCCGTGGTCCTCGGCGATCCGGCCTCATTCAAGGCCGAACATTCAGAGGCCGAGCCGCAATTAGTTTTCTTTAAGCCAAGTACCCCCAGCGCGTCTCGCACCAATGCGTTGATCACGACCCGGACAGGCCGTGAAGTCTCTTTGGCGCTGGTAAGCCGCGGAGTTGCGGACCGGTCGGCGCCAGTCGATTACGTTCTGAAGTACGAGCCGCTGCGCAGTTTTTTTATTGCGGCAAGCCATCCCAGTTTTGTGATCGAGGAGACAAAAAGCCTCGACTCGGCGAAATTGCCGGGAGCGAGTCCGCCGCAGCGAGACGCCATTGGTCCCGAGGAAAGCATGCTTCGAGATCAGAAAACGGAGCCTCCACATTGGGAAGGCAGGCAGTTGCGCGTAAGTGTTGGACGCTCTACCAAGAACGGCGATGAAGCGGCAGTGACGTTCTCAGTGCTCAATGCCTCTTCGAAGATGATCGAGTTACTTCCACCGCAGATGGAGCTAACCGACAGGACGAAGGACCATCACCATAAGGTGACTAAGGCAGAGCCGGTACCCATCAAGAGCTACCGACTGACATCCCGCAGATTGGCGCCGGGCGAGAGGGCGGATGGCATCGTCACATTCGAGAGACCCGCATTCAAAGTCTCGTCGGATCGTTTGATGCTGCAAGTCGCACAAGTCGAACAGGTAGATCGCCCCGTGCTGGTGGCGGTCTCTTTTGTTCCAGCAGCCAAAGGAGATACGAGATGACCCAGAACAACGGAAATAGAAGCGATCACGGGACCGTCATCGTCGACGACCAAATTCTGCCCAAGGTGAGTGGACCAACGGTGCAGACGGATATGGCAGCAAAAACCGAATTGGCTACAAGAACCAAACTGCGGGCCAGACAAAAGATCCGACAGAACCGGTTCGTGATTGTTGCGGCAGGTGCGGTCGTATTTGCGCTACTCATCTTTGCCGTTGTCTCTGCTCCGCGAATGTCCGTCCCGCAAAGTGGAAGCGCGCAGAAAGCATCACGCAATGATGCGAATGGGAATCAAGACGCGCAATCCCAGGCGATGGCATCTTTGGGCGACAAAAGCCTTCTCCCGATCACTGACTCGGGACGTCCAGTTCCCAAAGAAGGTCACGACGGGTATCTGAACGAGCAGGATCTCGAGCGAAGCGCTTCCAAGAGAACGTCCACAAGAACTTTTACGCAGCCCCCGCAGTCTGAAAACACTGCCGGCACATTAGGCTCCATTCCGCCGTTTGGCGAGCAGCCCTGGCAGGCGCCGCCCTACCAGCCGGGCATGGGGCCGAACATCGTAGAGCAGACAAAAGATCCAGGTAAGAGCGAGCGCGAAGCACTAGAGAAGTCATCGCTCGTGTTCGTGCGGACTGCTTCAGCGACGCAGTCTGGTTCCGAGCGCCGTGAAGATCCGGGAGCTGTTCCGCAATACGGGCTGGGTCTTCCAACGGGCACACGGCTTCGCGCACGACTGGAATCGTCAGCTAGCACGGCGGTGCGCACGCCGGTGCTGGCGGTGATTGAATACAACTATGAACGCGATGGAGAAATTATTGTTCCCGCAGGAGCTAAGGCGGTAGGCCAGATCCAGGAGGCGGACCGTTCCGGCTACATGAGAATCCAATTCGACTCTCTATTACTCCCGGATGGAGCCAGCATTCCGATCCAGGCCGCCGCAGCCGATCTCCAAATGCATCCAGTTAGAGGAAAAGTGGAGGGAAAGAATACCCGCAAAAATGTGCTAGTCCGTTCATTGTCGGGAATAGGCCAAGCCGGCACCATGCTTGTCGGGCGTGGCAGCCTAAACCAGCCATTGAGCGAATCCGACTTAATTCGAGAGCGGGTGAGCAACAACATAGGGCAGGCCTCCGACGAACAACTGTCAAGGCTCGCCGTGACAGCCCGGATCGTTGTCAATATTTCAGCCGGTACTCCCATCTATGTTGTGCTCGAACAATCGTCAAAACCTGTCGCGGGCATTACCGCATCCAGCGCAGTTGCACCTAGAGCCAATGCAGAGAGTGCTGATCAGCTTCGACAGCTCTTGCGTTTGCAAGAGGAGTTGAATCAGGCCGGCACAAAAAATCAGTGACATGCCTCTGGAAGAAAGAAACGAGGGTCAACGAATTGCTTCAGTAAGTCGTTTCGGCCTAAGACAACCGAAAAGTTTGGTCTGCCCGAGAACTCGAGTACACAAAGCCCTGAGGCCCGAGCTGAGTCTTCGAAATTTATTTTCCTTGGGGTGATACTACGATCAGACCAGCCAATTGACCCACCTGAGAGTGCGCTAGATAGAGCGTGCCATTCTTCGCGACCACTCCATTGCGAGCGCCCTCGTGAGTAGGTACTTGTGCAATGATCGTCAGCTTGCCGGCAGCGTCAACTCGGGCGACCGTGAGCTGCGCCGCTTTGGCAGCGCCCACATACAGCATGTGAGTGGCAGGCGAGTAGTTGAGGTCGTCAACCCCATCACCGGTGTCGATCGAGGATAACTTCGCCCCGTTGTGTCCTGCGTCCAAAACCTCAGCTCGCGTACTGCAGGCGACGAAGAGGAATCCGGCATTTTGATCTATGGATATACCGTGCGGGCCGTCCTCACCACATGATGATGGCCATTTCGCCACCGTCTTGTGAGTCTTAATATCAATCGCCGTCGTTAGGTCCTTGTCCTCGTAATTCATGTAGAAACGGCCACGCTTTGCGTCAACTGCGTATCCTTCGGGCCGACCTTCGAAGGTGAGTTTCTCTTTTTGACTCAACGTTTTGCTATCCAGAATGCGCACGGAATTGTCGCGCGGTGCCGTGACCCAGACTTCCTTGGTCGGCGCAACATAGACAACACCGTCAGGAGTGGAATCGATGTGTCCACAGGCTTTGCGGACAAGAGTCTTTTCATCCAATGCGCACACGCTGGAATCGGCTCGGTCGCCGACGTACACGACTCCCTCACCTACCGAAACTCCGCTGGGACCCTGAACGCGCGTCTGGCCTCCCACCTCCACTTCTTTTGTGGCAAAGCCTGGGATCTCTCGAACGGAATCATTGGCCGTGTCTACAACATCCACCGATCCAATGTTAATGGCGGGAACCCAGACGTATCCTGTCTTGGGATCATAGGCGATGTAATCCATGGTGATGTTTCCCTTGCCGTGATCGGGAAGGGCGAGAGTGCGGGTCGTATATTTGTCGCCTTGCTCAGTGGCAGCATGCAATGCCATACCGATTGCGCACATGGCGACGATGACGCCTAGCAGCAAAGAAAAACTCTTTTTCATGGCTGGAATGGTAGCACTAGATTGGGGTTGCTGACAGCTCTCGAACTCCGATATTGCTTATCAGAATTTAGATTCGCAAAACACGAACTGCCCTTTTTGGTCCAAGCTTCGTATCATCTTCAATTTCAGAATGACAATATCCCTACTATTTATCGGAGTTTTGAGACGCTCGGAGAAGACATTCTGAAGTGTCCAACGCCCGATCTCGAATGCGGTCACGGCTTTGGAAAACTAGCGGCTCTTCAATTCGTTCCGTCGAAGCTGATCCCATCAGCTTTATGAGATGAAACAAATTTCGGCAGATTTTCATCTCATATCGACAAATGCCGTTCAATATTCGTTCAGAGAAAAGACCTGCGGCGCTTTCAATTGGTTACTGTCGAAGCTCGTCACCTCGCCTTATGAGATGAAACAAATTTCGGCAGATTTTCATCTTATAAGATCCCTCTAAATAGCCTGAAAACAACCCAAGAAGCGGATTACATTCGGAAACCGCGCCTTTCGGGTATTTTTCAACCGCGGGTGGTTTCCGCTCATTGCCATTCCTTTCACACGGCAAATTGAACCATAGCAATCCTGTGCTTGTTTGATCGAAATCTGAAACCGACTTATGTTCTCGCCTGCGACGCGGGAAATCAATTCAACGCGTCGAAGAAGAGGACCCGCATGAAACTTTCGAGTTGGAGAGCGACGCGGAGGCGATTCGCTCTTCTCTATCTCCTGGCCATTGTTTCGCTTCAACTTTATTCGTTGATGTCCTACGCGCAAAACCTTGGACAACAGCCAGCAACGGGTCAAGCGGTACAGGGACAAACCGCAGCCCAACCTGAAGGTACCGTTTTGAACCTAGTCAACTGGGTCGGGAATGTAATCGCGCCCGTGGGCGCCGCACTCGCTGTCGTCATGGCCGTAGTGGCGTATTCACAGGGACGCGGAGCCATGCGCTGGGCAGTCACCGCAGGTGGGCTGCTCGTGGTGTCCGGGCTCACACGTTTGATTGAGTTCTGGATCGCGCAAGGCACGGCCGGCGTGCAATAGGAAGATCTTCGGAGTCTGGAACCATGACGTTGCCACAAATCCTGGTCGACCTGATGAAGCTGCTGTTCGATATGGCAGGTCCGGTGGCCATCTGCACGATGGTACTCGCCGGAATGGCGTTGCGACAGGAGGGCGGCGTGAATTTCGAGACCGGAGGCCGATTCCAGCGCTGGGCATTGTGGTCGGTCATCATGCTCACCCTGCCCCAGTTCCTGTCCTGGTTTGCGGCACAAGGCATCTCGATGCCGCCCCAGGGCGGGAACATCAGCAGTGCGTGGGTGAACAGCATTGAGACCAGCTTTACCGGCTTCGTTTCGAACGTTGTCGTCGTACGGCTAATTCCAGTACTCGCCGCGTTCTGCATTTTAAAGGCGGCGCTCGATGCAGCGGAGGGACACAGCCCACTCGGGTCAATCATCGGCGGGATCTTCCTGCTATCGGTGTCCGGCACGGTGCAGTTGATGCAGAGCTGGAACAGCGGCTCGACGTTTGCGACGACGGACATGCTTACCTCGGCGTGGAATTTCCTGGCCGGAACGATTCTGCCGGAAGCTGCCGGTCTGGCAGTCGCCGGAGCGATCTTCAACTATGCGCGTCATCGGCCGTTCATGCCGCTAGTTGCGTCGGGCCTGGCTTTCTTAAGTGTTTCGGGAATTTGGAAGCTGGTTCAGGCCATGGTCGGCTGATTGGAAAGGAGGCTAAAGGTGAATCTTGCGAATGGACTGCTCAACCTGACGAACTGGGTGGGTAATGTGATTATGCCGACCGTGGCCGGCCTGTTCGCCGCCGCAGCGATCTTCCACTTCAGCAAGGGCCGAAACTATCAACACCTCGCGTACGCGGCGCTGGCCTCGCTGATGTGCTCGGGCTTGTTGCGAGTGCTTGAATCCTTCAGCAACCAGGCGGCCTGGAACAATCCTGATCGCTACTGGATCTCGATTCTGACTCTGGTGAATTGGGTGGGTAACGTCCTGCTGCCGCTTTATGGGGTGTTGCAGATCGTGCTGGCGGTAACGCACTACGCGGGCTTGCTGGAAAGAATGACCGTCGGCGAAGCATGGGTACGGAACCTCGTCGCAGCGATGTGCTCGTTCGGATTATCGGGACTGCTGCGATTGGGGGAGTTTTGGATACAACACGGCACGGCGGGGGTGCCTTAACAAGGAGTTTGAGAGATGGCTTTACACGTGACACCGGTTAACCGAAATCTGCAAACGCGAGTGACCTTCATGTTCCTGGAGTTTGAGGACCTATTTGTGGTGCTCGGAGCGGCAGCAGTCATGAACGTCGTAGGTCATTTCGTTGGCGGGGATATCGCGGGCATGCCCATGAACCTGGTTCTCCAATACGGTGTGCCCCTGCTTATGGTGCCCGTGCTGATGGCATTTAAGTACGGGAAGCCACGCGGATATGTCCGCGATCTCGCTTTCTGGTACTTGAGGCCGCGCGCGTATTGCGCGCTGGCACGAGACCGGCAACTGCAATCGGCATATTTGCGGAAGGAGTAAACGTGCCACTCACGCTGACACAACACGAGAAGAGTCTTCAAGATCCAGCAATCTGTGAACTACTGCCGGTTCGCGACTACCTCGACAACATCATGGTCCGCACCGATGGCAGTTTGGTGGCGGGATACGAACTCAATGGACTTACCACCTATTTCGCGAGTGATGAGGGGCGCGACCGGGGCAAGTTGATGCTCGAAGCCTTATTGCGATCTTTGCCCGAGCAGAGCATGCGCGTGCAGTTCAGGTACGAAGTCGTGGAAGACTTGGGTAATGTCCTTGAAGACTACGTCAGCGGCCAACGGTCGGAGTCCAGTGCGGTCATTGAACTCGATGCCCTGCGTGTCGAGCGATGGAAGACCAAGGAAGAAGCGGGCGCCTATACACGGCCGATCCTTCATGTGTACTTCATCTGGGATCCGGCCCTGCATCATCGCATTATTGGCAAACCACTAAAGCCTAAGGGAGAGATCTTTAGCCTGTCGGCGCACAAATGCATTGAGCGCTCGCGGCAAGAGCACCAAGACCTCTTGGCCGAATTTGAGAGTCTTCTTCACGGCGTCGAAACGGCTCTTCAGGCTGCTGAATTGGGCGCTCGGCGACTCACGGATCACGAACTCTTCCTCGAACTTAAGCGTGCCCTCAATCCTCTTTCACCTAACAGACGCCCCTATCGCCGCCCTGAGGAGCAACTCAGATATTCGAGCGCCCGGGAGCAGATGGCCGATGTAAGCATTGTGGACGAGACCGATGGATACCTGAATGTCAGCGGCGTCCTGTATTCATTTATCAGCTTGAAAGAACTGCCGGATGCGACATTCCCTGGGGTATTGCGGGAGCTAATCGGTCTTGATTTTCCAATCATCGTCAACGCACAGATCACGATTCCCGACCAGGCGAAGGTGCTCAAAGGCTACAAGGGCCGGCTGCGCAAGATGCAGGCGGCACAAAAGGACGCGAACGGCGGCTTCCGCATCAACGTGGAGGCCAATGTCGCCGAGGAACAACTTGTCAGGGTACAGCAGGACATTATTTCAAGCTCTGTGAAGGCGGCAAAGCTGAGCCTGGTCATCGGGACGCGCAGTTCCCAGCGTGCGGTGACAACATCTGAACTGGAACAGGCCGAGCGCACAATCGACAATCGCCGTCAGCAACTCCTTTATGCGATCGCCCGCATGAACGGGGCCAAAGCAGTAGCCGAAACCCTTGCCAAGCGGCGCCTCTTCATTAGTTCACTTCCCGCGATGGCCGAAGCCGACAAGCGAGACCAGGACCTGCTCACATCAAATGCAGCCGATTTGCTGCCGGTCGAGGCGCCGTGGAACGGAACGCCCCGCTCTCCACTTTTCCTGTTTGAGACGCCATACCGCCAGCTCATTCCTTTTTCATTGTTCGATCCCGGCCTAAGCGACGCCAACATGCTCGTCATGGCCAAGTCGGGCGGCGGAAAAACGTTCATGGTGCAGCAATTCCTGCTGATGGCCGCACGTGACAATCCATTGATCTCGATTATCGAACGCGGCGACTCTTATCAACCCCTGGTTGAGCTGATGGGCGGGCGCATGATCACTATGTCGCTCGATGCCAATCAAACGATTAATCCCTGGGACCTTTCGGAGGCCAAAAAAGAGCCGAGCAAAGACCAGGTTGCATTCCTCAAGAACCTAACGCGCCACATGCTCGGTGAGGGCCGCGCCGAGGATACGGAATTGCTCGACAACCTGATCACTGAGGCCATCCTCAGGACTTACAAGCGTGCGGCGATACGGCCGTCCAATCCCATTCCAACTTTCTCCGATCTCCGCGACGAACTCTCGCAGTGGCGCGATGAAGACAAGAACGAACGAGTCATGGACGAGGCGCACCTTGCCGCTATCAAACTCCGCAGCTGGACCGGCGACAAAGGTGTGTACGCCAAACTGTTCGACCGCCCGACCACAATCTCTCTCGATAACCCGTGGCTGTTTTTCAACGTGGAGCAGTTGAGTGACGACCCGCGGCTCGAAACAGCGATGAGCCTGCTCATCGCGCATGCCACGGCGCGGCGGGCCTCAGGCAAGGACGGCCGCCGAAGCATCACCGTGCTCGATGAGTGCTGGTTTCTGCTCGATTCGCCCGTCCTCGCCCCTGAGGTCGTTCAACTATTCCGCACGGCCAGGAAGCGCAATGCAAGTGTTTGGGGCATCAGCCAGACCGCCGAGGACTTTGTAGGCACGGAATCAAAGCCGCGCGTACACGGCGCAGGGATCGTCAAGAATACGACCACCAAGATTATCGGCCAGCAGCCTGGGGACATGACTGCATTGCGCGAGCACCTTCACTTGAATGACACGGCGCTCAACCAGATCAAGCATTTCAGCGCACCCAGCAAGGGAAAGAGCGCCGATGCTTTGGTTGTGATTGGCGAGAAGGCTGAAACCACCCACACGATCCGAATGTCACCTACTCCTGTGGACTACTGGATCGCGACCACTTACGCACGCGAGAGGCTATATCGCTCATGGTGGATGCAACAGCACAATGGCAAGCCGTTGATGGATACATACCGGGACCTCGCCGACCGCTTCCCATCCGGCCTTGCTGATCTCGAAATGTTGCCGGAGGAGTTTTCAGGAGAAGTTGCAAAAGGAGTTGTCAGATGAAGAAGTACTTTCGCCATTTGGAAGCGATTCGGGCAAAACTTGGCCGTGGGAAGCGGTTCCTTGCCGTCTCTCTAATCGCGCTGCTTTTGCTCCCTGGCACCGCGCGTGCGGCGGGACTGACCGACATCATCACGCTGTTGACTACCATCACCAGCACGATCCAGAACGCAATTGGTGAGGTCCTCACGGGAATTCAAACCCTCAATTCCACGATCAACAATTTCCGGCAACAGGTGATCTGGCCTGTGACCGCTCTCAACCAGACCCGCGCCTTTGTTAATTCCACGCGTGCCCAATATCAGACTTTGATGGCGCAGATTCATGCAATCAAGAACAACAGCGCGACACTCACTACCCCCACGCAGTTGGAAACATTGTTTCGGAGCGCGCAGGCCGGCAGTATCGCCCAACTTCAGCCGTTGTACACGAACGTGTACACACCGGTTCCGCTGGCACAGAATGCCAAACCAATCCAACGGTACTTGATGGACATGGATGATGCGTTGGCCATGGGATCGCTAAAAACGTCGGTGCTAGCAGATCAAACGACCGCAGGCATGCTGACGCTCGCCGATTCCATCGAACAGCAGAGCGCCAGTGCCGCGCCTGGCTCGGGACCTATGCTGGCTGCCGAGGCTCAGGTCGCCAGTCTTGAAAGCCAGGCATACCTTGCCAAAGTCCTTGCGGCCGAACTGCGTCAGGAAGCAGTGAAACTGGCCCACCAAAACACGTTGCTCAAGCAGAGCGCAACGGCGACCCGCAATTTACAGAACCAGATACAGCAGTTGCTGGCGCACCCATAGGAGAAAGAGATGGAACGCAAGTTATCTATCCGTGCTTGGAAAGTCATCCGGAACGCCATCGCATTCGCGCTCGCGTTTGTGGTTGTCGTGATGATGCTGCCGACAAAGGCCAGGAGCCAGTTGGGGCTCGACCCTTGTTGCGCCATTATCTCGGTCGGGTTGACCACGATTTCAAATCTCCTGAGTAGCGTTGTCGCGAAGCCCCTGGGGGCCATTCAGCAGCTTGAGCAGCAGGCAGCCAATTTTGAGCAGCAGGTGGTATTCCCGATGGCCGCCCTCAATCAGGCGCGCGGGTTGGCCGGTCAGTTCCAGGGCCAGTTCACGCAGATGAAGAAGACATTTCAGCTATCTGTCTCAAGCGCCACTTTGCCCGCCTCGCAACAACTCGAAAAGAACCTCCTATCGCGCAATCCGAGTTTCGTTCCGCAGATCTCCGGCAACTATACCGCGCTCTATGGCGCGGTAATGCCGGCAACTGATGCGCCGCCACAAGTGCGGGACCTGGTTGACATGACGGACGCCGAAGCCCAGGCGGCGATGAAAAAAGCAGTCGAGATCGATGCTCTGGCCGATCTTGAGCTGCAGGCGGCGGAGCAGATCAATCAGCAGTTGCAGACGGCCGCGCCGGGAAGTGCGCCGATTCTCGAAGCAGAGGCGTCAGCATGGCTTGTCCGTGCGAATGCTTATACCCAATCGGCGATGGCGGAACTGGTGCGCGTGCGGTCAATCGAGTTGGCCAATAACGGGGCGCAATTGAAGTTCTCGACCGCTCACACCACCAATTTGCATTCAACCGGGAGCCAGGTGCTACAGGGAGCGCACTGATCGTGTTTTATTTCGAGCACCTGCTGAATACGGCCCTGGGGGCGATCGATGGTACGCGGGTCATCCCCACCATCACGAACATGGCGTTCGCGATCCTGCTGATCGGATTCCTGGTCGGCCTGTATCAGGCAGCGCTACGTGGCGGTGACCTTCAGGCGCTGGCGGTAACGGCGATCAAATACCTAGTGGTTGCCATGATCTTGTCGAACTGGACGACGGTGTTCCGCGACGTAAATGGATCGTTTACGGCAGTTGCGGATTTCGTGTCGAACAGCTCGGGCGCCGGCGACATGTTCATGAATTGGATGACGGAGCTGCAGCAGCAGTCGACAACCAACCCAAATCTCACGTTCTGGGACATGATTACGGGCGATATACCGGGAATGATCGCCGTCGGGCTGCTTCTGATTGCTTACATTGTCTATGCATTATCCATCATTATCTTCTGCTTCTTCTATACGCTCTACGGCACAGTTTTGTATGTAACCGGACCGCTGGTGTTGGCGCTCATTCCCATTTCTGGGATCGGACAGCTTGGAAAAACGTACGCCATCAATCTGATGATTTGGAATGTCTGGGGAATCCTCTATTCCGTTTTCGGAGCGCTGATCACGGCAATCCACTTCAACCATGTCAACAACGTACTGGGCAATGGATTTCTTGGCTTTCTGCAAGGCGTGCCTGACTCCACCATGCTTGGCCTGATAAGCATCTTTTACGCCCTTGCCATCGCAGTGGTCCCATTTATTGCCAAAGGGATCATCTCGGGCGACGTGGGATCGACAGCAGTCGCTTTGGTCCGCGCAGCCGCCACCGCGGCAGGTGCTACGTTGGCCGCCGTGAGCGGATTTGCCGCCGGTGCCGGCGCAGCCGGTGCTCCCGCCGCGGCGGCAGCAAGTGCGGGTGGCGGTTCGTCCACCATGGGCATGAGTTCATCCATGCCTCCTCCAACTCCGGCGACATCAATGGCGGGATTCCTGCAATCGGGGATGTCGAGCGCGATGAACAGCAACAGCAGTCCGGTTGCGCCGGCGGTAAGTGGAGGCACGAACGGAGGTTCCGGAAATGAGAATGGAACTCACTCGGCTTCGGCTAGCCCGGCGAGATCGGGCTACATTTACTCGCCAAAATCAGTGACTCAGGCCGTCACCTTCAACGTTGCGCGGGCCTTGGGACGTGTAGCAGGAAGACAAAAACCGGAGGACAACTGATGTGGCTGGAGGCTTGTATGTGGAGACAACCGCCGATCTGGGAGCCGCAAGGAACGAAGTTCCGGCCCTACAGCGTCACCACCCTGATCTTCTTTTATATCGGCAAATTTTTCGGCCTTCTGTTCGGACGGCGCAGATAGGTCAGTAAAGGAAGCGATGAATATGTGGCTAAAAAGAAATAAAGAGCAGCAGTCTGAGGTTGAGGAAAAAGTCAGCTACAGCCGCTACTACGAACACGATGGAGCCCTGCGGGCATACGCCAATCGCGCCATGGTTCTGGCGTTTTTGTGCGTGCCTGCCACGTTGCTTGCACTCGGTTTTGCCGTTTACGTGCGCGTGCAGCCCCCAACGGTAATCCGCGTGGACGAAAATGGCCAGGCAGGAATTGTAGGCCCGCAAAAGCCTTCGCTTTCCATCACGCAGGGTGCGGCAGTGGAGCCGAGCGAATTTGAGAAGCGGGCTTTTGTACGCCAGTTTCTCGAACGTTATCTCAATTTTTCTCCTTCAAACGTAAGCCGGAACTGGGCCGACAGTCTGAACATGATGACTGCCAACCTGCGCCGTACTGCGTTTGGCGGCATGCTGAAAGAAAATCTGGTCGGCAAGATTCAGGACGATCAGAGCAGTTCAGAATTCCAACTCCGCTCGCTTGAGGCCGCAAAGGACGACCCGCTGACTTATACCGCCTTTGGAGTTAAGGAGGTCCATCACATTCATGACCACAACGAAAGCGTGGACAAGGTGGTCAGTGAATTCCACGTGCGCCTGGTGGTCGAGAAGCGGTCGGAGCGGAACCCCAGCGGGTTGCTCATTGGCGAGTACTGGGAGCGGGCGATCGAGGGCGAGAAGCGCGATTGGGTTTTGCAACAGGCAGGTTTTACTGGACAGAACTAAAGGAGCTCGCAATGGAAAACAGACCACCTGCAGGCGCATCGGCGGCGCCGGCAGCAAACGATGGAAGCACTCGGCGAAAGAGACGAAATGGAGTTGACGTATCGGTGCGCTATTTCCTGCCAAAACCCGGCGCATCACCCGGTGTACCCGAATTGGGCCAGGAAGTAGCGAGCGAAGGCGAGGCCCTGATTCAGTCTTTCAAGAGCAGCCAGCCGTTCTACACGTTAGCGGCGTGGAAAGCAGTTCCGGAGGTAAATGGCGGCGGCAGTCCTGTGATCGTGAAGCAGGCTGTCACGCGAAATTGAGTTTCTCTTTAACAACACAGCACTCGACTTCTCAGATGACCAATGCAAGTGATTTGGTCCTTTGAGCGCCCCACGGCTTGATGTGGGGAGATGTGCTGACCGGGCTTCTCGCTGTCGAGGGCCAGGCCGAGCGAACCCGAACAGGCGGCCAGGCGAGACGACGAGAGAGCTTGCGGTTACGCAAACTCCTTAACTCTCTCCGGGTCTCCGGCGGGAACAAATAGTTAAGGAGAATAAAAATGACGAAGAATACGAAGACGAAGAATTACAGAATCCCGACTGACCAGATTCAGAACCTCGAGATCGACCGCAATGGCAGAGTAGCGCCACGGCTGCACGATCTTGAGCCCTTGAAAAACACGCTGCTCAGCGTGCTCTATCCCACAATCAAGATAGCCAGCGTAAACGTACCGACCGAGATCCTCGACGACTACGAGGAATCGCAGGTCGAAAACCGGCTGGCAAAACTTGTCTGGAACGGAATTCACTACAAATTAGTCGGCGCGAGTGGTTCGGCAAAGAAGGGCAAGTTTTACTTTGTTGACCAGGAGCACAGCCGTGCAATTGCCGAGCGGTTCCAGCATTGGCCGCAGGCAGCAATCGTCTATTTCGGGATCCTCGTTTCTACATGCAAGGTGATGATGGAGGAACCCGACGCAGATGTGCTCGTCGTGCCCGATGGGAAGCTGGGAACAAATGACTGCCGGGGATGGATCAGGCGTTCTTTGTTCCTGAAGCTCCAGCAAACCCATGAGCAGCAACTCGTGATGGAGGAAATTGGCCGGCTCCTCAGGGATCGCTATGACGAGCCTCCCGACCAGAGACTTTTGGGCGAGCAGGAAAGGCAAGAACTCGCCCAGAATGCGAAACAGGAGGTTCATCGGAAAATCCTTCCGAGTGACCGTTTCTACCAGTTTCGCATGGCCTTTTCCAATACCCAGGCTAAGGGCTCATTCAAAGTCGTGGAGGATGATGTTGCCGACGCGCTTGAAGCGGATTTCATTCTGCCGGAGAGCGCGGTCAAACCAGGGTTGAAGGTTCCGGCATTGATGTACTCGATCTTCGGGCCGGGCAGAATGTTTCGCGGTAACACCGTTGTAGGCATCCGCGAATTCTCCCGCCAGCTCGAGTTTGAGTCCAGTTACACACTGCTTGAGCATGCACCTGAGGACTCAATTCAGCTGGAAATTTTACCACAGGCTATGGAGCAGGTGCGCAAGCTGAGTGGAGCGGTAAGCGAGGGCCGTTATGAAGAACTTCTTAAGATTTTGGGTCGGCATCCGGACAGCCTTCCGGATCTGGACCAGGATACTGGCGAAGAATTCAGAATCGTCGAAGGCCTGCTGTTGGCTGACGCGAGCGGCGAGATCGTTCGTCATCCTTACGTCAACAATCAACTGAACAAACTTCTTGCCCGCTGGGCGTACAAAGTAACGACCGGAGGAGGCTTCCGTCTGCCCGCATTTGCCCTGATGGACGACGGATACCTCTTTTTGAAAGATGGCAAGGTGCTCTCAGGTTCCGACTGGATTCCCGAGCACAGCGCTATCGTTCCACTGGCCTCGAAGTGGGGGCTTTGTGTCCGTTACCCGATACGCATGGTTGACGATCTTCTGCCTTTCAGGAACTTACACGACCCGTTGATCGTGAAGTATCTGAGCGAGCACGTTGCTTCGCAAGGTTGCGTTCTGACCGAGGCTGAAGGACGCGAACTGATGGCGCGGCAACTACGCTTGGAGGGCGCCTATGTTCTCCATTCCGAAACAGCAAAAAAGAACGGCGGCGACTTTGATTTTGACTGGATCTGTGTGGTCGAGGAAGACCGGTTCTCGCGCTTTGTGAAGGACCGATTTTCACGAGGTTTGGGAGCACAACAGGGAAAGAACAAAGCCAACAAGGCCCGCGATCCCTGGTTCAATCTGGAGCACGTAGCCATGAAGGCCAGGGGAAATCACATCGGCTCGATCACCGATTTGATGACCTCCTGCCGTGCTTCGGGCAAAGAAGAGCTTGCCCAGCAATTGGCGAAGGAACTCCAGAATGCGCTCGACAGCCTCAAGTGGCAAGTCCAGCCGGATTTGAAACTCGTTTCCGAAATACGCCAGCAGGTACGACAAGCACCCTGGCTTCGTCACAAGAATGAACGCCGGGTGTCTGATCTGCCGCTTCATCTCGATGTGGAAGAGTCAGACCGCATCGGGAAACTCTACAACCACGTCCGCAAGGAGATCGAGGATCTGCTGATCAACAAAGCCTCGATTGAGGCATTCAAGTCACTCGTCGTCGGTGAACAGGTCACGCGCGAGATGATGAAGGAATGCCGTTTCGTCAATCAGGCTTATGCAGCGATGATCGCGAAGATCGCCTCGCGGCGCGAACACCTCAAAGCCCAACTGGAAAAAACCAAAGCCGAATGGGAGGAAGTACGGCAGAGTTCCGATAAGGAACTGCGGCGACAGAAATTATTTGCCATGAACCAATCTTATGGCGCTTGCCATTTTGACGAGGAACGCGGCAAATACGAGATGAAGTCCATCCTGGCCTTCATACGCATCTGGGCGCAAAACAAGACCGAGAACCGGTTTGGCTGGCTGCAGGCCCTCAACCGCGTGGTTTCGCGTGGCGAGCGCTCCAGCGGCTCGATTCTCTTTCTTGCCTTTCCGCAGGAACTCATCGTGAAGTTGGCCGAGCGCACTGGAGGGAAGTTCGTCCGCGTGCATGTGCCCAAGCTTTACGAGGGATTCGTTCGTAACGACTCCTCCGGCCGCGTTTTCCTGGTTGATCCCATCAATGGAGGACAGAAACATACGTTCCTGTTCAAGCTGAAGGACGGGAACATCCTCCTCGACGACAAACCCGAACAGACCCAGTCGGGTGCCTCATCCACATCTCAGACAGCGGAACCCGCCGTCGAAACAACATCGGACGAGGACGTGGAATTTCCCGCGGTCCTGCCCGATGGCGATGTGAGCGATGTGCCCTGGGTCATGTGAGGCAGTAACCACTCTGGGCGGAATCCCTCGCGGGTTCCGCTCAGGACCCAAAAAGGAAATATGAAACGGATTCTCTCTACCTTTATATGCGGACTGTTTGCGGTCTCAGTGGCCGCGCAGCAGTCACAAGCTCCAGCTCAGAATGTGCTCCATATTGCCACGGCCCTGAACCATCTGACAGTGCTTGAATTTCACGAGCCAGTCACGATGGCGGCAGCCGGCAGTTCCGACTTCCAGATCGAGCGCCAGGACAGCAAAGTGTTCGTCAAGCCGACGAAGCCGGGAGTGTCCACCGATCTTCTCGTTTGGACCGCATCGCGCCGCTTCGCCTACGAACTAGAAACAACGGAAGAGGTAAAGACCATGAACTTTGCTATTGATGCTGCAATTCCTGCAGCGCCGCCGGTTGTAAGCGGCAGCGCGGACGAACTCGCTGACATGATGTTGACGCGCGCGTTCCTCGGAGCAATCCAGATTCGTAGCAACGTGCGGACACGACTGAATGAGGTCAACATTCATGTCGAACAAGTATTCCGAACGCGGAGCACGGTTTACGTCCACTACACGATCGAAAATGCCACCGAAGCGAGCTACCACGCGTCCCTGTTAGGCGTGTTTGAACTGAAGCTGGAGCATTCGTCCGTCTCATTAGGGAGCATCGCGCACACGCAACTGGATTCTCGCGAGTTGAAGAGGCTGGGCAAAGCGACAGCATTGCCGCTGCCTGTCGGGCATGTTGAAAGCGAGTCGGAAAAACTGGAACCGGGCTCTTCGGTCCAGGGAGTCGTTGCCATCCGGCAAGATCTGAAAGGGCCGGCGGTGCTTCAACTGATATTCGACTCTGGAATCAAGGCGACCTTTGTGATGTAAGCATGAAACGGAATCCGCAAATCGAAACCATGCGCGAGAGGCTCCAGAGTTACTTCGCGCAACAGCGCGAAGATACCATTGTCGCCTCATTGCAACACTGGACCGAAGATCCTCTTAAGCCGCGAACGGAGAAAGGCGGTTTTCGCTTGAACCCCATTCTGCTATTGCTGGCTGTGCTCATCACGTTTAGCGCAGGCACCTTTTTGTTCTTCACCTTTGGGCATCCATGACGCCTGAAAACGAATATCGACTTGGCCGCAGCGCCTACCATCGTAACCAGGAGGAAAGCCTCGGATTCGTCTTAGTTTTGGTTGCGCTGGTCCTGTTTGCAGTCGGCTCCTACATCTTGGTCACGCGCTTTCACCTTCGCCCAGCTCAGTTGGTAGAGGGCGGACTCTACCTGCTCTTTGCGTCAATTGGGTGCATCTCGGTTGCCTGGTACGTAACCACCCTGCCGCGGGGCCGCGAGACCACTTGGCCTCACCCTCCTTTATATATATCCCCGGAAAAAGACCGGAAGGCCGTCCAAACCGCCTATAACCAGAATGCAATCGTTCTCGGGTTTGACGTGCACCGAAAACCGTGGCTCTGGCCCGACGCAACTCGCGTCATGCAATCGGTCGTATTCGGCGCTACCGGCTCAGGCAAGACAACGCTGCTCAAGAACATCATTACCCAGGATCTGTTTCGTACGGTTGGTCCGGCGAATGACCGTCACCGCATCCCGATGCTGATTTTCGATGGCAAGGGCGACCAAGAATTTTTCTCCGATCTTCTGCCGGCCATCGAAACTGCGGGCCGGATGCACCAACTGCGAGTGCTGAACCCATCACGGCCGGACATTTCCGTACGCTACAACCCGTTCTTCAGCGAGCACGGTTTGTACCAGGAGCACGCGAACTTTGTCTTTGAATCATTCGATCTCAAGGAAGACTTCTTTCACGGACACCAGGCTACATATCTGAGCGATCTTGTGCGCGTGCTGGCGCACTCCGGCAAGCGCTTCAACATCCATGATGTGCTCGTCCTTGCGCTTGACGAAAGGGTTCTGAAGGAGCAAATCGCGATCGCTCGCGGCCAGCTTTCTAGTCAGGCCGGCGTGAGTCATCAACGCGAGCTCAATCTTGGGATGTCGATACGAAACCTGCAGCAGTCCTTCGAAGATCGAGACCGAGTGCCAAAAATTCAAGGGCTTCTCAACGAGCTGATGACGTTTCTGGAGGACGATCTTTCCGCCGTTACAGGGGCCTACGATGAGGTGCTTTCTCTTGATGAGGTGATCGAAAAAGACCTGATCCTGTTCGTCTCGCTGAACACCAACAAGAACTCAAAAGCCGTAACGGCTCTCGGCCGGATGCTCCTGCAAAACATGCAGCTAATCATCGGCAAGCGGTATGAAGACGAGCAGGAACGTCGCCGCCAGAACCGGCCGATGGTCAGTGTCATCCTCGATGAGTTTGCACCTTTTGCGTATTCAAGTTTTGCGCAGATTCTTCAAACTGCACGCGGCACCAACACAGCATTCCTGTTCGCGCTGCAATCTCTGCCACAGCTTCTCACGGTCGGCCGGGGCTTCCGCGATGACGTGTCATCCGCACCGAACACGACCATGTTGCTGCGCACGCGTGACGAGGAAACAGCACAGTATTTCCTCAAAGCGTCGGCACGTGTCCCGCAGAAACGACGGACGCTAACCGTTCAGCGCACAGGTTTACTGGAGGACAAGTATCAACCCATCGGATTCGGAAGCGAGACCGACATCAAGGACACTCGTTCACAGGATGAGCACATCAAGAACCTGCCTGTAGGGCAGATGGAAATCCTGATGACAGAGAATCGCCAGGGGACGTTGCATTCTCACCTGCACGTACGCGTCCCCCGCAACTACCACTTTCCGGGATTCGAGCCCAGGATCTACCCGAGACTCCATTCCGTGTCGCACGTTGAAGGCGCAAATTTGCGCTTCAAAGACACGAATTTGATTAGACAGCATGGCAAGCTTTCGATGAGAACAGGCAGGCTTACGTGGATGTGAAAACAACAATTCGCGTAGTCATAGTTCCGCTGATAGTCCTCGCGTCGGCGCCTTCGTCATGGCCTCAGGCGGCAAGATCCAGATACGACCCGGCGGCCAATGAACGGCCGTCGAAGCCGCGCGCTGGCTTCGTCGATTTCACGCTCAAAAAGATCAATCCTTCGGACAAGGATTACGGCCAAATGATCTCTGCCGGCCGCAATTTGCTGCTCGCAGAAACCATCGAGAATGGCTATTTCTGGTCGAACGTGGTCTCTCTCGGTTTGCTCGGATGTCTCTTCATTCTGGTGGTGTATCAGCAGAAGCACCTGAACCGCGCTGAGTGGAAGTCGGCGGAAATCGTGGCGCAATATGAGCACGCCCTGAAACGCGCAAATGTACAGGCCGCCGACGCCACGACAAGGAACAGCGAGATCATAGAGGTTCTTGTCGGTTTCAAGGAACCAACCGTGTGCCCGCAGCCGGCCCGCGCAAATAACAACGAGGCCGCTGTAGCTCGGCAGTCGCGCCCCCGCCCAGTAGATCCTCCGGCCAGCACCGCGGAATCGCCACGGAACGGCACGAACAAGGCCGTCAAAGCGAACGTAATCCCGACAGCTGCGGGCGCCAACTCAGGCGCGCAAATTGGACTATTTAAGCCCGACGTTGACCTCATAACACGAGTTAACTCGCTAGAACAGCTGCTCGCCCGATCCAAGGGCCGCGAGAACGAATTGGTTCGGCAACTCAATGAAGCCGGACGCAAACTGCAAGCGGAGCAGGATAAGAACCGCAGCCTTAAAGGCGGCTAATTTCAACTCCGGCTGGAATGGCAACGGAGTGCAAAGAATGCCAAAAGATGAAAAATCGAAGAATACAACTGGCGCGTTGGCCAGGGTTGAGCCCCGCGGCGATCTCGGGCCAGTCGAAGACCGCAACGAATACGATCAGCGCCTCAAATCCTTGCCTGCAGGCAAGAAGGAATTGGCAAAGGAAAGCGCCCGTTTCGCTGATCTCTGCCAATACTTCGAGCGTCAGAGGATGGACGTTCCCGTGGAGATTCTTGATCAACTTGGCCGTGCATCAACGCTGGCCATACCGGAACGAACAGAAGCGATGAAGAAGATAAATCAGAGACTAATGGAGTACCTGAATGATGCCGGTGACAGTCATTTCGTTCGGCAGTAATTGGTGGGCGCGTTTCGGTCGAGATGTTCACGACCGTTACCGATTTACCCGGCGCGCAGCGTACTTCAATTCGACTGGCCTGCGATCGGGAAGCAAGGTTCGGCGTTATTGGATCGTGCCTGGCCTGCTCCGCTTTAACGGTGCTGGCGATTTCAACCCCCAGGTTCCCGACCGTGCTATCGGGGCGACCTTCTGCGCTGACCTGACCTTTGCCTTTGGCGGGAACAGGCTCTTATTCGTGAGAAGGATCAGGAATTGCCCGCTGCCAGATTACTACCTGCTCGCCTTAGCCAGCGAGCGCTGTGGCGCGTTCGATTGTCAAAATTCTGGCTGGAAGTCGGAATCGGTGATTCCCATTGCCGTGAGTCAGCACCGAGACAGGGCGGAGGCACTTTTACTGATGCGGCTCGGAGATTGGGTGAAGACGTCATTGGGTATTTGGCAACTCAGAGCGGCCAACACACAACACCATGCGGCGCTCACCCTGAGGGAAGGTTGAGGTCTGAAAGTTCGTCATGCGGTACGCAAAGAACAGCCTGGTGATCAACCGAGAACGCGACATTCCTCTGTTGTTACAGGTGCGCAACTCACGCTTCATCAGCCACGAGCAGCTATTTGAGTTCATGCAATACCGGGGTATCGATCATTCCCGTAGCGGTTTCAATTGGCGCACCCGCAGGCTGCTTGGTTCGGGTTATCTCTTTGTCTGCGAGCGCCGTTCTGGAATTGGTTCGCCTGTTTATCGCATCACCAAAGAAGGCTTGGCTTTGCTTGAGCACAGCGGCCAGTTTACGACCGTACTACATTCCAGGACCGAGCATCTTCCGCACGCGTCCCAGATCTTTCATGCCCTCGAACTCAATGGCATTCAACTGGGATTGAGACGTCAGAACCTGCTTGCCGGCTGGCACTCGGATGTGGAGATTGCCTCCTTTAATAATATTTCCCGTTCCCCCTATCAGAAGGATTATGACGCGGTCGTTGATGTTTGGCTGGGCGATAAGCGAGTGTGTTTTGCACTCGAATATGAACGCAGCCTGAAGAGCGCGCGGCAATATGAGCGGGTCCGCCAGGCGCTCGAATCGGAACAGCAGGTCGGCTGCATCTTGTACCTGACTGCCGGGATTGAAATCCTTGTGCACCTGGTGCACACGTTCCAGCAGATCTCGACCAATCTGGCTTTCGCAAATGCCCCGGACTTCGCCGAATTGTTGCTCGACACAACCGTCATAACCCATCGGAATCTTTCCGGCGTGAAATTCAGGGAGGTTCTTGAATGACCGCCACCCGTCGGCAACTGTTTTTTGCCTCCCCATTGGCTGTCTATTGCCGCTCGATTGCCGTGCCTATGACGAGATATTGGCGATTTTGGAGGGCCGCTAACGTGCCTCCGTTCAGGAAGTTGCGCTCTGACTATCCCCTGTTTTTCACCTCTTGCAGTTACTTACGACGGCATGGCTGTGCGCATGTCCATCGACTCTTGATGTGCAACAGAAATGCGTCATCAGGCTCTCTCACGAGAACCACAAGATTAGTTCTCGGCTTCCATTGGCGCAGAGAGAATCTTGCGTTGTCTCCTAAACATGGCTTGAGATCCGCAAATCTTCATAAATTCGACTCGCCTGATGCTGGCCCGGTTTCCCGAAATACCGAACGGAAGCAATTTTCATTGACGTGCGCTAGCAGCCCGAAGCAATACGTTTGTACGACGTTTTTTGTGCTTGAGTTCTATCTCGAAGATCACCACGCGAATGTTGAATTGGCAGTACTCGCGTTGCAAACCGAATCCTGCTTCGACAAACGAAATGTTAAATGCAGCTCCTTGATTCTCGCTTTCTTGGCCCGCGAGCTGTGCAGCATAGTTGCGCAGTTGATCGCCAGATTTCATGAACTCAATGAAGGTTCATGCAGTCGCGAAGGTTTTCGCAATCACCGTCTTGTATCAACACAAAGGAGGAACATCATGTATCGCAGTAGAGGACACCTGCGTTTCGAACCGTTGTTCACAACCGAAGAGCTTGGCCTGCCCGAGCACGCCAATATTGCGCACGTGGTCAAGGTATTTCTGGCAATCGGCGATGGTGTCGCCGCGCGCTGGATTGAGATGCCGAAATGCGTGTTGCTCCTCCAAACCGTTGCCGGAATTCCGGAGTCGGGAGCGATCTATTTGTATGACCGTGCGCGACATCAGTTCTATCTCGCGGTATTCGAGCAAGGCCGTGAAGATGCGCTAACCACAACTGAGTTCGAGCAGCTTGTGGCCGAGTATGACCTGCTCGGATACATAGAGAATCGCAGCAATCTCACAACGCTCAGTCCAGCCGGAGAGGCCTGAAGTCTGGTGAGCCACCAGTTTAAGTGCAGGTTCATGACATGACTACACGAGCAACCAATCTGAATACTGAGACCGCTGACGCGTGCATCGAATTCGCTCGACGGTACAGCGCGATGTTCGTCAATCGTCTGGCCTACACGGTGCAGTCGACAAAACCGGCAGATAACGGCAAGCACTATTACTATCGTCCAAAACGCGACCGGCGCCTTTCCCTGCGAACCATCCGCGACCATCTCAATGGACGGGTGACACTCGGTCTGTATTCCCTGAACCCTAAGACGCAGCGCTCCAAGTGGGTGGCCATTGATGCTGATTACGAGAACGCACTCGAAGACTTGCTGAAGCTGCAATGGGAACTTCGCCAGGACGCGGTTGATTCGGCCCTCGAAAGGTCTCGCCGCGGCGGTCACCTTTGGATCTTCATGGCCCAACCGCTGCTGGCACGGGAGTGCCGGATCTACATCTACAACCTCGCCCGCCGGCTGCGAGTTCCGCTGAAGGGAACCGCCGGTCTTGCCGAGGGGATTGAGGTGTTCCCGCGCCAGGACCAGTTAGCACCGGGCGAATTTGGGAATGCCATTCGTGGTCCACTAGGAGTTCATCGCGGCGTGGGGAAACGGTATTGGTTTTACGGTGCTGATTACGACGTGGATGCACAGCTCCGCTACCTGGAACGGCTGAAGAAAATTTCCGAGCACGAGATGCACACGTTCATTCAGGGCATGGACATGCCTGAGGAGTTCCGGCCTAAACCGAGGGTTGAACTGCCTCCCTTCGATCCCACCCGGCGCGAGTTTCGCATCCTCGATTACGTTCGGCCGGCACACAGGCGCTCTGGGAATTATTGGACACGGTGTCCATCGTGTGCTGAACAAGGCCGCGATCGGAGCGGCGACAATCTCGCAATCTCGGTAGCCGGTCCGCGCCTCTATCGATGTTGGGCAGGATGTTCGAAAGAAATGATTCGGGCGGCATTGGGGCAGCCGATTCGGATCAAGAGGACGGTTTAATATGAGCGCACCTGCGACAACTTCGAAACACCCACTGGACCAAAGAGAGGTCTTGGCTAGGCAGGGATTGCGCCTGTCGGCGCTCACACTGAAGCACTTGCGAAATGCAGGAATCTACTGCCAGCCCTCGATCTCGATTGAGCACCAGCACCTGGCAAAGCGCTACGTCCTCCGCGGTGTCGAATCCGGTGGCGCCGTGGCCGACCTCGGAGCTTATTCGAGCTTTGTGGATGAGCACGGAAGCGCGCTGGGATGGCTACAGCGGGTTGACAGCATCGGCGTCAATGGCGTGCATGCCGTGGTGGTTGCGTCGGTGTTGGTCCGTGTCGAGATGCTGCGAGTGCAACGCACCTACGATCTGCTGATCACGCGTCATATCCTGACCGCATCCGCTAGCGGCCAACGGCCGCGGCTTGAGAGCGTGGTCTTGTTTTATGGCAGGCGCGGCAGTCTCGAGATCGAGCTCTGGGGGAAAGACGCTTGTTATGGAGGTTCTGTAGCCCCGGTGTTCTATAGCCGTGCCGGGGAGGTCGCGACTTTGCCCGCAGAGTTCCAGAATGCAGCCGCTCTGATCACGGCCGCCGTCTGCTGCGTAGGCTGTCGCCACTGTCATTTGCTGCAGCCGCAAGCCCTCGCTCAAAGACTCGAAGCCATCGGGCCAAACGCAACCAAGTCTATGGATGCCGCGGAGTTTTCAATCGCGGGTAAGCGGATCAACCTGTAGCAGACGAAATATTAGATTCGGATTGGATGAACGGATGCGACGAAACTGAAGAGCATGTCGCTGAGGCATTTCTCTTTTTTCAGTTCTTGCTTGTAGTGGTCGGAGGAGGACTACACCTCAATTCTGTGGGTGCACTCGTTGCAGCTGCAGCCGGAACTCCATTCTTGCAAATGCCTCGTTGTTTGCTATCTCAGGCCGTATCGCTCATTTGACTTTTCCGGGCTGTTTCGCCTCGGCAGACACTCAAACCGCGTGAAACTCTTTCGTTGGAATCAATCGATAAAAGTCGACAGTTTCATCTTATGCGTAAATTTGCATTCATAGTTTCAGCCTATGGGGTCCCGGGTTTCAGGTTTTGCGAGCAGATCTGTTGCAACACATTGATTGCACAAGTTACTCAATTTGACGTTCTGCATGAACGCACAACAAGACTTGTCTGAAATCTGTGGAAACCTCTGCAACTCGCTAGAGCCACAGACAGGGACGGGCATACGCGATCCCCAGGTTTCGGTCTCGCGATCGCATGCTCGTCCCGGCGCTATGCAGAAAATTGAAATGTGCTCTCAAGTATTTGAAAGCTGTGCCGGGTGACCGGAAATGGCGGTGAGTGATGGCTGACGCAAAGCTTCTCCAATTTCCCATGCGTAATCACGAACTCTTCTCCCTAGAGATCAATCAACAGGTACTCAGAAACAGCGAATTCAACCAAGTTCTCTATGCGGCCATTCGCGCTTTGCCGCACGTACAGAATTCCCGTCTACGCGACGAGCTGAAACGCGCGCTGTGCGATCTATTGCTGCGCCAGGACGGCGCAGCATGAGTTCTGCGGAGCTAGGATGTATTATTGAGCGATCGAGTGGACGTTGGAGATATCAGGATGGGCAGTTCTCAGGATGCAAATTGGAGGACCCGGCTGGTCCACGGTGGGTTTCCAGATCGCAGCTTCGATATTGAATTCTGGCAAGAGCAGGGCGATGAAGCAATTTTCGCGGCAGCTTGGGAAATGGTGGAGCTAGCTGAGGAAGTCAGATATGGCAGAAAACCCACATTTCAGAGAACTGCTACAAGTCTTAAACGACTTTGAGGTTCGTTATCTAATCGTGGGAGGCTATGCGGTCATGAAGTACAGCGAACCGCGCTACACGAAAGATCTCGACCTCTGGGTGGAAAATTCAGCAGAGAATGCATCTCGGGTGTTCCGGGCACTCAAGCAATTTGGCGCGCCTATTGAATCCGACGGGATCACCCCGGAAACATTTACGCGTAATGAAATAACTTACCAAATCGGCGTAGCCCCAATTCGAATTGACATTCTTACGCAAATCACAGGTGTAGAGTTCTCCGCAGCCTGGAAGAGGCGGGTCAGCGGAACAATTTTCGGTATACCTGTGCCGTTCATCTCGCTGGATGATTTGGTGGCAAACAAGCACGCAACAGGGCGTAGCAGTGACCTCGAGCAATTGAAGCGTCTCTCGAAAGAGGCGGAATCAGGAACACAGGACTAAGCCGTGGCCTTTTCCGGACTCTTCGCCGGCAACGAGCGCAAGCAAAAAGAACAGCAGATGAGGGAGGAAGGCCGCTTGCCTCCCGGTCAATCCCTCACGCTCAAATGGCCTGTGCTGCACGAAGGATCGGTTCCGCAATTTGTTCCTGCGCGTTGGGGTTTGCGGGTGTTCGGTCTTGTAAGAAATCCCGTCAGGCTCTCATGGGAAGAGTTCAACCGACTTTCGCGCGTCAACACTACCAGTGACTTCCATTGTGTTACACGCTGGAGCCGCTTCAATAACCATTGGCAGGGAGTCGCCTTCAGAGAAGTCATTAAATTGGGAGAGCCGCTGCCCGAAGCTCATTATGTCCTCGTGCATGCCGAGCAGGGATACACGGCGAATGTCCCGCTGGCTGACCTTGATCGTGACGACGTGCTGCTGGCCACGCACCATGATGACAAGCCACTCGAACCTGAGCATGGATTTCCGTTGCGGCTTATCGTTCCGCACCTCTATGCCTGGAAATCAGTGAAGTGGGTCCGCGGCTTCGAGTTCCTCGACTCAGATGCGCCCGGTTTCTGGGAACAGAACGACTATCACAAGCGTGGCGATCCCTGGAAAGAACAGAGATTTGATACGGATTAGCAAAGCCATCCGCTCGGTCCGTAAATGTGCACTCCCGCCGATCGGTCGATGACGTCTGCTGATGTTGCCTCTCGTCCGCGTGAGCACAGCAGAAAAAGCGGCCGCTGACTTCCACGCCGCGGCCGATTACTCGGCACTTGCAATCCTCGCAGATTGGCGCAATCGCCTGGATTGCGCACTCAAAGCTGTCGAACGCGTGGCGCGCTCCCGCTGCAATCATTCAAACGCTTTGAGGTCTCGACGGAATCACGGTCTCGATTGACAAGATCGAAGCCGTCTTGCGGAATGCAGGAGTTAAAGCCAAAGAGGAAGCCAATCGAGGTGGAATATGACCGCTCCCAATGGACATGCCCGTGCCGGGGCCGCGGCTTCGGCAAATGGCACAGAAGCTGACAAGCTCCCAAATGTCCTACAGACCTTCGATCAATCGCACCGATTCGGGGCCGCCGAGATTAACCGATACGCTGCGGAACTCGAAATCCCATTTGATCCGCGCCTCATAGAATGGCGGGTCACCAATAGCAATCGCGATAAGAGTCGGGGACAGGTGATTCCTTATGCTGACCAGCGTGCCTACACCGATCGGTTGAATGCACTCTTTACTCCGGCGGGCTGGACCCGCAGGTACAACATTCACACCAGCGCGAATTTTGAACGCAGCAAGGATCAAAGGATAGTCGCAAAGATACTGGTTAACTGCGAACTGGCCATCTTCGGCCTGGGCTCACATTCTGCAACTGGCGAAGCGTGGGCGGACGATGATAACGCCGGCACGAGCGCAGAAGCGCAGGCCTTCAAGAGAGCTTGCAGTTGCTTTGGGCTTGGCCGCTACCTCTATTACTTCACCGGAGTGTGGGTTGATCTGGATGAGAGAAAGCGACCCACGAATGTTCCCCAGCTATTTGGTTGGGCGACGCCGCAAGGTTGGAGAGAAGGTCTTCGACCAAAGAATTCAGTCCAGGCGAATTCAAATGGCAGCAATGGACAGCCAAGCGCCACTAGGTCGCAATCTGAATCCTTGACTGCGGAAATTGAGGCGATGGCAGAGTCCTTGGGACGTGGTCTCTATCGCGGCATACTGCGCGATCTAGCGAGAGTCTGGAATCCGCGAGAGATCCAGGACGTTTCCGTCCAGCAAAAAGTATTGGAGTACATGCGGGCCGCGGAACGGGGATTACGCCGGTTGGAGGCGGCCCTCGACGAGACTGGGCCAGAAACGCTGGTTGCGGTTCTTAAAACATTCGGACTCAATTCTCTGGAGCGTGTGGATACGCTCGAAATGTTAAAGCGAGTTGTCCTCGAAGTGGAAGGCTCACGCCAAAAATCTCAGATCTAGGTGATTCAAGGCATCCCCCCAAGCGCACCTTATTGATCTTTCCGGTAGGCCCGAGACGGCCGTCATTTGCAAGAAGATCCCAATGTGGTCGTTGACTATCCGAAGTTCTTTATTGGGAATGTTGCCGACGTGAATCGAAGTTTAATAACAAAATTGCTTATTAAATGATAAACGCATATCCTTTAATAACGCAGCTAGTTATTAAAGGATGGTGTTTGTCATGCCAGGAGCAAAATCGCAAGCCCGACTAGGGACATACATCACCAGTACGGTGTCGGGAGAGACGGTGCGCGCATTCATTCCGCCTCCTTTGCCTCCTCCGAACCTAGAATTGAATGGATTGCAGCGGCAGCTTGAGCAAGCGAACCAGGGACTGGGCCGTCTGAACGGGATGACGAAGCTCCTACCGGACATTCGCTTTCTTCTTTATTTATACGTGCGAAAAGAGGCGCTCGTGTCTTCCCAGATAGAAGGCACACAATCGTCTTTTGCTGACCTGCTTCTATTTGAGAATAAAGCAAAGCCACATGTACCGATAGAGGACGTGGAGGAAGTGTCGAATTATGTTGCGGCGTTGCAGCATGGCCTGAGTCGCCTGAAAGGCGGATTCCCGCTGTCGCTGCGGTTGGTCCGCGAGATTCATGCGATTTTGTTGAAAGGCGGACGCGGCGCAAACAAAATGGCCGGTGAATTCCGCCGTTCACAGAACTGGATTGGGGGGACGCGCCCGGGCACTGCTTCATTTGTGCCGCCCCCGCCTGACCGATTGATGGAGTGTCTGGGAGAGTTCGAGAAATTCCTGCACGATGACAAGCACAACCTTCCTGTTCTGGTTGAGGCGGGGTTAATGCATGTCCAATTCGAGTCCATTCATCCATTCCTAGATGGCAATGGTCGACTCGGGCGATTGCTCATCACACTTCTACTGTGTGCGAAGAGAGCGTTGAGTGAGCCGCTGCTCTATCCCAGTCTGTTTCTCAAAACTAATCGGAGCCGTTACTACGAACTGCTGCAGCGCGTTCGTACCGAGGGGGCTTGGGAAGACTGGCTCGCATTCTTTCTCGATGGAGTAGCCTCCACGGCCCAAGAAGCGGCAGACACGGCGGAACAGACATTAAAATTATTTGCCAAAGATCGAGTCAAGATCGAGACCCTCGGACGGGCATCTGACTCGGCGTTACGAGTTCACTCGCTGATGCAGACCAATCCATACCTTCGAATTCGCAACGCGGTCAAATCTCTGAAGCTGACGGTGCCAACGGTGACGAACGCCCTGAACCATCTAACAAAGTTGGGCATTGTGAAGGAAGTGTCTGGAAAGCAAAGAGACCGCTTATTTGCCTACACGCGCTATATCAACATCGTAAGTAGCGATACCCAACCTCTCTGACCACCACAACGAATCAACCCGCGGATGTTCTGCTTCTCACGCATTTACCCCACATAAGTCCTAATCCAAAACTCGGAGGTGCGTGTGAACACTTGCATCTCCGCGCACCAACATCTTCGCCGCCTGCGGGACGGAGCTCAGTCCCATTTATTGCGCGCGAATCAAGGCCATTGCTGTGTGACCAAATTTCAAAACAATCCACAACATATGAAGTCCTTGCAATGAAATGTTCGTTAGCCGTCTCGGCTTGCTCCTTGGTTTACCGATGCCACGAGTCGAAATTGATCGAGGTTTCGGATTGGCTGATCGACGCGAATCTCATATTGAGGTATTTCCTTATGGCTACCGCAATCACTCCGAGCACACGCTCTGGAGCCGGCGCTCCTCCTGGTGAATCTCTCCCGTTGCTCAACCTGCTGATCTTCGATGACGACCGACCTTCTCGTGAAGCTTGCCGGCAAGCTGCGGTCTCTTTGGGCTGTTGCGCAACAGCGACGGAATCTGCCGAGCAGGCGCTTTGGCTGGTCGAGTCGCGAAACGTCGACGTCGTCTTTTTAGGTTTGGAATTATGCCCGGCGGCGCGTCTGGAGTTGCTACATCAGATCAAGCGACGACATCCTGGCGTCGAGGTTGTAGTTGTGACCACTAAGAGCACCGTACAACCGGCTGTCGAGGCAATGAAGGCTGGAGCCTGCGATTACCTGACCAAACCCTTTGGTCTACAAGAGCTGAAGCTCATTCTGGAACGAATCGCAACTAACCTCAAAGCTAGGGTCGAAAGTCGACTGCTGAGCGAAAGAATAAAAGGCGACGGTTTTGGCAGGATCATTGGCCGCGCACCGGAGATGGACAAACTTTACCGCATGATCTCCAAGGCGGCACAAACACCTCACCCGGTGTTGATTCTGGGCGAGAGTGGCACCGGGAAGGAACTTGTAGCTCGCGCAATTCACTATGCGGGGCCATTGCGGGACAAGCCCTTTGTACCTGTAGACTGCGGCGCTCTGGTTCCGACATTGATTGAAAGTGAACTGTTCGGATATGTCAAAGGTGCGTTCACCGGTGCGGTGCAGTCGAAGCCGGGATTGCTGGCAATCGCCGAAGGTGGAACGATATTTCTGGATGAAGTCGGAGAGCTTGCGCTCGATCTCCAGGCCAAGCTGCTGCGGGCATTGCAGGAAAGGGAAGTCCGTCCTGTCGGAGGTACTAAAGCAATTCCTATCAATGTGCGGATTCTGGCCGCGACTAATCGGGATTTGGAACAAGCAGTCACAAGCGGCAGCTTCCGCCGCGACCTTTACTTCCGCCTGAATGTCCTAAACCTGCAGATTCCGCCCTTGCGAGATCGACGCCAAGATATTCCTCTCATTGCAACATCCCTACTGGAACGTATTTCGCGAAACTGCGGACAGAGCTACTCATTGAGCGACGATGCCAAACAAGCGTTAATAGCCTATGACTGGCCGGGGAACGTTCGGGAACTCGAAAACTGCGTCGAGCGATGCTGTGCTCTCAATTCAGGGCCGGTGATTCATCCCTGCGATCTACCCAGTTGCGTTATCGCGAAGCAAGTACCGCGCTCGACTCCGATCCCGCAAATTACTCCTATCGCGGATCTGGAGAAAGATGCAATCCTCGGCGCGATTGCACAATTAAATGGGGACAGGTTGATGGCCGCCCGGTTGCTCGGGATTGGTAAGACAACCCTGTACCGCAAGCTGAAGCAGTACCGAGTTCAGTAGCTTTTAAAGCCAGGAAAGCTCCGTCCGCTGTATCCCTCCTTCCTTAACTTTTACTCGCGGTAGTGCACGCGTGTCCCGCTCGGGCTGTCAGCCAAAAATTAGCAGCAAAGGAGGTGCAAGTGAATACTTTCATCTCCGCTATTCAACACATCCGTCCGCTCCGCGGTGGAGCGCAGTCCCACTTATTACGAGCGTCTGATGGAAATTGGTATGTGACCAAGTTTCAGAACAATCCTCAGCACATCCGAGTGCTGGCGAACGAGATGCTCGCGACCAGACTGGGCCTCAAGCTTGGTCTCCCCATGCCTCAAGTTCAAGTGATCGGAGTATCCGACTGGCTCATTGAGCACTCTCCGGGACTCCGGTTCCAACTGGCAGGCTCGCAAATTCCGTGCAAAAGCGGCCAACAACTGGGATTGCTCTACGTCGGCCAGAACAGCCCCGGTTTGACGTTCGACTACCTACCGAATGAAATGCTGAAGAGTGTTCGTAATCTCCCGGACTTTGCCCGCGTTCTGGTTCTGGACAAGTGGACCTGCAACAGCGATGGAAGACAGTCGGTCTTCTATCGGAGAAGTGCTCGGAGCCGGCGATACACAGCTACCTTCATTGATCAGGGCTATTGCTTCAGCGCCAGCGAATGGACATTCCTGGATTATCCGTTAAGAGGGGTCTACTCGAGCAACTGCGTTTATGAAGGCGTCACAGGATGGGATGCATTTGAACCTGCATTGACGCGCGCAGAATCGATGGACGCTGAAAGCATCTGGCAGTGCGCGGCTGATATTCCCGAGGAGTGGTACGAAGGAGATCGGATGAGCCTCGAACGTCTAGTGGAAGGACTTTCAACTCGCCGCAAAATTATCCGAAAGCTCATAACCGACTTTCGCAGTTCATGTCGAAATCCTTTCAGCAACTGGGCAGAGTCTCACACCTTCCAGGCAATTAGCGTTGCGAGATGTGACCAGAGGACGGACATTTATTAGGTATTAGGGCGAAGAGCTTATCGAACTGTACGTCTTTGCCGGATATCGCGGGCAGCTTCACTGTCGGGTCAAGGACACTGGCACGAGCGCCGTTGAAAGCTCTCCTTGGCCTCTTTGAACACGATTGGAAGAAGGCCAAGAGCCGCAACTGGATCAGCCCACGTCAACTTTCCAGCAGCGTTGACGAGGAGCCCGGCGAGGGCGATCCATGACAAATAGGCGCAGAGTGAGCTTTGAGCAGCATCCGCGTGTAATGCGGAACTGTTCGCCACTATAGCCAGTTGGCGCTTGCGTCGTCCCAACCAGGGCATGATTAGAGCTGCGGCAACGAGCAGCCCGATTCCCATGTAACTGGGCTTCGGTCTTGATGAGGCAGCAATCAAGGAGTAAAGCGAGGCGGTTGCGATATATATCGCCAACGAGATCAGGAGCCCTCCCGTGATCTTGCTCGCAAATTCTTCGGTAAGCCGGCCAGGTGAACCGAACCGTGTGAGTACGACCACCGCTGACAAAAGTTCGATGGCGCTGTCGCCGCCGAATGCGGCAAGCGCTACACTGTTGGACCGAATTGCCGCAAGCACAGCAACGGCTACCTCAATCCCCATCCAAATAATTGTGAACCACTGAATCCGGCGGATTGCCGATTCAGTGCCGGCACTCGGTGCGCTGACCGATTCAGCCATAGTGTGTCTGCCTTCTTAAGCAAAAGGCTAACAAGAAAGGAGGTGGTCGTGCGCCCTCATGGCAAGACCAAACTAGGATTTTTCCCTCTTCCAGTAGCCGAAGCGGACCGACTCAAAAACTGCTTAGCGTTCCCAGTAGAGTTCTCGGCACTTGATCCATGTGTTGGGGATGGCGCGGCATTTACGCGCTTGCTCAAAAACACTGCGGCCCTTCGCTACGGAATCGAGATTGATGCCAATCGTGTGGAACAAGCGAGAGTATTGGGAATTGAGGTCGTGCACGCGAACACCATGGATGTGCGCTGTCCGGCAGAAGGGCTATCTCTGCTCTATCTCAATCCGCCATACGATCTTGAAATCGGCCACACGAACAACCAGAGACTCGAGCTGGTGTTTCTCGATCGCACCTATCGCTGGCTCCGGCCGGGAGGGGTCCTGATTTTTGTCATTCCGCAGCAACAATTGAAGCCATGCGCCAGGATCTTGAGCGAACACTTTACAGACATGACCGTCTATAAGCTCACGGAGCCTGAGTGCGTTCAGTACAAGCAAGTTGCGGTGTTAGGCACGCGAAGAAAACGGCATCAATACCTACGCGATTCGATATTCCTGGATGCTGTTGGCGGCCTGGAAATGCTGGCGTCAAAAAGTGATCTAGAGGCGCTGAGTGATCAGCCGGCGAGTCGCTACGAGATTCCGCAAACGGGACCGGTCGTGCTGACAAACACCGGGATTCCCTTAGATGAAGTGGAAGGTCTCTTGCTTGATTCAGCCGCTTATCGTCAGGCCAGCCGGATTCTTCTACCCAAGCAACGCGATGTGCGAGGTCGTCCCCTGACGCCTTTGCATGGCGGACATGTCGGATTGCTCTGTACTGCCGGCATGCTTAACGGAGTATTCGGCGAGGGAGAAGATCGTCATATTGCCCACTGGCGGTCATTGAAGTTCAGCGATCATTGGGAGGAGCAGCAAGAAGATGGAACCAGAATCCTTCACGATCGCGAACGCTTTTCACACGAGTTAACGCTGGTTTTTGCGAACGGAAGAACCCAGGTTCTCACGCACGAAAAGAAGGAGGCAGAATGAAAAATGCCCACCTTCGCTTCGGTTGGCTTACTTATATCAAGAGCACAGAAAAGACAACGACCAGCATCCGATTGCATTTGGACCGTTTTATTGGCGAGCTCTCGCCCGACCCTCCGCGACAGGCCAAGGCTCACCTGATCTCGGTGATTGGCGGCGACACTCAGATCGCCGCTGTTAGCGCAGCCATCTCGCTGGCGGACAGATTCATGGTGGAAGGACCGGGCGTGCAACCCCTCCGAGTGTGCTTGGACCGGAATGCGCAATGCTTCAAAGGTTCGATCCAACTCGCCGGACGCAAGAAGCCATTGCGTCACCTGGTTGCGATCTCAGAAGAATTTGCTGGAGGGAGTGCGTCCGCGACTTCGGGAAAGACTCTGCTCGCAGGCTCAGATTCGCAGTTTGTGTGGGCTTCGATTGCGGATGTTTATGGGATTCCTGGCCTGCCGGGATGGGCAGAGTGGTTCGGGGAAGAATTACGAACACACCAGGCCATCACTCCTGCTCTTGGGATCGGGTGCAGGCCGGTAATTGTCAGAGGCGACAAAGAGCAGTTTCTCGACTGGCTCAGTTGGGGTATCGAGAGTGACGCGATACTTTTTCCCGAAGAAACCGGTTCGGTTCGCTGGCCGAGCCTGACGGTGAAGCAGATGTTTGTCGAGCCAGCTAGTTAAGGACAGAGCGCTAGGGCGGATAGTGAGTAGCGTCACGAAGTTGGCTACGAATCGCGAATGAAAGCAAATAGAAGCGCGTTTCTCATCCAGGAGCAATCCGGCAACTGAAAATCCAAACTCTCCAAGTACCGACAGGCCCTGATCAGTCGAGGCAGCCGAAGGCTCCTCTGGCAAGGAATCTCCGCCCCCAGGGACTCACGTCTATTTAGGAGCTTTTAGTTGATCGACAGATCGCCAAGCGTGATTTCTTCTAGCTTCCCGGACTCCGACTGTGCCTTTTCGGCTGGCTCCAAATACAGCTTCACGTGGGTTAACAATCCTACTGAAAAATCAACTCGGACCCAGTACTCTTTCCCGGCTTCCATAACAAGGTCGTAAATTGGAAGGTCAGCTTTTGCCTTTCTGGCCGACGCGGTGATGTTGTGCTTGCCGGGCGCAATCAGCATTCGAATAGCCTGTCCATTCTCGATCTGAGTAGCTTTTTTGCCATCGATGTCTATGTTAGTTTTCAATCCTAAGCCGCCGAATTGATGAAAGCGATAGAGATGAAGGATGGCGGTATTTGAAGCTGTCCCGCCCGCCGTTCTAACAACTGCTGGATTGCTCGCGAAAACAGAGCTCTGTGAAACTTGTGCTGGGGGTTGCAGCACAGAATCCTTCATCGGAATAGGACTCTTCGCCGCTTGCGCCGTGAGTTCTGTCGTGGATTTGTTCACGGGTCCAGGGTTTGGAATCGCAGACGCCTGGGCTTTTGGAGTTTCAGGAGCTGAGCCTGCCGGGGGCGGACCGAGAGTCTTGTCATCAATCTTCACAAATCCCCATCTACGAACGACAGCATTCCCCAGTACGGCTGGCTTGTGAAATATGATGCCCTTGTCTGTCCTCTTGGAGACTGCTTCTTCAGTAACCGGGAGAAAGAAAAATTTCCTTCCGCTCTTGGGGGTGAAATACATACCACACGCATCAACATTGCACGCGACCTTTACTTCGCGAATCTCGGACACGGCAAGTCGGACCTTTTCATCCGTGCCCTCATAAACTGCGCTGTCCTTATCAATGAGCAAATGTCCGTAGCCGTAACCATTTGCCCCGAAACCGACTTTTCCATGCACTACCGGGAAGGTATTTTGGACGCGCTCCTCAGTCTCTTGTTCTTGCTCTCGTGCCTTGTCGACACTTTTCTGAAGTTCTTCAGCCTTCTGCCGGTCAAGCCAGCCCTTGTTTCTTAGTTGCCCCAACAGGCGCTGCAAATTCGCATCATTGCTGTTGGCTGCGCCTGCTCCGATAAGTTTTTCTCCAGCTATGTATCCTGCCATCGGTTGATTGAGACTAATGGCGGACGCGGCTCGAAGCTGCCAGACTAGCATCTGGTCTGGATGCTTCTGTAAAAATGAATCGCTTTGATCCATGAACTGCTTGAGCACCTTCGCCTGTTCCGTCAAATCAGTACTCTGTTGGGCTTCGCGCGCCAGTTCGATCAGGGCGTTGTAGTCGACCTTGTCCATCCCGGTAAGCTCTTCGACGCCACTATTCGATGCAGGTTGAGCAGGCTGGCTGTTTTCTGGCGCGGGGTTGACTGAAGTGCCAGGTGCAAGCAATTTCTCTATCAGCGTTTTTGCCCTGATAAGCCGCTGGTCGTCTGGATACGCCACCAGCAGCCCCGTAGTTAACTGTTGCGCTTCTGCGTATTTTCCTGCGTTAACCAGATCCGTGATCTTCTTCGTCATGTCGCCGGGAGCCTGTCCCGTTGCAGGTCGGCCGACAGTTGCATTGGAATCGGTGGGAGCTGTCTGCGCGTGGAAGGGTGCGGGACAAATCAGGGTAAGAAACAACCCAAGAATCATAACTTTCATGTGCCTGAACTCCCGAGCCGTTCGGAAGATACGGCTCACTTCTCAGAAATCTCTTACTTCAGAAGACGAATGAAGAGGGCTACTCCGACAGTGAACGAGTCCGTTTGCAATTGTGCCCGGCCCTATTGACTGTGCAAGTCGCCAGTTTTCGTAAAAACAAAAGTACGCCCCAGCGCAACTATCGTGATCGTCCTTCTGTCGTTACTGACAGCACATGAAGTAATTGGCTGCCATTCAGGATCGGGGACCTTACCGTTGATTCTCCAATTTGTTGGAAGGTTCATTCCCTCTAACGTGGGGGTCGAATACGTGAAGGAAGGCGCACTATCTCTTATGCCAGTACTCACGTTGTACGAATATCCTTCAACGCTTGAGCCAGACCTTATGAATTCTACTCGTTGATCTCTATGTCTCTTCCCATAGTCCCAGGTTGCTTTGGAGAACCAAGAAGCGGTTCCTGTCCATGTTCCTATAAGCCAGTCGTATTTCTTGCCTTCTTCTATTTCTTGCTTTGCTTCCTCCACGCCTTGCTCATCCAGCCAGCCTTTGTTCTTTAGTTGTGCCAACAACCGTCGCAAATTCGGGTCATTGCTATCCTCTGCGCCCGCTGCTAAGAGTTTTTGTCCTGCTTCGTATCCTGTCATCGGATCATTTAGGCTTATTGCCGACGCTGCCCGAAGTTGCCAGAGCAGCAATTCAGCAGGATGCTTCTGCAAAAACAACCTGCTTTGATCCATGAACCGTTCCAGAGATGCCTTTTGTTGCTCGATATCCGTGGTTTGTTGCGCCTGCCGCGCCAGTTCGATGAGGGCGTCGTAATCTAGCCTCTCCCTCCCTGTGAGCTGTTCGGCATTCGTGTTCGTCGCAGGTTGAGCAGGAGTGACATTGTTTGTGGGCTGGGTGTTGTTTGGAGTTTCGTTTGCTGAACCGCCGGGCGCAAGCAATTTCTCCAACAGCGCCTTGGCCTTAATCAATCGCTGGTCGTCGGGATAGGCCACCAGCAAACCTGTCGTCAACGCTTGCGCTTCCGAATATTTTCCAGCATTGACCAGATCCGTGATTTTCTTCGTCATGTCGTCCGAAGCCTGACCCGCCGCTGCTGAGCCGGGAGCACGATTGGAATCAGTGGAAGCTGTTTGCGCACGCAGAGACGCGAGGGAGCCAAGGACAAGAAACAATCCCCAAATGAAAAGCTTTGTCAGTTTTTCCATGGATCTTCGGGCCGTCAATTGTGAGGTCCCGCTGACGAAGGTGCAGGATTCAAGAAAATTGCGTTTACCTTTGCTTTGGTCTGCTGTTCTGTGTCGGGCGCATTGACTCGGGGCTCGGAAGTTGGCTGCGATGGATGAAAGAGGTTGTTAATCTGCGCTTGCGGAGAAACTTTTGCCGCGGCAGGAGCCGGATTTCCAAGTACGTCATTGATCTGGCCTTCGAGAAGTTTGGGGTCAACGTAGTTTTTGTTCGCGTTGCCCAAGTAAACAGTGTTGCTGTCGGAACCCGCGATTACAGTATTCAAGAAGCTGGAGTTGGGATTAGTACTGGAGGTATGCCCCATGCCGCGAAAATCGACGACGTTGGGGTCAAGGTTGACCAAATTCAAGGTGCTGCGGGGAGCTCCCGGAGCGTCGCCCGCGTTCGCTTGTGTGGTACCCAGCAGATTGCCTAACGCATCGCTTGTCTTTGCAGCGTCGGCAGCGTTTTTCTGCCGTTGCCGCGCTAGTTGGAGATTGGAGAGGATACTGGCATCATTTGGCGCCTGATTCAGCGCTTGTTGAAATTCATTGATGGCACCGGCGTAGTCATTTTTCTTGAGAAGGTAGATGCCGCTGTTGTTGAGTTGCTCGGCAGCCAGAGCTCTTTGCTGTGTCGCTGGATCCAAAGTCGCGGTGAGTGGTTTCGGTTGGCCGAAGAGAATGTTGTGAAGACCTTGTCCGATCATGTATCCGGCAGCTTGCGCTGATTGCATCGCCATCTGCTGCTGGGGAGTTAGGCCGCCTGCAGCGGTTCCTCCACCAGACGATGTGCTTGCGGTGTTGCATTTTGAGCCGGCCGCCACCCAGTCGTTATAGGCCATGCCTCCGGGTATACCGCACTTTTGCTTGTAAGCAATCCAATCTTGATTGGATTGGCCAACTGCCATCGAAGCTGAAAGTGCCGACAATAGACACATCGTGATGCACAGATTGGAGGTGGAACGCACGGTTGTCCTTCCTAGCTGCGTTGGGGTGTGGGGACGTGTCACCCGAGCAACCCGTCTTGGTCGAAGCAGAGAAGATTGAGAGGTCGCCGCTCCGGCCCTTGATATTATTGCCTTCCCTCATCTCCAGTGATAATTACCTTGGTCACGTAACAACGGCTCTGGGTAACATGCATTGATGCTCGAGAGGGGATCACAGATAGTTTCAACATTAGGCATTGAGCTTCTTTGCCCGGCATTACGGGAGCGTTTGATCCAGGAACGCAGTGTTTAGAGATGCCTACAAACTAACGGTGCTGGGCGAGTAGTCGGCTGACCGGAAGCCATCACGTTTCAGGGCGGGATACGTCCTATGAATTCGGCTCGCGGGAAGTAATCGCAATTGCTCCGGGTTGCAGCGTAACCGAAAGCCGAAAAACGCGCACTGCAGTGTCAGACTCCCTCCATTTCCATCTTTCTTGCTTCCCTTTGTGAAATTCTCCGCAAGCTTCGGGGTAAGTTCCCATGCCAGAACTCTCTACGATTTACGACTACATGCGGGCCCACGCTGGCCTTTTGGGTGAGCGCATCCTTCAGGAATTTCCAGCACTTCAGCAAATCGATGATCCGGTCTCCCCCCGCATAGATGAGCTACTACGGAAGCCATTTCCAGCACAGGCCATCGCGATCATGGGGCTCGCTAAACGGTGGCAGCAAGCGCGCACGGGTATGGTTGTCGCTGAGTGCGGCACCGGTAAAACGCTGATCTCTCTTGGTGCGATCCACGTCCACAGTGCTGGCAATCCTTTCACAGCTCTCGCTATGGTTCCGCCACACCTGGTCGAGAAGTGGGCCCGGGAGGCGTTTCTCACTTTGCCTGGCGTGCGGGTGTTCCTGATCGACGACTTGCGGAATGGCGGCGATGAGAACAAGTCGCACGGGGTGAACGAAGTTCGATTCAAGCAGGGCCGGATCGTGCGGGAAGGGCTGCACACCACCTTGAGTGAGCTGCGACTACGCAAAAGGTCGGTGAGCTCACGCACACGCTGGATGTCGTTATGCGGGAAATCTTCGCTGTTCATCGTCGGTCGCGAACGGGCGAAGCTAGGTTATTTCTGGCGTCATGCTTACCGCGTGCCCCGCTCCGGGCGCTACCTGGGCTGCGTCGTAAATCCCGAAACCGGAAATCCAGTGATCGTGGATAGCGGCCGTTTGACCGCCGCTGATTTCGAAAGAGTAAAGATTTCGGAAGTCGTCGAGACCAGGGAAGGGAAGTGCTGTCGCCCGTTCCACAGTGCACTTTGGCAGGCAGATGCCGAAAAGATTCGGCGCATGGCTCCAGTCGAGTTCATCGGGCGCTACATGCCCGGTTGGTTTGACTACGCAATCTGCGATGAAATCCACCAACTGGCCGGTGATACCGCCCAGGGCAATGCGCTCGGCACTCTGGCGTCTTGTACCGATCGAATCGTGGGATTGACCGGAACTCTTCTCGGCGGATACGCGGACGATCTTTTCAATACTTTGTTCCGGCTCGAAGCTCGAAGGATGAAGCAGCACGGCTACGAATGGGGTGCAAGCGGACGAAGTGCGTTCACTCAGGACTACGGAGTTCTCGAGACCATCACCAAGATCGAGCCGGAAGATAACCGGTGCTCGAAATCAAAGGCCACGACCATGATTCGCCGAAAGCCGGGAGCTTCTCCTCTGCTCTTTGGCGAGTTCTTAATGCAGCTATGCGCCTTCGTCTTTCTCGAAGACATCTCGGGCGAACTTCCGCCTTATGAAGAGACATACCTAAGCGTCGCGATGGATCCGCTGATAGCGGAAGCGTATCGGGAACTCGAAGACGAAATTCGGAAAGCTCTGAAAGAACATAGAGGCAATCGCTCTGTGTTGAGCACGATGCTCAACACGCTGCTGCTCTATCCCGACCATCCCTATGCCATGGGAACTCTGTATGGCACAGATTTCGATCCGGAACTCAAGCGCAAGGTCCGGTTCGTGATCGCTGAGACACGCGACCTCCCAGAGGAGTGGCTGTATTCGAAAGAGCGCAGATTAATCACCGAGATCAAGAAGGAATTGGCCGAAGGACGACGATGCCAGGTCTTCGCTGTGTACACGCAGAAACACGATGTGACGGCACGCCTGCAACGAATTTTGACTAGCGAAGGCATTCGAACGGCGGTTATGCGAGCGAGCGTCGATACCTCAAAGCGCGAGGCCTGGTATGCCCGGCAGATCAAGGAGGGAGTCCAAGTTGTGATCGCTCATCCCAAGTTAGTCGAGACCGGACTCGATCTACTGGAATTCCCAACCATCATTTTCTACGAGTCGGGATATTCACTGCACACCCTGCGTCAAGCCAGCCGTAGATCATGGCGAATCGGGCAGCGATGGCCGGTGCGGGTGAAGTTCCTCTGCTACGAAGGCACCATGCAGACAGGGTGTCTTCGCCTTATGGGGAAGAAACTCCTCGTCGCCCTCACCATGGAGGGCAAGTTCGCGGGCGAAGGGCTACAAAACATCGACGAGGACGACGACATGCTCTCGGCGATGGCGCGAGAACTGGTGGAGAGAAATGGAATCGGGGAGTCGGCGGACGCAGTGTGGAAAGCTTTAAACGCCGAAAATCAGAAACTGTTTCCCACCGCTTCTCAATCGGACCACGATGATCTCTCCCTTGAAGTACCTGACCGCCTGCTGCCTATCCAACCCAACGCTGCCGCCGTTATCGAAGAGGCTATGGACCGAAGTTCGGTCTTAATCTTCGGACAGCGAGCGGACCCGATGGGAGGCAGGAAATCACGCAGCAGGGATCCTGTTCCCGAACAGGCATCGCTCTTCTAATCTCCACCACATTTCGCACTCACCTTCAGTAATTCCACTCAATGAAGTAATTCCACTTGATTAAAGGAGAAAAGCAGTATGTCTGAAACTAGTACGCTCATTGGTTACGCAGGTCGAACCATTGGTCGCGAAGATTTGGTGCTGGTGCCTACACCGCCAGCCACCGAAACTCACCGCCCGATTCCACACTACGAGATCGTTCGAGCCCTGGTGGAGACCCTCGGATTCCGCCACATTGGAGTTGTCAACGACGAGTACGCAGTCTCGCCAGACGGCATGAAAATGTTCGGTGTCCTTGACCTCGCGACCGAAATGCAAGGCTGCCGCTTCTCCATCGGCCTGCGCAATTCGCATGATAAGAGCATGCGTCTAGCGATGGTTTGCGGCTACCGGGTTTTCGTTTGCTCGAACATGGCTTTCGCTGGCGACTTTACACCGGTGCTCGCCAAACACTCGAAATCGTTCTCGCTCATCGACTGCATTTCGGTGGGGGTGGATCGCATGCAGCGGAACTTCGAGCCCATGAGAAAGCAGGTGGAAGCCTGGCAGAAAAGTGAGCTAACCGACGTGACCGCAAAGGTCGTGATCTACGAGGCTTTCGTCGAAGGCAAACTGGAAGTTCCGAAGCATTTGGCGCGCACGGTCCACGATCTTTACTTCGAGCCGAAGTATGAGGAATTTCGTTCACGCACCATCTGGAGTCTGTCGAATGCCTTCACATCGGCATTCAAGGAATTGGACACCATTCCGCAATTCAAGGCGACGGCCAAGCTGGGAGAGTTCCTGGAGACTCGGTTCTCCCAATCGTTCTGACCCAACACGGTTCCGCCCCGGGCCGTTTCCCGAGGGTAGAAATTTACAACGCCGTCAACTCGAGCTCCGCGCTTGGAACATTCCGTAACGCAAGGCGAGCGTCGGAAGCACGAGAAGATTTAACACAGTTGAGGTCACGAGACCGCCGAGGATGACGATGGCCATTGGTCCTTCGATCTCGCGACCTGGGTCACCGCTTCCAATCGCAAGCGGCAGTAATCCGAGGCCAGTGACAAGGGCAGTCATCAGGATGGGAGCCAAGCGCTCGGAAGCTCCCCGAAGTGCAGCGTCCAGTCCCCAAACCATCCCCTCCGTTTCTACTAGGTGCTCGTAGTGTGAGATTAACATGATGGAATTCCGGAGTGTAATTCCAAGCAGCGTTACGAAGCCGACAAGTGGGCCTAGCGAGAGATTTCCACTGCTCAGCATCGCAGCCAACATACCGCCGACCAAAACGAACGGCAGGTTTACGAGAACGAGCAATAAATTGTGGTTATTTCCCATCACGACAGAGAGAAGGAGAAGGATTCCGAGACCCGCAAGAACAGAGTTCATCAGCAAATCGCGTCGGGACTGAGCTTGAGCTTCGGCGGTGCCGGAGAATTGCACATACATTCCTGGCGGAAGTTTCAATCGAGAGACTGCAGCTTTTGCTTCCCCTACAAAGGTGTCGACTGGCCGGCCTTGCACAGCGCAGGTGATGGTCTTGTACCCTGCGTGCACCATCGTGCAATATGACATAACGTCCGGACGATTCGTAGATGTCGGCGAGTTGGTTTATGCTCACGTAGTTTCCGTCCGGGCTTCGGACGGGGAGAACACCGCGATCCGAGAATTGACCAAATTGACCTAGGCCTCTGCGACCTCGCAGAACCAGTTCGAGCTATTTAGCTTTTCGACCAGTACGGCGAGGTCCCAGGGTTCTTCCATCAGTTGGTCAAGCAGTTCGCTGTCGAGAGGCTTGAGGCTGAAGAATTCCCTGCGATAAAGCAGGGACTTGACCAGCGTTGCTTTCTTCATTCCTGGCATATCCTCGACCTCGACAGGTGCTAACCACCGTTCCCGCAGCGGGCGCAACAACGGCCTTAGCCATTGTGCGCCGGATGCGGTTGGACCGTAGTGGTTCCACAACCAATAGCTGTTACTGGTTGCCGCCGCCCTGAGATGTCGAGTCAGTTGCGGCCGCCTCCATGCCGAAGGCCAGCGCGTACTTCTTGCCCGCGAAATCGATCTGGGTCAGAGATTGGCTGCCATCATCGTTTTTGTGCGATTCGGTCGCGTTGTCATGACCCGCTTGACTAAGTTCGATCAAACGAGCAGGAACAGTTGCTACTACCTTTCCTTGCGACAAGATCATCAGCTCAACGTTAGAACTAGTTCCCTCCCAGGTAACCTTGTATTGTCCGGGCGCTAGTTGATGTCCACTGACCGTTAGGGGATCAGATACGTCGAATGAACCCTTGTTTGCTTTGTTTGCTGCGAATGCGCTGCTAGCCACCAACAGGGCCAGCCCGGGCAACACACTCTTGGAGATCGTCGATAGCTTCATATTCGTTTCCTTTTCTTTCCCGAAAACGTCGGGAACCGGCTTGGGGCGGCCTAGAGATGCCAGTGAGGCTTAGAGGCCTAAGACTGGCTCACAATATTTACGCAGAGCCGAAACGAGAACCGAGTGCTTCGCGAAACCTCGTCCTCAGCGTGTCTGCGTGCTCACATGCCGCCAAGCCGTGGGCACTGCATTCGCTGCAACCCTGAAAACTATTCCTCTATGACAATAGGGAGTGACTTCTATCTCCCAGTTAGCCTCGAAGGCGTTACGTCAACGCGCCCTGGAATGGATGCGATGCATTAGGTTTTAGTTCTGCCATTCAGATGAGAGGCGATAAGAAAAGTTACGGCGGTTCCCGGTCGTCTCGCTGCTTCGGTTTCTGGCTTACTCCTGCGGCAGCAAGCAACAAACATATCGGAAGCGACGAAACCAGCAGGGAATGCGTAGCTGTAACTTTCTTTCACGAGATCTCATCAAGAAGCTCGTCGAGAGAAGTACCAGCTAGCAGATCACGGGAGTACTGGGATGGATGCGCTTATACACATGCTTAAGTGCCGGAACACTTCAGAACCTGTCCCAGTCCAATGTGTCGCGGGATGTTTAGCTTGTGCTGCGCAGGTTGCCGCTTGAGTTACGACCAGACTCAGTTGTCGACCACGACCGTCACGCAGCCGCTCACGGAAGCGGAGATGATTTCTCGTATCATCGGCGGTGAACGCGAACTGTTCTATGATTTGATAAAGCCCTGTGAGCGGGCGGTCTTCCTTACCGCTTTCTCGGTCCTGAAGAGCGAAGCGGACGCCGAAGAGGTCGTGCAGGAAGCCTCCCTTAAAGCATACAAAGCTCTTGGCAGTTTCCGTGGAGAGGCGAAATTCAGCACCTGGCTGGTTAAGATCACATTGAATGAAGCGCGAATGAAGTTGCGTCGCTCGCGTGCGGAGTCCGAAGTTTCGCTTGAAGATTTTGCGGATGACGATGATAGCGATTACACGCCGGCAGTTTTGGCTGACTGGCGCGAGATTCCTTCAGAGGCCCTTGACCGGAAAGAACTGCGGACGCTTCTGCAACGCGGGTTGGACGAATTGCCGGAAAAATATCGTGAGGTATTGATCTTGCGTGACGTGCGAGAGCTGAATATAGAGGAGACCGCGCAATTGCTTGGTGTCAGCATAGGGATGGTAAAGACGAGGCTATTTAGGGCGCGTTTGATGATGCAGAAAATCGTGGCGCCCGAATTGCGAGCGCAAGGCAAGAGGTACACAAGAGGCTGATTATGGTGCTTGATTGCAAACACGTGTGGCGCGAAATCTCCAACTACATCGATGGAGATATTGATCCTTCGGTGCGCGCCAGTATGGAAGAACATCTGGCCCACTGCCACCATTGCGCAGCTATTCTGGACTCGACTCACAACATCCTTTATCTGATCGCTGATGAGCGCACATTCACCCTGCCGGTCGGTTTCAGCGAGCGGTTGCGGACGTGGCTCGAAGGTGAACTTGAGAAGTCAGAGCCCACCAGCCGATAACAATATCTATAGTTCATGGTGAAAGAGCGGGTGCGCGAGCAGTTCCCCTGCGATCAGGAGCAGGGTGATGATAGATGTACTAAGCTGTATCCATTTCTCCAAGCGTTCTTTTCGAGTCAGAGGACGTTGTCGCCATCGAGCTGCCGGGTTCCTGCGCATACGTTCTGCATTCCAAAAAAGGAAGAGATTGACTAGTGCACCGGCCCCGGCGATGGCCAGCATTGGAATCCGAAACCTGTTGGCATGGAAACCGGTCGCTGGTCCGGCGGCGGTGGCAGCAATGAGTGTAGAGAACCCGAGAGCTGTACTTATTCCGCTGACGAACACTGCCGCAGCACACACAGCTTGGACCGCGGCTAAGCCAAACGACCCCACGGTAAGGACGCGCCGGGCATCCCAGAATCGAAAAGAGGAGTTCTTGCTATCTCGACGCAGTTCACTTTCCGGAGTTTCTGTCGTTTCCACGGTTAGTCTCCAAGAGAAAAAAGGAAGCACCTCGAGTGGGATGCAACAGCTGGATCGGAAGTTACGCAACCGAGCTAGTGGCTCCATGGCCGTTGAGACCGTCCCGCTCTGTCGCAGCTAGATCAGAACCTGATCAGCAGACCACCGGTAAAGGCCACGTTATTTTGCAGGCTGATATCAATTTTCTGGTTGTAATTAGGCAACCCAGAATAGAAGTCACGCACTTCCAGTCGGAATCCAACGGGTATTCTCAGAACGCGAACAAAACTGCGGGTATCGATTCCGGCGCCAAACTCGAACGTGCCGGTATTGGTCCCGGCCTTGAACGATGTGCTGCTACTAGGTGCCGCCTCAAGAAAGCGCGCGTATCCCCCGCCGAAGGATAACCACGGGGCAATGTGTCCGGCGGGATTGAATTTTACCCGTACATGCGGGGTAAGGAATTCATAGGCGTATTGGGAGCTCACCTCTGGAGGGGGCTGACTCAGTGTGACGTCCAACGGAGAGGCCAGATAATCCACGCCTCCGTATATCGCCAGTCTCTTGGTAGTTGCGAGGCGCCGGTCGTATTCCGCTCCCAACGCCAGGCTTGCATCGAATGTCAGGTTGCATGTTGGTCCAACGCAGGACTGCCGGGAGAGGGTCTGACTCGGTGTTGTCGTGGCACCAATCACCAATCCAACTTCATTCTTTGTCTGCGAGTAAGCTGAGGGTAATAGACCGATGAATAGTGCGACTGTTCCGACGAAGATGCACAACTTTTGTCTAGCCATTGTCCCTTTCACTTGACGATTTGGTCTTTGCAGCTCAGCCCCGGCCCACTTTGTTCAAAACATTGGCCGCTCTGTAGTGCGAACAAAAAGGCACCACGATCGGACGGTTCCTGCAAAGCCTATGAGCACCTGACTCTCGTCCAGAAAATGATGACTGGAGTGCGCTTGGATTCAACTCACGCAGATTTCTCTCTCCGCAAGCGGAACTCGATTACCTTTCCGTGTAGGTCTGGAAAACCCCCGCCCCATCTTTCTTTGGAAGCTATTTGGTATGTAAAACTCAATTACCTTTGCCTCAATTAACCGCCTTCTATTGCAAACACTTTGTGTCAGGTGTGCACGCTTGCACCTCCCCGAAACAGTCTTGTGTTGAAATCACTCGTTGGATGTTCGTAGTCAGGGGAAGTTACGTTCCTGCAAATGGACCCAAAGGCCGTTAGAGCGGACGCTCAAAGCCGGAGGTAAAGCCACCGGCACACCCGTTCTGGAGAGCCTGTATAAAAAGATGAAGGACAAGCCCGTGACGGTCGACCTGGCGAACTTGTGGAAGGAGTTGGGGATTCAACGATCGCAGAACGGCAACATTTCTTTCACCGATGACGCCCCGCTCGCTTCGGTGCGCGAATCGGTTGCCTTCTGTACACCTTCACAGTAAGCAGCCCACTCAGCTGGCGGCGATGTAACTTTTTGAAGCGCAAAAGCACCACCCGGGTGGACCCACGAACCTCCGGAAATAATGTCCCTAAGGGTTTTCGGGACCGCCAGTCACTTCCACAATATCCGCCAATCCCATGCCGCAGACTCTCTCCGTGAGCGCTGCTCAGACTAGTCGAGAAATGTTCGCAGGCGCCAAATCGCAGGTTGAGTCGGCGGAGGCTGTGCTAATTGAACGCGTCCTCAGTGGGCAAGAAGAGGCGTTTCGCGAACTTGTGCGTCCCTACGAACATGCCGTGTACATGACTACACAAGCTATCCTGAAGAACGAAGCCGACGCCGAGGACGCAGCCCAGGACGCCGTTTCAAGGCATTTACCAATCTTGGCAGGTTTCGTGGTGACTCGAAATTCAGCACCTGGTTGATCCGAATCGCCACCAACGAAGCTCTCATGAAGTTGAGGAAGGGCCGCCACCAAAAACTTCACGAACCGTTGGACCAGCAGCGCAAGGACGACGAAGGCGATTATATCCGCCGAGACTTCGCCGACTGGCGGGAGATTCCCTCCGAGGCGCTGCAGAAGAAGGAGTTGCGGCAAGCGCTTTCTGCAGCGCTCGCGTCATTGACTCCCAAACACAGGGAGGTGTTCGTTCTCAGAGATGTGCAGCACTTCAGCATCGCGGAAACCGCCAATCTGCTCGGTATCAACAAGAGCGCTGTGAAAACACGCCTGATGCGTGCCCGTCTTCAGATGCGAGACGCTCTTGCGCCTGGCCTAGATGGGAGTTGGAGCACTGGCCGAAGGGAATACCAACAGGTGAGACCATGGTAATCGAAATCAGTTGCGAAGAAGTCTGGCGCGAGATCTCTGATTACCTCGAGGGAGAGATCAGCGCGGAATTGCGCGAGCGGATGGACGAGCACTTTAAGGGCTGTAAACATTGCACGGCCGTACTGGATGGAACTCGCAACGTAGTGCGGTTGGTGGGCAATGCGGCTGCCTTCGAATTACCTGCCGGTCTCAGCGATCGTATGTACAAGAAACTTGACCGTAAGCTTTCGAAGCGCTGCAAGTCGAGAAAGGAAGGATCCTTTCGGCGTGTAACCTCGAATTAGAGAAACGCATCGTACGAATACAAGCTTCAAACATGATGACTCCCGATGCACTCCGCGGCCACTACGACTCGCTTGCATGGATCTATCGCACTTTCCAGCGTGGCGAATTTATTGCGGATGCTTTCCCGAGCACCATTTGACGGATGGAGATTCGGCGGGGGTTAACATGACCAATCGTTTGACGTCCTTGATAGTGGTCCTATTCTCGGTTACGGCGTGTTTCGCTCAGGAAGGATTGATCGTTCAGACCCAGGGGAAGCAGAAGTGGCCCGCTGCAGAGGCACAAAAGATCTACCTTTCGGCATGCTCGGTAGTTCAACAGGAATTCGGCAACAGTCGTCCGGTCGCGCCCCGAGTCACGCTGGTTCTGGGCGCCAGCAAGAACGAGGTATTGTTTCAGGGACAAGAAGTGAGGCTTACCAAATGGGATCCTTACGGCTTCGCCCAGGGAGTCGTATGGTTGGCCTTCGTGGATCTCATGCCATCGCAGCAGAGGTTAGCCATAGCAAAGCGGGCTGTGGACTGGGTGGATGCAACCGTCGACGTAGAACATCTCAGAAAATAGCGCGGCACCCGGCCCTCGGTGACTTGGGGAAGGCAGCATTGGAATTGTGCACGGCGTGCAAGCCAGATCAGACACATAGATCGTGCTTCGGCTGCGGTTTATTTGTTTGCCAAAAATGCTGACCGCTACACCCGCAGGCTGGTTCTCGATCCACGAATCGCGCCCCGAGAATTGCGCCGCATCCGGCCAGTGGGAACACCTGCGCCGGCCTTGTGGTTCTTCGCCCTGGGTCTCGGAGTGCTGCCCATCCTGCTCGGGTAGAGCAGCGCTGTTGATATTTTGACGAGTCTCTGACTTCTAATAACGCGCAGGAAGCATCGCAATACTTAAAGATAAGTTGTTAATCTCTGCTGTCTGGAACCGTCTTGAAAGCCGATGAGTCAGTTTCATTTCATTGTGTAACTTTGAGTCAGCGCAAAGCATCGTTACGTATGATCACACACTCCGGCATTATGGTGAGTTCCAATGCAATCCGAGAACACTACGACTCGTTCGCATGGATTTATCGCACTTTCTGGGGAGATCACATACACCACGGTCTCTTCCTTCGCGGGAACGAACTGCCACAAGAGGCTCAAGTCAATCTTCTCGAACACTGCGCTCGTCTGAGCAATATTAAGAGGGGGCTTCGTGTCCTCGACGTTGGCTGCGGTCACGGCGGGACTTGTGTCTATCTTGCACATCGCTACGACTGTCGCACCGAAGGACTAACGTTGAGCCCGAAGCAGGCCCTTCTGGCCAAACAGAATGCGAGGCGCGCAGGGGTTGATGGGTTGACTCGCTTCCTGGTCGCCGATGTGGAGAGTCATGTCTTTCCTTCCGGAGTTGTTGACTTGGTGTGGACCATGGAATCATCGGAACATTTTCGTGATAAGTCCGGCTACTTTCGCCGCGCTGCTTTATCCTTAAGGCATGGTGGCCGGCTCATGCTCGCCGCTTGGACTGGTTCGATGCAAAACCCCAGAGTGAGAGCAGTAGCAAATACCTTCCTCTGCCCGTCGCTACAGAGCGCTGAAGATTATGAACAACAGATCAAGAGCGCTGGTTTAGGCATTCGGTTCCGCGAAGAGATAACTGCGAAAGTTATGCGCACCTGGGAAATTTGTCTGGAGCGCGCTCGCAAGCTGCGAATTCTCATCAGCGTCTTCCCAAGCCAGGTGCGGGAGTTCGTTCGTGGTATCAGCACAATCCTCGAGGCGTATCGCTCGGGGGATTTAACCTATTCCGTCATAGTGGCCGACAAGTGAAAAATCGTACCACTTTGCTGGCAAAACGGAGTAACCCAGAATGAGAGGAGAGCAGCCGTTGAGATCCTTCCCCGAAATACCTGCTGCGAATGTGTCGGCACCTGGCTACTTGCCCGGCGCGCCCATTCAAGTTCTGGTAGCGGAGCCCGACGTTGTGAGCCGGAGGCTCATTTGTTCACTAATTGAGTGCGAACCAGAAATGACAGCAGAGTGTGTCGATGACTCTCTTATGATATCCGCGATTCGACATTTCACCGGCACCTTGCTGACAAAATGAGTCATCAAAAAGAGCTAGATGAGGTATTGAGCCTAGTCGAGACGCTTTGTACTGCTGAGCAAATCCGAGACCTGTTGCGCACCCGAAAGGGCAACGAGAACATTCGGATCACCGCAGAAGACAAAGATGATTTGGTGGGGCGAAATCTGCGCACCGCGTTGGAAACCAAAGCTATAGAAATTGAGAAGGCCTTCGATCTTATTCGCGATGCGGAAGAGAATGGAAATCAGCACATATTTTATTACCGGGCCAGCCAAAAATTGGCTGACACGCTAACTTTTGAGCATGTAGCCAAGCAACTATGGGGTGCGTCTTGGAACAAAACGGTTGCTGAGTTCCCCTCAATACGGCTAAAACCTGATAGTTACAAAATCAGTGATTTTCGACTTTTCAGTACGCGGAAACCAAAAGATTGGATTCTCAAGATTTACGGTCAGAAGACCATCATGCGGCCTACGGGCAAAACGGATACTGAGTCAGATGGATCAGTGTGGAGACAATTTATTCCCGAGAATCTGCGCATCGTGCTCTCGGCACGCTGGAATGCTCCCGATCTGCTGGAAATAAGAATCCAGCGAAGTGAGTCACGGAAACATGTCGAGGAATGGTACGACCAGGTGTGGTCAACGCTTTCTCAAGCTGTTACAAGAGACCAGTTCAAACCCTGGGAACTGAAAACTGCAATGCGGAACATTGCTCTTCAAGCAGAGGAGAATGCCGAAATTTATGATTTCCGGGATGTGGGAGTCGTCGATGACATCAATGAGATTTTTGGCAGCTTCCAAGCATTTTCGGACGAAGGAAATCTTTTCAAGAGTCAGCTAACCCGCGACGCCGTTAAAGGCTTCTTGGAATCTGGCGGCGACCTCAACAGCTTGGCTGTTCGATGGTTTGCGCGGCCCACTTCGGAGCCTCAAGAGGAAATGAAAACTCTGCTAGGTGTGCGGCGGAAACTGCATGAAGTGCTGGTCGCCGGGCACTGCAAGGCGGGAGATTTGGATTATGTCACCAGTCAGCTTCGAGCATTTAGCAAAACAAAATCCTAAGTACAAACGGGCTATCGAGCAGCTTCAAGCCTGGGTCAACGCACATCCGCAAGATCGCGTTCTCAATCCGCTAAAACTCCGTAAGGACATTCGCAATGTGAATCCAGCAGAGCTTACTATGGCGCTCGATTTGTTGAGGAAAGCTGGCCTTCTGCATCGAGTGTACAAAGTAGTGACGCCAGCCGGTGTACTTGCCGATGCGGAGTTCGATGATCCAACCGCGATTCCTGACAAGCTGCCAGATCGTTTCGAGGAGTATTTCGAGACATCCGACGCAGATGTGATCCCGGTGTTTCGGCGAATCGCATGAAGGAAAAAGCCTCAATCGACAAAGCGATTGAGATGGCGCACGACTTAAATTCGCGCATTATCAAAACTCCTGGGAAACGTCTCAAAGTCATTGAACAGTTTTATTTGGAGAAGAGCAGCACTGGGGATTCGGATGAGGCGCATTTAGCCTTGCTTTATAAATCGCTGGCAGGCGAGGTCGCAGATATGGGTGTTCCAGACTGGTTCGCTAAGGCCGGATATCTCTCAGGCGGCGTCACATTACTTTTTTTCATGGCCCTCGTAGTCGCAAGCATCTTCGGTCATCAGGTGCCGCATGAGTCTCGTTTCTTAGTGGGCCTGGTCGTTGCGCTTGGAGGTTCCCTCGCAGTCACGTTTCTAGGGGGTGAGATGGCTGCTTCGGGGAAGATTCCGATTGCCGCGCAGCATCCACTCAAATTCAGTGCGACCGGAGGCGTCGCAACTCTTGTAGTCTTACTTGCCCTGATGCATTATTTCTATGGATAGTTTTTTCCTCAGGCGTACTAAGGTCCCGAGAGGAATGTGCTGGCCGCGATTAGACGCCCAGGAGCTGTTGCCCAAAAAGGCGTGCAGGTTCAAGTCTCGGACACAAGTCCTGAAACTTGAGTGATCTGTTCGGGCCATATCTCCGATTTTAACTAACTAGCCTTTTCTTGCGCACTCAGTGGTCGCGACACACCGGCTAACGCCACAGGCACCTGCTCAGAATCAGCGACCGGTATCACTGGTATCACTTCGCCGGAGTTTCGAAATCTGTTCGATTAAGTCAGCTATGCAATACACACTATTATCGAACCAGAGCGGGACACTGATGTCTAGCAAGTCTGTTCGGGAAGTGCGTGTCAGCCGAGCACAACAGGTTACGCGTGGCTCATGCAGCAGGGGCGGCACCCGCCGCTGGGTGTTGCCGCATCATCTCCAGCATCTTCTGTTTCATTTCCTTTGCCGCCGGTTCAGCTTTGTGCGTACCCACCATCCATGAATAGCCGTCGGGATCCACAATGGTGCCGCAGCGATCACCCCAAAACATGTCCATCACCGGACCTTGGCTGGTGGCGCCGATTTTGGTCGCCTTGTCAACGACCTTGTCCACATTTTCTACATAGATAAAGAGTCCAGCTGGCGAGGCGCCAACGCTCTTCGCGCTACGTTTTCCCATCGCATCATTCTCCGGCCCGAGCATGAGAGTTGCGCCGCGCAATGTCAGCTCAGCATGCATGGGTTTTCCGTCAGGACCGTTCATGATGGCGCGTTTAGAAAAGCCAAAAGCCTTCTGATAGAAGCTCACAGCGGCCGGAATATCTGAGACCGTGAGCATCGTCGAAACGGCGCCGTACTGTTTTTTGTTTAGCGGATCAATCTTTTTCTTTGCCATGGTGCTCCTTTCACGAGGAATACATTCTAGCGAAAAGGGGCAGTATCTGGCCGAGAATCCGCATTGCTCGGTAAGGGTTGGGGAGCGAGCAGAGACTATCTGCGAGGACGAGGTTGCAGCCAGTACAATGTCAGCACCTTGTCGCCGGCGTTCCGCGACCAGGCTGCAACTTCTCTTACTGCGGCTCTCGGTTTGAGGTGTATATGAGACGTGCTCATTTTGTGTTCGGCGTGGGGGCAAAAGAACAGCAGCTCAAGAAGAACCGGACAAGGCGCGCTGGAAAAACAGGAGAGGCTGCGACATTGGTTATGCTCCAGCCACCAGCTCCTGCGAGGAAGCCAACAGCGTGGATACATGCACCGTCGCAGCCCTTGATGTAATCACTGCTTTCGCAGTTCCAAACCCCAACTGCTCCTCGCAGAACCAGTCGGTTTTTTCGGGTCTGGTTGCCCTCCAGGTTACCCTGCTGAGCAGATCACCCAGCCTACTTCGGACTGGCAAGTTTTATTTCGCCAATCCTTTCAGCCGTCGACGTGAGCAAAACTAAACAGTTGCTTCAGCGATGTCAATGCAATTGTCAGCGTAATCACGAATAGCTGTGAATGGAACTGTGGAAAACAGGGATAGATCCTGCGAGGCTACGACCTCGAGCCTTCGGCACCAAGTGTTCCCAAACGACCGCCTGACTTCGCGTCAGTCGGCTGTCATTTCATGTCCGCATGAAATCTATTCGGAGCATGCGGTGGGCCAAGGGTGTGCCAACCGGATCTAATTCCTTTCCCTCCACATCAAGCTCGCAGAAACGCTCCATTATTCGGCTGGTACTGAAATCCGCTTCACTTTCCATCGCGCGCGCGACGGCTCAGTTGCAGCCAACCATACTGCCCGTTCTCCATGTCCGGAACGATGAGCCCCTGCGCTTGGAGCCACGCCCATGCTTCCGCCAAAGCTAGATTGATTTCGTTTTCGCGTTGCCAAGGGTACTGTGGCTGACCGGACGTGAAATGTCCCCAAAGTTCTCTCTGCAGATTGCCGGTATGAAATTTTGCTTCGTTCCTTTTCTTCAAAAGGAAGAGGATGGTTGCCGCCAGCTTTTCAGACGCCAGCGCGAGCAACATCTGCACGTCCGGGATGGTTCTCGGCAATTCATACACGCGCACCTCCTGGAAAATCGAAACGGTTCTTCAACGTGACTATGACGAGGATTTCGGCACTGCCGGCAACGGCTCGCCCGCCAGCCGCTTCCGCACCAGCCCGGCAAGGAAGTCCGCGAAGGGCGCGATATCCTCGCCGACACTGGCCTTCTCCAGGGCGTTCACATAGGCGTTGCGGTCGCTGACCGGTATGACCGTCCATGGGTAGCCGCCCGACGCCATCATGGTGTTCATGAGAAACCGTCCGACGCGCCCGTTGCCGTCCATATAAGGATGGATGTAGACGAAAATGAAATGCCCGAGCACAACGCGGACGGCGGGATGCGGCTCTTCGCGCAGGAGATCGAAGAATGCCGGCATGGCGTCCCTCACCGCCTCCCGGTTCAGCGGCACGTGCATCGACTTGCGGATATAGACCTGCCCGTTGCGGTAGCCGGCTAGATCGGCTGGCTTCAGCAGGCCCACGGTGACGCTCGGCGCGAACAGTTCCCGGTACCAGGCCCCGTGATCCTCGTCCGCGACCTCTCCCGGATTGTCCCCCCGCAGAATTTTGCCGAGGCTTTTCTGCACGGCCTGGAAAGCCTGCCAGTAGCCGCGCGCCGCCATGGCGTTCCGCTGTTCGCGGTCGCCCTCGTCGGCTTCCGGATTCCATGTGCCGCTGCGGACGCGCTCGATAAGATCCGGCGTGACCCGGTAACCCTCGATCGACAGCGAATGATAGGCGTCCGTGACGTAGGCGTCGTTGACGCGCTTCATGTATGCCTCGATATTGCGCGGCGAACCCGGCGCTTTCGGGAAGCGCTCGATGACAGGCTCGCGCATCTTCTGCCAGAGCAGCCGCAGCCTGTTCACGTAAGGAGAGGTTTCGCGGACCCCGATAACCAGTGGCGGTTTGTCGGTGAAGGGATCGTTCTCCCGCACGGCGTAGCCGGCCGCGGTCATTGATTTCACGATATCCTCGGCGATGCGGTCGCGGCCGATGTTGCGGAAGGCCCCGGCCAAACGGCCGGCGATCACCGTGTGACCGCCCTCAAGGAGCCGGGCGAGGAGGCCGGAGGCGTCACGGACCATAGGCAGCACCGCGCGGACATCCGTCGCGTTGTTGGAAAAATAATTGGGCGAACACGCGATCAGAGCGGATTCCACCGAGTACAGCCGCAGGCCCTCCTTTTCTTTGCGGTCCGGGACGGTGGGCAGTGCGATGCGAAGCTCCAGCAGGGATGTGCCGTGCGGGAGCTTGGTGACTTTATTGCCCGCGCGCGGCGACCGCGCTGCGAGCTGGCCGGGCACGGTCCAGTTGCCGGCATGCAGCGAGAGCGACTGTTCCGGTGCCAGGCACCAGCGTGCGCCGAAACGCGCTTCCAGATATACGGCGCAAAAGCGCCAGAACGAGGCGTACCAGGCCGTGCTTTCGCCTTTCACTTCGTCCGGGCGGCTCGGGATATACCAGCCCTTTATGACTTCCTGCAGGAAGCCGTTGCGGAGCAGGCGCTCGCGGTGCGTGCGCGACAGGTCGCGCGCGCGGACGGCGCCTGCCCCTTCGGCGGTCTGGAGGTTCCGCAGCACTTCGAGGGACTGCGCGAGTTTTTCAGGCGGTATGGCCACTGACGGGTTCCTTCATGCTTCCATTATCTGATTGCGTTGCGCCGTATTTATACTATTGCGCTGTACTATTATTATCTTATTATGTTGTACCATTTTTATCTTATTGTGTCGAGTCCGGATAGCCCTTTCTTGGCGGTGAAGTGAAAGGGCAACAAAAGGCGAATACGCTAAATTGCATAAAGCGGGTGGACAGTAAGCGGCCTTTCTGGGACAAGTTGATCTCCTGAACCGGCTCGGAGATAGCTCTCATTTCGCCTGCGGTCAGCTCATCCAACCGGTCGGCTCGCGCTCGCGATGTCCTGACCCCGAATGCTCAGTTCCCGCCGCAAGGCCCCGGCCCGGCGCATTGGACGCCTCTTTACTATTAATACCTCATTATTAATTCCTCTCGGGAGAACCCTCTCCGATTCCCCGTTTAACCACCCCGACATTTTCAGCGAGGCATTCCAGGAGAACTCTCATGAGACTCCGTGCTAATGAATTCTGTCCGATTCACAGGTCGACTTCCTGCTGTGGCCGGGAACTCATCCCTAAACAAACGACGATAAGACCCGGCGTGTAGCGCGTCCAAGACCCGCACCCCGGAGAGGATATCGCGAGCTTCGATCACCCGCCGAGATGCGGAAACTCCTGAATCGGAAGATTGCGGAGCAGGACAAGAAGTGTGCGATCTGCCATGAAGAATTCACGGACTACAACGACATCGTGCCGGATCATAAGAATCCCAAAGGCATGGGCAGTGCGTGGAGAGATGACCATCCAGACAACATTCAAGCAACGCATTGGTGGTGCAACTCGGAAAAGGGATCGACCAGAATGGGCGACTGACGTCCGATCAGTGGGAATCATGTTTGAAATGGCTAAAATCGGCGCACTTTTGGGTCGGTGTGTGCCCACAGTGTGCTTCTAAGCAACTGCCTCTCGCCCATCAGGCGGCAACCCATGGATGGAATTCGCTGGTACGCGTCGCCAGACTTCGGAGAACACTTCCGGAATGCCCGATGTCAATCACTACAGACCGGGTCTCTTCGCGTATCGGCGTTTGTTCGCTTCTGGGAACACTCATTCCTCATAAATGCTAGCCCAGTGGGTTATTGAAAGGTTCGCTCGGTGCGTCGGCGGGAGGAAGAGAGCAAATTGAGATGCAGGCTGTCGCCAATCCCAATTACGGTTTCAAATACGGTGGGACCTCTTTTCGCAAGCTCTTGCTGAGGTAGTGTCCCAGGACCGCATCTTGAGCAAGCCCATCCGCATCAGTTCGGGAGAGCCATGAACTGCTGGTGTAGGGGACGGCGCTGCCGATGACCACCACTTTGCCGACGGTCAGATTGGCGCTAAAGCCCTGCTCTCAGTCGGGCTGAGCCTCGTGGTATTCCACATCAGCCACGACCGCGTGCTGACTTTTATGTGCTCCGCGGTCTTTTGGCTTGTAATGCTGGCAAAAAGATGGTGGCGTTAAAATCGGGACCGATTACAATAACTATGCGCCTTATTCCCCGCGTAATCGAGGGGAGCCGCTGTTCGAAGCCGATCGGAATTGAGCAGCGGCTTTATTTCTCCCGATTCCATTCCGCTCGGTTCTCCTTTGTCCCATCGCTGCTGCACGTCGACAACTACAATGTTTTTGTGGTTGTGAGCATTAGCGTGAATTCCTTGAACAGCGGCGGAGTTCAAATCTGCGTCGCTAAACCTCAGTACAATCCCCATCCGGGACAAACATATCCTTCCGTTGAACTCGCGCGACAGGTTTTACTCGACTTCGGGATCGAAGAAAAAGTCATTGACGAGACTCTGAAATTGCTTCCCGAGGTTGGTCCAAACCAAGCACTGTATTTCTCCCCGAAAGACGTACCGCAGCACATCCTGGGGATCCACGGATTCAGACTTTAAGTACCGTAACCAAATCGTGGCTTTTCGGCGGGAACCTAGCGGAACCACACATATATCAGACCGAGGACAGACCCGACGGTCATAGCGAGATATAAAACCAACGGACCCTGCTCTTGCAGCCATCCGTGATTCTTTTCGACTGTGTCATTGTTCGATTTCACAACTCATGCCCGCTTTGAATCTCCTTGCTGATGCAAAACAGTATTCGCCACCCTGAGCCATTTCTCAATCTTTTTAGTCGAAGCACTGCTGGCTTGCTAGGGCCACGGTGTGGATCTTCGCTCCCGGTTCTTCCAGGCGTTGCTGCTCTGCCCCAAGGATCGCTATGATCTCGGTCGCCAGTTTCGCAAGGCGTTCTGGGTCATCGCAGACAGCGACTTCAGCACAGACATCAAGCCATCGGCTTTTTGTTTCGGGGTCGCGCAAGGTAAGTACCTCTTGTCAGAAATATTCTACCGACGAGGTAATTTTCCAGCGGCAAAATGAAGGCGAATGCCGCGTCGGATGGCTCGTTTGGAAGACCAGGCCAGTAGGAAACGCAGGCTACCCTGGCGTTGGTCTCGTTTCCAACCTAAGACGTAATACCGAATGTACGGTATAGAACAAAACGGCTGACGCTGGCATCTTAGTCGTTGTCGTGCGCCACCCGGTACTGCAAGACGCCCAAAAAGCCCTCGCGATAGCCCTTCAGGATTTAGAGGCGACGCGCATGATCCGCCGTGATGACCCGATTCTGGTAGAGCTGAAAGCGAATATTCGTCGCACTATCCGTCTGTCCGATGAATCGGAAGCGGAGCTACCCACGGCTGCATAGAAACCGAATCAATCATGAGGCTGCTTGCTTCGTCCTTCTTCGCAGACACTGCTCCTTTTGCTCCAGCAGGTCATTGATTCGTTGTATTAAGGCAAGCAGTCGATCAGGCTCTTGCTCCCTGGCGGCTTGGTTGCAGAGTTTCTGCCATTCTTCCAGAGTCTCCCCTTGCATAGTGGCGCACCTATTTTCTTCTACTTACCTTCTATATAGCACGAATCGGTGTAGGCAGAACCACGAAATTCCGCTTCCAGCGCGGTAATTCCTCTGGATCAGCTCCAGGACGTCCGGAGTAGGGAAAGCGGAACACGAGTGATCTTTGTTCTTCGGCCCAAGCTTATGAGCTATACAGGATGCTCAAAAACACACTACGGAATCGACGGTATGGCAAAGTAACTGACGCTGGGCTAATTGTAAGTTCGCCTTGGAGACTTTGCCTCTTCGGACCGCCCTGCTGCGACCAAGCCGAACGAGGTGCAGTGTTCCGGACTGGGGAATGTCCTTCTCCCAGCCCGTAGGAAAAGGAGTCGAACCCCATGCCTGCGCCTTTCATGCTCACTCCGCGAAAAGCACCTAAATCCACCCAGCTACTATCGTTAATGGCGATACTGGCTTTCGTTCTGATGATGTCCAATCTTGGCTGGGCGGACTCATGCTCAACCGTTTCTCTTTCCCTAAGTGGCCCGCCGATAACCTGCACACTCCCCGAGCAAACTCCGGAAGTGGCGTTAACCACGACCCTCACAGGGCTTTCTTTCACGGCTCAAGCTCAAGGTATGGTGCTGATTTATGATAATTCCACACACACCATATTGAGCGATGTCGTCACCTTTACGAATGTCGGTGGCGTTGCGACCGTAACTTTTCTCTCGGACACAGACTTGTCCACGATAACGGGTTCAGGGTTGCCCATCCTCGGTCAGTTCACCGAGGGGAACAAGCCGATATTTATCTCTCTGGCGCTCGGAAATGGTAATTTTCTGCGTACCAAAATCTGCAGCGACGTTAATGAAACCAGAGGTTGTTCGGGCTCAAGCGACTCCATTTCGTTATCCGAGCGCACTAGCGTTGTTCCGGAACCGGGAACTCTCATTCTATTGGGCTCGGGTTTACTTGGAACCGGGGCAATGAAGCTCCGGACCAGGTCGTGGCGGCGGCGTCTATTCAAGCGGAGCGAAACCTAGTCTGCAAGGACTCCTTGAGATCTAGCCGGACCGAAATCTCACACTTGACCCGAGTACCATGCGTCCCCGACCGTGCATTTTCGTGCTTCGAAATACTATGCGCATCATAAGAGATATGAAGGAGCCCGCGCGGAAAGCACTTCGAAGTGGAACACGTCAGCGAACGGTCGCAGGGCTCATACTCAATGAGCGGGAGATCACTTGCCCACATTGCTATATCGGTCTAACCGTTGGTTCCCGAATGAACACGTTTTTCGCTGGGCAGGGAAAGTGTTGCACAACTTGACCCAACTGAGGGCATTTTGCCCCGAGCTAGGTGATTTCACTCCGACCTAAGTGATTGAATCCGCGAGACAGGACGTGCTAAGAAGTCAATTAAAAAGGGCATTGCTCTGCCAACTGAGCTACGCGCCCACTCCTCAATATTACTTCAAAATACGCATGATCGATGCCCCGACTGACTGTCGGTCGTCCGCCCAGCTTGAGATGAGTTCCCACAAACCGACTTCCGGATACCAATCTAATTCTCCAGAATCTTCGTTCCAGAGTCTTTGGGACGAGAACTACCAAGCTCGTCCGTTCTTACCTGAGAGGCTCTGGAGACGTCCCCGCCACAGCCGCACATTCTGCCATAAACCAGGCCGAAGACGTACATAAAATTCGGTTGGGCTCTCCGTTTTTCGCGACTGGAGCTTCTAACAAATCGCAACAACCTCACGGAGCAACGAGACGCACGGCAATCAAGTTGACGGCAGCCGAGCTTGGGCTGTCGCTGATTCTGAACCTCGCACATCACTCTGAGCGCGTCGATTATCGATCGCGTGCACGCAAATGACACATTCAGGATTTACGAACACGATCGATGTCCCTCAACAATTATTTCCCACAACCGATTGTGAGGCGGAATGACGAACTTGCAAGGATGCGAGTCACTGCGGAAGAGGTAACGCAGCGTAGGAGCGACCATTTCAGCAACGTGTGGTGGCGTGTTCAACTTAGTCGGCTTGCGCGCACCTACAGGGCTGTGGGGAAAAAAGCCCGGGCGGACCCGGGCTTCGCGAATCGGGATATCTCACGCTGCTAATTGGCTATTCGCGTCTGACCCGTGCTGCTTTACCATTTTGTTGTAAGTGCCCATTATGAGGAAGGGAGCTGCCCACTGTCCTACAAAGAGAGCCCAATCGTCCTTGCCGACTAGCTTCAGAATCGCAGACGCGCCCATTGACGCGACTGCAAGACCTAAAAACGTACTGGAGGGCATCTTTGACGTCTGCCGCTCGATAGCCCCAGTGAACCTATCCTCACTAACTTGACCACGTTCTACTTTTGATAATGTCATCCAAACTCCTTGAAAGTTTACGTTCGTTGCTACGATGCATGAATTCGTCACTCCGGGCCACTATCGGATCTTTAATCGCAAGCTGCAGCCACAATCGCGCTTGTGAGGGCGTCCCTTGGTACTCCGTAATAGACTTTTATACAAAATCGGCTGCTATCGCCTTAGCGACTGCCCAGCCCTGAGCGCATTGTGAAAGAACGGAACGGGCATGCTCCGGATGAGCGGGTTCGACACCAGGTTGGACACCATCGATCGGGCGGACTGGCGGCTGAAATTTGTGGTCAGCCAAAATTAATTTCGGTTTGTTCGATCGTCGAAAGCGGTCGCTCGATTGGCGGAGGAGCAGTTATCTTCGGGTTCTGCAGTTCATTTTCTAACTGCGATTGAAAACGGCTGCTGACGCGTTTGAGTTCCCCGATCCCACGACCCACTTGCTTAGCAATCTCTATCGACTTTTTGGGTCCGAAAACTACTAAGGCCAGTACAAGCACGAACAAGATCCCCGAAAAACTCACGACAACTTGCTTTCTGGGACTGAGGATTCCACGTTACCATTTTCTTTGGCTGGCTTTTCATTTGAATTCATAGCAGCTTTGAACCCTCGCAATCCATCTCCGAGGCCTTTGCCGAGCTCGGGCAATCTCTTGGGGCCAAAAAATAAAAGTGCGAGTCCCGCAATCACTAGCAAGTGCATTGGCTGGAATAAACCTTCAAACATGATTCCTCCGAATCGGAAAATTACCAGCGAGCTGGCACTGTGTCCGCTCGCTGGTCTAATTTTGAACACTTACTTGATCGTGCCGTTCATCCCGTCTGGGTAGAATCCTCCGGAATGAGCCCCACCGCCATAAACAATGTTCAACACTTCTGAGGTCGAACGGGGTATGGATAGCGCATTGTTGTCCACGTCAAACGGATTTTGCTGCGTGGGGGGAACATCCTTGGCGTCAACCTTGACGTTGGGAACGCCCGAGGTGATGACCTCGATCCGAATCGCTCCGGCGTGCTGAGCTTCGGTTGCCAGGATGCGAGCCGCCGCATCCAGGTAAGTCTTACTCTGGATTAACGGCGCGGCTCCGAGATATGCGCTAACTCCGACATCCTCGAAAATGCGGCTCAGCTTTAGGAACTCCGAAACGTTGCCGAAACCGAAACCCAAAGCGTCCAGGTTAATGGCAGGTTTCTTGACGGCGCTCGACGCGAGGGCCTTGCGAAGAAAGAGCACATGTTCCTGCTCGTCAACTCGCAACGCGCTGGCTAGATAAGCGATCTTAGAACCGGAAAAGTTCACCATTTTGCCGCCCGTAGTCGGGCCACTGACAGCCGACGAAGGGATGACGCCGCGATGCTCCAGAGTAGCTCCGTAGGTTGCGACTGAATAGAACTCAGCTTCCAGGTACTCCAGATTAAGTGC
>Ga0073928_10000669_pt1 | contig 76249 bp, 63 predicted proteins | sample PaiPotPPA55metaG_FD_76969 | JGI IMG/M metagenome (GOLD analysis project Ga0073928, IMG submission 76969) | Iron sulfur acid spring bacterial and archeal communities from Banff, Canada, to study Microbial Dark Matter (Phase II) - Paint Pots PPA... ...
CCGGTCCGCCAATATATTCGTCGCGATTCCTTCGTAGGATTCCAGGAATTCCTTGTAGCTGCGAAATCCCCGCAGCATCATGTCCCGGATAATCAACAGCGACCAGCGGTCCCCCAGCGTCTCCACAGAAGCATTCAGCGGACACCCGGACCGCCGCTTTACGCTGGTCTTATTGCTGGGCATAGTTCCACGGTAGCATATTTTAACTTGCAATTGAAAAGTGATGTTGGCAGACTCGCTTTCAGGATGGCAATTCCCACCGCTCGAGTTCACACTACGCACGAAAACTGCGCGTAGTTTTGTGTGCGCCAGCCGTCGGGCACCAACTCGAGCGACACCGTCATCGATGTGAAGAATGACCCCAATCCCGCGAAGGAGTAAAAAATGAGCGGTGTACGATTACTGGTGGGGACGCGCAAAGGCGCCTTTGTCCTGACTTCCGATGGCAAGCGCGAACGCTGGGACATCAGCGGCCCACATTTTGCGGGCTGGGAGGTCTACCATGTGAAGGGATCTCCCGCCGACCTCAACCGCCTCTACGCCTCGCAGTCCACCGGCTGGTTCGGCCAACTCATCCAGCGTTCGAATGATGGCGGCAAAACCTGGGATCCCGTCGGCAATAAATTCGTGTACGACGGTGTCCCCGGCACGCACATGTGGTACGACGGAACGCCGCACCCCTGGAAATTCGCGCGTGTTTGGCATCTCGAGCCTTCGCTAACCGATCCCGATACGGCATATGCGGGAGTGGAAGACGCCGCTTTATTCCGCACCACCGATGGCGGGCAGAACTGGGAGGAACTTCCCGGACTCCGCACCCATGGCTCCGGTCCGTCGTGGCACCCGGGCGGGGGCGGAATGTGCTTGCACACGATCATCCTCGACCCCAAGCGCCCGAATCGCATCTTCATCGCCATTTCCGCCGCAGGCGCATTCCGCAGTGATGATGCAGGCATAACGTGGACGCCAATCAACCACGGCTTGAAATCCGAAGGCATCCCAAATCCCACCGCCGAGGTCGGCCACTGCGTTCATCGCATCGCCATGCACAAGTCACGTCCCGACATACTCTTCATGCAAAAGCATTGGGACGTTATGCGCAGCGACAACGCCGGCGACTGCTGGCAAGAGGTCAGCGGCAATCTGCCCACCGACTTCGGCTTCCCCATCGACGTGCACGCGCACGAACCGGAAACCATCTACGTCGTCCCCATCAAGAGTGACTCCGAGCATTTTCCTCCCGACGGCAAGCTCCGCGTCTACCGCAGCAAGTCCGGTGGAAACGAATGGGAGCCGCTGACGAAAGGGCTCCCGCAGCGCGATTGCTACGTCAACGTGCTCCGCGACGCCATGACGGTTGACTCCCTCGATTCCTGCGGCGTCTATTTCGGAACGACCGGCGGCCAGGTCTACGGGTCCTCCGATGGGGGTGACACTTGGACTCCAATCGTTCAGAATTTCCCGGCGGTGCTTTCCGTCGAGGTCCAGACACTTCCATGATCCGCGTCCTGCTTCCGGCGCACTTGAAGACGCTGGCCCGAGTCAGCGGCGAGGTGCAGGTCGAAGTGAAGGTCAATGATGCGGGGCAACCAACGATTATCTCCGTCCTCGACGCGATCGAAGCGCGCTATCCGGTGTTGCAAGGCACGATTCGCGATCACGTCACACAGGAACGCCGCCCCTTCGTCCGTTTCTTCGCCTGCGAGGAAGACTATTCCCTCGAGCCGCCGGATACTCCGTTGCCCACTGCTGTAGCGAGGGGCACCGAGCCTTTCTTGATCGTAGGCGCGATGGCCGGAGGCTAGACTTCGCCGCATTGCGAATGGCAGATTATTGTCAGTCCGGAGGCGAGGTGGGCCCGAGGAATCTGCTTTCTCTGAGGCTTGTAGGAACGCAACGAACCGATCTTTCGCAGTTAAATCTCGAGTCAACAAGGAGTTCTCATGGAAATAATTCCGTATATTTTCTTCAACGGCCAGTGCGAAGTTGCGATGAGGTTTTACGAAAAAGTGTTCGGAGGAAAAATCCACGGGTTGATGACCTATGGCGACTCTCCTGCCGCCAAGGATTTTGCTCCCGATCAGAAGAACAGAATCATTCACGCCCGGATGAACGTAGGCAATTCGGTGCTGATGGCTTCCGATGCTCCTCCAGAGCACCATGCGCCGCCTCAAGGTTTTAGCCTCTCCGTCAGCGTCAAGGACTCCGCCGAAGCGGAGCGCGTCTTTGCCGCCTTGGCCGAAAACGGCACGATCCAGATGCCCATCGCGCAGACCTTCTGGTCCGTTCGGTTCGGCATGCTCACCGACCAGTTCGGCATGCCTTGGATGGTAAACTGCGAGCAAGCCGCCTCGACTGTGAGCGCCTAGCGCGTGCCCAAATCAAGCCACGCGGAATCGAACGAACCGTAAGAGTTGGCGGGATCTTGGCCGTTGGGGCGCAGCACTGCTTTACCCTGAAGCCGGAGGGCGCCCCAACTTGCCCGGGCCTGTTCGCCAGGAATTCTCACGAGAGTGAGGGAGGAAGTTGATGCCAGGCACCGAAAATCTAGCTCCTATCTCCAAATCCCGGCTGTGGACCGCGTTGCTCCTCTGGGTCGGACTTTACTTCCGCGATCCGGAGCTGCGCGCGTTGGTACTTCTACGAAAAGCGAGCTGATGGTCATGTGCAGAAATATAAGAACCCTCTTCAATTTCGAACCTCCGGTCACCGATAACGAAGTCCGCGCCGCTTCGCTCCAATTTGTTCGAAAAATTACGGGCTTCAATAAGCCTTCCAAAGCAAATGAGCAAGCCTTCCACGCGGCCATTGACGAGATTGCCGCCATCTCCAATCGCCTCCTACACTCGCTCGAAACGACCGCCCCGGCCAAGAATCGTGAAGAGGTAGCCGCGAAAGCCAAAGCACGCGCCGCGGAGCGCTTCGCCACCTGAATTTGAAAGCAAAGGCGCTTCAAAAAAGGCAATTCATAGCGTTGTGAAAACAAACGCCGCGAGATACGAAATGGGACAAATGGGCGACGTGATGGAGACTACGAGAGATAATGAAGGGTTTGCTCGATGAGTTTTTTGGTGGCGGGGTAGGGATCTCCGGGAGCGTCGAATTCCATGGAAAAATAGCCGCGATAGCTGGTGGACTTCGCGATGTCGAAGGTCCTCTTCAGGTCGATGTTGAATTGTTTACCGTGGTCGTCGACTTCGCCATCTTTTACGTGGGAGATGCAGTAGGCGCGCTCGAACATGGCTTGGACGGCGCGATAGTTGAAATCGGGATCGCCGGTGAGGGCGGAGTTAGCAAAGTCGGGTAGGGCGCGCAGGTACGGGTGGTGGACGGCGTCAATAACTTTGACGATGAAAAAGGCCTCCTCGCTGATGGGATCGTCGTTCTCCAGGGTGACCACGATGTTTTTCTGGGCGCCGTAGTCAGCTACTTCGCGAAGGCTGTCTGCGGCGCGCTCTACGTTTGGCGCGGAATTGGACGTTGCCGCTACGTGCGGACGGATGCATGGGGAGCCGATTTCGACGGCTACGTCGATCCATTTTTTTGAGACAGCGATCGCCTTCTGGCGGTTGGCGGGATCGGCGTCGTAGAAGCTTTGGCGGACGTGTGTAGGAATATCCACGACGTGCACGTTCGCGTCCTGCAAGGCTTTGCGAAAGGTGTCGAGATAGGATGAATCGGTGTTAAGGAAGTGCTGGGCGAGCGGTTCGATGTTGTGGACTCCAAATTTTGTTACGACTTCGGACGGGAATTGAGTGAGATCCATGCCGGCGAGTTTGGGGTCGCGGCTGCGGTTATTGGCAACGTTGATGTAGGCGCGGAATGGATAGGAGGCTACAGCGATGCGATCGCGTGGCGCCGAGGGGAACGTGACGTGAGGCGTGGATTGTCCCGCAGCGAGAGCAGTCGGCGCGTTCGCGGCGAGGAAACTTCCGGCCGTAATGGTGGTGAGCTTTTCGATAAAATCACGTCGGGTCAGTGAGTTCATATTAATTGCCACTAAGGCGTTGGGATTGTACGCGAATTGCTGGCGATCCGCACGGTCATCTATCGGGCGGTCTTGAGAACGTCTCCGCAGGTTCGGCGAGATGGTCGCCCGTAGAAAGTTGTGCGGGAGGAAGGAAGAGGATCCCGGCCAGAGGATGAGGATAGGAGAAGGCTCAGAGAGGAAACAAAGCGAGGCTAACCATGTCGGCGCGAGAATGGCTCGCGAGCTAGTGGGGTGAAGATGACGCGAAGTCAATGCGATGGAGGGGACTAAAAGGGCCCGTGAGGTTTAGAGGCGACTAGGGCTTGCGAGTATTGGTCGAGATCTAGAAGGGCAGGCCGTGCAACGTGGACGGGAGCGCGGCCGGTCGAAGCGCGGACGACAAATTCGGGCTCGATGGCGATTTCGGGAACGTATTCTGCTTTGCCTTCAATTAGGTCGATCAATGTCTTGGCGGCGATTTGCCCCATGCGCTCGAGAGGCTGACGAACAGTGGTCAGGCCGGGGTTGTTGAAGGCGGCAGCGGGGATGTCGTCGAAACCCATGACCGAAACGTCTTCGGGAACGCGCAGGCCCGCTTCGCGGAGGGCCCAGATGGAGCCGATCGCGGAGATATCGTTGTAGGCGAACAGGGCGGTGAAAGGCTGTTTGCGGGCAAGGAGGTGTTGGGCGAAGGGATAACCGAGTTGGGGCGTGGAGATGGTGCTGTCTATCTGAACGGTAAGCTCCGGGCGAATGGCGACGCCGAGGTCGGCAGCAGTTTCACAGACGGAGGCCCAACGGACGGCGGAATCGGAGCTGGAGGGGTGACCTTTCATGAAGGCGATATCTTTATGACCCAACTCCACTAGGTGTGTGAGCGCGAGGCGTGCGGCGAGTTTGTGATCCAGGATAACGTTCGTGACACCTTCTACGCGGCGATGGCCGGAGATGGCGATGGTAGGGAGTTCTAGTTTTTCGGTGATTGACGTGTCCGTGGTAATGAAGCCCTCGACGCCACGGGTCACCAGCATTTGCGCGTAAGTGTGGAGAAGCTTGGGATCGTGGCGGTGAATCACGGTGAGGAAGAAGAAATTGTTCTTTCGCAGATATTCTTCGATTCCGCTGATGATCAGGGAGCCGTAGGCGTCGCCGATCTCTTCTGCGATTACACCAATCGTGTACGTGCGTTGTAGGCGGAGAGAACGGGCGAAGTAGTTGGGCCGATAGTTGAGATCCTTGGCTGCCTGGATAATGCGTTTCTTAGTGCGGTCGGGAATAGAGCGAGCGGCGGGAGAGTCGTTGAGCGCGGCCGAGACCGTACCCGGGGTGAGGCCCAGGTGGGCGGCGACGGTCTTGAGGGTGACCTTTTGCTCGCCTTGTGAGCCGGGCTTCTTTTTCATTGGGTAGGTCATGCCAGCCAACCCCGAAAGTTTAGGTCAAAAGGCGTCCAGATAGTTATGGGTGCCGTACGACGTTAACGTACACAATAAGCCAAAACAGCATTAATTGCGATTCTGCGAACCCGAATTGCGGGCGCGTGCCCTCCAAATATCACAGATTCCTACGACCCGCCATAGAATATACGTTACTTGAGACGGAAAATTGCACCGGTGCGTCTATTGGAGACGAACCACAGTAATATGGTCAGCAGACAATCGGCGGATGGGAACTCCCAGCATCATCGGCGTGAACTCAGGACTTTCGGCGGGCGTATTGACGAACGGAGCCAATGGAGCGTTCGGAAGAACGCTTAACTCGTTGACGGGTACGGCTACTCCGCAAAGAACCGACCCAACATCGTACCCGGTGTGGCTTGCAATTCCGGGGAGAGCGGCAAGCAGATCCTGAATCCGGCAGCGTTCACGTTCATCGGGTACGTGATCGGCACCGTAGGTGATGCCCCAAAAGAGTTGAAAGCTAAGCAGCGCGAGCGCGCCGCCGCTCCAGCGCAGCAAAGCCCCTGAGGCGATCTTCCAATGGAAAACAATTGAACACAGAACGATGTAAACGTTACGCCAAGGCGCTTTTGATGATGCTTTTGGGCGCGGACCTTGCCGCGGCCCAAGGAGGACATCCCACGCCGCCACCTCCACCGCCGGGAGCTAAGTCTGCCAAGTGCAGCGGGCGGCCCGTGCCACGACTGGAAGACATTACCGCCAAGACCGGCATCACGTTCAAGCACACTTCCGATCCGGCGAAGAAGTATATCGTGGAGTCCATGAGCGGTGGCGTGATTTTGCTCGACTACGATCGCGATGGCTGGCTGGACATCTATTTCACGAATGCTCCGAGCGTGGACATGGCCATCAAGGGAGAGAAGAGTCGCGGTGCGCTGTATCACAACAATCACGACGGAACGTTTACGGACGTGACCGAAAAGGCTGGAATTGGCACGCCCTGCTTTGCGATGGGTGGAGCGGTCGGGGACTACGACAACGACGGCTGGCCCGATCTCTACGTGACATGTCTCGGCGGAAATGTACTGTATCACAACAATGGCGATGGTACGTTCACCGATGTTACGGCTAAGGCTGGCGTTGCCGACGGGCGCTGGTCCACTGGGGCTGCGTTCGGTGACTACGACGGCGATGGTTTTGTCGACTTAATGGTTACAAACTACGTCGATTTCCATCTGAACGATCTGCCGGGGTTCGGCAATTCTCCCAACTGCAAATATAGGGGGATCGATGTGCAGTGTGGCCCGCGAGGACTAAAGGGCGCGGGTGATTCGCTGTTTCACAACAACGGCGATGGCACGTTCACGGATGTTTCGAAGAGCGCGGGAGTGAGCGATCCGAACGGCTATTACGGCTTGGGAGTGATATGGGCCGACTTCAACAACACGGGCCGGCCGGACATCTTTGTGGCGAATGATTCGACGCCGAAATTTCTGTACAAAAATGAGGGCGGCGGAAAATTCAAAGACATCGGGTTGGAATCAGGCACGGCAGTGAGTGAGGACGGTTCCGAGCAAGCTTCCATGGGGATTGCGGTCGGTGACTATCTGCATACCGGACGCCCTTCTTTATACGTCACCAATTTCTCGGACGAAAACGATCTTCTCTATCGCAACGATGGCAATTGGAACTTCACGGATGTCTCGTACGCGTCGGGTACGGCGCTTCCTTCGTTGCCGTATGTGAAATGGGGAACCGCTTTCGTGGATCTCGATAATGACGGCTGGCTCGACTTGATCGCGGTTGATGGGCACGTTTACCCACAGGTGGACACGTTGCCTTCCGGCGCGAGATACCACGAACCTAAGCTGCTGCATTTGAACCAGACCGACGGCACGTTTTGCGATGCCAGCGATCAGGCGGGACCTGCGCTGAAGGAAAAGCGAGTCTCCCGCGGGCTAGCTGTCGGCGATCTCTTCAACGACGGAAACATGGACGTGGTAGTGGCCGACATCGACGGCGCGCCGATGATTTTGAAAAATCACGGCGTGCCTGGTCGGCATTGGGTGAGCTTCGAGCTTGCGGGGACGAAGAGCAACCGGTTGGCACTGAATGCGCGTGTCAAGATCGTGGCCGACGGCATGACGCAGACAGACGAGATCCATAGCGGTGGAAGCTATCTTTCGCAAAACGACTTGCGCGTGCATTTCGGGTTGGGCGCGGCGAAAAAAATCGACAGCGTGGAAATTCGTTGGCCCTCCGGGAAAATCGAAACGTTTGGCGATCTGTCGGCCGATCAATTTTACTCCGTGTCAGAAGGGCAGGGAGTTGTTTCTGCCGAGCGCTTCCGGCCGGCGCCAGCAAAGAAACCGTGAGATCAACATCGGATTCAACATTCGTTTCCGAAAAGTAGTAGCACTCGGTGGTGATGCCCAATAGAATGGCCGCGCTCTGTCGCGTTGAGGCTTGATCCCGAGGATGAGGTGATCGCTGTGCGAAAGTTCGTGAGGCAAGTTTGCTGTTGCTATCTGGCTGTGTGCTGTCTTGCAATTCTCAACGTGCCACCATCGGAGGCTTCCGACAATGGTCTCGCTCTTACCCCGCCGATGGGCTGGAACAGTTGGAACAAATTCGGCTGCAATGTGAGCGAAGATTTGATCAAGGGCGCAGCCGACGCGATCGTCAGCAGCGGGATGAAAGACGCCGGTTACGAATACGTCGTGATCGACGACTGTTGGCAGGTGAGCCGGGGCGCCGGCGGAAATATTGTGGCGGATGCGCAGCGCTTTCCTTCGGGAATCAAGGCACTCGCGGACTACGTTCACTCGAAAGGTTTGAAGTTTGGCATTTATTCCGACGCTGGCGTGAAAACATGCGCTGGCCGCCCGGGCAGCAGCGGCCACGAATATCAGGACGCGCTGCAATATGCGGCCTGGGGAGTGGACTACCTCAAGTACGACTGGTGCCACACTGGCACAGCCAGCGCGGAATGGGCCTACAGCAACATGCGCGACGCCCTTAAAGCTTCGGGCCGCCCGATCGTCTTCAGCATGTGCGAGTGGGGCACCGCAAAGCCATGGCTGTGGGCTAAGGATGTCGGAAATCTGTGGCGCACTGCGGGCGACATCAGCGATTGTTGGGATTGCAAGAAAAAGGACGCGTTGAGCTTTGTGAAAATCGCGGACATGCAGGATGGATTAGAAACTTACGCAGGCCCAGGCCACTGGAACGATCCGGACATGCTGGAGGTCGGCAACGGCGGGATGACAACCACGGAATATCGATCTCATTTCAGTTTGTGGTGTTTGCTGGCCGCGCCGTTGATGGCCGGCAATGATCTGAAGAGTATGTCCGCGGAAATCAAGGAGATCCTGACAAACAGGGAAGTGATCGCGGTGAACCAGGATGCGTTGGGCATGCAGGGAAGACGCGTACGGAAGGATGGCGACACCGAAGTTTGGGCCAAGCAGCTGAGGGATGGCAGCCGCGCAGTGATTTTGTTCAATCGCGGCATTGATGAAACACAAATCTCAGTTTCGTGGGAAGAACTAGGCTATCCCGCGCATCTTTCGGCGGGAGTTCGCGATCTGTGGATGAAGAAGGATTTGGGAAGATTGACGGGCATGTATGGAGCGAAGGTGCCTTCGCATGGAGTCGTGATGGTAAAGGTGACCCCTTGAAAATGAGAGTCATGATAGTCGGCGCGGCTGCGGCGACCTTTGTTTTGTTTGCATTATCGAGTGGTCTTCAATCCCAGACTTCCGCAGGGCCCGTTGGAATGTTTGAGGGCCATGGGGATGTGGGAACAGTCTTGCACCCGGGCTCAACCGATTACGACGCTTCGACCAAAACATATACGATCACAGGAAGCGGGAACAATATGTGGGCCGCCGAGGACGACTTTCAATTCGCGTGGAAGAAAATGTCCGGCGACGTGACGCTCTCAGCGGATATCTCATTCATTGGTCTCGGCGGAGTGCCCCACCGCAAAGGTGTGTTGATGATCCGGCAGAGCCTCGACGCGGATTCGGTCTACGTGGACGCGGCACTGCACGGCAACGGCTTGACGGCGCTGCAATTTCGCGACGAAAAGGGCGCGGTTACCCACGACATCGAATCGAATATTTTTTCGACCCAACGAATGCGGCTGGAAAAGCGCGGCGATTTCTTCTACCTGTATCTTTCCAGCGGAAGCGAAGAACTGCACCCCGCGGGCGCATCGATTCGCGTCCCAATCAAGGAACCATTCTACGTCGGCATGGGTGTTTGCGCGCACGATAAAAACGTAGTGGAAACCGCCGTATTCTCCAATGTTGAAGTAGCCCAGGCGCCTCAAATTGCAGCGGACGCGCCGGCCACGCTCTATAGCACGCTGGAAACGGTCGCGATCAACTCGACCGATCGCCACGTCCTCTACGTCGCTCCGGAAAAATTCGAGGCTCCGAACTGGACGCGGGACGGCAATGCGCTGATTTTCAACCGCGATGGCCGCGTCGTGCACATGGCGGTGGCCGGCGGGCCGATCCAGATCATCGACACTGGTTTCGCGATTCGCTGCAATAACGATCACGGTTTATCCCCCGATGGCGCGCTGCTGGCGATCAGCGACCAGTCCAAGGAGGATCACAAGTCTCTGGTCTACATTGTTCCCTCCAGCGGCGGCACACCTCGGCGCGTCACCCAGAAATCTCCATCCTATTGGCACGGATGGTCACCCGATGGGCAAACTCTGGCGTTCGTCGGTGAGCGCAACGGAGAATTTGACATTTACTCGATTCTGGCCGCCGGCGGTGAAGAAAAACGCCTGACGACGGCGCTCGGTCTCGACGACGGCCCTGAATATTCTCCCGACGGCAAATATATCTATTTCAATTCCGAGCGCACCGGCATCATGCAGATCTGGCGAATGCGCCCTGACGGGACGGAGCAGGAGCAAGTGCTCTCGGACGATTCGAACGATTGGTTCCCGCATATCTCGCCCAATGGGAAGTGGATGGTCTTTCTTTCCTTTGAAAAGGATGTGAAAGGGCATCCGCCAAATCAAAACGTGATGTTGCGGCTCATGTCGCTGAGCGACAAGAAAGTCACCATCTTGGCCAAACTCTTTGGCGGGCAGGGCACCATCAACGTTCCTTCATGGGCGCAGGACAGTACGCAGCTTGCGTTCGTGAGCTACGAACTGTTGCCGAAGGAAACCACTGGCAACAAATGAGTTGGGGCGGAAAACCTCTTTTGTTACGAGCGATTTGCCGACAACGGTCTCCCTCTAACGAGTCCGCTACGGTTCGAGGTCCTCATTCGATTGATTGGAAGCGGCAGCCGGTTTACTCGTCGCGGCGTCCGCGTGTGGCGCCGGATTTTCCGGCTTCTCCGGCTTTGGTGGCGCAGGTTTTGAAAGTCCCTGCGACTCGTATATGGCGTTGAAGAAAAATTTGTAGGTTCCGTGCGATTGGCCGCGCCATTGTGGCCGGAAGCCCAGCAGATAGACGCGGCCTTTGCCGTACTGCACTTCCAGCGCTGCAGCTTTCCCCTCGATGCGCTCGGGATGCAACAGGTAACCGCTCATCAACGCGCTCTGTTCCTTTGGATATGCGGCAAGTATCCGCCCGCGGAATCCTTCTTTGGTTTCAAAGGCCGGCCCGCGCTCAAACATTACGATGGGATCATGCGGCAGCCCCCAGATTGCGGACGCACCGGTGTCCTGCAGTTCGACACGCAGCAAGCAGCCTGAGCAGAAAAACTCCTCATCCTTGAGTCCCGCCAAACTATTCTTTACGGACAAACCCAGGTCGTCGATCGCAAACAGGGAAGCGTTGTTGAAGGTGATCAGCGTCCCGCCCGACCGAATGAATTCCCGTAAAGCCGCAGTGCCTACTTCGCCGATGCCGCCGGTGTACATTCCAGGAACGCCGCCCGGACCGAATCCGTTGCGAATCGTCTCCGGCATCGCGTCGGGGAGAATGATGGCGTCGAAGCGTTCGCGAAGAGCGCCGGCCTGGATATCGCCATTACGCAACGTTGCTGGCGCGAAGCCGTAATTCTCCAGAATCCAGCGCGTCCATCCTTCATCGATATTTGCTACCCATGAGCGATAGAGTCCGACGTGGGCTTTCTTCACGGCCACGGCATCCTTCGGCGCTGAGGCGACGGCCTTTAGTTTCAGCGAATCCTCACCTGCGATTTTCTTCAACTTATCGCGGTCGAACCCGCTGACGAGGATCGCACCAGTCTCGGCCCCGTCGGGCGTCTCGGCGTCGTTAGTAGAAAAGCTGATGTGGCCTCCGCCGTCGAGAATTGCGTTCAGTGCCTTGAAACTGGCGTTCGACTTGTGACTGAGCGCGAAAACACTGCCAGTTCCATCGATGCTTCCACTTGGTGGCGCGAACTGGTCCAGTTTCTTGAGGCTACCGCGTTCCGCTGGCGTGACGGGTTCCAAAACGGGCGCTATCTGAACGCCCATCTGCATCGGCAACGTCCATCCGGTGACGTCGTAAGGCAACTTGGGTGGCCCATTCGGCGTTTCGCGCAGGTCGGGATAGTGCTGCGGTTCGAAGAGTTCTTTGACCAACGGCGAGAAGGGTTGATCCATCAGGATGACCCAAGTGCCCGGGGCATATTCGCGGCCATTTGCGTGAAAGGATTTCGCCGCCTGCTGCACCTCGATGCCGTTCACCATCATCTTCTGCACCAGCGTCGCAGCTTCGGGGAGATCGCGTTGTTCCAGCGGCACGACATACGCATATGGAGGTTCCTTCGAGAACCGGCTGACGTTGTCCGCCGCCGCTTGATAGCGGTTGTACAGCAATTCCTCGCGATACTTCGCTGCGGTGTCCAACACTGCCATCGACGCGCCTTCCATGTAATTCACCGCGTCGCGCAGCCTCCACCATCCGCCTTTCCATGGACTGCTGTAGAAAATCTCCGAGCGCAAGCCGCGCTGGTCTTTCGGAAACTCGTCCACAGGATAAAAGCGCGGCGTGGCGTAGCGAAACAGCGCCGTCTCCGTGAAAAACGAAATGCTGTTCCGAAAAATATGCGTGAAATCCAGAAATCCGGGATACCAGTTATCAAATCCAACGCGATTCACCGCGCCAGGCATGCCGTGCTCATCTAGATAAACCGCGATATCCGTCCCCAACGCGTTGAGCCATCGCGCCATCAGTGGATGAATGTTCGACGAAATCGGTTCAACGAACGGCGGAATGAAGATGCGTGTCGGAAATGGCGCCGTCTGATGGTGACAGTAGAAAATCACCGGATCCCACTCGATCTCAGTCCGCGTCACGTCCTGAGACTCGGTCATATTGTTCATGTAGCCGTCGCGATTGTTGTCGTGCCCCACATATTCCTGGTATAAATCGGGCAGCGGGCTCACCTCAAATGTCGTCCCCAGATTTTTCCGATACCACGCCACAACTTCGTTCTGCCCATCCGGATTCAGCGTCGGCCACAGCATCAGAATCACGTTGTTGAGAATAGCGTCCACTTCCGGATCGTTTTGGGATGAAACCAATTTGTAGGCCAGATTGATCGACTGCTGCGCCCCCGCAACTTCGCTCGAGTGCAACCCCCCATCGATGTGCACGATGGCCTTGCCCTGCCGCGCGAATTCGCGCGCATCGCTCGCCGACAGGCCGCGTCCGTCAGCCAACTTGCGCGAAACATCTTTATATTTGTCCAGGCTAGCCAGGTTTTCCGGCGACGAGATGATCGCGATCTCCCAGTCCAACCCTCGTGTAGTCTTTCCAACGGTGATCAGCTTGACGCGGTTCGAACTAGCCGCCAGCTTGTGAAAGTAATCACGCGATTCATCGTAGTTAGCGAGATAGAAATCGTCCCCGGGCTTGTGTCCGAGAACAGATTCCGGCGTCGGCACGCCAGGCGAAGGATTCGTGGTGAACGCAACTTGCGCGGATACCGGCAAACCAACCGAGAGGCAGATCAGTGCGCTAAACTGCAGCACCCATTTCGTTGTTTTTGGCATGCCAGAGGATATCGCCCCGATTTTCGAAAGTAAACATCACGTGGCAGGGCCATTCCTGGCTGTTCCAGTGGTAAGTGGCGCGGGCAGTCCCACCTGAGTTCTGACGACCGCCACCGAATTCGAAGCTCGAATCCCCAAGCGAACCAGCGATGGCAATCGATGCGCCTTCCTCGGTCCGACCTCAAAGGTTTCTAAATTGTCTTGTCCCGAGAATAGCAAATCGATTCCAAATTGCACTCAACACAGCGCGGCTTCCGCGCAACACACACACGCCGCCCGTGCCAAATCAGCTGATGCGAAAACTTGATCCAGCTGTCCTTCGGGATCACCCGCATCAGGTCCTGCTCGATCTTTTTAGGCTCCTCGTGCTTCGTAAGATCCAACCTTCGCGACAAACGAATCACATGTGTATCCACCACTACGCCGCTGGCAATCCCGTAAGCCGTCCCCAGCACCACGTTCCCCGTCTTTCGCGCCACCCCCGGCAGCGTGAGGATCTCTTCCATCGTCTGAGGCACCTGCCCGCCAAATTTCTCGATGATCCCTTTGCTTGCTCCCATGATGGATTTGGTCTTGTTTCGAAAAAATCCAGTCGGCCGAATCTCTCGTTCCAGTTCACTCGGATTCGCGTAAGCAAACGCTTCCGGGCTCGGATATTTCTTATAGAGCGTCTGGGTAACCTGATTGACGCGCACATCGGTGCACTGCGCCGACAAAATCGTCGAAATTAGGAGCTGAAATGGATTTTCGTGCTTTAGCTCGCAGTTCGCTTCCGGATAGGCTTCGTCAAGTTTTGCGAGAATCGCAGCCACGCGCCTTGGGTTCGTTCCCGCCCCGACCGCCTTTGCCACCTTCGCAGCCTTAGCGGGCTTCTTGGCGGTGGTTCCGATCAGAGTTTTCGTGGGTTTCGACGCTGCCCGCTTTTTCACTTTTTGCTTTAAATCAACCATGGCCCGGAAGAATATCACACAGGTAGCACAGGCACTCTTGCCTGGGCAGTTTTTGCATGGCCCAGCTAACGCCTCTCTCCGATCAAGCGAAGCAAACGCCGAAACGCCTTCCCTCGATGACTATGAATATTCTTCTCCTCCGCCGAAAGCTCCGCAAACGCTCTCCCCAAATCGGGAAGATAAAACACCGGATCGTAGCCAAATCCACCGTCCCCCTTCGGCGTCTCCAAAATCAATCCATCCGCGCGATGGCTGACAACGGCTACCGCCTTCCCGCGCTGCACAAGCGCAATCACGCAAACAAAATAAGCCTTCCGCCCCGGCCCACTCTTCCCGCGCAATTCCCCAAGCAATTTCGCATTCCGTTCGGCGCTGTTAGCCCTAGGTCCCGCGTACCTAGCCGACCACACTCCAGGCGCCCCACCCAGCGCTGGCACCACAAGTCCCGAATCGTCCGCAAACACAAATCCATCCCGCGATCGCGAATAGTGCAGCGCCTTCCCCAGCGCATTCTCTGCAAACGTCGGCGCATCTTCCTCAAACGCCGGCAGCGAATCGAACCACGGCGCCAATTCCAGCTCAATCGGCGCACGCGCGAAAGCAGACGAGTCCGCCCCGCGCGCAAGCGCACGAAACTCCTCAAGTTTTCCTGGATTACCTGACGCGAGATACAACCTAGCGGGCGCGAGCACTAAATTTCACTGGCAGTACCGCTCGCTGCTCATCCGTCAACCGCCGAATCCCTGCCGCCGCGAGCGCAAGCAAATCCTGCATCTCGCTGCCATTAAAGGGCCGCCCCTCCGCCGTCGCCTGAATTTCCACGAAGTGCCCGCTGCCGGTCATCACGACGTTCATGTCCACTTCCGCCCGGGAATCTTCTTCATACGCCAAGTCCAGCAGCGCACGGTCATCCACAATCCCAACGCTCGTCGCCGCGACGGTGTCGATCAGCGGCGAACTTCGCCAAATTCCGGCCGCGACCATACGCTCAAACGCCAGCGCCAGCGCCACAAACGCGCCAGTGATCGACGCCGTCCGCGTTCCCCCGTCCGCCTGAATGACATCGCAGTAGATCCAGACGGTTTTCTCTCCCAGCGCTTCCTGATCGGTCACCGCGCGCAGCGACCTTCCGATCAGCCGTTGGATTTCCTGCGTCCGCCCGGATTGCTTTCCACGCGTAGCTTCCCGGGGTGTGCGTTCTTCGGTCGCGCGCGGAAGCATTCCATATTCGCTGGTAACCCAGCCTTTACCGGTGCCTTTCAAAAAACCAGGCACTCCGTCGTCCACCGACGCTGTGCAAATTACGCGCGTATTTCCTAGTTCGATCAGCACGCTTCCTTCCGCCGTCGAAATGAAATCCGGCGTCATCTTCAAAGGCCGCATCTGGTCCGTGTTGCGACCGTCGATTCGCACTGTTCCTCCCGATGCACCGCCGCGTCCGCTCGCACTCATGGTTTTTTCACGGGTTGCGTCAGTTTGCCGGGTGGACTTGCGGGTGTCAACGTTTGTTGCTTCGCGGCAGATTTTGACGGCGTAGCCGCAGCAGCGGCGTTCTTGCCGCCCGGGGCCGCCGAGGCTGGCGGTTTTGCAGAATCGGCGGGCGGCGCGGAAGCCGCTGTCATCGGCATCGCCTTCGCATTCACCAGAAACGTGCGCGTTAAATCCAGATGTCCCGCCAAGGTATCGACTTCCTGGCCGTGGATCAAAATCTTCAACCACCGCACCTGCGGCACATTGGCTTCCAGGGTCCTGGTGATCGAGTCCACAGCCATCTGTTCGCTCTCGATCCCCGACGGAGTCGTCGTCGCCAGTGCCTCGGAGAAATCCGCGATAGCTGTGCCGTCCTGCAGCATATAAAACGCCAAAAGCACCGCGTCGGGCGGCAACGTTCTCAGCTCCGCGTCCACCGGCCCAGCCAGCAACGTGTTCAATACTTGTTTTGCGCGCAGCGTCGGATCCTTCGGCAGTGGCAGGTCCACGGCGACGGCCATCAGCGAGCCATCCCCGGCGCCGGACGACCAGAACATTCTTGTTTTCGTCAGCGGCCCGTTGGAATTAGCCGGCGCCGTCTGCGTCAATTCCCGCCGCGCCTGTTCCTCACTCTGTGGTGTGACCGGGGTCGCCTGCCGGAGGTGTTTCCGCAAGGTCGAAAAATAAACACCCGCGATGATCACCGCGACCACCAGTGCGCCTATCAGCCACAGTCGCCACTTGGGGTTCACGGCCGGTCCCCTGGATTCACTGCCGCAACCACGTACAGCGGCCGGAACGCCGACGCACCCCGCGCAATCGCATCCGCAACGCCCGGCGCCATGCGGTCCAGCGCGTTGCGATCCTCCATCGATACGCTCGACACCTCCACGGCTATAGCCGGCGCCGCTGTCGTGCGCAACTGTCGCACTGCCCCGGATTGTGCCGTGCTCGGGGAGCCTTTGAATCGCTGCGAAAGAAACCCTTGTACGATGTCACCCAGCCGCCGGCTCAGCGGAACAAACGGCGCTTGCGCCCGGTCCCACGGAATCAATCCGGTCGCATCATTCGAGGCCAACAAATCACTCATCACGTAGACGCGCACGGTCCCCGGCAGTCCCGTCGATCCCACGTGCAACGATACAAACACGGCCCCGCGTTGTGAATTGGCGATCGCCGAGCGGTCATCAAACGATGGATTCTCATTTGCCTGCCGCGTCTGCATCACCTGAAAACCCTGGGACTCAAGAGCGGTGCGCACCTGTGCCGCAAATTGCAAGACAATGTCGCTCTCACGGATGCCACCGGCCCCTCGCGCACCTAAGTCTGTTCCGCCGTGCGCGGGGTCCAGCACCACAATGCTGGGCGCTTGTCGCTGTGCAGGTTGTGTGCCTGGGGTTGCCACGCCACCGGGCGTTTGTGTGGGAGATGGCGTTGGCGATGTGGACTGCGCCGCCGGAGCTTGGCTGGACGGTGAAGGCGCCGTCGTTCCGCTCTGCTGCGCCCACGCCACGCTCAAGAATGGAAAACGGCCGTGCGGCGCAAGAACCAGCACTACACAGATCAGCGCGAGGCCGAGCAAACCCAGCCGCACGAAAGTCGTGATTCTGTTGTTCTCTGGAAGCGATTCCGAGGCCTTATTTCCCACGTCGAGCAGCATATCAAAACCGCTCGCCGATCCGCTCAAGCCGAATCACTCGCACGCCGCGAAAAAGGGACGGCCCCTAGGCCGTCCCCTCTTAGAAAACGTCAAGCCAGCCAACTAAGCACTTCGGTGGCTTTCTTCAGAGCTCCTCAATTCGACTGAGGCGGCGGTTCCTGCGACTTCTCTCCTTGGTGCTCCTTGTGCCAAGCCCGCATCGTCTGCCTCTGATCCGGCGTCAGCATCGCTTCCACCTGCTTGTGGGTGTCGCGATGGATCGCCTGGATCTTCGCCTGCTTCTGATCGGCGCTCAGTGACGAGTCGTTGTTCACCGCCTCGATCCGAGCCTTGGCATCCTGATGAATTTTCTTCATCTGTGCCTTCTGATCATCAGACAGGTTCAGGTCCGGCCTCACCGGCCCGTTCTGTTGCGCCGGCGCCGCTTGGGCCTGCCCCGCTTCTCGACTGCTGCCTTTTGCCCGCGCCAACACTGGCGATCCATACGCCATGAGCACGCCGGCGACAAACAACACGCCATTTCGAACTATCTTCGTATTCATCACAATTGCCTCCTTGGGACCAAAGTCCCCCTCGACTGCTTCACTCATATAAACCCGTACCCGCCCATAATGTCGCACCACCGACTGCCGCATCCCTCGACTGGTCCGCCGCACCCCCGGCCACCCCTTCGCAACCCGTAGGGGCGGGGGCTTGCCCCACCCGGCCGTTGCGTCCGCCTCGCGCTTTCCTCCTATAGAGGTACAGGTAGAGGTTCAGTATTGCGGTACCCTAACTTGCCCGAGCACATCAACTCGCGGCAGAGCCAAGGCCCGTTTCTTGCCCCAAAGAACAAAACCGCCAAGTTCCCTCGAACTTGGCGGCAAAAAGTTTAAGCTCAACACCACTCGCTCTAATCCCCGGTCGCACTCTCCACAACCACTGGCCTAATCGCCGAGCCGCGAAGCTTTTTCGTAGCCAAGTATCCTACGAAGCCCGCCACCATGATCATGACCCCGAAGATCAACCCGTTCATGCCCAAAATCGTCTCCCGCTCGCTCTCCACCAACGCCAGGCACAACAAAGCGAACGGAAACACCCCAACCATAATCGCGCCCGCCAAGCCGCCAGGCACTTTGAACTCGCGCTTCAATTCCGGCTCGCGAATCCGCAACGCCACCAGTGTAACGAACTCCAGCATTAAGCTCGCCCCGTACAACATGATGTCCAACGTAACCAGCCTCCTGAAACCGAGCCCCAGACACAAGCCCCAGCAAGTGGCGCACACCAGAATTGCCACCCAAGGCGCATTTGTCTTGGCGCTTGTCTTCGCGAACAGCTTTGGCAGCATCCCATCCTGCGCCATCGCCAGCGGCAGTCGCGAATAACTCATCACCAGCGCATTGAACATGCCGAACGCGCTCATCATTCCGCCCAGCACGATTAGGAAGCGCAACCATTCAAATCCCAGTATCTTGCCGCCGACCAATCCAGCGACCGTCGCCCACGAGCCATCTTCGGCAAACGTCCCCGCGGGAATACCGGTGAAATATACGGCCAGGAAGGGAAGCACGTAGGTAAGCGAAACCAGCACCACCGCCGCGATCATCGCCTTAGGGTAAGTCCGCTGCGGACGCTCCACTTCCTGCGCGATCGTCGACGCGTTGTCCCAGCCCATGTAGTTCCACATGGCCACCAGAACGCCGCCCACCAATCCAAGCCCTGCTGCGGCGGGCGCGGTGTGCGCATCCGCCAGCGCTCCCACCTTGAACGGCGAAAGGACTACCACGACCGCGAACGGCGCCGAAAGGCAGAAGAACAACCACAGCGAAGTGATCCCCACGACCCGAATCCCGGCCAAATTCAACGCCGCGCAGCTCACCACCACGAAAAGGGCCGCCAGAATTCCATGGCTCGGCGTTCCAAACCACGGCGAGCACTGCTTCAGGTAAAACACGAACAGCGTGGGATAGATAGCCATATCGAAAATGCTGGCTGCCAGCGACAACCACGCTTCCTGGAAACCCCAGAAATTACCAAGACCCCGGCGCACCCAGGCGTAGTAGCCGCCTTCGCAAGGCAGTGAACTCGACAACTCGCCGATCATGAAGGCCGTCGGCAAACACCACAGCACCGGCAAAAACAGCAAAATCAGAATCCCGTGCCCATAGCCGGCCCCGGATATGATCTGCTCCGTGCCATAGGTGCCGCCAGACACCATGAAAAAGGTCGCGGCCACAAGCGGCCAGAGCGTCAGCTTGGCGACATTTCTTTTGGCTTTTGTAAGTGCTTGGGAGGGAAGTTGGGAGGGAAAAGGTAACGTACTCAATTTTTACTAGCCGTCCTCCTAAAGCGATTCTCGCTCACTCACGTCGGAGCTAGTTCGCGTTCGCAGAATACAAGGTTCATCACGCCATGCAAGAAGAAAATGCGCCCCACGCAATATTTTTAGCGGGTACTGTAGCGCACCTTACGTCTTTTGCGAAGGTCCACCTTCGCAGCCAAGTCTTCGAATTGAGTTTCTACCGTGCTTCTATTTCTCTCTAGCTATTTGTCTGTGGTGCGCCTCACCTTGGCTTTGTCCCCAAATTTTCAGACCCTCGCGCGACCCTCGTCGTGGTCGTATGCTAAACTCCGCCGTTTCCTTAGTGCTATTCCGAGGAGCCATCCGAATGATACGGGCGTCGCGTTTTTGGTTGATCATGGCATTGTTCGCACCACAATTGGCCGCTGCCGCACAGGGGGCGCAGGCGGCGCAGCGACCCATCACGATTGACGATCATTTCCAAATTCGCGAGGTGGAAGGCCCGAAGCTCAGCCCCGACGCCCAGTGGGTCGCCTACACTGTTAAAACCCCATCGCTGAAGGAGGACAATTCCGAGCAGCGTATCTGGATGGTTCCGTTCGCGGGTGGCGAAGCTGTCCCGCTGACCGCGGAAGGTGTTTCCTCCGGCAATCCTCGATGGAGCCCAGATGGCAAATATCTAGCGTTCCTATCCGCTCGCCAAGAAGGCAAAACCCAGGTCTGGCTGCTCAACCGCATTGGTGGGGAGGCCCAGCGACTGACCGAAACACCCCAGGACGTAGACACCTTCGAGTGGTCGCCGGATAGTAAGCGCCTCTGCCTGATTCTGCGCGACCCGACGACCGAGGAGGAACTCGAAGCTGCCAAGAAGAAAGACGATGATAAAGAAGGCGAAGACAAGCCCGCGCAAAAAAAGAAGAACAAAACCCAAAAGCCGTGGGTCATCGACCGCCTGCAATTCAAAGTCGATGAAGTCGGCTACCTCGACCGCCGGCGCACGCACCTATACATCTTCGATCTCGCCACAAAGAAGCTCACCCAGATCACCAGCGGCGACTATGACGATTCGGACCCTGCCTGGTCACCCGACGGCGCGCAACTCGCCTTCACCAGCAATCGCACGTCCGACCCTGATCGCAACTACAACAACGATATCTGGACCGTCGCCGCCGGGAACACCGACAAGGGTGCGCACCTGACGCAACTTACGACCAATCCTGGCGATGATCATGCGCCCACGTGGTCACCCGACGGCAAGTGGATCGCCTACGTCACCCAAACCGAGCCGAAGCTCTTCGAATACGCCACCAAGCACCTTGCTGTTTCCCCCGCAACCGGAGGGGAAGCCAAAATCTTGACCCAATCGTTCGATCGTAACGTCGACCAAATTCGCTTTGCCGCAGACAGCAAGAGTCTCTACTTCATAGCCGATGATGACGGCACCCAGAACGTTTGCCGCATCGCAATCACCGGCGGCGAAATAACCCGCCCCATCGGCGGCCGGGTGATGGTTTATAGCTATTCGCTCGCGAAGTCTGGCCAGATCGCAGCACAGGTTGACAAGATGGATCATCCGAGCGAGATCTATGCGTTGCCCGCCTCGGGAGGCGCGCCGAAGCAAATCACCCATACCAATGACACCCTGATCTCCCAACTAAAGCTCTCTCCCGGCGAATACGTACACTTCAAGAGTCAGGACGGCACCACTGTCTCCGGCTACCTTTACAAGCCGCTGGACTACACTCCCGGCAAGACGGTTCCCACCCTGCTCCGTCCGCACGGAGGCCCGGTCTGGGCTTGGTACGCGGAGTTCCAACCCGATATCCAACTGTTCGCAGCCAATGGCTACGCCGTACTCCTGCCGAACCCACGCGGATCTTCTGGCTATGGCCAGAAATATTGCCAAGCGATTTTCGCGGATTGGGGCAATAAGGACTATCAGGACGACTTGGCCTTTGTGGACTATGCCGTCGAACAGGGAATCGCGGACCCCGACAAACTAGGCGTGGGCGGCTGGTCTTACGGCGGCATCTCCACCGACTTCATCATTGGCCAGACCACCCGTTTCAAAGCGGCGATCTCCGGTGCCGGAGAAGCCCTTAACACCGCGCTCTATGGCCACGACCAATATCAGAAAGACTACGAAACCGAGCTAGGCCGGCCGTGGGAAAACGAGGCGCTCTGGGACAAGCTGTCTCCGTTCTATAAGGTTGCGAAAATCACGACTCCGACGCTTTTCATGGGCGGCAACATTGACTGGAATGTGCCGATCCTGGGAGGCGAACAGATGTACCAGGCGCTGAAAAGCCTTGGCCGCGAAACGGAGCTGGTCGTCTACCCCGACGAGTACCACGAGTTTAAGACGCCGTCCCACATGAAAGACCGGCTTCAGCGTTACTTGGCTTGGTACGCCCACTACGTGAAAGGTGACTCTGCGCCAGCCACACCGCCGGAGCTAGGTTCGAAAAACGGCGAATAGAGTCGGCAGCGGACTATTTGTGCGGACCGTAGTGCGCGCACTTTCTCGGCGGCGAACGTCACCTCATGTAGTCATGTCTTTTCAGGCGAAGCGACAGCTTTAAACCCGTAGGTCTCGTAGCGCGTAGTAATCCTCCCATCCCGCGCGTTCACCATCGTGAAGCCTTCCGGGTAGCCCATTCGCGCCCCCCGCCACCAGTTGCCGCACACCGCGCCGCCAAGGATGTATTGCGTATTCTTCAGCACAACCAGTTCATTGACATGCAGATGTCCCTGTAACACGGCGACCACGTTGTGCCCCTCAAACGCCGCCAGCACGTCGGGCGCGTTATCGACCGTGAGCGTGTTGTACTTCTGCCCTGTGGCGACTTTCTCCGCGTACGTCGCGAAGGCGCTGACCAGCGGCACGTGCACGGTGACGATGATTGGCGTTGTTGCACCCACGCGGTTCAGTTCGTCCTTCAGCCAGGTCAATTGAGGGTCATCGATCCGCGCTTGCCACATGCGATCTTCGGTCGGCTGGATGGAATCGAGAACGATGAAGTGCCAGCCCTTGTGAGCGAACGAATAGTAGGTCCGGCCTACGCGGTCTTCGTACATTTTCTTGCCGTAGCTCGGATCACTCGGTGACGCACCGCTCTTGGTGTTGACGCCGAAAACATCGTGATTTCCGATCGTGTGGTGCAGCGGCATCTGCAGCGTTTGCTCAGTTTTCTTGTACAGATCGAAAACCGCATTGGCCCGCGTGCGATCCTCGCTCAGCGCATCGAAAACGTGATCGCCACCCATGATCGCGAACTCGGGCTGAAGGCCAGCGATCTTGCGAAAGCACATATCACAGCCGTGCGCGGCGTCGAGTTCCGGTTGGATGTGTGTGTCGGTGAAAAAGATAAAGTCAAACGATCCTGGCGCGGCATCTGCAGCCCAGCTGAGCGAGGTCGGAGCAAAGGACGATGCCGCGCCCGCGAGCGCCGCCGTCTTCAAAAAGTTTCTACGATCAATCGCCATCGGGTACTCCTCGGGCCGAAATAACGGGCCGGTTTTGAATGAACACCCGAATCTTATCACCGCCTACCGGCCAGTACGTTTCGCCCCGTAACAGTCATTGCTCGATGGTCTCACTCGCGCTATCCTCCCGCGTTCCGAGGAGGACTTATGCTTCTACGTTTGGCTTTCCTGATCGTTGGCGTGGGCTGCTTCGCTGCAACCGCATTCGGGCAGCGCGCATCGTTCACCCTAGGCACCGCGACCGCGGCGTCTGGCCAGAGTGCCACCGGCTTCCTCCATGTTCTGGCTGGAGTTGATGCGGCCACCGACATCCCGGTAATTGTCGTGAACGGCGCGAAGTCCGGGCCTGTCTTGGCGCTGGTTTCGGGTGCCCACGGCACCGAATACGCATCCATCATTGCGCTCGAAAAGCTGATTCCCGCGCTCGACCCCGCTGAACTTTCCGGCACGGTTGTGCTACTTCCTCTGGTTAACATTCCCTCGTTCCTGCAAAAGGTGCCTCACGTCAACCCGATCGACAAGAAGAGCATGAACCGCTATTACCCGGGCAAGTCTGACGGGACGCAAACCGATCGCGTCTCCTACCTGATTACGAAAGAGGTCGTCGACCGCTGCGACTACCTGATCGACTACCACGGCGGCGACCTGGACGAGAGCCTACGCCCCTACGCGTATTGGGGTCCAACCGGCAAATTGGACCAGGACCGCATATCGAAGGAAATGGTGTTGGCATTCGGCCTCGACCACATCATCATCTGGCGCGAGCGTCCGACCGATCCCGCCGCTACGCGTTATCTGGATAACACCGCATCGGTTGACGGCAAGCCATCGATCGTCGTCGAAGCGGGCCACGCAGGGACAATCGAGACTGACGACATCGCGCTGCTGGTAAACGGCACGCTGAGCACCATGCGCGCGCTGAAGATGTTGCCGGGCAAACCACACGTGATCGAGAACCCCGTGTGGATCGATCAGATCGTCGACATCGAAAGCGACCTCGAAGGAATTTTCTATCCGCTGGTCAAACGCGGAACCTATGTGCAGCAAGGAATGAAGATCGGCTACGTCACCGACTACTTCGGCAAGACCATTTTTGAGGCCAGTGCTCCAGTCTCCGGCGTGGTACTTCACATCAACGCCGTTCCCTCGTTAAAAAAAGGCGACAACATCGCCAACATCGGCGTGGTGGCCGCAAAAGCGCCATGAGCACTTCGTCCGACTGCCTGGGACACAAACCGCCCGCCGAAGTCGTGTAGAATGTCCGGGAATTCGGCAGCAATTTCTTCATGAGAGGTTTCCGTGGCATCCGACTATCTGCTCAAAACCGAACCTACCGTCTATTCCTTTGCTGATCTTCAGCGAGACAAAGTTACCGAGTGGGACGGGGTGTCCAATCCCACTGCGCTCAGAAACTTGCGCGAAATGCAGCCTGGCAATGGGCTGATCATCTACCACACCGGAGACGATAAGAGCGCCGTAGGGACGGCGACCGTCGTTTCGGTGGACGCGTCGAATCCCAAGAGCCCGGTCGTGAAGATTAAAGTAGGGACGCCTCTCCCGAAACCAGTGACGCTGGCGGAGATCAAAGCGAACAAGCTTTTCGCCGACTCGCCACTGGTGCGACAGGGCAGACTATCGGTTGTTCCCCTAACTGCGGCCCAATACAAGGCATTGACCTCTAGCTAGTTCGATGGAGCGGGCCAGTGGAAATCGAAAAATTTGCCGCGGTCTTGTTTTTGTCGCTCTCGATCACTGCCGTCGCCTCCATCGCCCAGCAGGCCGCGGTTAGCCCAAGCGTTGCCAAAGTCGAATTTGAGAACGACCAGATTCGTGTTCTGCGTGCTTCCCTGAGTGCACATCAAAAAACACCCATGCACCAGCACCCCAGCCGCATCGGCATTACCATCACGGAGAACGACCTTCGCGTCTATTTGCCAGATGGCACCTCGACAACTTCCGCGCGCGGCGCCCACGAGATTTTCTGGAGTGAACCCGTAACGCATCAAGTCGAAAACCTGACCGACAAGGCCATGCAAAACATCGAGATCGAATTGAAACGCGCGAACAGCGTGGGAGCGACGGTGAAATCAGCCACGGTCGAATCCAAAGCTCAGGGCACCGCAACGGATCCCGTCGCCGTCGAGCAGGAGCCCCATCATCACGTCGTCTTTGAAAATCAATACGTTCGAGTTCTTGACGTAGTCGTCAATCCGGGCGATACGACGCTCTTCCACAAGCATTCGCTCGACAACGTCGCCATCCAACTCAACGACGCCAACATCAAACGCCAATTCCCGGGCGAAGATTGGGTCGCCACACCCGCAAAAGAGGGCTCGGTTGGTTTCGTCGCTGGAACCGGGACACCGTATACCCACCGCATCAGCAACGCAGGTAGTACGGTATTCCACGTCGTGGACATTGAAATCCTTGGTTAGACCTTCTTCACCGAAGTAAACTTGCCCCTAGAGCCTATCGACAGCACATTCGCAACGAAGCTTCATGGGCGCGGAAACGCTTTGGGTCAGCGTCCGACTGGACAATTTAGCTATTTCGGCTGCGCCGAATAGGTGCGCTGATTCTGTCGCCGTGAGTTGCCAAGTTCAGATTTAGAAGGCATTATATCAGCGACAATTTCCCACAGAAGTCCCGGTCCGACCTGTGAAACCTATATGAACGTAGATACGCGTCCAGACGACGGGATGTCGGGCATTCATAGACTCCTTCGCTATATCGAATCGCATGTGCTGAATAGCTGGGCGCTGACGTTGCTGCTAGCTACGCTTACATTCGGATGCGGCGGGGGCGCAAGTTCTATGCCACTCCCATCAGATCCAGTTCCAGCGTCCAAGGTAGTTTCTGTCGTTCCAAGTTGCGCGTCTCCGCTCGCTTCCGGCGCGTCTGAGAATTGCTCTGTGGTGGTCAAAGGCACTGGTAACTTTAACAGCGCAGTAACTTGGTCCGCGTCGAGCGGAACGATTTCAAGCGCGGGTGTGTTCACTGCTCCGACGGCACCCGCCGCTACATCCGCCACCGTAACGGCCACCAGCGTAGAAGGTTCGGTACAGGGAGCGGTGATGGTCAACATCACGCCTCCGCTCCCGCCCGCTGTGACCTCTGTGACGGTGACTTGCGCGACTCCGATTTCATCCGGTGGCACCAGCCAGTGCTCTGCGAGCGTGGCACCAGCCGCGGCGCCGCAAGGCGTGACTTGGTCTGTGTCTCCAGGAGCATCTATCTCGCAAACAGGTTTGTTGACCGCGCCCACGGTGACCGCGAATCAGACCGTGATGGTCACCGCGACCAGTGCGGCGGCCCCGACGGTATTCGGGGCGTTTACGGTGACTGTTGACGTACCGCCCCCGCCGCCCGTGGCTTCTGTGACGGTGACTTGCGCGACTCCGATTCCATCCGGCGGTACCAGCCAGTGCACCGCAATCGTGGCCCCGGCGGGCGCCCCGCAAACCTTAACTTGGTCTGCTTCTACAGGTGCGTCCATCTCGCAAGCTGGTCTGTTGACCGCACCCACGGTGACCGCGAATCAGCCGGTAACAATCACGGCAACCAGTGTAGCCACCCCGGCAATCTCGGGGTCATTTGTCGTAACTGTAGACGCGCCGGCATCCGCGACCGGCCCGGAAAATCTTGGAGTCGGTAGCGCGCCTTCGACAGTCGTTGATTCTAATGGCGTCATCGACATCGCCTGGATCACCCAGTCCGGAATCGTGTTCAGTCAGTCCCAAGATCATGGCGTTACCTTCAGCGCAGCAAATCTTGTCCTCCCGTTGCCGATGCTTTCAGAACAGATGAACATTCAACTCGACGCACAAAACGACATCGTCATTTTCGCGACGTACAATACCAGTGCTCCCGCGGCCACCGCGATGCTCGCTCGCTCCATCGACGGTGGAAAAACGTTCACGAACATTGCAGTGAGTCAGGATGGATTGTTCCCCGTGTTGCTGGTGGAACCAGGCGGCGCACTCGACCTGGCGTTTCTCGACGTACTCACGAGCGCGCTGCATGAAAGCCGTTCCACTGATGGCGGAAAAACGTTTTCGACCGACCAGGTTTTGTGGACCACGACCCAGGACGCGATAGACCTGCAAGGTGTTATTGGGCCGCAGGGACAAATCTATTTCGCCTGGAGTCAGGAATCGGGCGCAACCTGCGAGATTTTTTTCACAGCATCGGTGGACGATAAAACATTCTCGAAGCCGGTGCAGCTTTCGAATGACGCGGGATGCGACGTGAATCCGACTCCGCTGGTGGACGCGTCAGGCAACGTGAATATTGCCTGGGTGTCTTCCGGCAAGACGCTCTATTTCACGCGCTCAACAGACCAAGGTCAAACCTTCGCGAAGCTTGCGACGGTCACGCAAAGCGGCATCAGCCTGAATGCGCCGAATTTCGTGGTGGCGCCAAGCGGCGAAATCGATCTGGTCTACCAATCCCTGGCTATCGGCGCGAACTATGAGGTCTTTTTCACGCAATCGCCAGACCATGGCGCGACGTTCTCCACGCCTATCAACCTGACACTGCCGCCGGTGCCAAACTTCACAGGTGGCGGCGATCCATCCGTAGACGTGGATATCACCGGGAAAATTACGATCGCTTGGGAAGACGACGGGAAAGGTACATTTTCCGGCGACAACGACATCTATGTCAGTACTTCGACGGATGGAAAAACGTTCAGTTCTGCCACTGACATATCGAACACGACAGACCAGATTGAAGTCTTCCCAATGGTCATCGAAACGCCGACAGGTTTGCGCTACATCACCTGGTACGACACGACCGGCCAGCAAACAAACCCCGTCTTAAGCGTGTTTTTTTACGCGGTTCAATAGTAAAAAAGAGAGTCTTTGTCCGTTCGATTGTCGGAAGCTTAGCCGATACACACTCTTTCCCTGGCTAGGTTTCCAAACTCCTCGCCCAAGTGGCCGTGGTTTGCGCCAGTTCGTGTAGGACCTCGGCATCGGTCTTTCCGGAACTCTTGAGAACGTGGAACGAGTGATCCGCGGATTCGATGACATGAAGTGTCGCTAAAGAGCCAAGTTTCGCGCAGACCGGCCGAAGCAGCTCGAGACCCGCGAACGTGTCGCGGGTTCCTTGCAGGAACAGCATCGGCACGTTGACTTTCGCGAGATGATCGGCGCGTTTGACGCCAGGCTGCCCGGGCGGGTGGAGCGGGAACCCGAAGAAAACGAGTCCTCGCACTTGATCCAGCGGATGTTGGGACGCAGCGGTGGAAGTCATGCGGCCGCCCATAGACTTGCCGCCGGCTATGAGGGACAAACCCGGAGCGGCCTTTTGCACGGCATACACGGCGGCGGTTACGGCCGCGGTAAGCACCGGCGGACGATCGGGTGCGCGACGGCGTTGCTCCATGTATGGGAATTGGTAGCGAAACGTGGCGATCCCCGCTGCGGAGAGTTCCCCAACCAGCGCTTCCAGAAATGGGTGGGTCATCCCCGCACCGGCTCCGTGGGCAAGCACCAGCAGCCAGCGAGGCTTTGCAGGCCGCACTAGTAGCGCCGAAACTTCGCCCGCACCTTCGACTGCGAAACGCAACTCTCTCGCGGCACTCACGTCGGCAGGATTCTAGCAGAACGCCTCGGCGGAAGGATGCCTCTTTCAAAGTGGAACCATATCGAGCCTGAACGAAATCCGCAGCCTAAGCTCGATCGGCCATGGTCATTGACCATGAACGACCGAAGGTCTCTTGTTCGTCGGGCTGGAGAATACCGCGGTCCATATGCGCAATCGAGAACTGCAACGCTATTTCGAGGCGGATGCACCCTGCATTTCGGTCAGCGCGGTGAGCACCTCTTCACTGTGCTTGTCGGGCTTGACGTCGAGCCAGACCTTTTCGATTTTCCCCTGCGGATCGATCAGAAAGGTATGCCGCGATGAGAGCTTGGCGACACCCATATTCATGACCGAGTCGTATTGCGTGGAAACTTCGCTCTTTGTGTCGGCCAGTAACTTAAAACTCAGACCTTCCTTGGTGCAGAACTTCTGGTGAGAATCTTCGTCCTGCATGCTGACGCCGACGATGACGGCGTTCTTCTGTTCGTATTGCGTAAGGTCTCGCTGGAAATTATGCGCTTCGACGGTGCATCCGCTGGTGAAATCTTTGGGGTAAAAATACAGCACGATCCACTTGCCCTTAAAGTCGTGCAGGCTCACGGGCTTACCTTCCTGCGAATTCAACGTGAAATCGGGAGCCGGAGTTCCAACGGCGGGCGCCTTATCGCCCGCACGCAACGAACTAATTCCCAATGCAACCGCAAATATCGCTACCAAAACCACCGCCATCCAGACGAACTTCATATCCCACCTCGTTTTCTGTAAGCGCGCTTCAATCTGCCCGCGGACACGCTGTTTTCTGACGAACTACCTCTTGACGTACAGCCTAGTAGTGAGATGTGAAGAGAAACGCCGGGGTTTCACCGTGTGCGCGACTTGGCGGCACGGCGCTTCTATTCGGGCTGCGTGAATCGGCCAAAGCCGAGGCGCACTTGAATCGTGTTAATGCCTGGGTTCGGAGTGGTAAGACCGGCATTGGAGATGTGCATGAAGCGGACTTCGGCGCTCCAGTTATATTTGCTCTTCAGAAAGTGCGCCCCGATCGCACCGCCCGTCGTGAAATTCACGCGCGATGTTCCCGGAGGTGCTTGATGGTTGGTGAAGAGCGTGCCGCCTCCAAGATCGACGTACGGCGAAATACTGTGGTGCTCGACAAAGTTCCACTTCAGCGCGAAGGGATTCAGACCAAATCCGTACGCCGTGCCGGTTCTCTGCGTCAGCCAAAAGATGGGAACAACATCGACTGCGTATTCGAAGCGGCCACGCAGTGGACCCGGCGCGACCGGATCCGTCAGGATCCAGCCGTAGCGCAAGCCCAGGTTCCACACACCCGTGTCGGAGGCGCTGCCGTTGATGCCGTGTCCGCCGCCGGTCCATATTTGCAAGTCATGACCCCCGCCCTCTGGTCCGGACTGCGCAATCGCTGCCGGGGCAAGCAGAATGGTTCCAAGCGCGATGGTTGCGAGAATGCTCTTCACCCGTGAATCTCCTCAATTTCGCGATCTATCAGCGTTTGAGACGCCAATACGGTAACTCAAGTTGCATGTCACGGTGGCGGATCACTTCAGATAGGTGCGCACGATCTGAATGACGTCGTCGGCGGCTTCGCCTGCGGACTTTGAATTGCGTGGCATGTGGTTACGGATGTGATCCTCCATCAACTCGCCCATCAGGCTGTTAATCGCGCCGCGGGCGGCGGAAAGACGCTGCAGCACGTCGGCGCAGGGCTCCTCCTGATTCAGGGCCCGGAGCACCCCTTCAAGCTGGCCGATGACTTTCTTGGTGCGGTTAACGAGATCCAATTTTTCTCTGGAGGTATGCGTCATAGTCCTTGACTACCCTACAGGGGTATGGTATCAATTCTTCCATGGCAACGAAAGGCCTGTCCGCACAGTAGAGCAAATTACCCTCGAAGTGCAAGCAGGACGGGCGCCTGATGTTGGTGGTTGCCGCGAACGGGTTTCCGAAAGTCCCTGATTAACTATACTGTCCAAAAATAGTTTAGCATGTTTAACTACTCCTCAAAGGAGTCTCTCGTTTTTGTTCATCGTGCCGTAACGAGCAGCCCCCTATCGTCAAGGTTTCATTGATCGCAAGCGCATCACATAGTGGCCCATATTCCTGTTGAGGGGAACCGGAGATGTCAGGGTTCGATCTAAGATTTGCCTGGCGCCTATGCTTGCTGCTGGCCGCCCTGTCTTTCACGCGGCTACCCGCCGCGTCGGCCCAAGCCAGCACTCCGGCGCAAGTGAACCCTCCGGTGGATCAGCCTCAGGATGCCGACTCCACCGGCGAAAGCGCCGGACCCGATTCGCTGCCGACGATGTTCCCGCACCTGGAGACCGACCGATTGTGGATCTCCGGCCAGGCGAACTTCATCTCGCAGTGGCACCCGGGATTTCATTCGCCCTATTCGGGAAAGAACAGTCTTTCGGCCGAGGCGCAGGATGCCACCTCTCGTGTACTCACATTGTTCACCGGCCTACGCCTCACGAGCATGTCCGAGCTTATTTGCGACGTCCAGGAGACTGGCGGTAATGGGTTGGGACAAGCCCTGGGCGTCGCCGGGTTTATGAATCTGGACGTGGTGCGAAATCCTTCGCTGAGCAAGGCGCCGTACATCGCGCGTTTGATGTGGCACCAAATCATTCCCCTCAGTCACGGAAACGGGCCGAGCGACCGAAACCCATTTTCACTATTCAGCCTGCTGCCGGAGCGGCGGATCGAGATACGCTTCGGCAAACTCAGCATGGCCGATTTCTTCGATCTCAATTCCTACGGCACTGACAGCAATTTTCAGTTCATGAACTGGACGGCAGACAATAACGGCGCATACGACTATGCAGCAGACACGCGCGGATTCACATTCGCGGCGATGGCCGAATATCATCACAACCGCCACGTGATCGTGCGCTTTGCCGAGGCTTTGATGCCCAAGGTCGCCAATGGCATTCATCTCGACGCGGATCTGAGCCGCGCGCGCGCCGAGAACGTGGAGTTGGAACTCCGCGGAAGTCTTTTGCATCGCCAAGATGGGATCTTGCGGCTGCTCACTTTCGTGAACCACGCGAATATGGGCACCTACCGCACGGCAATCGACAATTTTCTTGCCGGCCTCACCCCCACTCCGGACATCACCGCGCATCCGCTACAGACCACCGTGAAGTACGGCTTCGGCGTAAATTTCGAGCAGCCGTTGAACGATTGGTTTGGGGTATTTGGACGGTGGGGATGGAACGAAGGGCAGCACGAGTCCTACGCATATACCGAAGTGGACCAGACCGATGAGATCGGCGCAGGCGCGAGCGGAAGGCGCTGGGGCCGGAAATTCGATCGCGCCGGACTCGTTTTCATATCGAACGGCATTTCACGCGAACATCAGCAATATCTAGCGCTGGGTGGCGATGGGTTTTTGCTAGGAGACGGTCGGCTCACCTACGGCCGCGAGAATATCGTGGAGACCTACTACACAATGCATGTCTGGCGTGGATTTTACCCATCACTCGGATTCCAGTATGTCGACCATCCCGGCTATAACCGCGATCGCGGCCCGGTACTCGTCCCAACGCTCCGCTTGCATCTGGAGTTCTAAGTCACACCGGCGGAACGACTAAAGCCAACTTGGCGTAGTCCTTACCCAGTTCCGCACATAGCGCTTCAACAACAAGTTCATGGTCGGCCCGCTGCGGGAGCCCCGAGACGGTAGCGCATCCGATGATGCCCGCACCATTCACGCGAATCGGAAACGACCCGCCGTGCGCGGCAAAGTCCGCAATTGGCAATCCGTATTTTTCAAAAAGGGTGGCGCCCATGTCCAGGCCAACAGCGTAAGAGCTCCGATGAAATCTCGCCACCAGATTGCTCTTGCGACGTATCCACTCGGCATTGTCAGGTGTGCTGCCGGCAAGGGCCGTGTAGAAGAGCGGATGCCCAAAGCGGCGGACGTCGATCGCGAGCACCAGCTTTCGCGATACAGCCAGTTCGCGCAACCGCGATCCCACGCGCCAAGCCGCATCTTCATCGAATCGTGTGAAATGCAGTTCTCTTTCCTGCGCGGCAATCGCCGCCAAATCATCTTCGCGCGCGGTCACGAGGCCGTCCCCTGTACCGAGTGTACCGAAGTCCCTCAAGCCTTTTGCTATCGCTGCGGAACTCAATCAACGGCGGCCAGAACAAAGTCGCCACTCCCACTGTAGAGGGCGGCGCTTGGCTACGCCCGGCCGTTGCATCTTGACTCAATCGAAAAATCGCGGATCGGCCGAATCCAAATCGATCAGCTCAATTGCGGGAACTGGCCAATGCCGAGCCCGGCCCGTGCGCCAGTTACTTCTTGACCGCCGCCAAAATCTGCTTCTGGTTCTTCAGAATCGCAGCTTGATTCTTTTTGATCGTTTCCTGATTCGCCTTGATCTGCCCCTGGTTCCCGAGAATTGCTTTCTGGTTCTTCAAAATCTGTTTCTGATTCGCAAGAACGTTGCTCTCTGACATTTTTTAGCACCCTCCGGACTGAAGTGTACAAGATAAGGCGGCGACGGGTCCTGGATTTCTCCAATGCCCGTAGCGAGGCGCATTCTCCTAGCGCCGCTCGCATGCGTCAATAATCTATTTAGCATTTTTTCCACTGCACGGATCTTGTGAAAAGAGGCAACCGCTGGGCTCTGCACACCCACGGCCCTAATATGAATCTACTATTGATCGCGAAACGCCTCGATGGAATAGTCCGCTCTATCCTTTATTGGGATTTTCGATATCCTAGAAGCCTCGGAGGGCAGTCCCATGGCGGTTTCCGCTCCCAGCATCCATAGCGCCCACCTAGCGGCGGATGCGGGCTCCAGCTTTTACGAGAAACTCAACTCCAAATGGCACGAACGCGCCCTGCAGATTTTCATGGCCATCGTCCTGGCGCATTGGGGCGAGCACCTGGTCCAGGCCTATCAGATTTGGGTCATGGGATGGCCGCGCCCGATGGCCAACGGCATTCTCGGCCTGTGGTATCCCTGGCTGATCAAATCCGAAACCCTGCATTACGGATACGCGCTCGTCATGCTCGTCGGGATTTGGGTTTTGCGCAAAGGTTTTACCGGGACAAGCCGAAAGTGGTGGACCGTCGCTTTGGTGATCCAGTTCTGGCATCACATCGAGCACCTGCTGCTCATCACCCAAGCGACCATGCATCACAATTTCTGGGGCAAGCCTGTACCGGTCAGTGTGCTGCAGTTAGTCTTCCCCCGTGTAGAACTTCACCTCTTTTACAACAGCGTTGTTTTCATCCCCATGGTCATCGCCATGTACTACCATATGTTTCCGCTAGTAGGAGAACAGGGACAAGCGACATGCTCCTGCGAGTGGCGGAAGGGTGCGCAGAACGCGCCAGCCTGCGCTGTGTAGGCGGGTGCTGCGGCATACGCGCAAAGGAATTGTCCTCGTCGCCTTCGCGTGCCTTGTGATTGTGGGCTTTGTCGGCTGCTCGAGATTATCCGGTCGATTGCCGTCAATTTCCGTGGATCATGACATCAGCCCACAACCAACTCCCGTTGGCCCGGCAACAGTCACCCTGCGGCTGACAGATGTTGCCAGGAAGCCGGTCACGGGGGCGCACATTACCATTGAGGAAGACATGTCGCACCCAGGGATGAGTCCGGTTTTCGGCCAAGCGGAGGAATTGGAAGCGGGGCGCTACCAGGGCCAAATCGGGTTCGCCATGGCTGGTGACTGGGTCCTTCTTTTTCATATCACGCTGCCCGACGGCCGCACACTCGACCGTCAAGTCAGCGTTCCAGCGGTCCGGGCCAACTGAACACGTTGTCTACGCCCTCCAATCCGTCTCTCGTCACACCTGAGTCTGTTGTTCCATTCGACTTGTTAAAGGCTCCGGGCATCAGCCGCTTTTTGCTCTGGCGTCACTCGCGCACTATTCTCCAAGTCCCCCTTCTCCTTGTCAGCATCGTAATGATCCTGCAAGGATTGGTAGGTCCAACCCTCGCGCCGAAAAATCTCGCCACGGTCCTCACTTGGGTGCACTTTCGCGGCGCTCTGGTCCTGGTGATACTCTGCGCCGGCAATTTTTTCTGCTTGGCCTGTCCATTCATGGCGGTGCGCAATGCGGCCCGCCGCTTCCTTCGTCCCCGCCTCAACTGGCCCCAATGGCTCCGCAACAAATGGCTAGCCGTCGCCCTCTTCGTGCTCATTCTTTTCACGTACGAACTATTCGATCTCTGGTCGTCCCCCTGGTGGACCGCTTGGCTCATCCTCGCCTATTTCCTAGCCGTCCTCGTAGTCGACGGCGTCTTCAAGCACGCCTCGTTCTGCAAATTCGTTTGCCCGATCGGCCAATTCAACTTCATCGCCTCGACGCTCTCTCCCCTCGAAGTCCAGGTGCGCGATGCGAATGTCTGCGTCGCATGCAAAACCAAAGACTGCATCCGCGGCACCCGCCATGTAGGCGCTGGGCTTAAACCCGGCGCCCAAATGGGAATGCCGTCCGAGCTAAGAGTGATCCAACGAGGCTGCGAGCTAGCCTTGTTCCAACCCCGCAAAGTCGGCAACATGGACTGTACATTCTGCCTCGATTGCGTCCACGCCTGCCCCCACGACAACATCGGCATCCTCAGCCGCGTCCCTGCCGCAGAGTTGATAGTCGATCCCCTGCGTTCCGGCATCGGCTATTTCTCGCGGCGCAAAGATCTCGCCGCGCTCGCGTTAGTTTTCAGCTTCGGTGCCCTTCTGAACGCTTTCGGCATGGTCAGCCCTGTGTACGCGTTGGAGGACTGGCTCGGCAAACTCCTCCACGTAAACCAGGAAGCCCCGGTCCTCGGTCTGATCTTCGCTTTCTTCCTCGTCGTCGAGCCGGTCATCCTCCTGGGTTTTGCCGCCTGGCTGACCCGCGCCCTGAGTGGCAGCAATCGCCAAATCCTCCCGCTCGCCGTTCGTTACAGCTACGCTCTTGTCCCGCTAGGATTTGGAATGTGGCTCGCCCATTACGGCTTCCACTTCTTCACCGGCCTGCTCACCTTTATTCCCGTCACGCAGAACGCGCTCACCGACATTGGCGTGCGAATATTGGGCGCGCCGCGATGGACGCTCACTGGACTGCCGGTGAGATTTGTTCAGCCGGTGGAATTCGGATTTCTCGTTCTCGGACTCGCCGGCTCGTTATTGGTAGCGTACCGCCTGTCGGAAGAGGACTTCGCTGATCGCCCGATGATGGCTTTCGCGCCGTGGGCAGCCGTCTGCCTGCTGATCTGGATTTCGTCGGTCTGGCTCATGTTGCAACCCATGGAGATGCGCGCGACGCTCATGAGCGGATAGATTCTGTCCAGCAAGGCTAGGGCACGCCTTCAGCTCGCTTCGTAAGCATTTGGGTAGCAACCCGGCTTTAACCGCTGAGGGCCGAACTCGCGGGGGTGCCACGCAGACTCAGACAACTCGATCTTCGAGCAACGGAGTTGCGGCAACAGGAACGATGGGGAATCGCCAAAAATACGGAAAGCGAATCTTGCGCAGTTGCATGTTCGCGTGCGCGCTTGCACTAGCGATTCCGGCCGCGGCGCACAACGGTCCGCCCTTTCCGATCATCACCGACCAACGCGTCGGGCCATGCATCGTTTCGCTCTGGGTTCACCCTGATGTTGGCGTTTCCTCTCCGTTCTTCGTGATCCTCGATCCAACCCAAGGCGGCTCCATACCGAGCGACCTGAAGATTCAAATCGGTATCCAGCCCGAAAGCGGTCGCCTCGCCGAAGTCGTCTATCCGGCGTGGCGCGAAAAACTTCGAGGCCAGGTGGAATTCAAAACCGAGGTCCAGTTCGACGCCGACGAAATGTGGCGCGTGCGCCTCATCCTCGAAAGTTCGCAAGGCCGGGGCGAAGCGTTATCGAGAGTGGAAGCAACTCCACCGGGATTCGGTCGCTGGGACTTGCTGCTTTACCTTCTGCCGTTTCTCGGCATGGGATTTCTGTGGTTCCGCGCCATCGCGAAAAGGCGCAACTATCGAAAAAGTCAGGTTCAAGCAAGTTGAGCAAACTTGCCCTTAGGCTTTCGTCGTTGGAGAATGGAGCGCAACATTGGATATCTCCGGTTCGTTCGTGAAAATGAAAATGCCTGCTAAATGCGCCGCGCCCGCGGGGAGCCTGCCGGGTGCCGCACCCTTGGGCTTTAAGGGTGCGGTGTTTGACTTTCGTCAGTTCATTGTGAGATCGGCCGCGCACGTGCCCACAGAGGCGGCCCCGTCTCGCACCCGCCCCTATCGGGCCCAGCGAGCAGTCGCGGTGCTTCTTTCTGTGATCATTGTTGTCGCCTGCGCCGGCTGCCATCCAAACGGCGACCTACCTGACAGATCCTCGAAAGTCTATGCTGACGTTGTCTCCGCCTTCTACATCGGCTTGGCAGCCCTCCAGGTCGGCGACGACGTTCACGCTGAAAGCAAACTCTCTCAAGTGACGCTGCTCGTACCCGCCGAACCTGCTGGCTGGGCCAATTGGGGCGTCCTTGCGCTGCGACAAAGGAATCTGGACGCTGCCGCGCTGAGATTCGAGCGTGCTCGCTCGTTGGCTCCCCAGAATGACCGCATCTACGCGCTGCTCGGCGCCCTGGAGAGCAGCCGGGGCCACTCCGCCGAAGCCATCGCCAACTGGCGCAAAGCAACCGAGATCAATCCAAAGAATTATCGAGCCGCATACAACCTGGCGGAAGAGATCGAACGCCAAGGCGGCCCGAACGCCGACGCCGACTTCCAGGATCTGATCCAAAAAATCCTCGCCGCTCAGCCCGACAACCTAGCCGCCTTCCTGGAGCTGAGCCGCGTCGCTGCAAAACGCGGCGACACCTCCACACTCCAGTCCACAATCGCCAAAATTGGCCAGCACTCCGCCGGCTGGCCCCCCGAGGTTCAGCAGCAGTTCGCGGCCCTGCAAGCCGCTGCTTCCAGCCCAGATCCTCGCTCCGCCGCGACACGAACCACATTCCTCCACAACACGTTGATGCGTGTCCCGGAATTTCGCGAAAGCCTCGCCGTTCTGAAAGCTCCAGCAGGCGAAGAAGCCGAGCCCTTTACTCACTTTCTTCGACTGCCATATCCCGTCTTCGCGCCGTCGCCGGCGGACCTGGCGCTCACCTTCTCGCCGCAGCCCATCGCAATTCCCGATGGCAGCCACTGGAACTGGATCGGCGCAATCGCCCTGGGTAGCGCCGGCGCACCGGTTGTCGCCGAAGCGGATGGTCGCGAAGTTCGCCTCGCCACCGGCGCGCTGCTCCCGTTCCCGGGTGGTCCCTCAGCGATTCCGCCAACACCCGACGGCATTCTGCAAATCGACTTCAACTATGATTTCAAGACCGATCTCGTCCTCGCCGGTGCAGGCGGCGTCCGCCTGATGCGCCAGGACGATCCGAAGAAGTTCACGGACGTAACGTCAAAAACAAAACTGCCGAAGGACATCACCAATGCCAGCTACCTCGGCGCCTGGGCTGTCGACATAGAAGCGGACGGTGACCTCGACATAGTTCTCGGCGCCAAAGACGGCCTTCCGCTCGTCCTGCGAAACAACGGCGACGACACCTTCACGCCCATTCATCCCTTTCCCGGTGTCTCCGGCCTGCTCGGATTTGCGTGGGCCGATTTTGATGGCGATGGCAACGCCGACGCCGCGCTCATCGACGCACAGGGGCGTCTGCACATCTTCCACAACGAGCGGCAAGGTCAGTTCCGTGAGGTCTCCTTGCCAACCGGTTTCGCTACCACCAAAGCCATCAACGTGGGCGATCCCGACAACGACGGCATTCTCGATCTGCTGGCGGTTCAATCCGATGGTGCAATTACCAGCGTCTCCTACCGCGGGGAGCAACGTTGGACTATTTCGGAAATCGCGCGGGTGCCGAACCCTGCCAGCTATCTCTCCGGCGCGGTACGCCTGCTTGTCGCCGATCTCGACAACAATGGCGCACTCGACCTGCTTCTCAGTCCCGTCCCGCCAGACGCCGCGCACAATACGCTGAACCCTCTGATTTGGCTTGCCGATGAAAATCGTAGGTTTGTCCTCCTGGATCGCGCTTCGCCGCCGGCAGCCGTGTTCGATGTCGCCGACCTGACTAGTGACGGCCGCCTCGATCTGCTCGGTTTTTCCACTGACGGGCAACCTGCGAAGGCCGCCAATCACGGCACGAAAAACTATCATTGGCAGATCGTTCGCCCCCACGCCAAGCAAGCCGTCGGCGACCAGCGCATCAATCCTTTCGGCGTCGGTGGCGAAATCGAAATCCGCTCTGGGTTGCTCGTGCAAAAGCAGCCGATCGAGGGACCCCAGGTCCATTTCGGTCTAGGCAATCAGACCAGCGCCGAAGTCGTGCGCGTCGTTTGGCCAAACGGCACCGTCCGCGCCGAATTTGGCGTGCAAGCCGACCAGGAGGTCGTCACCGAGCAGCGTCTCAAGGCCAGTTGCCCGTTCCTGTTCGCCTACAACGGCAGACACATGGAGTTCGTCAAAGACGCCGTCCCCTGGGGCTCGGCCATCGGCCTGCGCATCAACACGTTGGGCTCTGCAAAAATTGCCACCACCGGCGAGTGGTACAAGATTCGCCGCGATCAACTCGTCCCTCACGACGGCTACTACGACCTCCGCATCACCGCTGAACTCTGGGAGGTCTACTACTACGATTACATCGGCCTGATGACCGTCGATCATCCTCCCGGCACGGAAATCTTCGTGGATGAACGCTTCTCTATCCCGCCCCCAAAGCCAGGCTTCACCACTGTCGAAACTCCGCACAAAATCGCTCACGCCACCGACGACAACGGCAAGGACGTCACCTCCATTGTCGACACCCTTGACGGAAACGCTCTCGACTCCTTCGGCCCGGGACAATTCCAGGGCATTACCCGCGATCACTATCTCGAAGTCGATCTCGGCGATGACGCCCCCAAGTCCGGTCCGCTCTACTTGATCGCCCAAGGTTCCATCCACGACACCGAATCCTCCCTCAACGTTGCCATTACCCAAGGCAACCGCTGGCACGCGCATGGTCTGAGCGTCGAAGTCCCCGACGGCCACGGCGGCTGGGCCGTCGCGCAATCCAATCTCGGCTTTCCCGCCGGCCGCAAGAAGACCGTTCTCTTCAATCTCACAAATATCTTCCGGCCCGGAACTCCACGCCACGTGCGCCTCCGAACCAATCTCGAAATTTATTGGGACTGCATCGAATGGGCTAGAGGCATCCCCGACGCGGCCGTGAAAACAACACAACTCGATCCCAACTTCGCGGACCTCCACTATCGCGGCTATTCCGTCATCAATCGCCCGGAGGTTGGTCCTCCCGCACCGGAAATCCCCGACTACGACACGATCCTGGGCACCAAGCAGCGCTGGCGCGATCTGATCGGTTACTACACGCGTTACGGCGATGTTCGCGAACTGCTCACCAAGGTCGACGACCGTTACGTCATCGTAGCCTCCGGCGACGAGATGTCCTTACGTTTCGCAGAACAGCCCCCGCCGCCAGCAGGTTGGCTGCGCGATTTCGTTCTCTCCGGCGACGGCTGGATTAAGGACGGCGATTTCAACACCACCTTCTCCCTGACCAATCAGCCCCTGCCGTACCACGCGAAAGACGAATACAACACGCCGCCCGGCCGCCTGGAAGATGAGTGGGTCTACCGCCATCACCCCGAAGATTGGCAGAACTACCACACGCGCTACCTCACTCCAGACGTCTTCCAGAACGCGCTTAGGAGAGATCCTAGCCAGTGAACCAGATCCCCATCGCTAGAATCATTCTCGCCATCGTTTTCTTCGGCTTCGTGTTCTCTCCAATTTTCATCAAGCGCATGGCCGCGCGGCGTGAGGCCGAAAAATCCAAGCTCGACGTGCAGACCTCGCTGGCGCGCCACGGCTTTTATCTCGAAGAAGTCTCCCGCGCGGCTGGCGTCAACTTCATTCATCACGCCCCCACGCTCGATCCCAAAATCGCCCACATCATGCCGCAGGTCGCCTCTATGGGCGCTTCGGTTTCCATCGTGGACTTCGATCGCGACGGCTGGCCAGACATCTACGTCACCAACAGTGGCGAAGGCACCAAGAACGTTCTCTACCACAACAACCACGATGGCACCTTCACGGATGTCGCGAGCGAACTCGGCATCGCCGACGTCAACCAGCCCGGCACCGGCGTCTCCACCGGCGCTGTTTGGGGTGACTACGACAACGACGGCTACGAAGATCTCCTCCTCATCAAGTGGGGCCGCCCCGAACTATTCCACAACGATGCAGGCAAGGGCTTCACGCGCGTCTCCGAACAAGCCGGCCTTCCCGGTTGGGTGAATGCCAACACCGCGCTCTGGTTCGATTACGACGGCGACGGCCTGCTCGATCTCTTCATCGGCGGCTACTACAACGAAAACGTGGATCTCTGGCACCTCCTCAACACGCGCATGATGCCCGACAGCTTCGAGTACGCCAAAAACGGCGGCCGTAAATATCTCTTCCACAATCTGGGCAACGGGAAATTCGAGGAAGTCAGCGCGAAACTCGGTATCGACAGCCGCCGCTGGGCGCTCGCCTCTGCTGCCGCTGATCTTCGCGGCACTGGCCATCCCGATCTCTTCGTCGCCAACGATTACGGGGTCTCCGAACTCTACCTCAACGACGGCAAACACTTTCGCGAAGCCGGACAGCAAACTGGCGTTGGCTTCGCTCCTAAAAGTGGCATGAACGCTGCCTTCGGCGACATCTTCAATCAGGGGCGATACTCCGTATACGTCTCCAACATTTCCGAGGAAGGCGTGCTGATCCAGGGAAACAATCTGTGGGTCCCCAAAGAAGGCACAACTGGCGACACGCTCCAATACGAGAACCTCGCGCGCGATTTTGGCGTTGAACTCGGCGGCTGGAGCTTCGGCGCGCAGTTCGGCGACCTCAACAATGACGGCACGCTGGATCTCTATCTCACCAACGGCTATGTCTCGCTCGACCGCAACCGCAGCTATTGGTACGACTTCTCCAAGATCGCCGGCGGTCACAGCGCCATCATCGAGGACGCCAAAAACTGGCCCGCGATGGAAGGCCGCAGCCTGTCCGGTTATCAACCTAAGCACGTGTGGCTGAATGATGGCGCCGGAAAATTTGTGAACGTGGCCCAAGCTGTCGGTGTAACCGATACCTACGACGGCCGAGCCGTCGCTATGGCCGATTTATGGAATCGCGGCGTGCTGGATGTCGTCGTGGCCAACGAGCGCGGCCCGCTGTTGATTTACAAGAACACCGTCACGCCGGAAAATCAGTGGATCGAATTTGAGCTCGAAGGCACGAACAGCAATCGCAGCGCGATCGGCGCCCAAGTCGCGCTTTTCTGGAACGGTCAGCATCAAGTCCAGGAAGTCTCCGGCGGCAGCGGTTTCGCCGCCCAGAATCAGCGCCGCCTGCACTTCGGCCTCGGAAAATTTCCGCAAATGGAAAAAGCCGTCATCCGCTGGCCCTCCGGAAAAACTCAACCGATCGAAAAGCCCGTTCCCGGCCAGATTCACAAAATCAAGGAACCCTCATGAGCAACTCGCCGGCCGTCTCCTTAGCGTCGCCGCCGCTTCCCCAGGCTTCGTGGAAGCGCTTCTTCAGCGTCGAAAATCGCTATCTCGCCCCGGCCTTCATCACCTGCATCCTTCTCGCCGGCCATCTTTCCTTCGGGATCCTCGAGAGCTACAGAAAAACGGGCCTCGCCATAATCGCCAGCCTGCTCACAGAACTCATCCTCGGCCGCATCGTCACCGGCAAATTCCCCAACCTCGCGAGCGCCTACATCACCGGCATCAGCGTCGGGATTCTGGTTCGCTCCCCCGCCTTCTGGCCTTACGCGATTTGCAGCATCGTTTCCATCATGTCCAAGTACGTGCTGCGCGTAAAAGGACGCCACATCTGGAACCCGTCGAACTTCGGCATCTCAGTGTTGCTCTTCCTCGCGCCCGAAACCGTCGCCAGCCTCAGCATCCAATGGGGCAACTATTTGTTGCCCATGATCGTCATCTGGTGCCTGGGCGCGGTCATCGTCTGGCGCGTGCGCCGCTTCCACATCACCGCCACCTACGTGGTCTCATTCTTTGCGTTCGCGTTTCTGCGCAGCTGGATCACCGGCAGCCCGTGGCAGTCAGAAATCGCCCCCATCACCGGGCCGATGTACCAACTCTTCATCTTTTTCATGGTTACCGACCCCAAGACGACAGTCCGTACCAAGCGAGGCCAGTGCCTAGTCGTATTCCTAGTCGCGGTAGTCGAGATGATCTTGCGTCTCAACCAGGTCATCTACGCGCCGTTCTACGCGCTTTTCCTGGTCGGCCCGACCGCCCTTCTCGTGGAAATGTGGCTGGATTCGCGCCGTTCCGTCCCCGTGCCGGTGCATGCCTGAGTGAAGGCAGCACCGACACTCTTGTCGGTGTCCCCGTAAGCCGCGGGGAAGGCGCAGACAACTCTCTACCCGCCGACGCCTGAGTTAAAGTAGCAGCTCTTAAAATTTCAGGGTGTAACCGAAAGGAATCTCTCTTGTTCCAAAAACGAAGGACGATTTGTCCTTTCTTGATCCTCGGAGCCTTCCTTTTTGTAAGCGGCTGCAAGCAAAAGCCCTCCAATGAACCTCCCGCTCAACCCGTTGCGACTGCTCCGCAGTCGGCCTCGCAACCTTTAGCGCCTTCTCCCTCCGCCCCCTCTTCCCAGCCAGCTTCGGTTGGGGAAACGCCCGCCGCGCCAGTCCGTCCGTCAGGTCCCATCGAATTCACCGACGTCACCACCCAAGCCGGCATCCGCTTCAAACACAATTCCGGCGCCTTCGGCAAAAAATATCTCCCCGAGACCATGGGTAGCGGCGTCTGCTTCATCGACTACGATAACGACGGTTGGCAAGACATCTTCTTCGTCAATTCCATGGATTGGCCCGGCCACAAATCCGTCGGCAAGTCCTTTCCCGCTCTCTACCACAACAATCACGACGGCACATTCACCGACGTCACAAAAGAAGCCGGCCTAGCCGTCGAAACCTACGGTCAAGGCTGCACTGTCGGCGATTACGACAACGACGGATTCGACGATCTCTACCTCACCACCGTCGGTTCCAATCATCTCTATCGCAATCTAGGCAACGGTAAATTCGCCGACGTCACCGCAAAGGCCGGCGTGGCCGATCCAGGTTTCTCCTCCAGCGCCATCTGGTTTGACTACGACAACGATGGCAAGCTCGACTTGTTCGTCACGCACTACATCACCTGGTCCATCGAAACCGATCAATACTGCTCGCTCGACAACAAGAACAAATCCTATTGCACGCCGCAAACCTACAAAGGCGAGAGCGCCACGCTGTTCCACAATAGAGGCGACGGCACGTTTGAAAACGTCACCCAGCGCGCCGGACTGCACGATCCGACCAGCAAATCCCTGGGCGTGGCGATGCTGGACTATGACAACGACGGCTGGATGGACCTCTTCGTCAGCAACGACACCGAGCCCAACAAGCTCTACCACAACAATCACAACGGCACCTTCACCGACGCCGCCATCCTGGCCGGCATCGCCCTCAGCGATTCAGGCCGCGTCCGCGCAGGCATGGGCACCGACGCCGGCGATTACGATAATTCCGGCCGCCAAGGCCTGTTGATCGGCAATTTCACGAACGAGAGCATGGCGCTCTATCGCAACGATGGTTCCGGTCTCTTCACCGACGAGGCCCCCACATCCGGCCTGGGCCAAATGACCAACCAGTCGCTCACCTTCGGCGCTTTCTTCTTCGACTACGATCTCGATGGTCTTCAAGACGTCTTCGCCGCCAACGGCCACGTTTCCGACGATATCAGCGTTGTGCAGCCGACGGTGCGGTACGCCCAGCCTGCCGGCGTTTACCACAACAAGAGCGGCAAGAAATTTGAGGATGTGTCCGCGAAGTTGGGCCGCGCCCTCCAAAAGCCGGTCGTCGGCCGGGGGGCAGCGTACGCCGACTTCGACAACGACGGCGACTTGGATCTGGCGCTAACGACCAACAATGGCTCCGCGCGCCTGTTGCGTAACGACAACGCCAACCAGAACGACATGCTGCGCGTGAAAACCGTCGGCACACGTTCGAATCGCGACGGCATAGGCGCCAAGCTCATACTCACGACCAACAAAGGCGCGCGCTTGTTTGCAATGGTTAAAAGCGGCTCCAGCTATCTATCGCAGAGCGAACTTCCAGTCACTTTCGGACTCGGCAAACCGGAAGAGGGCAAGACCGCGAATCTCGAAATCATCTGGCCCAGCGGCCAAAAAGATTCCATCCCCAACATCAAGCCCAACCAGTTGATCACCGTCAAGGAAGGTAAAGGTATCCTCTCCGCCAAGCCAATCGCCCTCGCAAAAGCGTCAGGACAGTAGTCACCGCAAGTTGCGCCACAAAAATGAGTCACGGCTTCAAGCCTGCGTAAAAAGCCTCACGCCTGCGCCTCTGATGAGTAAAAAAATAGGTCTGCGTGTGGGTGCGGTTCGGACAGGTTTCTTTAGGAGGTTGGAGCTTTGGAGTCTCTATGAGAACTCCGGTTTTCGTCAGGGCACGGCTTCAGCCGTGCCACCCGACGCCTCCTAATCCCCTGTAGGGGCGGGGCTTGCCCCGCCCGGCGTCAACCCAGGCACGGTCTAAACGGAGCACTTCCGCTCTCTGCAATTTTCCGCGGCTCCGACGTAGAGTGCTCCCCCTCAACGGGTTTCAGCCCTGAAGAAAGCTCGTTCTTCGCGTTGTTGCTTTTTCCGAGATCTGCTCAGCCATGCCGACGCGTACACACTAACCCTACAGCAAATTCAGATTGGACCGGTTCCTCATCCAGTCGGCATAGGGTCGGAGCGCCAGAAGTGCGGCTCTTCCGCGAAGTTGGCGGAGGAACGCGCGTTCTTCTCGGGCGTCGGACGCGGACTGATGGTCACTCGCGTGTTCCCCACGGCGGGCCAACTGAATGCCCACATCCGCAGCCTGAACCCTGCCGCGATCTTTGACGAGAAAATCTCCGAAGGCCACTGCCCCGGTGATCTTGAAGGCACCCTTGGGATCTCTGTTGGCCTCCTTGATCCGCTCTTGCAACAAACCAAGCGCCCGCTCGACGCTTTCCCGATCAAAACGAGGCGGCTTGGCACCGGACACCGTCTCCCCGGATGGAGTCGTTATCCATTCGCCGTTTGCGTGCGCCGGCTGGACATATCCCTGAGCCTGTAACAGGGCAATCACCCGATCGGCGTCAGTTCGTTTGATCTTGAGGGTGTTCGCCAGTTCCAAAACGGTCCACGTTACCGCGCCCTTGGTGTCTTTCAGGAAACTCAGCGCTGCCTCGGCAGGAATCGAGAGCGGCGCTGGTGGTCGAGCGGGCGCCGTTTCTTTTGGGGCTACGCTGCGTGCGCGAGCTTGTTTATTGGCCATCGTCAGTCGAAGACGCTGAAGAATATCATTTGCTCCGCCACCGCGTGCTCCGTTCCAATTTGCAAAATTTTTGATCCCTCAAGCGCCGGCTCATGCCCGTCTTTAAGTTTTGCCAACAATACTCCAACTAAATTTGCGACGCACCCACGTCTGTAGTGGCCGATCTTTAGATCGGTCAGCCTTTGGATCCCCAAATGTACAGCCAGCGGCACTCATAAGAAAACGGCCAGCGAATTGTCTTGATTGAGTACTTAAGTTATACTATACGTTAGTATAACGTACGGTCCGTTGTGCATCTTCTGGCCGAACGTACTGAGAGAGACGAACACATGAATTCCCTAACGGTTACGCATCTCGATGACAAAAACAAGCAAACTCCCCTGACGGCAATTGCATCTAATTTTAGAGGTATCCATCAGATGGCCCGTCATGTGCTCCATGGATTACGTGGCGCCCGCAGGCTCCGTCCAGCACCACAAACGTTGATCATCTTTAGCTCAGGTGATCAAGGGAAGACGATGGACAAATTTACCCAAGACGAGCTCGATCATCTGTTCGTCGCGATGCTTCTGCACACGAAGACAACCCGCGAGGAGCAGGCTGCGTGGGTGTCGGAACGTGCAGAGATCTGGCGGAAGTTGGTCGCGGCCTCAGACAGTCCAGCGTCCGATCAGACGATCTACCGGACCAACCTCTTTAACTGTCCCGAACAGCTTCGGCGATTTTGGAAATCCCCCGACGAGATTGAAAAGGCTTTTACCTTGCCGGTAAATACAAAGGCGAAAAGGGCCGCACGATAGCGCGCGGAAGCTGTGCGAGACGACATCTCGTCTATCCTCAGCCCGTCCCCAATATCCCCAAATATCCCGAAACATCCCGAAACATCCCGAAATATCTTGGACGGCGCAAGCGCCTATCCCTTCGGCGCGTAATACCCTTTGCGCGCTAAAACCTTGTAATCGTGGTTCGCCATGTCCACCTTAATCTTCCGGAACTTCCCGTCATGCGTCGCGTTCGTCGGGTAGTAGCCCAGCGTGTACTGGCTCCGTAGCTCTTCCGAGATCTGGTCAAACGCCTCGGCCAAATGCTTCTCGGAGTTCGCCACGATCATGCGCCCGCCGGTCTCGTCGGTCATTTTTCTTGCCGCGCCCTGGTTCCCGCCGAAATGAGGATCGGCCACCAGCAAAATGTGGATCACGGTGTCCGTGCGCTGCGCCGCCTCGATCGCTTCCTCAATACGCACCTTGCTTCCCTCGTCTTGCGCGTCGGTAACGACCACAATGGCTTTGCGACCCGCTTCCGTATTCAGCTTTTCGTTGCAAGCCAGATAAACTGCGTCGTAGAACGCTGTTCCGGTCACATGACTCGAGGGCACCGGCCCGGGGTTGATCATCCCGCCCCCCATCGGCGCGTTAATCCGCGTCTTGCGGATCGCCCGGTCCAACTGGCCCCGGTCATCGGTGAAGTCCGACAGCAAATCCACATCTGTGTCGAACGACATGATCAGCGCTTCATCGCCCTTACGCAGCACGCGGTCCAGGAATCGCCCGCCCATTTCCTGAATTGCCCCCAGCATGAATTGCTCGCTTCCCGAAGTATCCAGAAGCAACGCAAGCGTGATCGGCATCGTCACTTCTTTGGAGAAGAATGCGATCTGCTGATCTTGCCCGTCTTCTTGTATCTTGAAGTCGGTCTGCTTCAGGTCGGTGACGATTCGCTTGTTTTTGTCGCGCACCGTTGTAAACACGTTCACCAGGTTGACCTGCGAACGGATCACCGGGCCCTGCGATTGCGGGTCCTGGGGCCACAAGGGCACCGCCGTCGCGACCACCACGACCGCCGTGACGCTAGCCACCAGCAGTTTCTTCACTGAACGCATGTATACTTTCCTTGATCAGAGATGCCCGGCACGAAGTCGCTCGCTGCTGGGATGCTTCCGCTAGCGTAGGATGCTGCCAAGCGGCGCGGGGGATGTGTTTCATCCACTCGGCTGCATTGTTTGCGCTGCATTGTTTGCCCGCTAGGCTGCATCAAATCAAGTGAAGTTTGGCCCGAGGACCATGAAAAGTCTACGAAAAATCGCTGTCGGAACCGGTGTCGCCCTCATCCTGGCGCCTCTGGTCCATGTTGCGGCACAGCCTCCGCAATCACCCGCGCCGCTCCCGGCGTCATCCTCGCAAACGGCGCGTCCCCCCGCCGCCGCGTCTCTAAGCGACGCCCAGGCCCGCATCACCGTTAATTCCAACCTCGTCGTCCTCCCCGTCACCGTCAAGGACCGCGGCGGCGAACTCGTCCCGGACCTCCGGCGCGATGAGTTCCGCGTCTTCGAGGATAACGTCGAGCAGAAAATTGACGTCTTCACCGCCGAAGCCTTTCCTCTCTCGATGGTCATCCTGATCGACAACGACCTGAAAGACAAAGACGCCGAAAAGGTGCAAGCTAGCCTGGAATCCATCATCGGCGGCATGAGCACCGAAGACGAAGCCTTTGTTTGCCGCTTCGATCAATTTTTCCACCCCGGCAAAGGTTTCACCAGCGACCAGGACAAGCTCGTCAAAGAGCTCAAGCGCACAAGTCTCGATACCGAGGCGGACGTCGCTCCTCCAGGCGCTCCCTTCGGCGGTGCAACCATCAACAATCATTCCGCGATGGATGACTCCGCCATCGACAAAGGCGCCCGCGCCATCAAGGACCAACCGACCAAAGCGCTCGACGACGCCGTCTTTGCTGCCGCCCAACTCCTGCACGATCGTCCGCGCAGCCGCCGCCGCGTCATTGTGCTGATCTCCGACGGTGTCAACGGCGGCAAGAAGTTCAACAAAGTCAGCTACGACGACGTCATCAAAGCGCTGCTCCATGAAAACATCTCGGTCTATAGCATTGCCGTCCCCACCGCCTACTTCGAGCGCAAAGTCTCCCCGATCGACCGTGAACGATCGCCCCTGATTCGCTATGCGGACCATTCCGGCGGTGAGGTCTATCACGCCACGAAAGAGCAAAGTTTTTCGGAGTTTTACGCCCGCCTCACCGAAGAGGCCCGAAACCAGTACACCCTCGCCTATGTGCCGCGCGGCACCGACCCGGCCGCCGAGTACCACACCATCGAAGTTCGCGTGAAACGCGAAGGCCTCGACATCAAAACCCGCGAAGGCTACTACGCTGGCCAGGTCCCCGCTGCGCAAATCCCCTAGCCGATTTCCGGCCGCCCTTTAACTACGGCTATGTACGGCGGCTTATTTTTTCAAGATCCTTCGGATTGTTCTTGACAGCCGCGCTCGTCACTCGTATACGAAGCGAAGAGGGTTGCTTGCGGCGACGCCGGCTCCCTCCAGAACGACAGCAGAGGGAGACTCGCCATGAAGAAAAAGGCCAAGAAGGACCCCAAAAAAGGGAAGTAGCACTGCAGCTTCAATAGAAGTAGCATCAGCAGCTTTCAATGGAAGTGGGCGCTGCGAGACCCGCAGCGCCCCTTTTTTGCCCGTCCATTCCACAAGCAACGCGACCAGCCCTAGGCAAGTTATCTCTGTGGTCTCAGTGCTCCGAACTTCGTGCCCTCTGTGTTAAATTCCGGCTCCGGCCTTTTCCCTAGCGCCGTCAAACCGAAACCTCTTCCTCATGCGCAGGACAGATCGCCTCATATGCGCAAGTCCGGCAGGCGTACCCCGGTTTAGGCAAGAACGACCCAGCCCGAATATCCGCCGCCGCCTCCTGAATCACTTTCTGAGCCTCATCGAGCTGTTTGGCATTCCGAGTCGTCACCTGTGTCTGGTTGTTTTGCAAATAATGAAACACCAGCCGCACGGGATTGAGCTCCAGAATCTCTTTCGCCGCAATCGCGTAGATGCTCAGCTGCAGGTCCCGGCGCGCATCCGCCTCTTTCCGTGACTTTCCGGTCTTGTAATCCACAATCTCCACATCGTTCCGCCCCAGCGAGTTGATCTGATCGATTCGTCCGTTGATGATCACATTGTTCTCCAACGGCAACTCGAAGGCCTTCTCCTGCTCCAGAATCTCCGGCGGGTTCTCCAGCAAAGCCGTATGGAACGCGCGCAGCTGCTCGATTCCATCCTTCTTGTACTCGCCCTCCTGGTAGTCGTCCTCAAATCCCGCGGAAGTCCATTCCGTCTCGAAAATGCGCGCCACCTCATCAAACGGCAGCTTCACGCCCTTCCGCAGTTGATCCACAACCCGTTTGATGGTCGTATGCATCACGCTCCCATAGGTAAGCGTCGCCTGCGGCCCTTCCTTCAGCGACCACATCCGGCTGAACAGAAATTGCTGCGGGCACTTCCGGTAGTTGTCCACCGCCGATGCGCTCAATTTCAAAGGCTCCGGTGAAGGAGGATGAAACGTCTCCGCCCAATCCGCAATCTTCGAAAAGATGCGCGGCCGCTGCGACAGGGAGGGGAACAGAGACGCGCCACTATTGGCTCCGTTGGCGGTACTCGCGGTTTCATCCCGTGGCCGCACCTTGGGTGCAATTTGCAACACGTCGCGGCGTTTCACCGACGGCTCCATCAAGATGTCTTCGATGAAGGTAGGCACTTTCCCCTTTTTCTCCGTAAGCGTGGTAATCGTTAGCTTTCGTTCCGCGCGTGTCAGCGCCACGTAAAACAACCGGCGCTCCTCCTGGATATGAAACTGCCCGGCCGGCAACTCCTCCTTCATCAGCTTTACCGGGAATTCGAACAGCGGCGAGCGCTCCCGCGGAGGAAACGCGCCATGATTCACGCGCAGCAAAAATACGTGCGGAAACTCAAGTCCCTTCGCTCCGTGCACGGTCATCAACTGGACGGCATCGCCCGGCACGTCCTCGTCCAGGCAAATCACACCACCGGCCTGTTCGAAATAATCGAGGTATTCAAGAAATTCCGGGAGCGAGCGCGTGTCGCTTTTCGGTTCCCAATCCTTCAGGAATTGCGCAAGTTGGGTTACGTACCGGCGATCCCGCAAGCCGGCCAGTTGAGGAATTTCCAGCCACTCGATCAGAGCGCCAAGTATTTCGCGTGCTGTCCGCCTCTTGAGGTTTTTCCGCTGCCCCGAAGCGAACTCCAGCAATTCACTCAGCGTCGCAGCGGAAGGGTTAAATGGCAATTCGGATTGCGGCGATTGCAACGCGTCGTAAAGAGAAGTCCCGCGCTTCTTCCGCGTTCGCTCCGCCAACCGCACCAGGTCCACAGGTTCCAGATGCCACGCAGGAGCCGCCAGCACTCTCGCGCAAGCAACGTCGTCGTAGGGTTTTGCAATGAGTCGCAGATATGCCAGCACATCGCGCACCAGCGGATGCTCCAGAATCGACAGCCTGGTGATCACAAACGGAATCTTCCGCCGCGAAAGCTCTTCCACCAGACGATCGCGATGCGCATGCTGGCGGTAGAGCACAGCAAAATCGCGCCAGGGGCTTCCGGCGCGGTGTAGACGCTCCAGTTCGTTGGCGACCCACAGAGCTTCCTCGTCCTCGGTCGCCAACTCCACCACGCGGATGCGTTCGCCTTCGGGGTGAGTCGGAGACAGCACCTTACTCGGGAAGTCGGAGCTGACTTCGTTTTGCGCGATCACCTGCGTTGCCACGCGTAGGATGTTCGGCGTGGAACGGTAATTTTCCGTCAGCGTCACCCGATACGTCGTCGAATCCTGCCCGGTCTTCCAACCCGCAAAGCGCTCCAGGAAAAGTTTGAAGCTCCCGAACGAAGCGCCGCGAAACCGGTAAATCGCCTGATCGTTGTCGCCCACCACCACAATATTCCGAGGCTTCGGAGAAAGCAGCTGCAACAATTCCAACTGCGCGATGTTGGTGTCCTGAAACTCATCCACCAGAATGTGTTTGTACCGCTGCTGGAAGCGCTCGCGAATTGCCCCATCCTTGCGCAGCAGCGCGACCGTCCAGGTAATCAGCGATCCAAATGAGAAATATTTCTTTTCGTTGAGCAGTTCTTCGCTGGCTTTGTAAGCCCGCGCAATCTCTTTTTGCAGCGCGACGTTTTCAACCCGCTCGGCGTAGGTAACCTCGTCCAGTTGTTTTCGCTCCGCTCGCAAGTCCTCTTCGAGTTTGTCGGCATAGCATTGATAATCTTCACTGGAAACAAGTTCATCCTGGCAACGCGAGAAAAACCGCAAGAAGTCACCAAGGAATTGCCCGGGTTCGGCCAGGCGGCGATACCTTTCCAGTTGAAGCCGCGCCATATTACGGCGCAGCAAGATCCAGTGGTCCACATCCTCGAGCACCGTGACTTTCGGGTCGATTTCCTTCAACAGCGTTTCGCAGAAGGCGTGAAACGTAGCCATGGTCACGTTTCTGCCGCGCTCCCCGCACGTTCTCACCACCCGCGATTTCATCTCCCCAGCAGCTTTTTTTGTATAGGTAAGCCCGAGAATGTTTTCGCCACCCAGCGAAGCATCCGCGTCCAACAAATGCCGAATCCGCTCGGTGATGACCCGCGTCTTCCCGGTTCCGGCCCCCGCAATCACCAGCAGCGGCCCTTGCCCATGTGTAATAGCGCGCCGCTGCGCCTCGTTCATCTGCAGCGCGCCGTCGAGCGGCGGATTGAGATCAAACAGTGTGAGATTCACTTCATCAGACTAGCGGAATTCAAGGCGAAGAGGAAGCGAACCCCACCAAGCTAGAAAACTTTATTCCCAATCGCCTCGCGCGAAACACCCTTGTGATTGGCGACGAGCCGCAGGATCGCGCTCAGAGTTCCGACCCGCAAGCTCTTGTGCGCCGGAATGGCGATGCGCTGATGGCTTGGTTATTCGGTTTGTAGGATGATGTGGCTTCCGGTTTGACTAACTTTGCGATAAGCCCAGTGACGGCACAGTCCATCAGCGAGCTCGCGCCCACTGAGGTCTCGCGGAATTTTCATTTCATCAACAAGACTTCATCGCGGACGAGGTGCAGGCGAATTGCCTGAGGCTTGGGTCCATCGAAGAAGAAGGCGTCGACAGCGTCCAAAACCATGGAGCGAAGCTCTTCCCAGGTATCGCCCTGCGTGACGATACTTTCCGTCAAGCATTCGGCGACGTACCCGCCGTCTGCTTCCTGAGTTACTTCAAATACGAGTTCGCTTTCCCGCTGAGTGGTCATCTGCTTACCTACGATGCTATCACGCGATCTTGCGGGTCACAACGAATGCGGGCCCGCCCACTGGCTTGGGAGGGTCGCGGAAGCACAATCCGCGCGTTTCGTTGATGCGCGTTCGTTAACGAGTGGGGCGCGCTTTGCCGGCGTCGGATGGGGATGCGGACGCAGTTGCGGCGGCAGCCTTCACGGGTGGCTTTTCGGATTGGGCAGGTTTTTCTGGTTGCGCTGGCGGGGCGGCGTGGCCGTTGGGGCCATGGGTTGGAGCGCCGGTGGTGCCGGCTCCTGCGCTGGCGCTGCTGTCGGCCGAGGGGATGCCCAGCTTCTTACGGAGCGCACTTTCCAGCTTCTCGCGGATGTCTTTGTTTTCCTTCAGGAAGATGCGGGCGTTTTCGCGGCCTTGGCCCATGCGTTCGCCGCCGAAGCTGATCCATGTGCCGGATTTCTCGAGGATGCCCTTATCGACGCCGAGGTCGATGAGGTCGCCTTCGCGGGAGATGCCTTCGCCGTAGAGGATGTCGAATTCGGCTTCGCGGAATGGCGCGGCCACCTTGTTCTTCACGACTTTGCCGCGCGTGCGCGAGCCGACCACGCGATCGCCTTCCTTGATGGCCTGAATGCGGCGGATGTCGAGACGAATCGATGCGTAAAACTTCAGCGCGCGGCCGCCGGTGGTGGTTTCCGGGTTGCCGAACATCACCCCGATCTTTTCGCGAATCTGGTTGATGAAGATCAGACAGGTGCGCGATTTCGCCACGATGCCGGTGAGCTTGCGCAGCGCCTGCGACATCAGGCGCGCCTGCAGACCCATCGATGGGTCGCCCATGTCGCCTTCGAGTTCGGCCTTGGGTACGAGCGCGGCCACGGAATCGACAACCACGACGTCCACGCTGTTGGAGCGGATCAGTGTTTGCGCGATTTCCAGGGCTTGCTCGCCGTTATCGGGTTGCGAGACCAGAAGATTGTCGACATCCACGCCAAGCTTGCGGGCGTAGATCGGATCAAGCGCGTGCTCCGCGTCGATAAATGCGGCGATGCCGCCGAGCCTTTGGGCTTCGGCGATGACGTGCAGCGTCATGGTCGTCTTACCGCCGGATTCCGGGCCGTACACTTCGACCACACGGCCGCGCGGGAATCCGCCAACGCCCAGAGCGAGATCGAGCGAGAGGCAGCCGGTGGGAATCACGCTGACGGGAACCAGCACGTCGCGGTTGCCCAAGCGCATGATCGAGCCCTTGCCGTAGTCCTTCTCAATTTGCGATATCGCCGCTTCAATCAGCTTTGCTTTTTCGTCTGCCATTTCACACCTCAGTAGAGGAAAGTTTTACTGCCGGGTCCGACCTGCGCCGGGAAAGCGCATTTTTAGTTCTTGGTGCGTTCACGCGTACGTTACTCGCCGTATATATTACCATTCAGTTCACTTTGGCGCTATCATTTATTTGTTCTACTTCTGCTGTTTGCGTCCTGCTCGCGTTTAGCGCTGAGATCCTTCGCATATCCTTGTCGGATATGCTCAGGATGACAGGTTTTACGGCACCAGCAAGAGGCCACCATCAGCACCTGTTGAAAACGCCGAAAGCGAAGATAGCAGAATAGGCGAACAAAAAGCAAACACTTATTTTCGCCCTGTATTCGCCTCCGGCAAGACTCAGTTTAGCCAGCATAGGTGTAGAAGCCGCGGCCCGATTTGCGGCCCAGATAGCCGGCGGCTACGTATTTCTTGAGCAGGGGGCAGGCGCGGTACTTGGGGTCGCCGAGGCCTTCGTGGAGGACGTGCATGATGTCGACGCAGACGTCGAGACCGATGAAGTCGGCCAGTTCGAGCGGGCCCATCGGGTGGTTCATGCCGAGCTTCATGACGGTATCTACAGCTTCGGGAGTGGCGACGCCTTCCATCACGCAATAGGCAGCTTCGTTGATCAGCGGCATGAGGACGCGGTTGGAGACGAATCCCGGAGCGTCGTTGACAGCGACTGGTGTCTTGCCGAGTTTCTTCGCGAGATCCATCGTCGCCGCGAACGTCGCGTCGCTGGTTTGCAGCGCACGGATCACTTCCACCAGCGTCATCACCGGCACGGGATTCATGAAGTGCATGCCTACGAAACGGTCGGCACGCTTGGTGAGCGCAGCCAGCGTGGTCATCGCAATTGAGGACGTATTGCTCGCGATGATGACATCGTCGCGCAACAGGTGGTCTGCTTCGGTCAAGACGTGGCGCTTGATCTCGAGCTTTTCGGGCACTGCCTCAACCAGGAAGTCAGCGTTGGAGACTGCGGACATGTCGGTGACGGGAACGAGCCGGCCAAGCACGGTCTCCTTCTCGGCTTCCGCCAGCTTGCCCTTCTTGATTTCGCGATCAAGATTCTTGGCAATCGTGTCCATGCCGCGATCGAGATAGCGCTGCTCCACATCGCGCAAAACCACCTTGTAGCCAGAGCGCGCAAACACATGCGCGATGCCATTGCCCATAGTGCCAGCGCCCAGCACCGCGACGGTTTTGATATGGTCGATGGTCAAAGAACGCTTACCTCACACTCTACACAGTTTACTGTCGGCTAAAAGTCCAAACCTAATCCGGCAGACCTTCGACAACTTCCCGGACGATTTCGCGGGCTCGCGCTTCGTCCTCCGGCATGACGAAAGTTTTGCAGAGGCCATCGCGATGGTCCACTCGACAGTGTATTAGATTTTCTTTCAGCGCCATTGCCACGCCGCCTGAAATGTCGTCGTCTTGAGACCAAATTTCCACGGTTGCATCTTCCGGATACCAAGGCTTGAGATAAGAATCGCTTTTGACTACGGCATCGGGCGGCGTATCGTCAACGCGAAGCTCAACTTCATCGTTGGCTTCCTCAGTCTCATCCTTGCCATCCGGGTCATAGCAGGCATCCGCAAATTCTCCTTCGATACCAAGGAGATCCTTTGCTAGTTGGGAATCTGCATATAGAACGCCGATTTCGTAACGCCATTTCACCCGCATTTTGAACTTAGCTTCGACGGGAACTTGCGCGACTTTGTAGGGTATGTCTGCTTTCATCAGTATCCGGCAAAAAGCCACGCATTCGGACTCATCGTTGCCTTTCCAGATTAGCCTACGATCTACATCTCCGCCGGCGAACTCGCCGCCCCGTTCATCTGCCGCTCGTTGCTCCTGTGGAAACGCGTAGACCAGGTCTACATCACAGTCGGAGCAGCGGGTGAAGCCTTGGCGATATTCGGCTTTGCATTGGGGGCAGAACATAGCACTTGCAACGTCGCGAAAATAGACGAGCTCATCTTGGCGGGGCGGCTTCGGTGATTTCGCGGACGATTTCGCGGGCGCGGGATTCGTTGGCGGCGGAGACGTAGATGTGGGTCTGGCCGCCGGGTGTCTCCAGGTGCATGGGAATTTCGTTTTCTTGTAGGGCGGCGGTCAGAAATTCGGCGAGTTTGTCGTCTGCTCCGGTCCACACTTCGACGGTGGGATGCGCTTCGGTGGAATTCGTCAGCGGCAGTTCCTTCTCGGAGGCGAGGGGTTGCTCGGGAATCTCGAGGTCTTCGGGCTCCTGGGCCAGGAGCTTTTCCAGGATTTGCTGGGCGGCGGTGAGATCATGGGAAGGCACGGCAATCTCGAAGCCGAAACGGGGCTTCCAATCGATGGGGAGGGGGTCGGCGTCCGGCTTGATCTGATCGCTGCCGATCGCCATGTTCGTGCAGGGGATGCCGGCGGCGTTGAGCGCTTCCATCAGCGAGGCGTAGAGGGCGGGGTCTTCACCGGCCCAGAGCAGGATTAGAGAAGAGCGGGGGCTAGCGCTTGACGACATGTGTTCCTCCGTTGGGAACGATCGAGAGGTGAGAGTCTACTACGTTGGATGTGAAGTGACATGTATTTGACTGCGCGGCCCGCTGCCGATCTCTTGGTTTAGCGAGGATGCGACTGAGTGGACCCCCTCCCCCTGGTTTTTTGTAAGTATTCATTCTAAAGGCGATTAAAGTCACTTGTTTTGATAGACTTCTGCAAGTATTCATTCTAGAGCACTTAGGGATCTGGTATCCGAAAGTATAATTTCCTCTCCAACTTAGAGCAGGCTACCGAAGCTTAATTGCTGGGTCAAGATGACCTTTGGTGTAACCGTGGGACAGGACCTGGTCCCGATTTGCAGGTTGCGTCTTTTTGGCTGGGTGGGGCGTATACCTACTAGAATGAGCGCTACTTATATATGGGCGAGTTCGGGACGGGCGGGGTCGGCGGCGGGGCTGGCTGCTGGCTGGCCGGGATCTTATCTTTTTTCCACGTTGATGGCTGACGACAAGAAGATCTTGGTGGAGGGGTTGCACCGGCGCGATCCTGACGTGCTCGATCGGCTGATCGAGCAGTATCAGTATCGATTGTTCCGATATTTGTTGTACATCACCGGTAACCACGAGCGCGCGGAGGATTTTTTTCAGGAGACTTGGATTCGCGTGTTGGAACGCGGGCATCAATACGACGGCAAGTTCAAGTTTGAGGCTTGGTTGTTCACCATCGCGCGAAACCTGGTGATTGATTGGCAGCGGCAGAAGAAAGCGGTGAGCCTGGACTCCATGACCGATCCGGAAGAAGGCAAAGGCTTCGAGATCGCGGACGAGAAAGCGGAGTCGCCGCTGCACCTGTTCTTGCAGGCGGAATCGCAGGAGCGAGTGCAGGCTTCGCTGGAGCAATTGCCGGCGGCTTATCGCGAAGTGCTGCTGCTGCGGTTTCAGGAAGAGATGCAATTGGACGAGATTGCGAAGATTCAGGCCACGCCGATTTCGACGGTGAAGTCGCGGCTGTATCGCGGGCTGGATGCGTTGAAGGGATTGCTGGCGGGAGGCGCGGTGTGATCAACGAACTGCATACACGCGCGGAAGGATTGATCGCAAAAGAGCGCGTGGAAGGAATTTCGGCGGCGGAGCAGGAATGGCTAAGCCAGCATCTCCGCGAGTGTGCGCAGTGCGCGGAGGTCGCGAACGCGACGCAGCAGGCGTTGCGTTCGTTGAGGGCACTCAGCATTCCACTGCCACGGGAACTTGCGGCGCGGACGCAGTTTCGGGTGCGATTGCGCGCGCAGGAATTGCAAGCGCGCGAGCCACGTTGGCGGCTGATATGGGCCATGTGCGGAGCGTCCTGGGTGGCGGGTGCGGCGACGGCGCCGTACGTGTGGCGCGGGCTGGAATGGATCGGTCATCGCGCGGGGCTACCGGACCTGGTGTGGAAGATGGGATTTGGAGTCTGGTGGGCGCTTCCGGCGATTGTGGCGGCCACGATTTTGTTGATGGAAGGCGGCGAGCGAAGCGCGAGGAGAAGCGTAGGCGGCACCGCGTGATCGTCCAGCAGGAGCGGTAACAAGTTTAGAGATGCAGAGCGGGCGGCAGAATGGGAGCGAGGAAAGAAGATGGCGGAGTATCCACAAGGCGTGAATAGTTCCTGGAGCGAACGGAAGCGGCTCATCCGATTCCGGCGGAAGAAGGAGCGTGGGCTGCGGTTCTGGCAAGAGTTCAAGCTGGTGCCGCGGTGGCTGGTTGGGACCGTGATGGTGTTGTGGCTGATCGCTGTGGCGATCGCGGTAACCGTCAATTTGAATCCCGAGTTGCACGACGGTGCGATGTTCCCGCCGGAACTTCAGGGGCATCCGGTGGCGCAATCGTTTGCGCTGGCGGGGATCGTTACCGCCACGTCGCTGTTTTGCGCGATCTTTATTTTTTTGATTGCGTATGTGAACCGCGATGCGAAACGCCGGGGGATGAATTCAGGGTTATGGACCTTTCTGGTGATCGTGCTCTGGCCGGCTTATTTTGCAATCGGCTTCATCATTTACTTCTTGATGCGCCAGCCGTTGCCGTATAACTGCCCGCAGTGCGCTGCGACTGTGGATGCGCGGTACAACTTTTGCCCGAACTGTAAGTGGAATTTGCATCCCATGTGCCCGCAGTGCAAGCAGGAGGTGGTGGAGAGCGATAAGTACTGCCCTTATTGTGCGCAGGACCTGCGAGGAACAACGCCTGTTGATCCTGGGGTGCCGGCGCTAGGCAGCTAAAGCTTTTACTTTGCGGGCCGAGCACCAGAGGGCGCTGCTAGAGAACGCTGAGGCAAGTGCGATCAGCCTAGGGAAAATGCCGGAGTCGGAATTTAACACAGAGGGCACGAAGTTCAGCGCACAGAGGGCACAGAGAGGGCTTGCCTGGGGCGGGTCGGCTTGCTTGTGGAATGGACGGGCAAAAAAAAAACCCATGCAGTATCGCGCGGGAGTCGTGCGTGCCTACACGGGTGGGGTGGCTTCGCGGACTTCGCGGATGATTTCGCGGGCGGCGGGTTCGTCGGCGGGCATGATCAAGAGACGAAGGAGGCTGGGCTCGGCGCCTTCGCGGCGGACTCCGATGCGGTTCTCGCGCAGGCAGGCTTCGAGGAGTTCGGCGAGGGCGCCGTCTTCGCCGGTCCAAATTTCGATGTTGGCTGCGGCGGGATTCCACTCGTGTTCTGGAGCGGAGACCGGCCCGGATGCCCGCCGTCCGGCTTCCTTTTCGAGATCGTCTGTTTGATCGAGCGCGAACGGCGGACTTTCGCGAATGTCCGAGAGCAGTTCTTTCGCTTTGGCGGTGTCGGAAGCAAAAACGCGCACGGCGTATTTGGGGCGTGGCATGCCCAGTTCGAAGACCATGTGCTCGTTGGTGGGCTGGACGTGATGGCGAATGCCAGCGTCGCGCAACGCGCTGATGACTTCGCTGACGGCGAGCGGGTCGCCGCCGCGCCAGATGACTTCGATCTTTTCCTTGCGCTGCTGCTCATCGAGCGGACGCCCGCGCAGCTCTTCCGGAACGAGATCCACGCCGCAAACGCTGCACTGGTCGTGACTCGCGGCGTACTCCGCGTCGCATAGTGGGCAATATTTCATCTGGCCTCACTTTAAGGATACGCCTGAGACGAGCAACCCGGAGCGGTCTATTTTCCGCGATAGAGAAAAGCAAGGTCGCGTGGCACAACATATTTGGCGTAGCAATCTTCACACAGCCAACGGCCTTCAACGTTCTCGTACCCGTGGGTAGCCCCGCCGTGTCCGACCTTTGCCCAGCAAAACTCGCAATGCTCGTGATCCCATCCCGCCTCTCTCATGCGGACTGATTTCGATTCCTCTTTAGGATCATCGCTAACGGTGACTTTTCGTTGAAGGATCGTCCCAGGATGTTCCGGATCACGGATTTCGATCGCATCGGACGGGTGAAACGCAACGCGTTGCCAGCTTTCTGGCCCTTCCAAGATCCGCGCGACGTCGGTCGGGTTCCGGGGTCCACCCACGTATGGAAACGTGTCACCGACCTGCGGCATAACCTTCGGGGCTGACGCCACGAACACCGCAGTTTGCTTCACTGGGTCCAAAGTGGTGAGTTTACCTCGTATGGAATCGGCTCGCGAAATATACAGCCAGCCAAAGCCCTCTCGCACGGCTTTCAGGTGCGTGAAAGATCCTGCGAACCGAGCCTCGCCATTGCCGAGCTCGATGGACAATACGGTAAACTGCGCAAGGTCGCTCAGCGTTACGCGAGGAGAAATCATTCGACTAGTAGCGCTCGACGGCGAGGGCAACGGCGTTGCCGCCGCCGAGGCAGAGAGCGGCGATGCCGCGCTTCAGGTTGCGGCGCTGCAATTCGTAGAGCAGGGTGACCAGGATGCGGGCGCCACTGGCGCCGATGGGGTGGCCGATGGCGACGGCGCCGCCGTTCACGTTGACCTTTTCGGGATTGAGTTTGAGCTGGCGGGTTACGGCGATGGCGGCGACCGCGAACGCTTCGTTCAGCTCGACGAGGTCAACGTCTTTGTCGCGGTCCCAGCCGGTTTTGGCGAGGAGTTTTTCCACGGCTTCGACTGGGGCCATCATGACCCATTTTGGTTCGACGCCGCTGACGGCTTGAGCGACAATGCGGGCGAAGGGCTGCTTGCCGAGGCGCTGCGCGTTGCGTTCGCTGGTGACGATGAGGGCGGCTGCGCCGTCGTTGGTGCCGGGGGCGTTGCCTGCGGTGACCGTGCCGTCTTTTTTGAAGGCGGGCTTCAGTTTGGTTAGCGCTTCCATCGAAGTGTCTTCGCGGGGAGATTCGTCGTACTTGATGACGATGGCCTCGCCCTTTTTCTGGGGAACTTCGATGGGGAGGATTTGCGCTTCGAAGAAGCAGGACTTGCGGGCGCGAATGGCTTTCTGGTGACTTTCGACGGCAAAACGGTCCTGCTCTTCGCGGGTGATGCCGTATTTTTCGGCGACGAGTTCGCCGGTCATACCCATGTGGAAGTCTTCGTAGGCATCCCAGAGACCATCGTGAATCATGGAGTCGATCAGTTTTCCATCGCCCAGGCGGTAGCCGCTGCGGGCTTGGGGCAGCAGGTAAGGAGCGTTGGTCATGGATTCCATGCCGCCGGCCACCACGATTTCGGATTCGCCGAGTTGCACGGCTTGCGCGGCTAGGGCGACGGCTTTGAGGCCGGAGCCGCAAACTTTGTTGATCGTCAGGGCCGCGACGCGGGGATCGCAGCCGCCCTTAAGAGCTGCCTGTCGCGCGGGATTCTGGCCTAGCCCGGCTTGAATCACGTTACCGAGGATGGCTTCGTCGATTTGTTTGGGGTCGAGACCTGCGCGGCGGGCGGCTTCAGTTATCACCTTGGCGCCTAGCTCAGGAGCGGAAAAGCTTGAGAGCCCACCTTGAAATTTGCCGACGGGCGTGCGTACGGCGGACAGTATGACGGGAGTCTCCATGGCAGCCTCCAAAGACCATTATATGAGATGCCAGAGAGTCGCGGGCGATTCGGGAGGGTACGACGGGCGTACCCTCGCCTTGGCGGTCGCGTTGAAGCCGTCGCAATCGGGTTACGCGGAAGCAGAAGCTTGATTTTCGTCGCCGCTGGGGCCGTAGAGCCCTGGCACTGGAACGCCAAGCAAACGATAGTAAACCGTGAGCTGCCCGCGATGATGAATCAAATGGTTCATCACCATGCCGCGAATACAGCCGATACGCGGCATGACGAAAATGGTCTGGCCACCGGCCTTGAGCGTCCAATCTTTCATCATGTCCGAGTCGCTGGCGCCGGCAAGCGCCGCCCGAGCTTCCGCAGCTTCTTTGTCAAAAACGTCCAAAGCCTGCTGCCGATTCTCCACCTTCGGTGGCTGATAAGATGGTCCGTCCACCGGCGCGTAATCGAGTTCCTCAGTATTAACGGTCATAGTGGTCCATCCCGGCAGCGTGGCGATGTGCGCGACATACCACCCTACGGTACCGGACTTGTCGTGGGGCTTCCAATTCCACTTTTCATCGGGTACGCGCTCGAGGACTTTGCGCGTGCTTTGCATTTCTTGATCGAACTCAGGCAACATGGATTGGCCGATGGTCATGTTTTCTCTCCTTCGAAAGTATGGGCGAGTGCGAAAGTATGGACTAACGCGGCGGGAATCATAGGCGAACAAAAGGCGAAATGTCAAGTATTTTTCTCGCCGCAACCCCACGTACATCGACGGGCGCGAGCCCTGACGGTAAGCAGTTGTTCTTCTACCAGTACCAGGCAGGCATCTTGCGAGACGAGGACCGGCTGGAGCAAAATTTGCAGCATGCCTCACCAATTCACTACGTCTTACCTGCAGGATTCCATTAGTCTCTTCCGTTACTACAAAAAACTGGCCGAGCGCGCGATGGAGCAATGCCCGGACGAGGGATTGTTCGTGAAGTTCGATCCGGAATCGAACTCCATTGCGATCATCGTGAAACACATGGTCGGGAATATGAGGTCGCGCTGGAGAAATTTTCTGACGACCGATGGGGAAAAACCCGATCGCAACCGCGACACCGAATTCGAGGATGCACCGACATCGCGGGCCGAGTTGATGGCCATGTGGGGAGCGGGATGGAAGTACGTCTTCGACGCGTTGGAGCCACTGACTGACGCGGATCTGGGACGCACGGTAACGATTCGCACCGAACCACACTCGGTGATGCAGGCGATCAACCGGCAGATCGCGCACTACTCACATCACGTCGGGCAAATCCTGTTTGCCGCCAAACACTTCACGACCGCGAAGAACGGAAAATGGGAATCGCTGAGCGTCCCGCGCGGCCAGTCGGCACAATTCGCAGCGGATGTCGCCGCAGGGAAGAAATCGCAGCGCTGATGGATATCAGAAAGATCAGGAATCGGCCTACGGACATCGGCTTCAGTCTAGTCTACGCGCAGTTTCCGGTGGGTCGTCGAGACGGCATGGTTTCGTCGCGATACAAGAGCTCATGCCGCCGATAGGTGTCGGCATGCCCGCAATTCTGGCACTTGAACGTGAAGCCATCCGGCACTGATGGCTTTTTTGGCAGGAAATAATTCGCCGCGCCTTCGAGCGAGATATCGGCGTAGATGCATTCGGACCGGCAGTTTTTGCACGTCAAAACCCACTTCGCATTTGTACTCATGGTCCAATTTTAAAGACGGGATTGAAGCTTTAGAATCAGGGATAAACTCTATTCGGCTGCCCGCCGCACCGTATCGTAATAAATAATAGTGCTACAGGCAGGCGCTCGTCCGGATTGTGACAGCCTAACTCCCATAGTGCCATCTTGGTACAGTGCGAGCATCGCCTGTCCAAACCAGGCTCGTGGCCCCGCAAATTCCGCACGGCACAATGTCCAGTCAAGGGTCCAGTTAACTAGAAAGCGCTGTCCCGCGGGTCAGACGTTCATAACAAAGCACATATTTTTCGTACCAGTCCTGCTAGGCTATTGCCTGTATATTAGGTTGTGTCTACAATTGGTTCACCTGAGAGCTTCGTTGTTTCGCTTAGGTACAGTCGTAAGCGCTGGAATTCGGTTAACTGGCGTGGAATCAGCGGTTTAGTGCTTGGCCCCTGAGATGCAAAGTATAGCGACGTAAGAGCCTGATCCTCGGGGGAACCTGGTACGAGGGAGCAGACATCTAAGAGGTTGACCTTAGGCATTTCTTAGAGTAAAAACGACGCCTCCTTACATGATCGGCGATCGGGTAAAGCAGCATTGAGGTGCCGACGTTGAAGCAATTTGGAAGAGTGATCCTGGCCGCAGTACTCGCCTCGTCCGTGGCAATGCCGATGCCGGCTGCTCCAGCAGCGGGGAATCCCGCAGTGCACAAGACTGTCTCGCATTTTCGCGGCGTTCCTACGTTCGCGAATTCCACGCTCGCCGACATTGGGACCTTTGATGATCCTATCGTCCGCGAAGCTGCTGTCGAAGGGTTAGGCCGCTTCAACGGCGCGGTCGTCGCCGTCGATCCAAACACGGGCCGCATCCTCACCATCGTGAATCAAAAGATCGCTTTCGGCGACGGCTACATTCCTTGCTCTACGATCAAGCCGACCGTCGCGCTCGCGGCTCTCGAAGAAAATGTGATTACCCGCGACACCATGCTCCGCGTGCGCGGCCGCAAGTACATGAACTTGACCGAAGCGCTCGCGCATTCCAACAACGAGTTTTTCGAGCAGCTCGGCGTGCGCATGGGTTTTGACACCGTATCGAAGTACGCGCGCCTCCTGGGCTTGGGCGAACTCGCCGGCTATAACTTGCCGGAAGAGCATCCGGGTTCGTTCCCGATGGCGCCTCCGGTGCACGGCGGCGTCGCGCGCATGTCCAGCTTTGGCGAAGGAATTCAGATCACGCCGCTGCAGTTGGTTTCGCTGGCAGCTGCGTTTGCCAATGGCGGCACGCTCTACTACTTGCAGTATCCACGCACTCCCGACGAGATCCAGGCTTTTGCTCCGCGCGTGAAGCGCGATTTGAATATCGCCTCGGTGCTTCCGGAGATTCGCGAAGGCATGCTCGCCGCGGTCCTGTACGGCACCGCGAAGCGCAGCTTTGACAGCGGTGGAGACGAAACGCCGCTCGGCAAGACCGGCACCTGCAACGATCCGACGTCGAAAGTAGGGTGGTTCGTCACCTACGCCGATGAAGCGCATCCGAAGATCGCGCTCGCGGTTCTTCTCCGCGGCAGCTCACGCCAGGTGATTGGGCCGACCGCAGCGCAAGTCGCCGGCCGCATCTACCGCCGGCTCCGCGAACAAAATTACTTTGCAACGGCGACGGCGCCGAGCGACACCGTAAAGCCAGTCACCGTAGTGAACTCCGGCAACTAAAGCCAATCTTAAGTAGCACAGACACTCCTGTCTGCATCCCGCATAATCATCAGCACGACGTACCGAAAAAAAGCCAGATCGGCTCTTCATCGAGCCCAAGCACGAAAAGCGGGAGCGCGTTAAGCCGGAAACCGGCGAACGCCTCCCGCTTTCTCTTCTCCGAGACCTCTGTGCTCCGACCTCTGTGTCCTCCGTGTTAATTCCTTTTCTTTCGACGTTCGTTCCCGCATCCTCGGACCAAATTGGTAACGATGCGTGGTGACCCAAAAAGACTGTTGTAGAATCTAGGCCGCTGCCATGAATATTGTTTCGTCTTAGACGTCTAAATAGAACGGCGTTGGGTTTTAGTGTCCTGGGGGAAGCGTGAATCGACGTTGGGTCATCATTCTTGCTTCGGTATTAGTAGCAAGCGCGGCAATCGCCGCGGAGATTGTTCATAAGCGTTCCGTGGATGCCGCGGTGCAACACGAGGAGGAGTTGCTGCGCGCCGAAGCGGTGCGCGAGCAACAGGTGCAACAACCGCAAGACCCGCCAGCTACGGAATCCAAAGTGGGGCGCAGCGAGAATTTCGCGGCTGCGCTTCAGCACGCCGGATTGAGCGCCGAAGAGGCAGCAAACGCAACCGCGGCGGCCCAGCGCGTTTTCAGCCGCCGGCAAGTACGGGCGGGGAATTCCATCACCGTGAATCGTTCGGCGGCGGGCGAACTGCGTGAGATCGATTACCGCATCGATTCCGACCGCATGCTGAAGATCGTCCCTGGCGATGACGATGCCTTTGTCGCCGAAGTGAAAGCGATCCCGTCCAAGACTGAAGTCGCCGCCGTGGGCGGGCAAATCAACGACTCATTGTTCCGGGCGGTGGCGCAGATTGGAGAATCGCCGGAGCTGGCCATGCGGCTCGCGCAGATCTTCGGCTATGACCTGGATTTCTACAACGATCCGCGCAAGGGCGACACCTTCCGGGTAGTGATCGAGAAAAAGAAATACGCGAATGGCCAGACGGCCGGCTACGGGAAAATTCTCGCTGCCGAATACGACAACGGCGGAAAGAAATATCAGGCGCTGCTGTTTCACGACGAGACCTGCCATCCCGGCTATTATTCCGGCGACGGGAAGGCGCTGCAGAAGACCTTCCTGCATTCCCCGCTGAAATTTTCCGCAACCATCACTTCGCACTTCAGCAAATCGCGCTACCATCCGATTCTAAAGCTATTCCGGCCGCACATGGGCACCGACTTCGGCGCGCCGGTGGGCACTCCGGTGCAAACCATCGGCAGCGGCCGCGTGGAATTTGCCGGGCGCAAAGGCGGCGAAGGCAACATGATTCAGATCGGGCATTCCGACGGATACGAAACGATGTATCTACATTTGTCGCGCATGTTTGTGCATCAAGGCGAGCGCGTCGAAATGGGCCAGACGATCGGATTGGTCGGAAGCACCGGGCTTTCCACCGGGCCGCATCTCGATTTCCGGATTTTGCAGCGTGGGCAGTACAAGAATTTCGAGAAACTGGGTTTACCGCCATCCGATCCCGTCGCCAAGAAATATTGGCCCGAGTTTGTGCTGGTGCGGCAACAGTGGTTGCCATTGTTGGAAGGCCGCGAAGCCGCCCAGGCTAGTGGTGCGGCTCCCGCTACATCCGCATCTACGACGGCCGCTCCCACTTCTTCGGGCTCTCGCTAGCTCAGAGTTTCCAATCGCATCGACTTGGTATTTGACGCCCGGGTTCTTGCGCCCCAACAGTGGAATTCGTTCCGCGCTTGCGGCGTTGACGTTTCGTTTGGGGGGGCGCGGGTCAGTAGATGATCGGCAGCTTGGAGAAGTCGGAAGTATTGTGGTCGCCTACACGAAGGACCAGGAGGGTGCGGTCGTCGGATGGGATGACGCCGGCGCCGCTGTAGTCGTCGGTCGCGGCGAGTATGAGGGCCGCGATGTCTTCCGCGGATTGGTCGGGTGAAACGCTCGATAGTACGGCGTCGAGCCGGTCTGCGCCGAACTCCTCCAGATCCGCGTTGAAGGCCTCGAGAATGCCGTCGGAGGCGAATAGAACGGTGTCACCCGGGACCAGTTCGAGGGTGACCTCGTCGTATTGCGTGTCCGGAAACAAGCCCAGCGGAATGCCCGCGACGCGCACGGATTGCACGGCGCCGTCGCGAACGAGAAGAGGATACGGCCCGCCGCCATTGGAAATCGTGAGGCGCCGGGTGCTGGCGTCATATACCGAGAAAAGCGTGGCGATGAAGCGGCTATCGAAATGTGCAGAGTACAGGCGGCTGTTGAGCATCCTCAGCATCTCCGCGGGAGGGCAGGGATGCTCGACGATGTGCTCGCGAACGATGCCGATCGCGAGCGAGGCGAACAGCGCCGCGGCTGTACCTTTGCCGGAAACGTCGCCGAGGGCCATGGCGAGCCGGCCCTGACCATAGGGAAGAAAATCGTAGAAGTCGCCGCCGAGTTCCCGGGCCGGCGCATAGGCAGCGGCGAGTTCCAGGCCGGGGACTTCGCGAGCGCCTGTGGGCAAGAGACCACGTTGGATCTCGCGAGCAGTTGCGAGATCGGTTTGCAGACGGCGCTCGGACTCGCGGGCTTCTTCGTAGAGGCGCGCGTTCTCGAGTGCGATCGCGATGTAGGAGCCCAGGGTGGCGAGCATGCGCTCGTGCTCGGCGGTGAAGGCGTTGGGATCGGTACTCTCCAGATCAAGAACGCCGATCAGGCGATCCTGCAAGAGCAGCGGCACCACGAGTTCGGAGCGCACGACCACGCCGGCTTCGCACTGGATGTAGCGAGGATCGTCGAGCGTGTCGGCAACGCGGATGGTGCGTCGCTCGCCCGCGGAAATTCCGGTGATGCCCTGATGAAGCGGCAGACTGAAGCGCGAAGGGATGGCATCGCCGTAGCGCATACCGAAAACGCTCTCGAGGAGCTGGGTGTTTTCGTTCCACAGCATCACGCTGAAGACATGGTAGTTGACCAGCTTCTTGACCCGATGCGCCACGCGCCGCAGTAGCTCCTCGCGATCGAGAATCGAGGTAATTTCGCGGCTGACCTCGTAGAGCAGGCTGAGCGTGCTGGCCTGTTCGGGATAGGAGACGAACAGACTTGCCGGCACGGGGTCGGCGTCGCCGACCAGTGGAAATGGAGCGAGCTTGGATTGATCGTCCATATAAGAAGTATACGGCCGGTTCCCAGAATCAATATCAATTGGATGTGAGAGAAACGGATGCGTTGCGTGGGCAAAGAGCGGCGCCGATTCGAGCCTGGTGTGTAGCGCGATGTGGATCGGGCTCTAAGTGCTCCGAGATCTAGGGCTTAGAGGCGTGGGCGGATGGTGGATGGATGTCGATTTCGATTTTGGCCTGGGTTTCGGCGGGCTTGCTGTCGACGTAGGTTGGCTCGTATCGCCACTCGCGAATGGCTCTCGCCACGTTCGGAAGCAATGTATAGGAGCCGTAAAGAGGCTGAAGGTTAGTGACGTAACCGCCTTTATCGATGGTGGCTTGCACGGTGATGGAGCCATAGGGAACGGGAAGCTGTGAGACTTGCGGATCGACGCGTGAGGTGAGCTCGCCGACGCTGACTTTCATGTGTCCGCGCCTTATCAACCTTTCACCGGGGACTCTTTCGCGGGGGATCCGAACGGACCGCTGGATGTGCATGGTCATCGAGCCCGATCGAAGGACTCGCTCGCCGGGTAAATCAACATAGGATGCCACCAGACTTCTTGGCGGGGTCACCTCAATTACGGGAGCTTCAGGGGCGTCCATTTGTATAGCGGAGGAATTGGTCGCGTTGGACCCGCGCGCGACAAACGAATTGCCGGTGGTGCCGGCCCTTGATGTTGACGGCAACGATGAACCATCGGACTCGTAGATGGAGCCGGCGATGGCCGACTTGCGTGGAGGCGTATTCACGGGAGGACTCTTCGCGACAGAATGATCGGCAGAGACGTTGGCTGAAGGCTGATTTCTCGCCGGAACTGGCGCTGCATTTGCCGTAGTTGAGGTCACGGCTGGGGGAGTTTGCACTGTGGCGACGGGCGCCGGAATCGGTTGCGAAACTGAGGCTGGCGCCGGGATCGTTTCATTTTTCGCGATCAAGGCTGGAGCCGCTGGGGCGACGGCCGGAGAATCCGCGACGTAGGGATGCGGGGGCTGGGGCGTTACAGCGTCGCCGAAGTGCTTTCGCGGAGCGTTCATGTCTAGCTTGGAGGCGGGCAAATTGGGTTCCCTATGCTTGGGCGTGGCGACTGCCGGCGCGCCAGCAGTCGGCGTCGCGGTCGGAGCGGAAGGAGAAACCGGCGACGGCGCGGTCGCGGCGGAGTCGTCTGCACCGGCACTTGCCGCAGGGTTAGAAGGGGCCTGGGTTGAAGGGGCCACGGTGGAAGGGGCCACGACTACAGGCTGATCGGGAACAACCGAAGAGGAATTTTGGTCTACTGATGGAGTGCTTTTCTTCGCGAACAGCGCGGCCGACCAGTGCAGCTTGTCCGCGAGTTGCAATTTGTCCGCGAGTTGATGACGGAACGACCATCCTGCTCCCAAACAGATGGCCACAGCTGCGGTCCAGAGGAGCACGCTCGCAATGGATGATCGTGACTTTGACTTTAAGGACTTTAGGCGAGGCGCGCTATGACGACGGCGAACGGGGAGAATCTCTTTCTTCCTGCTGGGAGGCGGCTCATAGGTGAACTCGCCGTGAATAGGCAAAGGCATGGGAGGAAACTCGGGCTTTGCTTGCGGTTTGGGGGTCTCTGGCGGGGGAAGCTCAGCGTCCTCGTGTGCTGATTCGTCTTCCGAGGCCGAAGGAATAGGAGCCGCCGCGCGTCGTGTTGAAGCTGTGGAGGGCTCCGCTTTTTTGGGCGAAAACCAGCCCTCCAAACTCTCATTTCGAGAGGTTTGCAGCGCCACCCAGTTGCGGATCTGTTCGCGGTCTTGCTCGGAAAGATCCAGTAGCTGGATGCCGGCGCTATTTTGCGCGTGAGAGGTCCAGACGGTACGAACGCTGACGGTAATGGCACTGGACGCACCATCAAGAGACAGATAAACGCGATAAACCGAATTGAGGTCGAGCGGATTCGGGGTGCCTACTGAGAAGCCATTCTCGCTGACGTTCAGAAGCGTTCCCAGGTTGTTCGATCCGAATGCGACATAGATCGGCGCTGACGGCGTGACGCGCGGATAGAAGCGCCGCTCCATGGGGGTGTTCATTGCAGCGACGTGATCAGTCGATGTGGACATTAGTCTCCCTCTCGCGATTCGCATTACGGGCGGGTCGGAATGCGAGTGAATGTTGAAGCTGGGAGGCCGAGTTGATCGTATCTCATATTATACGAGATGACGACACTCGTGCGCGTACCGCAAAACCAGTACAAGGGCCGGGGACGTTCACAGAGCCAAAACACGGTCCTTAACCCTGCTAAGGGTGAAAAGTTCCGCAATTTGAATGCAACGTAAGGCAAGAAAGGTTACTAATCGCAGCTCGAGCGAGTTCTAGTACTATATTCCAGTAAGACTCGAATGGGAACGGGAAGACGGATCGATGCTATTGAGGAAGTCTTGGAGGGCGGCGCGATACTTTGCAGGAGCGATCAGGGAGGATTCCTCATGGCACAGGCCGTCGATTTGCAGGAACCGCTTGTGGGATGGGGCAGAGTTGTAGACGGCTTGGCCGAACTGGAAGGGGATGACACGATCCTCGGTGCAGTGGACGATCAGGATGGGCACGGAGGTTTCGTTCAGGCGCGCGGCCGTGTTGAGCTGGCCGCGAACAAGGAACTCAATTCCCGGAAAGAACCAGAACAGTTTGCGGGCCAGGACCGAAGCGGAAGGGAACGGCGCTTCCAGGACTACCGCGCCTACTTCTCGGCGCGCGGCCAGGTTTGCGGCCACGGCCGTTCCGAGCGATTGCCCGAAGGAGACGATCGACCTCGGAGCGATCGCTTCCGTGTCCACGAGATATTGATAGGCAGCGTCAGCGTCGCGGTAGATGCCGGCTTCGCTGGGTTTGCCCTCGCTATGGCCGTAGCCGCGGTATTCCAGAGCAAATACGTTGGCCGGCGTGCCGCGGAGAAATTCGTAGACCTCCGCGCGGTTGGCAATGTTGGAGGCGTTGCCGTGGAACGCCAGGAAGGTGAACTTGGCGTGGTCCTTGGGCATCCACCAGGCGTGAAGTCTCGTGCCGTCCGAACTGCTCAGCCAGACGTCCTGGACAGGAAGGTTGCGCGGGTGCCAATCGCCTTCGAGCCGGCCCGGATAGTTGGGGAAGAAGATGAGGTGTGATTCGAATAGGCGAATCGCTACGAGCGCCAAGACGTAAGCGATGACGACCGTAACCAGCAGGTTCACGAGGCGAGCGCCGAGAGATTTGTTTTGCTCACGCTGGACTTCCATTTGGCCGAAGTTAGTTTAGCGGAAAGTCCCACGTTATACTTGTGCGCGCTTCCGTAACGCGGGACGTCGAGTCGTTTCTTCTGTGCTATCCGTTGTCCTCATGCCTCGGGCGTCACTTCGGTCAACAAAACGGGCGTTGCCTGTTAAGGGTTAGCGATTATGGGAGGCCTGGCCCTGCGGGCTATTGCTGGGTAAATTGCCGCTGCGTAGAGTTATTTCCAGTGGGTTTGCCGGGCCCTCGATTCCACAGTAACAACTAAGGCCCCGGCGCCGATCCGGAGATTGCCTGGTGCCTTTGCGATGAATCCCCAACGTGTCACTTATTTGACGGTAGTTGCCTGCGTGATGTGCGGCGTTGCTGCCGCGCGGATAAGCATCGCTGCCGCGCAGACCGTCGCCAGCAACGCAGGCTTCGCCAGCGCGATTTGCCCGATCGTCTACCCCGTGGATGAGACCCCCGCCGAGCGCGGGTATCAGTATGCGTTCTATGGGAACGCGTTTTTTATCAGCCGCGAGGGCTATTTGCTGACCGCGGCGCATGTTTTACATTCGTTTCGCAACGGCGGAGAGCCGCATATTTTGGTGCAACGCAACGATGCGCCTCCGGTGATCCTGCGGGCCGAAGTCCTGGCTGTCGATAAAGAGCACGACGTCGCGGTGCTGCGGGCAACGCCGAATCCATTTAAGGGAAATTATCGGGTGGGGATTCTTCCTCTCGGAGAGGAAATTCTCGCGCGCGGCGACGGTGTAGTCGTGGCGGCGCTGCGGCCTTCGCGACGCCGGCCCCACAGCTTCGAGACGGAGTTGCAGGACCGCTCGGCGGCCCGAGTGGTGGATTATCAGTCGAGCCAGTTGGAGAAAGGCTTCGGCGATACCGAATTGTTGCTTTTCAATCACGAAGTGATTTTGGGCCAGAGCGGCGCCCCGGTCTTGTCGGCGGACGCGCACGATGTCGTGGGATTCATTGAGGGGCAATGGCTGCGTCCCGCGGCGGGGCTCGCGGCGCAGATGGAGCAGGGGGCGACGTCTATAGGGGCAGCGGTGCCGATTCGCTACGCCATCGCGGTGCTGAAGGAGAAGGGAATTTCCTGGCGCGCCGACACGGAGAAGTCAGCCGCGCTCGCCGCACACGGTAGGGAAGCGGAGAGGTTTTAGGCCGAGACTGTCGTTCGTCGGCGTGACCGAGGTTGAAGGGTCCAAGGACAAACGCTATACTAATTTGATCGTCCACGATCTACGCCGGTCGGCAATAAAGAAGTTGGCGGTGCCGGAAAATGAGGTTCTCTGAGCGCAAAACCCGGAGCGTGTTGACCGATACCACATCCTCGACACGGAGACGTGGTGAAGGCAGTTGCGGAAGGCACAGGTTAAAGGCCTGGTTGTAATGGTGGAAGTTTAGTGAAAACCTAACGATCACCAGGCCGTCCAAAACGGTAACCACTTTGTTTGCAACTGCTGGGAGGTCGTCCAATTGGTAGGACTCCAGACTCTGACTCTGGCTATCCTGGTTCGAGTCCAGGCCTCCCAGCCAATCTTTTAGATTCAATGGGTTACGTGGCTTCCTAAAGTTCTTCCTAAGTAATCTCGCAAATTCACCCGCAGCCAGTATTGGACTGCATGAGGGAAATTGCGATGACGAAAAAGTCCAAGTTCACGATCTACAAGTACGTCAAGACCGAAAACGGATGGCGCTACTGCAAAGCCGCAGTCAATCCGAAGAATCACAAGATCGTCCCCAACGTTGTGATCGTCGGCGGTAGGGAAGAGAAGCACACCGAGGGCAACTACTTTCTCGCACATGCCGGTAAGTGGATTCCCGCCGGTGAGGATGCGACTGGCGCGGAGCACAAGCGCAAACTGAAACTCAATCAGATGGAAGCGGAGCGACTCAGCGGCAAGCCAGCAGTTGCAAGCGCGGAGCCGGGTGTGCGAAAACTTATCCAAGCGGAAGCAGACGCCTACATCGCCAATCTCGAACTCGCCAAGCGACCGCGTAAGACAATCCAGAGCAAGCGCAACTGTCTCGCGGCGTTTCTGAAAATAGTTCCCAAGAAATTTGTGGACGAATTTGACCGTGACGATGTGCTGGCGTTCCGCAACAAACTCATGGCTGAGTACGAACCGAAGTCCGTGGATACGGCTATGATGACCGTGGTGACGTTTTTCAAGCAATGGCTCCGGGTCAAACTTGAGATGCATAAGAGCGATTGGCCGGAGTACGCCACTAATCCCCCGGAGCCGTACAGCGATGCGGAGATTGTGGCGATGGAGCGCGTCACCACGGGAGACATCAATTTGCTGATCCGCTTGTTCCGCTCCACAGGATGCAGGCTCATGGAAATCGCGCACTTGACCAGCGATGATTTGAGTGTGCGGACGAAGGAAATTCTCATCCGGCGCAAGGACTGTCTGGATTGCCCGGACTGCATCAGTCAGGGGGAGAACGGCAAGGGGGTGTGGAAGCCAAAAACCAGAGCAGGCACTCGCGGCATACCCGTGAGCGACGGACTCATGGCGGAATTGCTCCAGCGTCCGAAGGGGTTATTGTTTCCCAACAAGCGCGGCAAGGTTGAGATTCACTTGCTCCGCAGGGTCCAGCAAGCCGTGAAAGAATCTGGCGTCCAGCATGTAAAAATGCATCGGTTCCGCGATACATTCGTCTCGAATAAAATAAAAGATCGTGTGGACATTCGCACAGTACAACGGTACGCCGGTCACACGGACGTAAACATTACGATGTCCTACAGCGCATGGCTCGATGCGCAGAGCGAGACGGCGCGGAACGCGGCGAATCTAGAAGACACTCGCTACAAGACAGGCACTAACGGCGACTAACCTTATCTCTGTTTATCACACGGTGGTCAGTTGAAGACCCACTCAGCCGTCACTGAGCCTCGAAACTCGTCAAGTTACAACGGTGCCCTGAAAAACCGTTAATTAGCTGATCGCGTGAAAAGCCCTCTGGCAGTCGGCGGACGCCCTCTGTCTGATTTCGGAAAATGGCTTCGGCACGCGCCTGCGACCTTGAGGATGTATGCTGGGCTGTCCAGAGCCACTATGACCAGCGCAGATGCTAAGCCGCCCGCCGCACAGGAGCGGGAATCCTTTCTCTGGTGGCGACATCCGTTTTACCGCTCAAAATGGAAACAGTGGAACGTGAACTGGCATAAAATAACCGACAAAATCCCAGCGAACCAAGAGCGCGGTCCCGCAGGTGTGATGCGGCGACTCAAAGAAGCACACTGTGATCCCGACGTGGCCTTGCGTCTCGCGTTTCTGGAGGCAAGCGACAAGCCAACAGCCCAGTCTGAACTTGCGAAAGACAACAAGAGGCAGCAGCACATCAAGCGCAAGCTGAGTCAATGCCGCAGCCGCCTTAGTAAGGCGATCTTGGCACTGAGATCGGGTTGCCTACTTCAGGAGGGAACGGGCAGTAAGGATCGGCAGCCCGTCAAAAGCAAGCTGGATCAATACCGGAACCATGTGCGGAACGCAGCGGATGAATTGGATGAGGCAAGAAAGGACGTGTCGCTGGTCTTTATTAAACCCAAGGATATCGAATCCTTGAAAGCGTTGGCTAACTCGGTTAACTTCGAGAACGTCGTCGATCCGCTGGGGAAAATGATTCAGATGTGCAATCACGAACTTGAGGTGCTGCTCTGGCCGCATACAGTAGAACTGCATTCCGGCCACGAGTTGTTCACATTGGCGTCGTACGTCAAGGGATGCAGCGGTGAACCAAACTTTCCGCTGGTGTTCGATCTGCTGTGTTTGGTGTGTGAAGCGCATGGCCGGAAAACGCCCAAGCAAGATGCAATTGAAAAGCAAGTGGAGCGATTCGGGAAGCTACACTCCATTCAACCCGAACTGATCGCCGAATCCACAGCGCATAGGGCGAAATCCGGCGAACTGAGGCGGGAGCTAATGACTTGGTACCCCGATCTTCAGTTGCGCTGAAAAACGCTATCCTCTTTTAAGCCTACCTGTTCCACCTAGTCCGAAAAATTCACACCAAAGCTGTCCGGTTCTTGGCGGGGTCGCCTGCTACCAAATCTGTTTTTTTCGGTCGGCGCAACGCCTGCGGGGAGATGCGAAGCTAAGGGTGGAGTCAATAGCAGAAAAGGAGATTGTATGGCTACAGCACCGATTGTCGATTCAGAGGTGGCGACGGCAACGCCTGCGACGGCAACGCCTGCGACGGAAGAAAGCTCGGAGTTGGTTCAGGTGGGAAACAGTTTCCCACCGCTCACGAACACGACGGACGCACCACCGAGTGGGGCAGATGGGAAGACCGAATCATTTCCAGATTTTGTCTGGAAAGAAAATTACAAAAGGACAACCAATGGGTACGAAAAAACCGGCAACACAGGCAACAGTAGACAACATCGCTGGGGACACCTCAAACCCAGCGGAAAACAAGCGCCGTCAGGCGGAGATAGACAAACAGCCCTTCTGCACGGTCGTTCTGACCGA
>Ga0073928_10000670_pt1 | contig 76225 bp, 55 predicted proteins | sample PaiPotPPA55metaG_FD_76969 | JGI IMG/M metagenome (GOLD analysis project Ga0073928, IMG submission 76969) | Iron sulfur acid spring bacterial and archeal communities from Banff, Canada, to study Microbial Dark Matter (Phase II) - Paint Pots PPA... ...
ATCGGGCTTTCCTCGTCCGTCTATGAGGTGACATTGCCCACACGCGGCGTAGGCGCCTTGCTTACCCGAAATTACCGCAGCAGGAGGCGCAGGGTGCAGCTCCGGAAACCAATCGACCGTGCTAGTGCTCCTATTGATCTGTGTGTCCGTGTAGCTCTTCGTGCTCCCGGAAACACGGAACAGCTGGCCATCGTCCGGTTTCGGCGACTCGTGCACACCCTTCGGGTAAGGCCAATCCGGATAGTCAGTCCTTGCGAGGTTAACTGGTTGATCGGAACTCGGTTTCGTTGCTGTCTGGTGCGTATGAGCCAGAACGTTTACGGTGAGGAGGACGCAGCTTGCCGACATGGCGAACAAAGAAAACAACGATCTCTGATTCATGCCAACATTCTCACGGATATGCGCCCGGAATATCTATCCATTCAAGGAGCGAATGCGTGCCCGAGGTTTCGTCAGTCGCGGTCACAGGTGTTCGAGGATAGTACGAGAAGCGCGAGTGGAGGGCAAGCCTATGGACCCGACCACATTCGTTGTCGACGAAATCGGACGATCGCGCTCACGCCTCTGCAGCTAGGTCTGGGCCTCATTCTGCCGGTATGACGGACTACCGAAAGTAATCCACATGCTGAGTAACAGCGGTTACCTGAGACTTGGGCAATCGCTCCCATCCCATATACCAGCTCCATGATAAAGTTGGCCTTATCGACCATGCGGGGCCCTCTCTTGCTCGCTGTACTCAGCATAAAGAGTAGCTATTCTCGTGAAGTTGAAACTGCCCTAGGAACGGCGGGGCCGAGAACGCGCATTGCTTTCATTCTCCTTCTCACCGTCGGCACTCATTCTGCCTGTGCGCGACCGCAACAGCGCCTATCGGATCCCGCTGCACGCCAAACGATCTCTGCGTCCTCCGCTGAAAAATCCGGACACCCAGGCTACGCCGGAGACGATGTCTGCTACTCGTGCCACCAGGACAAGTTCCAAACCTTTCCGCTCACGGCGCATCACCGCACTTCCCAGCTCCCCAGCGCAGATTCCGTCGCCGGAAAATTCACGCCGCCAGACAACACCATGAAAACTGTCAACCCTGGTCTCTATTTCAGGATGGATGCCAAGGACGGCGGTTTTTATCAAACGGCAGTCTTCGGAGAGCCGCCACACACAAAGGAACATTCGGCGATGTTTGGCATTGTAATCGGCTCCGGAGGAAAGGGACAAACATACTTGTATTGGAAAGGAGATGAACTCTTTCAACTACCGGTTTCCTACTGGACACCGCTTGGGCAGTGGGTCAACAGCCCTGGATATCTGGACGGCGAAGCAAATTTTGACCGTCCCGTACCTCCTCGTTGCGTTGAATGCCATGCGACTTACTTCAGGTCGCTCGCTTCTTCGCGCCCTATGAATCGTTTCGACCGAACCGATTTTGTCGTGGGAATCTCCTGCGAACGTTGCCACGGTGCTGGCCAGGAGCATGCGTCTCGCCACCGTTCTCAGGCCGGCGCGGCTGCTGGGGAGGCCATCGCGAATCCAGCCAAGTTTTCCCGCGACCGACAGATCGAAGTGTGCGCCCAGTGTCACGGAGGTTTCGGAGAGGAAATCGCTCCCGCGTTTTCTTTCAAGCCTGGCGAGCCGCTCGCGAACTTCATCAAACTTCAACAACCCGCACCGGGTGCCAGTGTGGACGTTCACGGAAATCAGGTGGCTCTTTTGGCCAGGAGCCGCTGCTTTCAATCATCAGTTACCATGACCTGCTCGACCTGCCACGACGAGCATGCGCCAGAACGCACCGCGGCCACTTATTCAAGCCGGTGCCTCACCTGCCATGAGCCCGCCAAGTGCGGGGTGTACTCCAAGCTTGGCGCGCAGATCGCCAACAACTGTATTGATTGCCATATGCCCGTTCAGCAATCCAAGGCGATCGTTTCCGACGTGAACGGCACGGACGTGAACGCAAATGTTCGTAATCACTGGATCAAAGTCTACGACCGTGTCCCCCTGCAATAAAGTCGTCCTCTCAATGTCGATTCGATCGCACTGGGAGCCTCTCTCACAGCCCCTAATGACCCGAAGGGGCCCCAGGTTCGGATTTTGAACCTAGGTCTTGGGTTGCCGTTCCATCTACCAAGGTGCAAGTCAGATATCTCATTGACCACTCAATTCCGCCAATTACCGTTCATCCCCTTGTTTCTACAGTTCCCTGAATAAAACTTAACCAATTCGATATCTAATGCTATCGTCGGTCGTGTATATCCACGTAGACCACTGCTCCACCGGCTGCGCACCAAAGATGATCGCTCCGAGCCTCAAATTCCTCCATCTGTCGCGCGATCCTAAGCCATTTAGAATCAATACTTGCAAAAGTCTATCAAAACAAACCACCTCAACCCTTATTAGAATCAATACTTACGAAAAACGGGGGGAGGGGAGGTAACTAGCTCATTAACAGGATCGGGAGCGATGGTTTCCCAAACGTGGGCCCCCAAGCGTAGGCCATAGTCGCTTGGCAAAAGTGCTAAAATAGAACCGTCAATGGGGGCGACACGGTTTCGACGGAAGCTGTCGCGGCTCGGAGGCATGCCGGGACCCACCTGCCCGTAACTTGGTGGAAACTAGAAATGCCAATAACAATCTGGCACTTGCAGCTTAATTAATTAAGCGCACGCTTCCCCGGGCTTTGCTCATGGGCCCGGTCAGAAGCGTCAAACAGTGAGCTGGCCTGAGCCTTTCGGTCCGTAAGGCTCGGGTGAGAACCATCGGACTAGCCGGCTGCGTTTCTTGCTCATTCTGAGCGTGGCGGGCGAAACAAACTGAATTGAGCTAAGCATGTAGGCTCCGTGTCGCAGCGCTTTTCGGACGGGGGTTCGACTCCCCCCGCCTCCACCATTTCTAAACGGTGACGGCATCATCGAAGAAGCTTGAAAGTCTCTGGCGGGTCGAGATTGCAGCGCTTCCATAAATCGTCCGCAGAGAGAGCGCCCGTAGAAAATTGCTGGACGTCGATCAGCGTGCCGCTAATCATCCCGCCGTCCGCCGAATCGAAGATGATCACAACCCCATCGATTGCTGGAGCGTTTGCTTCTGGCCTGGCTGGCAATCCCTTCAGCAAAGAGGATGCAAAGTTCAGCTTTGCATCCGGTCCGGTCTCCTTGGGGTCCTGCGTTGTAGGCTTCACCGTGAAGATCTTGACCGGCTTACCGCGCAACCGCTGCCAGTCCCCGGGGAACATACTGTTTTCTTCACGCTCCACGCGAAAGGCTTCGGGCGCGCTGTTGGGCGAATGGAAACGTTCAGCGACAAGCTCGGGCAACTCGACACCGCTTCGGCGAATATAGCCACGCGATGCGCCCGCGATTTGAACATGCACCCAGTCTCCTTTTACATCCAGGAATTCGAACTCGTCGTCCGCCGCGGCGGAGAAAAGAACAGGCGAACCTTCGGCGGGCCGCGATACCACCGCCGTACCACCCTTCTTGACGACCACGAGGTTCGGTGGACGCGCTTGGCTATGCTGGATTTCCTGCAGATTTTGCAGCTCCGCAGAGAGCTGACTCATGCGCTTTTCTTCTGCTTCCCGTTTTGCGCGCAGCGAAGACAGCTCGTCGCTCGAAGCATCACTGGCACGCTTTGGCAGTACGGATGAGGTTGCGACGTCGCCGGCGTTGTTCTTTCCAGGCGACGAGGAGCTACGAGGCAGTCCGGCCGACAGATCGAGTTTAGGCGCGGGGGCTTGGACTTGGGACTTGAGAACCGACGTCGCTGGCTTGTCGCCGAACTTTTCGCTCAGGCGGTCGAGCAAATCCAACTCCAGACGTCCATTGGACGGCAATACTTGATAGCCCGACTTCCAAGGCTCGCGGTCCGCATACCAGGCGGTGATTTTCGCGGTGAGTCGCACCACCGTGCTCCCCGATGAGCCAGGCACAAGATCGATGGAAAATTGATAGAAAGCGCGCTCGTAGCGGTCGAGCGGGTGATCACCGGTGGCCACGAATCCGTCAACAATCGGAAGCTTCTGCCCACTGTAAGCGCCAAGCTCCTTCAGAGTTTTATCGACTTCTTCTCTTGGTTTCGGGTAAGCACGCGCATACGGGACAGATTGCGCCAAGACTTGCCGCACCCCCAAACCGCCAACCACACACGCCAGGAGTTGGAAGAAGACCACCGCTTGCCGGAAACACAACGAGCGTCTATTCACGGAAGCGATTCCAACTGATCCAAAGGAAGCCACCCACGCTGGCCGTCAGGAGTTTCAACGCCATACCAACGCGGTGTAATGATCATAATGACGACGTCCGTGTATGCGGAGAGATTGGTTACGTTGGCCGCGGACCGAAAGGGAGCGGCTTTTAAGTTGGTACCCGGAGCCTTCACGCGCCTTTGGATTTGCTGCCGTAACGAATGGACGCGTTGTTCGAGATCTTGATTCGAAGACTCGGCGGCAGACAAGCGCGTGCTCTCATCCTCATGCTGTAGAGCTAGGGTTTGCTTGGCCAATGCAATGCCATCGCGGCGGCGCTTTGCATCCAGGGCTTCCTGCTCATCAAGTTGCATAGCTTGCAGATGCTCCTGAAAGACTTTGAATTCGCTGGCCTCGACGGTGCCGTCGGATGGATGGACGGTGCGGCGCGCATTCTCGACAAAAACCGCATCGATTCTCAAGCGCGTGCGGTTTTCATCCACACTGGTGACGACGTATCGAACGGCAATGGTTCCTTGGTCCGCGCTATCGACGAAGTGCCGCGGCGCGATGGCCTCGGTTCGTATCTTATAGTAAACACTCCCTGCGCCCTTCCAACGCTCGAACAAGGGCGTCTGCGAAACCACTTTCGCGCCCAAGAGGGTCCGCTCTTTATCATAGATGTACGTTCCATGGATGGTTTGATCTTGCAGTAAGTCGTCCAAAACCTGCTGCACCTCGCTCAGGGAAGCTGCAAGTTCCCGGACAAAACCGGGACCCTCCGAACCTCGTTGTGGCATCCGAGCTGCGGGTAGAAGGGCGCCAAACAAGCTAAACGCGCAAGCAGCGGCGACGGAACGCCACACGCACGAAAACGCCAAGCGGCTTTTTCGAGTTCGAGGAAAACCCCGTGCAACGAACAAATTCACCACGTAGTCGCTCTGGACGCGACTCCAACTGGGAAAATCTTTGTGAACTTTTTGTCGCATGAAGTGGGCCCGGCCCTCTTCTGTACTCTGGAGCGAGAGGCGGTGTCAATCCAAAACCGATAATTTCCGAACTACGACTACTTGTGGTCCTAGAACGAGTGGAGTGCAAAATGGCCACCTCACTGCGAAATTTTTAATGCGTACAATAAAAAATCTCTTGCATTCAGTTTTTTCGAGGAGTACATTCGCGCCGGTTCAGGGACTTAGGGCTGACCCCGCTCGCTTTTCTTAACAGGAAAGAGCGGGCCGGTTCTCTATGGGCGTGCTTTCTCGCACTCGGAGATGTCTTGCCGAGTCTTGAGTACAGTGCATCCACTCAGTACGTGTTTGTTCACGCCTCTTCCTGCAACCAGAGCACGGTAACTGTTGTTCGATGGACGAACAGCAGGCAGAGGAGGCGGTATGCACCGAATGGCTCCGAGGTTGCGCGCCCAGCGAGCTGTTTTTTTGACTTCGGGTGTTTCATTCGCTCTTCTGTTCCTCGCGTTGTTCTTCACCAGCGATCCGCCCGCCTCCGCTTTGCCGCCGCCCGGAGCAAGCATCCGCGCGATTCCAGCGTTTGCGCGCAAGTACGGCATGCCGTGCTCCTCATGTCATGAGGCGTGGCCGATGCTGAGCCCCTTTGGGCAAGCATTTAAGGACAACGGATACCAACTGGGGAACGATCGCGACGCCCCCATTTTTCAGCAACCCGCATATTGGCCGGTAACCTTCCGTATCACCCCCATTTGGCACCGCGAGAACGAAAACCGGGGAGCGGTGGACGGACCAGCCGGCCCGTCCGGAAATGAAGCCAGCATCACCACACATGGATTTGATTGGAGCGGGCTAGATTTTCACACCGGCGGCACGCTTGCGAAAAACGTGTCGTTCTATGTGTTGCCTTCCTCGGATAACACTGGGGCCTTTCACTTTGAAACGGTGTTCGCGCGTCTCGACAATCTTGCGGGCTCCAGTTGGCTGAACTTCAAACTTGGCAAGTTCGAGCTCGATAACCTCTTGTCAGAAAAGCGCATTCTGACGTTGACCAACGTCGCTGGCGTTTACACGAACTATCACTTTCAGCCGCCTACCGAGGGCGGCGGTGCGCTCCCATTCGTGTTCGGAATTGGCGACAACCAAGTTGGCATGGAGTTAATGGGACATTCCAAGGATGATCGTACGCGATACTCCGCAGCGCTGCTGAGTTCCAACGACGGTTCGCCGGGTTTGCCGACCAGTCGGGCGTATAACGCATATTTTACCGCCAGCCAGGCCTTCCAGATTGGGAGCCTTGGTCTGCAACGCATCGGCGCCTTTGCTTACCTTGGTCAAGCGCCTACGTACTTTCAATTCACACAGACCAGCACGACTACGGTGGGCACGGACACCGCCGGTAACCCCGTCACCCAAACGAGCACTGTTGGTGTTCCGGGCACGGGCATAGGCAACAAGAGTTTTTACCGTGCGGGGTTGATCGCCCAAATCTATATCAAGAAATATGATCTGACCGCGATGTATTTTCACAGCGCCGACAGCCCCTTCCTGGGTACCGGCACTGCCGCGAATACTCCACTTCCGACGGGTGCCCAGAAGCCCATATGGAACGGAGCGCTGTTTGAAAGCCATTACATGCCCAACCCTCAGTTAATGCTACTGCAACGCGTCGAACTCGTACGCATGTCCCAGCAAGCTCTTCCAGTTGTGCCCGGAACTCCCTACACCCCCGGCGTGAGCGTACCGACCTCAGACTTCGGCAACGAAGAGGTTTATACGTTCGGCTGGCGCTACTACCCGTTCATCTCCAGTCGTGCGGGTTTCGCATTCCACAACGAATATGCCTTCAGCCATCAGGTGGGCACGTCGCCAGTGACCGGCCGAAACCTTGATTTCAGCAGCTTGCTCGTCGGTTTTGACTTCGCGTTCTGAGGGTGATGAATATGCGAACAATGAATAGCTCAAAGTTGTTCCTGGGAATCGCCGCCCTCTTGGTTATGCCGCTTGTCGTTTCGGCGCAAGAAGGGGAATCGCACATCGGAAAGCTTTCGGGACACACTGGCGCTGGCAAACAGCTTTATTTCCGCTACTGCTGGGGGTGTCACGGATATCGCGGGGACGGCAACGGCGAGAACGCTCCCTATCTCAACATTCTGCCGCGCAATTTCGTCGCCGCCACATTCAAGTGCCGCTCCACGCCGACCGGTACTCTGCCGACCGACGCTGATTTGTACAACTCTATGGGCCGCGGTTTCAACAATTCCAACATGCCTTCCTGGATTGAGCTAACCGACCAGAACCGAGCGGACCTGGTGGCCTTCATCAAGACTTTTTCGCCACGCTGGAAGACCGACAAAGCAGGCGACCTGATTAAGGTTCCGGCCGAGCCAAAGCTGACAGTGGAGAGTATCAAGCACGGAGGGGAACTGTTTCAGAAACTTGAATGTTGGAAGTGCCACGGTCAGGAAGGCCGCGGCGATGGTCCTTCGGCGTCCACGTTGACGGACAGCAACGACCAGCCCATCCGACCCTATAACTTTGCCGCGGGCTCGCGCTTCAAGTGCGGCTCGACCAACGAAGATCTTTACAAGATCTTTATCACCGGCTTGGACGGTACTCCAATGCCTTCCTTTGCTGATGTCATCAAGCCGGAAGAAGCCTGGGACCTGGTGCATTTCCTGCGCACATTGCAAGTAACGCACAAGAGCCCCGAACTAGCTTTGTGGGGTTCGACGAAAGAGGGAGCCGAGCAGATTGCGTCCCGCAGGATTACCGGCACGCCGACAGGCTCGGGAATCAAGCAGTAAGGAGTCATAACTTGGTTGAGTTTTTGGGAGGAGCCCGAATGATGCGAGCAAAATTGGCGTACATCGTAGGTCTGGCGGCGCTTGCCGCCTGTGCGGTCATGGTGCATGCCGGACCGAGTGGCGGCACCGTAAGCGGCAAAGTCACCTATGAAGGTACCCCGGCAAAACAAAAGCCAATTGATATGTCGAAGGAGCCGAGCTGCGCCAAGCAGCATGCGACTCCAATAACGACGGAAACCGTGGTGACTGGTCCGGGCAATGCCTTGGACAACGTGGTGGTCTACGTCTCGGCCGGCGCACCCGACGAAGCCGCGCCCAGCCAGGCGGCCAAGTTCGAACAAAAAGGTTGTCAATATATTCCCCATGTTCTGGCCTTCCAAGTGAATCAGACCCTAGAAATCGCCAACGCGGATCAGACTTCCCACAACATCCATCCCCTGCCGAAAGTGAACCGCGAGTGGAATAAGTCGCAGCCGCCGGGATCCGCGCCGATCGTCGACAAATATGACAAGCCGGAATTCATTCCCGTGAAGTGCAACATCCATCCATGGATGCACGGCAACTTCGCGGTGCTGAAGAATTCGCACTACGCAATCACGGAAGGTGATGGCGGCTTTTCACTGCCGAATCTTCCGCCGGGCAAATACACCATCACCGCGTGGCACGAGTCTTACGGCGATCAGTCGCAGGACGTAACTATTTCAGGGGGCGAACCCAAGAGCGTGAATTTTGTCTTTAAGGCTAAGCCCTACTAAAGCATGGCCGCGGCTAGACTGGCGCGGCGCGATTCACAATTACTGAAGTCCAAGGAAGGAGGTGCTATGGGCAAATTCTTTGCAATAATTCTGGTCGTGATTACACTCGCGTCCGCGTATCCCATAGTGACCCACAAGTTTGTCCAGCCTGAGGACATCTCCACACACGGCCACGCGATCGACGAGCAACTCGCGGACACTATGGCCGAGGGAGGGTTCGCGTTTGTCGGCGCACAGTTGCTGCTTGCGTTCTTCGTCTGGAAGTTCTCCAGCCGCAAGGAGGGCTCGAAGGTCACGCACCTGCCCGGCGGCGCAAAGTTGATGGTTGCCACGGCATTCATTCTTGTTGGGACGGAAGTCCTTGCTCTCGGGGTGCTTGGGCAGAAGGCCTGGGCGGATGTCTATTTCACGCCGCCAAAGCCCGACGCCTTGCAGGTCCAGGCGCAAGCGGGCCAATTCGCATTTTATTTTCGTTATCCAGGCGCCGACGGAAAGTTTGCCCCTATTCATCCTGACAAGATCGATGAAGGAAACCAGAATTACTTTGGGCTCGACCCTGCCAATGACGTGGAAGCCCGCGACGACATCGTGACCGCGGAGATGACCATTCCGGTAAATCGCGAAATTCATCTCCTCATGCACTCCAAGGACGTAGGCCATTCCTTCTACGTCCGTGAGTTGCGCATTCAGCAGGATTTCGTGCCGGGCCTCGATCTGTCGCTGCACTTCACCGCAACAAAGACGGGCAAGTATGAAATTGTCTGCACGCAACTCTGCGGACTGGGTCACTACAACATGAAAGCGTATTTGAACGTACTGCCGCAGGACGAGTTTGAGAAGTGGCTAAAGGACAGAGCAGCGGAACAATAGTCCTTTGATGGAAAGCGCGGTAAGTCCGCTCAGCCGGACGGTAAAGGCCAAAGGACGGGGTGAACATATGGAAGAAGCAGTCCAGCCAGCGCATGTACATGCTCCGCCAGAAGGCTTCATCAGCAAGTACGTTTTCAGCCTCGATCACAAAATGATTGGGAAGCAATACTATGGCCTGGCACTCGTTTCCGTTTTCATGGGCATGGTGCTGTCGTGGCTCATGCGCTTTCATCTTGTGTGGCCAGATGCGAAAGTGCCCGTGCTGGGATCGCTAGCGCCCACCGGCGCGCCGGGTGGTTTAATCACACCGGAGTATTACCTCTCGCTACTGACCATGCACGGAACGCTGATGGTGTTCTTTGTCCTGACCAACGCCCCGTTCGCTGGCTTCGGAAACTATTTTCTGCCGATCCAGATCGGCGCCGAAGATATGGCATTTCCCCGATTCAATATGATGTCGTTTTGGACCACATTCGCAGGCTTCTTGGTCCTGGTTCTGGCTTTTTTTATTCCTGATGGTCCTCCCACTTCCGGCTGGACCGCTTACGCGCCGCTGAGCGCCGTCGGCAAAGACGCGGGCCCCGGCCTGGGGTGGGGGCAAAATCTTTGGGCGATTTCCATTGCCATCTTCTGCGTAGGTCAACTCTTAGGCTCACTTAATTTCATTTCCACGACCCTGGACCTCCGAGCAAAGGGCATGACCCTCATGCGCATGCCGATTTGTACTTGGGCATGGTTCATCACCTCCTGCATCGGATTGCTTGCGTTTGCGGTGTTGCTGCCAGCCTGCCTGCTGCTTCTACTGGATCGGCTCGCCGGAACGAGTTTCTTTATTCCGTCAGGACTCGTGGTGAGCGATCGCCTGCAGAATCACGCCGGTGGATCGCCTCTTCTCTGGCAGCATTTGTTTTGGTTTTTTGGCCACCCGGAAGTTTACATCGCCATTTTGCCCGCGGTAGGCATCGTTTCTCACGTCCTCGTCACCAGCATGCGCAAGCCTCTTCTCAGCGCCAAGGTACTCATCTACTCGATGATGTCCATCGGCTTCTTGAGTTGGATGGTTTGGGGCCATCACATGTTCGTCAGCGGGATGAACCCGTTCTCATCGCTTCTGTTCTCGTTCCCGACGCTGACCATCACAATTCCGGCCACAATCATCACCCTGATTTGGCTCGGAAGCCTCTATGGCGCAAACATCCAGATAACATCCGCGTCGCTCTTCGCTCTCGGCTTTGTGTCGATGTTCGTCAGTGGCGGGGTCAGCGGCTTCTTCCTGGCGCAACCTTCCATCGACATTTACCTCCACGCAACATACTTCGTCGTCGGCCACTTCCACATGGTCATGGGCGTCGCCGCTATCTTCGGTATTTTGTCGGGCACGTATTTCTGGTTCCCAAAGATGTCGGGCCGCATGATGAGTGAGACGCTCGGCAAGCTCCACTTCTGGATCACCTTCGTCGGCACCTATTGCATCTTCATGCCGTTTCACTATCTGGGATTAGTAGGCAATGTCCGCAGGTATTCATCCTTTGTCGACGACTTCATGGCCCCGCTCATGCCGGTGCACAAATTTATATCGATTGCTGCGTTCATTACCGGCGCGGCCCAACTGATTTTCCTTTACAACCTGATTCACAGCCGCTTCCGCGGCAAGGTCGCGCCCGAGAATCCATGGAATGGCACCTCCCTGGAGTGGAGCATTCCTTCTCCTCCGCCCTGGAATAATTTTGGCGGCAAGCACCCGGTCGTCTTTCACGATCCGTATCAGTACGGCGTGAAAGGCTCCAAAGGCGATTTTGTCATGCAGGATTCGCCCGAACAGATTGTCAGCGGATAACCAGAGAAGTGGCGCAATTCAATCGCGCGACGCATTTGGTGCAGTCTTAGAGTTCGGCTAAAAAAGGAAGAGCATGGCCTCTACCGTTTATCAGCATGTAGCGTCGTCGGTCACCGAGAGAACTGGGCACGCCCAAGCGACAAGAAGCGGCGTCTGGGTAGGGATTTTTGCCATCACGATGTCGTTCGCGGCGTTCACGAGCGCCCTGATGGTGCGTCAGGGTTCGGGGGATTGGCAGCACATCATGCTGCCTCCCATCATCTATCTCAACACGGCTGCCCTGCTCTTGAGCAGCATCACCTTAGAGAGGGCACGACGCCGGGCAGCGCGTGGATCAACGCCCCAATTCCGCGACGCTCTCCCTTGGGTCGCTGCCACCCTGGCACTCGGACTAATCTTCGTAGCGGGACAATACTTAGTTTGGCGGCAACTTGCTGGACGAGGGCTCTACCTCGCCACAAACTCGAACAGTTCCTTTTTCTATGTTTTCACGGTTATGCACGTTCTTCATCTTCTCGGCGGCATCGCTGTACTGACGTACCTAATTGCAAAAATCGCTTCCCGCAAAGGGACGCCTCGATGGAGTTTGTTCGAAGGCGCCGCAATTTACTGGCATTTTATGGGCATTCTGTGGTTTTACCTGCTCGTCGTAATCGCCACGAGACTTTGACCGGGAAGAAAGGAAACTGATTGTGAGTGAATCTGACCAAGCCGTCCACGGGTATGGCACGGCCCTGCTGGAGCCACCCCCGTACGCGATTCCATCTCGGAAATTGACGATGTGGCTGTTTATCATTTCCGACGCGATCACGTTTGGAGCCCTGCTTTTCGGCTACGGCTATCTGCGCACGGCGAGCAGCGATTGGCCTACGCCCTTCAAATTCAATCCCAGCATCCTGAACGTCATGATCATGACGGTGGTCCTGATCACCAGCAGTTTGACGATGCTCGGTGCGGTCGATTCCGCCAAGGCCGGGGATAAAGGCAAGGCGGGACGCTTTCTTTGGTCCACGATCCTCCTGGGCATCGTTTTCGCCGGCCTGCACATCCGCGAATGGTTTGGTCTGTTCGACGACGGTGTGCGCTTGTTTCAGAATCCCTGGGGTTCGCCTCTTTTTGGCGCAACATTTTTCAGCATCACGGGACTGCATTTGCTGCACGTAATCAGCGGTGTCGTGGCTCTGGGCGTTATTGCGCGCGGCTTCGCAAAAGGACGTTTTACCGCGGGCCACGTCGAAACCACCGGGCTTTATTGGCATTTTGTGGACCTAGTATGGATGTTTGTCGTGCCTCTGATTTATCTGTTGAATCTTTCGCGGTGAGCAAGAGATCAAGCAGGGAGTGAGAGATGACTGCTGCGGCCAAATCGGGAAATGTCATAGCGAAATATCTGCCGGTATATTTTGTGTTGCTTGGAATCGCCGGCTTGGAGGTGTTCCTTGCCTACCAGAATTTCTCCACCGTTACGCTGCTGGTGATCCTGCTCGTGCTTGCTGTGTCAGGCGCCGCCCTGGCAGTCATGTACTTCATGCACTTGATGTACGAGCGTCGCAGCTTGTTCCTGTCGCTGATACCTGCTGTGATTTTTGTTCTGCTGATGATGAATATGATATGGTCCGACAGTTTCCGGTTGTTGCATTTAAGGCCATTCGCGCACTAGCATGGTGGATAGCAGAGTGCAGGAGTTGCAATGAGCGTTCGCGTGCATCGCGAGTTTTCCCGAAGCTTTCGGGTCCCGTCGCTTCTGGGCGGCCTCCTTGTACCTAGCGTCGCCTTAGCCCAGAACTGCGCGCTTTGTTACACCCAGGCAGCTGCAGCCGGCACTCGCATCGTGCAAGCTTTGCGGAGCGGCATCGTTATCCTGGTCCTTCCTCCCATGTTGATCTGCATCGGCCTCGCCGTAATGACTTACAGGAAAAGAAACCAGTTTAATGAAGAGTAGTCGGGGTAATACTAATCTCGGGGTGATCAAGGCAGGTCGAGATCAAGCGCGTAGATGTCGGTAAGGCCGCGTTCCAGGGTCACGTAAAGCGATCCGTCTTGCCCCAAACCACTGAAGAAGCAGTGGGCCGCGCTACCACGAAGAACCTCCCCGAACCCAGCGACGCGACCTACCTTTTGTGTGGCCACGCTCACCCGAAATACAGACTCCTCCTCATCTAGTTGGTCCTGAAAATAAATGTAGGAACCGTCCCCGGACCAATAGGGTCTCTCAATGAGTCCCCCGGACGCGAGCGAAACCCATTTACCTCGTTGCACATCCAGCAAAACCAAACGGTGATGGGAACCATCCACACAGACGATATAACGCCCATCGGGCGACCATCGCGGGTCGGCAAGGTCTTTCGAGTCCGGCAGCTCCCTCCAGACCGCGGTTGTCGGCTCCAGTGTATAAAGTCCATAATCCGGTCGGGCTTTTCGATTCCGCATCACGACCGCAATGCGGTAGCCGTCCGGCGACCAATCCGCCTGTGCGCCTTCCCATCCCTCGGGAAGCACCGGACGCAAAGCGCCCCCATCGGACGCCACAATATATATCTGATGCGCCTGCCCAGGGCGCACGCCGGTAAACAATATCTGTTCGCCCTTGGGAGACCATTGCGGTGCCATCCCGCTTAAGGGCGAGCTGGTCAGCCGCAATCGCTGCGTACCATCTGTGCGGCTTCTCCACAGCGACCCATCCGGCCGATCCGAGTACACAACCATCTCCCCGTCGGGTGAGACGCGGGCCTCTTCGGCGTGCGTGTCCAGGCTTAGCGCGGTCGCACGCATTGTTCGCGGCTCAAATTTCGCCAGCTCGCGCCGGGGCCGAAAACTAAACGCAAATATCCGCGAACCCGTTTGTGCGGGCGTCGCCACATTCAGTGCATCCGGTCCGCTGGTCAAAGGCACGGGTGTGTGATGCGAGCGCCGGAACCAGCTCCACATGTCCCTCATGGCCCACAAATTACAGTCGTACTGCTCGCAGCCCGAAAAAAGAAAGTACTTGCCGTCTGCTGTCCAGGTTCCCGAAGACTGACGGGAAGGTGGGTTTCCCGCCGCCAGAATCGGGTGCGGATTATTGCCTTCGGCGGATACTTGCCAGATCGATTGCGTTCCATATTCAGGGACTTCCACGGAGAATCGAATATATTGACCGTCAGGAGACCATGCCGGGGTATGTGGTTCTCCGGCAACATGCAGCAGCTTGCGCAGCTGCGTGCCGTCACGCCGCACCGAGTACAAATCCTGACCTTGCACATAGATAATCTGCATCGCATCGGGAGACCACGCGGGGTCATGTCCCGTTGCTCTGCCTAAACGCCTAGGCTCGCCGCCTTGCACGGGCCAGAGCCACAACGGCATTTCCTCGTCGCGCCGCGTGAACTGGCCGATCAGAAACTGCGAATGGTCCGGCGATACAGCGAAGATTCGAGTATTCTCGAAAGGCGCGGCGAGCTTCTCCGCGTTACCCCCCTCCACCGACGTTTGCATAAGGTTCCAGTGCCCGGCCTCGCGCTCCAGAAAAAATATGCGCGTCCCGTCGGACACGATACCTCCCCATTCATCGATCCGTCCGTCATTCGTAATCCGATTCATCCGTTGCACGCTCGGCCTCGGGACCGGGTATACAATGAAGAAGAGCAGCCATGAACCAAAGAGAATGCCGGCTGTCAGCAAGAGAAAATCAAACCAGCGTTGCGTGCGTTCGGCGCGTCGCGGATCCCATTGAGTCTCAACAGCACTCAGATCATCCAGATAGGGATTTAGCCGGTGTTGGACTTCAAGGTCTCCATCTTCGGTGCCGGACCCTGGTTCTGCCGGAGCAGCCGGCGGCTCATTAACGACGTGGACAGGTGCAACGAAACGGTAGCCTTGGCGAGGCACGGTCTCTACAAAGCGTGGATTTTCAGCATCATCCTGAAGCGCCGCGCGAAGCTTTTTGAGGGCGGCATTGAGGCTTCCGTCGAAATTTACGTGCGTGCCCTCGGGCCACAGAGCCTGTCGGAGCTGTTCCCGAGTGACAATCTCGCCGCTCTGACGAAGCAGCAGCTCCAGAATACGAAAGGGTTGCTCTTGAATCCTGAGCCGGACACCCTGGCGAGTGAGCGTACTCCGTCCCAGATCTATCTCAAATAGTCCAAAGCGGATGATCGTTGCGGCATCGATCTGGGCCATGACGTTGTCCGAGCCTGTCGGAAGCGTCGACATCATACCATATTTTCCGGTTCATATGACCTGATATCTCTATGTAAATAATGGCGTTACTAGGTCATGATATTTTCAGCCCAAAATCGTTTGACCGTCAGGTATCTTTCACTGTATCCGATGCATGCTCGGTTGCTGCCCCACCATTGGATCAGCGCCGTCCTGTTTCGAGTGTGAAAAAGGAGGCCTTAGGAGAACATTTAGCCCATAGTCCTAAGAACCTTCGGAACTCCCGCGTTTGCGTCCCTGAACCGCTGTACCCACGACGTCCAGCGCGGGAGTTTCGAGCAACACCCCGGCAAGCCATCTTCGACAGACTTGGCACCCACCTTATCTTTCTAAGTGAGCAAGACCGTTCTGACGCACGCGACTTCTATTTGCTGAAGGCATCCTTGGGGTGTCCGAGTCACCGATTCGACCGAACGTCAGCAAATCCGCCTGAGTAGAGACCGTCAGACTCGCACCGTGTAACCGCCGCGTAGCCGGAAATGGGGCTTTCGGCGTTTTTCGCGTTTCTGGCGTTACGTAGAATCAATAACTTACGTAGATTCAACGTGCGCCGTCGGTTCGATTCCAATCTACTGCATGAGTCTTCTTGACGCTTGGCGCCCGGGGCATTCGGTTGCAGAAGAGGAAAGTCCGCCTGAAGTTATCGGAGGAATCGGATGACTGGCGGTGGGGACAGAGGAGCGGAGTAGGCTCCTCGTGGAACGAAGAAAGAAACAGGGAGAAAAGTAAAATAGATCAGATGGCTTGGAGCCAAATGATCTTGAATCACGTGGCTTGTATTTCGAGTTCGGCTCCCTGTGTGGTCTCAGCTGCTCTGGCCATCTGCGCCTTGATGATAGTCTCGCGGAGGTACTGCCAATAGCAGTCGCCGCGGCCTCGCTGGTGGAAGTAGAGATAGTCTATTTCTCCAACGGCGGGGTTCTTCAGTCGGGCGAACGGGTCGAGGAGATCAATACTCTGTCCGCACTGATGGCATGTCTTGGCTTCGGACATGTGAGCCTCCTTGGCTTTCTCAGCGCCCCATGTTTCATATCGTTTGATGAACAAGCGATTCGGGGAGGCCATGCAGCATTTCCATTAGGCAGGCCCGCCAGCAAGTTGTAGGCGCCAAAGTGCAAAAACCTGAAGAAAATTGGTCGAGCCAATCGGGTAAGGTTTGGAGTGGTAAACAGTAGTTAGCAATAGTGCGGCTTATCCAGAATTTGGACCATTTAACTTTTCGGTAGCACTCAAATTTATTTTTGCAAGCACAACGCGGCCGCGATTATTATGTTACTTCCATGTCATAATGATCCGACGATATGTCCCTGAAGTTTATACCGACAATTTGAAGTAGCTCAGAGGTCTCTTTGAGGAGACCGGGCATTTTCCCGTTTGTTGCGCGGGAAGCGGCGACGGGCTGCGCCCATGCAGGCCATTCCTAGTGTGCTCGAAGGAGAGATTTTGATGAATCCGAGTCACCGGCGGTTTGCTAGGAGGGCATTTTTTTGCGCGCTCCTGAGCTTCGTAGGCCTAAAGGCGCAGGCGCAAACTTATGTCTTTGGAACGGCCAGTTATCCCGCTCCTGGTCTCGGCTCTATTTCTCCTCCGCAAGGAAACGCACCGATCCTTACAGCAGACTTCAACGGTGATGGCATACCCGATGTTGTCATCTTTGGATCAACGTCAGCGGGAGAGGTTCTTTCCATTTTTCTCGGAAGGCCAGACGGATCTTTCGCTCCAGGAGTGGATTATTCAGTTCAGGCGAACGGATTCACGGTCGGCGACTTTAACGGTGACGGCAAGCTCGACGTCATCGTTGTCACCTACGGCTACACAATTACCGGGAGCATTCTTTTGGGGAACGGGGATGGAACTCTCCAATCTCCTGTCCCGCTGAACCAGAACATCGGCAATGGCTATACAGCGGCAGCTTCAGGCGATTTCAACGGCGATGGCAAGCTTGACCTGCTACTTCTGACACCCGATTTCGGAAGCGGTGCCACGATGGCTATCCTTCTCGGCAACGGAGACGGGACTTTCCAAGCTCCGCTCACTTACTCCGTGCCGACAGCCCCGTACCTCGTCCTGGGCGACTTCAACCGTGACGGTAAGCTAGATGTAGCGATCTCTGGTGGCTTCTCCGGAAGCGGCGAGGTATCGATCCTGATCAACAACGGAGATGGGACATTCAAAAACCCTGTAAATTACAGCATCTCCGGCAATGTCCAGGCGCTAGCAGTTGCGGATCTGAATGCTGACGGCAATCTTGACCTGGTGGTTCCCGCGGGTGGATCTTCCGCGGCCATTTCCGTGCTGCTCGGAAATGGAGACGGAACGTTTGGTTCGCCCATCGTATACACGAGCAATCTCCTCAGTATTTACTCAACTTCGATTGCCGTGGCCGATTTCAACGGTGACGGCAAACTTGACGTTGCACTGACCAACTCAGTGGGTGCCACAAACGCGGTTGCGATCGTGTTAGGAAACGGCGACGGGACATTCCAAAACCCTCCGATTCTTTACGGTGCCGGGCTGCTGCCCGCTGGGGTTGTTAGTCTGGATGTGAACGGTGACGGCAAGCCAGACTTGGCGGTTGCCGGCGGCTATGGTGTCTTGTCATATTTCTCATTGACGACGCTTATCAATCGAGGCGATGGAACTTTCGCGAAGGCGGCCAACTTTCCTGTCTTGCAGCTCCCATTCTCGGCTGTTCTCGGCGACTTTAACGGCGACGGACATGTAGACATCGCAGCCACCAGTTTCACGAAGGCTGGCGGCGTTTCGGTGTTGTTGGGAAACGGCGATGGCACGTTGCAGGCTCATCTGGACTCTCCCACTGGACAGTTCCCCACTGTTATCGCTACCGGTGATTTCAATGGAGATGGCAAGGTAGATCTGGTTGTGGCGGATTCAACTCCGACGAGCCAACTGCTTTCCACTCTCATCGGCAATGGTGACGGCACTTTTCAGAACAAGATCTCGCAGATTCTATCGAGTAATTTGCGGTCAATGACAGCCGGTGACTTCAATGGTGATGGAAAACTCGATGTTGCCGTGGTCATCGATGGCACCAATGCGGTGTCCATCTTTCTCGGACATGGTGACGGTAGCTTCGCGGCTCCGGTCCAGTATCCCACCGGTCCAACGATCTTCTCCCCGGTTTTGGGCGGTGATTTCAATGGGGACGGCAAACTAGACTTGGCGGTCGCGAACGGCAGTGGAATTGCTATTTTTTTCGGCAATGGCGACGGCACGTTCCAGCCATTCATCCTCGTGCCATCCTTGTTGCCTTCTACTCCGGTAGACGGTTTGTTGGCGCTGGCGGACTTTAATGGCGACGGGAAGCTGGATATCGTAAGGATTTCGGAGTCCGGGATCATCAACGTTGCCTTGGGAAACGGCGACGGGACTTTTCAAAACGCGCCGGGATTTCAAATTACCTCGATCCTCACGGTGCAATCGCCTGTGGTGGGCGACTTTAACGGGGATGGAAAGCTCGATTTGGCTTTCACCAACCCAAGTAGTGATGTTGAGACCATCCTACTTGGCAACGGTGACGGCACCTTCCAAGGGCACATCGAATATTCGGTTCCTGGTGTGAGCAACAATCCGAACTCTCTGCTAGCGGCGGACTTCAACGGCGATGGCGCGCTCGATATGGCTTTGGCCGATTTCGGGGCTGGCGAAGTCTCCGTTTTCGTCAACCAACCGGTCGCGGCTTTCGCTCCTCGTGCGCTGAAATTTCCGAATCAAGGAATTGATACGACTAGCCCTGAACAAAGCGTGATCCTGACCAATGTGGGCGCCGCACCGCTAGCCATCACGAGTATCGCCGCCAGCGGCGATTTTGCTGAAACCAACGATTGCGGGTCGAGTTTGAGCGTCGGAAAGCCCTGCACGGTTAGCATTACATTTGCTCCCACAGCTGACGGCGTTCGCAGTGGAATGCTTTCTTTCGCTGACAATGCGTCAGTCGTTCCACAGGCGCTCACCCTTTCCGGGACAGGCACTGGCCCAGCCTTTGTGATCGGTGTTGCCCCCGGATCATCGGCTGCGCAGACCGTCGCTGTGGGGCAAGCGGCGAGTTACTCACTCGTCTTCACGCCCGAAGATGGCTTCAGCGGTACGGTCACCCTGACGTGCTCTGGTGCACCGACGGGGGCGAACTGCGTGACGACACCCGCGTCCTTCGCCTTGACCGGTAATTCGGCGATGACGGCGACGATCAACGTTGCAACAACCGCTATCGCTTTCACGCCCCTTGTCCCAAATTCAATGCCCGCACGGCCTGTCTCTCTCCGGTTGCGCTTCAACTTGCGTTGGTCCGGTCTACTCGTGGGGACTTTTCTCATGCTCGCTCTGCTTGCGATTACTGCTGCTCGCGCCAGGCAGCCAACTTGGCTGGGCTTGACCCCAGCAACGATGCTCGTCTTGATATGGGCAGGTTGCGGCGGCGGTGGTGGAAGCGTAAGCGTTGGCCCCCCTCCGGCGCCATCAGTGGCGATCTCGCCGAGCAGTCTGACCTTCAGCTCAAAAAATCAGGGCAGCACCAGCCCGGTGCAGAGCGTGATGCTGACCAACTCCGGCAACGCAGCGCTCAGCATCACGGGGATTTCGGTCGGCGGCACCAACACTAGTGATTTCCAACAGACGAACAGTTGCGGATCGGGCGTTGTGCCAGGAGGGAACTGCTCGATTGGCGTTACGTTCACGCCCACAGCCACAGGCTCTCGCTCAGCAACTTTGAGCATTGGCGACAACGCGACCGGTAGCCCGCAGTTTGTGAGCTTGGCAGGTACGGGCGTGCCACCGGCCACCCCGGCGGGCACTTACATGATTACCGTAACCGCGACAAGTGGCGCCCTCATTCAAACCATGCGTCTTACGCTTACCGTGCACTAGATGCTATCGGTCTTCTTTATCAAAGGCTATTTCGGAACGACCAAAGGCTATTTCAGGACGCCCAATATTGCTTTGATCTTCTTACGGTCGATCACTTCTCTTGGAGTATTCCCTCGCCGCTCCAGCCACTTCGTAAAATCCTTCAGCTTGACCTCGTACTCGGCGCGAACGTCCAGGACTTGGACCTTTACTGGTCGGAATCCGTCGGGCGCCCATTTGTCACCTTGCGCGGCTTTCAGGGCGAGCGCGACGGCTTCAAAGAGCGTGGCCGCGCTGACATCGACGGTGTGAGCCCGGCTCTGAAGATCGGTAATGGTGACGCGGCAAGAGCGAACCGGCATAGAGGAGCCAATCTAGCATATTCGCTTTTTGTTCGCCATAAACTTTGGCGGAGCCATCGGTTCTCCTGGAAACCATCGTCGATGCTGCGACACAACTAGGCATAACCACGCGGGAGTCCACTGGACGTCATCGGTGCGCATGCCGACGAGGACCTCATCAAAGAGAGGGACTACATTGATCCCGGAAGTTGCTTACCGAGGGCCAACGATTCGTATTTTATTTGCCTCTCGACGCCGAGGCGTCTGACCTAATGGTGGATACACCGTAGCCGCTTCATTCATACCGCGTTCCGAGTATGGGCTGGCCTTGCCTGGGGGCGCTATTTATGGAGTGTGCCAACCGATTTTGGCGTCGTCGGTTTGGTGGCTTCAGCGGCTGGCAACCGCCGTTTCCATATTTATAGCCGCATCCGTATTTATTGCGATGGAAATTCATAGCGATGGAAGGACGAAAATATCGGTCTATCTCATGCCTTAGCTCAGCCTCATGACTTAGCCCAGTGCGGCGGCAAGTTGTCCCCATCTCGCACACCGGGAGCGAACGATGCCTCGACGAGAACGCTGTGCTGATCACCTATTGTTGGTTAGCGAAATGTTGGACGCGGCGACCGAGTACATGGCCCTGTGCGATGCCTCCCTGGAGAACGAAGAGACCGAAATGGTCGAACTCGCATACGAACAGATTTCGGCTCTGCAAAATCGCATCCTAAGGCTGAGCAAGAAAATGGAGGAATTAGACCACCGGTTGCGCAACAGACTGACGCAATTGAGCGGTCAACCGGGACACCCGACAAAGCGACAGAGTGCGAAAGGCTCCGGCTCCTAGAATCTGCGTTCGGGTCACGCCAGCGGCGCGCAAACTGCTGAGTTTAGTGTGATCTGCCTGAACGAGATTACGTAGAAGCTAGCGGGATTGACGGATGGATATTTTGCACGAGGTTGCGGCCGGGAGGGGCGAGCCCCTCCCCTACAATGGAGTTTTTGGAAGCAGGTTCAGGATGACGGAGTTTTTGGCAGCGGGTTCAGGACGATGGGGTTTTTGGAAGGAGGCTTAGGACGACGGAGTTTTTGGGAGCAGGTTCAGGACAACCTGGAACCAAAAGTTGGGTTGGTAGCGGATTTGCACCGGGACGCCACGCAGGGCGCCTTGGGTGCCGAGCACAATCGTGAAATTCACGCGCCTACCGGTTGCTTGGTTGGCGGAAACAAAATCGGCCTGGAGAAGGTCGTTGTACGAGTTCTGGGTTAGGGTCCCGCCTTTCGAGGAGTTCACCTTCACATCCAACTTTCGAACCGGCTCAAGGTGTTCGAGTGTCAGCACATCCACCTGCGCGTCGTACACATAACACAACGACTGTGGCGCTTTGACGCCTTCGATCGCGGCATCCTCCAATTGCAAGACGGCGCCGAGGAATTCGCCGGCGCGGGGGCACCCGGGCGGACTGTCCAGGGTGCGCGCCGGACTGTCCGAGGTGCCGAGTTTTTCCAGCATGATGGGCTCGGCTTCGGCGTATTGGTGGAGATTGTAGTCTTCGCTGGATGCCAAGGGCACGACCAGGGAAATGGCACGCCCGCTCTCGACGCGGCTGAGAATCCCGGTAAATTGATGCTCGCCGCCATTTTTTTCTTTGCGGAGCTCTTCCTGCATCTCGGAGATGGACTTCCCTTTTGAAGATTTCATGAATCCGAAGAACGCGCTAGCGGTCACATCGTCCGTTTTTGCAGGATGGATTGCGGGATCCTTGTGCCAGACCACCTCCGTGCCGGCGCCCCAGCGATTGATGGCGCGCGGGGCTTTGGCGGGGTCGGAGCCGAACAACACCTGAAGAAGTTCCTGGCGTGGATCGGTCTTGGAGACGCCCATGCGGATGTAGCCACCACCGACATCGTCCTTGCCAGCCCAAAAGAAGAGTAGGCGCACGCGCGCGGTCATCACGTAGTCGAATTCGGTGACGTCTCGCGGGGCGCTGCGCACCCAGCCAAGCGCTTCGACGATCGGCACGCGATCAGCGTCGGTGGTTTTTGCCAGTTGCGGAAGGAACAAAGAAAGGACGACGGAAAGTACGAGGAGAAGGATTGGAAATCGAAACGCGCTGATCATCGGCAAGGAACTCGGTGAGGAACTCTGCAGCGGTTGGATGTGCGAAGCGCTTCGTGCACCGTGCCGCCAACCTACGGCCAAGTTGTTACGGAGGATTGACGGAAAATTGAAATAAGAAAAATATTTTCGCAATAATGTATTACAAAGCGGCATCGTAAGCTCAATCGTGCAAATCTCTACACCGCAGGCATGCGCACCACCCGCGCGGCGTTCTATTCTAAACTCTCCTGCCAGCAATCATCATAGCGCAACGCATCTCACCGTAAGGCAAGCTTTCCTGCTGCGCCTGCGACACCCGTACAAATATCTGCTGCACCGCTGGAACTGGAAATCGGCGGTGCTGAGTTCCCTACTGCGAGCATCGCTATTTTTCGCGACGAATCTGGTTGCGGGATTGCCCGCCGCGATTGCGGCGATGAAGACCGAACTCGTCCTTCGAGGAATAACTTCGGGTTTCTACGGCGCGCTGACCGAAGCAGCCTGCGCGTATGCGCACTATGGGCGCAGCCGCGCGCCAAAACATTTTGGCGGCATCCTGGGACGCGGTTCTGGAAATGACCTATTCGGCTTACCGTTTCTGCGGAGACACCGCGTTGGCCGTTCGAACCGCAGGGTCCGCAACCGTTCTGGCCGGACCCCAGGTGCCCGCAGCTTGACGTACCTTACTTGAGTAACCTCCGTTGAGATGGTCTGCAATTTGGAGCTATCTGGAAAAGCCTCGCTGGCGTTTCGCACCTGAGTACCAGTGAATGATTGACCGAGTTCGCGGCAGCGCTTACCATCAAGTCTCACATTCCATCGTGGACGGTCAACTCATCGCGCATTACCGGATTCTCCGCAAGGTAGGCGGCGGAGGCATGGGTGTCGTGTATGAGGCTGAGGACACTAAACTTGGGCGGCGCGTCGCGCTGAAGTTCTTGCCGCCGGAAACCGACCGCGATGTTACCGCGCTGGAAAGATTTTTACGGGAGGCGCGGGCGGCTTCTGCGTTGAATCATTCGGGAATCTGCACGATCCACGCGATCGAAGAACACAACGGGCAAACGTTCATCGCGATGGAGTTGCTCGAAGGGCAGCCATTGGACAAGTTGCTCGCGGCAGGATCACTTCCCATTCCGCGGACAGTCGAGATCGGCATTCAACTGGCGGACGCGCTGGATGCGGCGCACAAAAAAGGCATTGTGCACCGCGACATCAAACCAGGCAACATTTTCGTGACCGAGCGCGGCAACGCCAAGATTCTCGATTTCGGCCTGGCCAAGCTCCTTAAAAACCGCGACGACAGTAGCGGGGGCGCCACCATCGGCGATTCCACCAGTCTTCTGACCAGTCCGGGCACGGCAGTCGGCACCATCGCCTACATGTCGCCGGAACAAGCGCGCGGCGAAGAGTTGGATGGGCGCAGCGATTTATTTTCGCTGGGCGCGGTGTTCTATCAAATGGTGACCGGAAAGCAGCCGTTTCCCGGCTCGACCAGCGCGGTAGTGTTCGACAAAATCCTGCACAGCGCTCCGGTACCTCCGATCACGCTGAACCCGGCGGTACCGCCGGAGTTCGAACGCATCCTGAATAAGGCGCTGGAGAAAGATCGCGACGTCCGCTACCAGGTCGCCGCAGAACTTCGCGCGGACCTGAAACGCATGCAGCGCGAGACCGATTCCGGGCGGACCGCCGCGGCCCAATCATCTGCGCCGCGCGCCGCCGCGATCGACACCGCCACCGTCCCAGCCGAGGCGCCACCGACCACGCCGAAGTCCAGTGGCTCGGTCCTCGCGGAAGCGGCACGCAAAAACAAACTCGGCGCAGCGCTCACGTTCGCAGTGATCGCGATCGTCGGTGCGGCTGCGGCATTTGGCATCTACTCGCTGGTGGATCGCGGGAAACACATGCCGTTCGAGCACTTCTCCATCGAGAACCTGACCAACAACGGCCACGTCTCGCTGGCGGCACTCTCACCCGACGGAAAATATCTGTTGCACGTCCGAGATGAGGACGGCCTGCAATCGCTCTGGCTGCGCCACATTCCGACCGGCAGCAACACGCAAATCGTGCCGCCAGCAGCCACGCGCTACGCGGGCCTGACCTTTTCCCCCGACGCCAACTATATCTACTGCGTCCGGCGCGACGAGTCCGAACACACCATCGCGGCGTTATATTTCGCGCCCATGCTCGGCGGCACGCCGCGCCTCTTGATACGAGATGTAGACAGCCCCATCACCTTCGCACCCGACGGCAAGCGTTTCGCGTACCTTCGCGAACACCACGACACACCAAATTTCGATCTCTTCCTTGTAAATGCGGACGGCTCGCCAGACCGAACTCTATTCAGTAACACCATGGTGCCCACCGACAGCGATGTTCCCGTCTGGCTGCCCGACGGCAAGACCATCGTCATTCCCATCGTGCAAACGACACAAGATTCGCTCGGCGGCCTGCTTTCCGTTGACGTACCGACCGGCAAACGGCAGGAAGTGGCGCTGACCCCCAACCGAATTTACTACGAACCGGCATCCCTGCCCGGCACGGACGGCCTGCTCGTCTCCGCAAGTTCCGTCGACCGCGGCCTGATGCAGCGACAACTTGGGTTCATCAGCTATCCCAGGGGAGATTTTCGCGCGCTCACGACGGACACGAACAACTACTTCCACCCCAGCGTTTCCGCCGACGGCAAAAGCATCGCCGCCGAAGAGGTCCAATCCGTCTATTCGCTGAACGTCGCGCCCGCATCAAAACCAGACGAACTGCGGCCCATTCCACTCACGTCGCACGAGCCGACCGGCGACTGGGACTGGACGGATGACGGCAAGATTTTGCTTCCTCAAGGCGGTGAAATTCGTCTTCTGAATCCGGCTGGTGGCGAATCGGTCGTACTGTCCGACAAGAAGCGCCTGCCGCTCCAAAGCACTTCTTGCGGAAAGTACGTCGTGTTTCGCTCGATCCTGACAACCGGAGGCGCCTCGGTCAATCTGTGGAAAACCGATATGGCGGCGTCGAACCAAACGCAATTGACGTCTGGCAGGAACGACCAGGGCGCACAGTGCTCGCCCGATGGAAAGTGGGTTTACTACATCGCGTTGATGGAAAATCAAGCTCTAAAACGCGTTCCCATCGAGGGCGGAACCCCGGAAACGGTGATCGACGATCCTTCCAGCGGATACAGCCTCTCCCCGGATGGCAAACTGGTAGCCAATCTCGACATTCGCGAGATAGATCACAAACTCGTGCTCAATGTCTTCAGCATCGCGGACAAGAAAACCACCTATCACAATATCGATCCCCGGGCCTCAGAACCAATTAGTTTCGCGCCCGCGGGAAACGCGATCGTATATAAGGTCCGGGAAAAAGGCGTCGACAATCTCTGGATGCAGCCGCTCGACGGTTCGGCATACAAGCAGCTCACGCACTTTACCGCGGAGCGCATCGCACGGTTTGCCTTTTCTCCGGATGGCTCGCGAATCGCGATCGAACGCGGGCATAACGAGTCTGACGCGGTTCTACTGCGCGACACGACGCAGTAGTCGTAGAAGAGATCTTCACAAGTACAAAAATTTTATTTGGGTTCGCCTGTAGGACTGGAACTGGCGCTTGGCGAGGTATTGGCGTTCGCCCTCGCGAAATAGCCGCGACGCGCTCGCACCTGAAAGCCCTTGTGATCGGGGGTCTCGATGCGAATACGGTGATATTTGCCGTCCAAAATGGAATTCGTAGGAATGTACGCGATGGAATATTGGTTGCGCAGTTCATCGCCAATATCCTGGAACGATTGATCGAGATCGTCCACGTGATACGGGAAAAACGCCCGGCCGCCGGTTTCCTCAGCTAAGTCCGCAAGTATTTGATCGCCTTCAGTAAGGTGCGTCTTGCGATCGGCTAGCTTATCGGGGTTGGTCTGCGATAGCTGGATCCATTGCGTGCTGGTGCTGATCGTATAAATGACCACGCTGTACCGCTGGGCCATTTCAATGGCTTCCGCCCGCGTATGATTCGAAAGATTGTCGTCGCCGTCGCTGATCACGATCATCACGCGGCGCACTACGTCGGGCGCATCGCCGGGAGGCCGTGGCGGATGACTCAGCTCCTTGTCACAAGCCGTATAAATCGCATCGTAAACCGCGGTGCCGCCACCCGCGCGCGTCTTCACGATCTCGTCGCGCAGCCGCCCAGCGTCGTCGGTGAAGGCTTGCAGGATGCTGGGCTCGTCGTCGAAGGTCATGACGAAGGCCTGATCTTTGTTGTGGCGCAGAACAGAAAACAGGAAGGAGGTCGCGGCGTCCTGCTCAAACTTAAGCCGGTCGCGAATGCTGTTGGAGGTATCCATGAGCAACCCGATGCGGAGGGGAAGGTCCGTCTGCTTGCTGAAATAGCGAATCGTTTGCGGTGTCTTATCGTCGGAAATTTTGAAGTCGTCCTTCTCCAGATCCGGAACGAGTTTGTTGCGGCGGTTGAGCACGGTGAACAGAACGTCCACCAGGTTTACGGTCTGCGTGATCTTGCCCTGATTTTGGGCCGAAGCTTCAGGAGGTGGCGGTGGGGGAGCGCCTTGTTGCTGCGAACCGGAGTCGGGTGTGGATTGTTGCGCCTGGCCGGAGTCGGACGTGAAGACTAGCGTCATCGCCAAGAGAGCGCAAATCCATAAGGGTCGCATGTGGGATCGATTATAGGTAGTTGGCGAGCATAGCGTCAATTCTTTGCGAATCGTTTGTTCGCGCATCGTGGCCGGCGGCAGCGGCAAGTTCGTGCAAGAAGGTGTGCAGCTGTGGCGGAAGCGGAGCCCGCAAGTCGATCCAGGCGCCACTGCGCGGGTGCGTGAACCCAAGTCTCGCGGCGTGAAGGAAATTTCGCCCCAGCGCCGGCAGCGTAATCTTACCTACTTCCAATTGCGCGGCTGCGCCGTAGAGCGCGTCACCCACCACCGGATGCTGCACCGTCGAAAAGTGCACGCGGATCTGGTGCGTGCGCCCGGTGTGCAGCTGCACTTCCACCAACGTTGTGGTGTCGATGCGCCCCAGGACGCGCCAGTCTGTCCGCGCCTCGCGCGCATCTGCAAGTACGGCGGTGCGTCGCGCGGTCATACGCACGCGCCGCTTGGGGTCGCGGGCGATGGCCAACTCGATCCGCCCGCTATCTTCCTTCAACAAACCTTCGACCAGAGCGACGTAGGTCTTCTTTACGGTCCGCTGCCGAAAGGCTTCACCCAGCTTCGCGTGTGCCGCGTCATTCTTCGCGACCAGGATAATGCCGGAAGTATCCTTGTCGAGCCGGTGAACGATTCCCGGACGCAGCACATCTCCGCCTTGCGACAACGTCTGTCCGCGGCCCAGCAAAGCATTCACCAGCGTCCCGCTCGGATTTCCCGCTCCCGCATGAACGACCATGCCAGCGGGTTTGTTGACCGCAACCACGTCATCGTCTTCGTAGATGACATCGAGGGGGATGGATTCCGCTTCGGCGCGCATGGGCGGCCGCGGCTGAACTTCGACAGTGACGCGCTCTCCGCCATGGAGACGATGGGAGCCCTTCGCAGCCCGCCCGTTCAGAAGAATAAGTTCCCCTTCAATCAATTCCTGCACGCGCGTGCGGCTCAACTCCGCGCAGTGCGACGTGACCACGCGATCTAGCCGCTCGCCGGCTTCTTCGGGAAGGACAACGAAATCGTGCCTCATGTTGTGAGTGGTATCGGCGATGTCAGCTCACTTCATGCTCGGAAACTTCGGGCGCGTGGTGTTTGGCGCCAAAAAGCACATCCAGAATAATCAGCGCGGCGCCGATGGCGATCGCGGAGTCGGCGACATTGAACGCCGGATAGTGGTAACTCCCAAAGCGCACTTCAAAGAAATCGGTAACCGCCCCGTGAAAAATGCGATCGGTGACGTTCCCGGCAGCTCCACCCAGTAGCAGCGCAAGCCCAGCCGCGGTCAAAGTACCGCCGCTATGACCCGCGGCGAAGAGCCACGCAAGCGCCCCAATCACAATGACGGATCCCCCGATCAGAAGCACGCGCGTCCAGGAAGAAGAGGAATCCGCGAGTACCCCGAACGCGATGCCCGGGTTCCGGCTGTTCACCAAATAAATAAAGTCGTGAACGATCTCCTTCCGCCAGCCCTCAAAGGTCTGCGTCTCAAACCACGCCTTCGTCGCGCGGTCCAGCAGCACAACTCCCAGCGTAAGCCAGAGCCACCGCAAGCGTTTTGGAATGATCAACGTAGCTTCTCCTGCTCCGAGCAAACGTCAAAGCACGGCTTCAGTCACCCTGAGGGACAACGGGCCCGTGCCGTAAGTGTTTCCATATCAACCCGGCTTCAGCCGCTGAGGGCCGCTTCGTCAGCGGCTCTACGCGGCCTCTTCCGTTGCCCCTTCAATCTCCGCCAGGGCCTCCGTGCAGCGCTCGCAGATCGTCGGATAACGTAGGTTTTCGCCAACATGCGTCGAGTAATTCCAGCACCGCTCACATTTCGCGCCTTCGGCTTTCTGAATCGTAACTTCCAACCCAGGAATCACGTCGGAACGATAGTCCCCGGTTCCAGCCGTCAGCAAATCCACCTGCGAAACGATGAACAGGCCTGGGAGCAAAGGCAGGTATTGCTTGAGCTTGGCCTTCAGTTCGAGGTCCGCATTGAGCAAGACCTTGGCCTCCAGACCCGCATTGATCTTCTTTTCGTTGCGCGCCGTTTCCAGCGCTTTGAGCACTTCCCCGCGCACCTTCGAGAGTAACTCCCAGAGCGCCACCTGTTTGGACGCAATGTCCGCGCGAAGTTCTCGCTCTTCGCTAAACAAAGCCATATGCACGCTGTCGTGCTCGCCCGGCCTCTTCGGGAGATACTTCCAGACTTCCTCCGCGGTGAAGACCAGGATCGGCGCAATAAGGCGGGCCAGCGCACCCGTAATCTTCCAGACTGCGGTCTGCGCGGAGCGCCGTGACTTGCTCTTCGCCGCCTTGGTGTACAAGCGGTCCTTCAACACGTCGTAGTAAAACGAGCTGAGATCCACCACGCAGAAATCATGGATGGCGTGGTAAACGCGGTGAAAATCATATCCCGCATACCATTCGCGGCATTTCTTCACCAGATCGGCGGTACGTTCCAGCATCCAGCGATCGATTTCGTCCAGCTGATCGTTGGGCAGCACATCGCGCGTAGGATCGAAGTCCGCAAGATTGCTCAGCCCATAGCGGAACGTATTGCGAATCTTGCGGTAGGCCTCGCTGAGCTGCGTCATCACGCGCTCGCTCATCTTCACGTCAGCCTGGTATTCCACCGAAGCAACCCACAACCGCAGCAGGTCAGCGCCCCACCGTTCACAAATTTCCGCGGGATAAAGGGTATTGCCGAGTGATTTCGACATGGGCTGACCCTTTTCGTCGAGCGTCCACCCATGCGTGACCACTCCTTTGTACGGCGGGTTATTTCGAATGCCGATGCCGATCAGCAGCGAGCTGTGAAACCACCCGCGATATTGGTCCGGGCCTTCCAGATATACGTCGGCGGGCCACTCCGGACCCTTCAATACCGCAAGATGTGAAGAGCCGGAGTCGAACCACACATCGAGAATGTCGTTTTCCTTCCGCCATTTCGTAGCGCCGCACGAGCATTTGGTTCCCGCGGGCAGCAACTCTTCCGGCGTGTGCTTGTACCAGGCGTCCGCACCCTCTTTCTCAAACCACTTCACGACGTTGCGCAGCGCCGCGAAATCCTCCAGGCGGGCATTGCAAGCCTCGCAGTAGAAAACGATGATCGGCACGCCCCAGAAACGCTGTCGCGAAACGCACCAGTCCGGGCGCTCGGCGATCATCTCGTACATGCGGTCTTCGCCCCATGACGGGATCCATTGCACTCCGCGAATTTTTTCCAGCGTCTCCTGTCGCAGGCTTTTGTTCGCACCGCGCGCCGCCTGGTCCATTCCGATGAACCACTGTTCGGTGGCGCGAAAAATCACCGGGTTATGGCAGCGCCAGCAATGCGGATAGCTGTGCTTGTAGCTGTGATGGCCAAGTAGCGCGCCACGCTCGCCAAGCAGTTTCACGATAATCGGGTTCGCGGTGAAAACATCCTTCCCTTTGTACTCGGGCAGGCCTTCCAGGTAGACGCCACGGTCATTGATCGGCGCGGCGATCTCCAAACCATATTTCTGCCCGGTATTGAAGTCATCCACGCCATGGCCTGGCGCGGTGTGAACGATGCCGCTTCCTTGATCGAGCGTCACATACGTTGCGAGAACCCCCGGCACCTGAATCGGCAGAAACGGGTGCTGGAACTTCATGCCTTCGAAATCGCGGCCTTTGTAGATGGCGCGAACCGTAGCATCCTTAATGCCGCACTCGGCCTGCAAAGCCGCTACGCGATCGGCCGCGAGCAATAGCGCGCCTCTTTCGGTATCGACGACGACGTAGTCGAAATCCGGATGAAATGCGAGCGCGCGATTGTGCGGGATCGTCCAAGGAGTAGTCGTCCAGATCACGGCACTCACGTCGCTGCCCAATTTCGCAGCTTCGCCACTCCCGCCATCCACCACCGCAAACCTCACCCAGATCGATGGGCTGACGTGATCCTCATACTCGACTTCCGCTTCGGCCAGCGCCGTGGAGTCGTGGAAGCACCAATAGACCGGCTTGCGTCCCCGGTAGACGAAGCCTTTTTCCATGAAATCCAAAAACGCGCCCGCAATAACCGCCTCATAGTCGAAATTCATCGTCAAGTACGGCTCGTTCCATCGACCGAAAATGCCCAGCCGCTTGAAGTCTTTTTTATGCTGCTCCACGAAGCGCGTCGCAAACTCCCGGCACAAGGCGCGGAATTCCGCCGGCGGCACTTTGTCTTTTCCGCCGAGTTCCTTTTCCACTTTTGTTTCGATCGGCAATCCGTGGCAATCCCAACCAGGAACGTAGGGTGCATAGTGCCCCGCCATGCTCTTGGTCTTTACAACCAGATCTTTCAAAATCTTGTTCAGCCCCGTCCCTAGATGGATTTCGCCCGTCGGATACGGCGGCCCGTCGTGCAGCACAAACAGCGGCTTCCCTTTGCGCACCTCTAAAATCCGCTCGTAAAGATGCGCGTCCTCCCAAGCTGCCAGCTGCTTCGGCTCGTTTTGCGGAAGGCTGGCTTTCATGGAAAACTCAGTTTTAGGAAGATTGAGCGTTTTCTTCAGTTCGAGTGGCTCGGCCATGGATCGATCGGATCGGTTCCCTTCTTTTGCCCGTCATTTCCCTCCAGTTCCCTCAAGTGCGTCGCAGGGGAAAACATCGGAGAGCAGTGTAATCACGTATGTTATAATGAAAAGAAGCAGGTGTCAGCCGGTACGGGGTGCAACCAATCCGGCACCATCAGAATCGTACCTGCGATACCACCGTATCGGGGATATCTGCGTCTATAGTTAAGGTAGGGGTGAGTTAGGGGAACACGTGCCGAGCAATTTTATTGACCTTTTGCCGCCAGATCCAAGGAAGCCGGGCGCGCCGAATCCCAATGCGCAGCCTCCCACACCTGTCCCCGCTTCCGCCGTCCCCAGTTTCCAGACTCCAGAGCGCGTGGTCACCGACGGTTTCTGGTCCAACCTCAAACAGTTTCTGACCGAAAAGCCCATTAAGGTAAACCCCAGCGTGCATTCCACCCTCATGCCGGACCAATACGGCGGCGGGTTCAACGAGAACCTGAAGGATTTCTTCAGTTCAAAGCCTGTGCCAAAAGGCCCAATGAACAGCCGTCTGGCCGTGAATTGGGGAGCGAACTTCGGGGGATTCGGCTATCGCGTCAAGGAATTCTTTTCGCCGTCAAAGATGCCCCCACTCCCGCCGGGAATTCAACCGGTAAAAGTGAACGATATCTGGTCCAAGGACGAAAACTTCGGATGGACCCAGATCATCGCCTTTGGCCTTCACATTCTGATCATTGCTCTGCTGGTGGTTCCACTGATCTGGTGGAAGGAGCAACCCACCGCCGCAAAGAACAAATTCGACGCTACTCCACTCGACATTTCCCCGTACATGGCCAAGTTGCCAGCCGGCGCGACCAAAGCGGGTGGTGGCGGCGGAGCCAACGATCACACGCTGACTCCTCCGAACAAAGGCCGTCCCCCCAAGTTCAAGTGGACGCAGTTCACTCCACCGCAAATCAAGATTCAGAACGAGCATCCTAAGCTCGCCATGGACCCCTCGCTGCTGGGCCCACCGGACCTCAAGATTAACGGCCCGAATGCTCTCGGTGATCCGTTGGCCAACGCGCTGTCTGACTCGCTCGGCCACGGCAACGGCACCGGCATTGGCAGCGGTTCCGGCGGCGGCCTGGGTCCCGGCGAAGGCGGCGGCACCGGCGGCGGAGCTTTTCGCGCAGGCGTCAATGGCGTCGGCGTCCCGGTTTGCCTCTACTGCCCGATCCCCCAATACTCCGACGAAGCCCGCAAAGCCAAGTACCAAGGCACAGTAGTTCTACAAGTGACGATTACAACCGACGGCCGCGCCGTGAACATCTCCGTAGTAAAGGGCCCCGGACTAGGACTCGAAGAGAAGGCCATCGAAGCCGTAAAGGGCTGGAAATTCAAGCCCGCCGTAGGCCCGGGTGGCAAGCCAGTAGCGACCATCGTCCCTATCGAAGTCACGTTCCGCCTGTACTAATCTAGCGCACCCGCACACAGCGACGCTAAGTCATCACTCGCATTGATGGCACAGTCCGCCACTTCTGAATCTCCTGCGACGCGTCGGACTGTCGCAGTGACGTGGCTCGACCTGGGCAAGATCTGGGGGCACTCATTACGCCGTTGGGCGGACGTCTGTGGCGAAGGATCGTCGATCCAGCCTCGATAACTTCGCGATAGCGCTTAGCACCCGTGTCGGGTCAGCGCTGCGACACGTTCAACTGGCGCCCACGTTTCCATCGATATCCCTATCGCGCTGGCCACCAACGCAGGGCCCCGACGCTTGAACAGTTCTCGGTTAGGGAAGACGTGGCACAGCTCGACCCAGGTTGCGATCGAGGTCTGCCTTGGAAAAGTGCAGTGCCTCATCGGGATCTGCCGGAGTCAGCGTGATCCGAATACACTTAGAGGCAGGCTGATTACTCTTGGCCGCAACGCTGCGGATAGGTACCAGAACATTGGTCTCTGGGTAGTACGCGGCAGCGCTCCGCCGGGCGATCGCATACGGAACGATCGCGAAGCGGGGCGCCCTGCGGATCTCTCCTTCAAAGTGACTGTATATGTCCACGATCTGACCAGCTTTGAGGTTCCTTTCCTCCATATCGAACGGGTTTAGAAACAGAACCCGACGACCGTCAAAGACTCCCCGATAGCGGTCGTTCAGTCCGTAGATGGTCGAGTTGAACTGATCGTGGCTGCGGATGGTGGTTAAAAGAAACTCGTTTGGCTTCAGGTCATGCTTCGGAATCGGGCAAACGCTTAGCCTTGACTTCCCAGAACTTGTTTTGAAGATGCGCTGCTTGGCGGCGTTGGGCAGATAGAAGAATTTCTCACTGGCAAGGCGCGCGTTAAAGTTTTCGAATCCCGGAATCACCCGGGAAATTGCGTCCCGGATCAGGTTGTAATCGGCCGCAAAGCCAAGCCAGTTGATGCTGGTTCGAGATCCCAGGGTGGCATGTGCCAGATTGGCAAGGATGGCCACATCGCTCATCAGATGACGGGAAGCAGGCCGAAGGAAGCCTTGGGAAGGATTGATGATGCCCATCGAGTCTTCGACAGTGAGGAACTGCTTGCCGGACGCCTGGATGTCTTCTTCGCTCCGGCCCAGGCAGGGCAGGATTAAGGCTCGCTCCCCTGTAATCAGGTGAGAGCGATTTAACTTGGTCGATACGTGGACCGTGAGCTTGCAGCGTTGCATGGCATGGGCGCTGTATACCGTGTCCGGCACGTTGGAGAGGAAGTTGCCGCTGATAGCAAAAAACACCTTAATGTCTCCATCGAACATCGCGTGCAGCGCTTCGACGGTGTCGTAGCCTTGTTTCCGCGGTGGTTCAAAGTTGAACTCCTTTTTCAGCGCGTCCAGGAAAGGTTTGGGCGGACGCTCCCAGATTCCCATGGTGCGGTCACCCTGTACGTTCGAGTGCCCGCGGACACATACGGTGCCTGCGCCGGGGCGCCCCATGTTGCCGCCTACGAGCAGAAGATTCACAATCATCGAAACATTGTCGACGCCGTTGCTCTGCTGGGTGACGCCGAGACACCATGCGATGATGGTTTTTTTCGAGGCTGCGTACATTGCAGCGGCAGTGCCCAGCTGGCTGCGCGTCAGTCCACTTTCTTCTTCGATTTCTTCCCAGCTCACCGCTTCTACGTCTGCCTTCAGCTGTTCGAAACCTTCGGTGAAGGACTGGATGAATTCATGGTCAATCGCCGAGGCCCGTCCCTCCCGCTCCCGCTCGAACAGGTCCTTTAGGATGCCCTTGATGGCTGCCACATCGCCATTGACACGCACTGGGAGGTACAAATCGGCAAGTGCCTGCCCTTTGCCAAGCAACGCAATCGGCAGCTCGAGAGGATTCGAGTAATCCTGCGGGTTCGGATTCGTTACCCTCATCAGGCTAACTTCGGGTAGAGGATTCACGGCGATGATCTTGGCGCCTTGGTCCTTCGCCTTCTGCAGGGAGGTCAGCATGCGCGGATGGTTGGTGCCTGGATTGTTGCCGAAGATAAAGATGAGATCAGTACTCTCCATGTCTTCGAGCGTCGCCGTACCCTTGCCGACGCCCAGCGTCTCCACCATGGCTACGCCCGAGGATTCATGGCACATGTTGGAGCAATCGGGAAGGTTGTTGGTGCCTAGCTGGCGGGCAAACAACTGCAGCAGAAAGGCAGGCTCGTTGGTCGTCTTGCCTGAGGTGTAGAAGCAGGCCTGATCGGGCGAATCGAGATGATTGAGCTCGTCCGCGATCATCGTGAAGGCCTCTGACCACGCGATCGGCTGATAGTGCGTCGCGTTGGCGTGCCGTACCATGGGCGTCGTCAGACGCCCCTGCCGGTTAAGCCAGTAATCGGATTGCGCGGCCAGATCCTCTATTGAATGCTGGGCGAAGAACTGCGGAGTGATACGCTTTTTCGTGGACTCGTCAGAGAGAGCCTTAGCGCCGTTTTCGCAAAACTCGAAGACCTTGCGCTTCTTGTCAGGACTCGGCCAGGCACAGCTCTGGCAGTCAAACCCGGTGACGTGGTTTATCTTCAGAAAAGCTTCAGACGATCGAATGGGACCCATTTCCCCTATGCCGTAGAGCATGGTGTTCCAGATCGCGGGGATGCCAGCAGCCTCTTCAGAGGCGGGCCCTACCCTGAGGTTGCCAAGAGTGAACGGGTTTTGGGCCTGCAGGGACGTGGTGTCATTCGGATCGAGCTCCACCCTCCGTTCTGCGGCATCGATGGTCGCAGTCTGCTCGCGTAGGTCCTGCTTGGCGCGATAATGGCCGTCCCTGCACTGCTCGTCTCCCTGGATCACATCCGTGCGGTCTGGCGTCTTCATGATCCGCTCTCCTTCAACCCGGGATCGCTGGTTGGACAACGACTGCCACGGAGCCGACCCTTTCACTCGAGTTTGTCACGAAGTGGTGAGTCACGCGATTTGTGAATGGGTCATTCTTGCCTCGCCGGGTTTCCCGTTCCGCTCCGGCGGAACGCATCCACGCTTTCCGCGTGATGCGGGACGAGGGGCTTAAACCGAATACATCCGCGGCCACGCTGACGGCAACAGAGGATCGACGTTATGGCAAACCAACCGGAGCACGATTTCGTCGCACATCACCAACATCGATCCCATATCGCTGTAAGGTATCTCCCAGCGCTCGATCCAACTGCACGCCGGCCTTTTTCCACGCGGCCTGCGCCGCGATTTCGGTAGTTTGGGCTTGGGCTAAATACGCCTGCTGCTGAATTACCGCGAAGTTTGTGGAGAAGCCTGCGCGGAATTTTTCCACTTCGGCGTTGAGAAGCTGCTCCTGCAAATGCCTTGCGCTCGCGGCTGCCTGCGCCGCCTGCTTCGCGGCATTCCAGCCTATGACGGCATTCCTGATCTCAGCAGCGGCTTGTGCTTCCATCTGCGTCAACCGCAGGCGTTCCTGCTGAAGTTGTGCACGGTCCGCGCCTAGATCGGCTTCTGCGACCTTGTTCTGTATCGGGAGCTTGAACTGAATACCCGCTTGAAATACCTGTGCAGCTCGTAGGCCACCAGTGGGGAGCCCATCGAACACAGGGTCACCGGTTGTGGGATCGCCACCCACTGGAACAAGGTTCGGGCTGATCACGCCTCGACTCTGGAACGAGCCATACAGGTCGACCTCGGGCAGCCGAGCATTGGCAGAGCCAGCGACCGCGCGCTCACCGTTAGTGACCTGCAGCCTGGACTGTTCTATATCAGGCCGCCGCTCCAAGGCGTGTCGAATGAGATCTGGTATAGGGGACGCTGGCAGTTCCGACGGTGACGAAAGTTCGTCCGTTGCCACCAAATGATTCAGCGTTGCTTTGGTGAGCGACTGCGGGTCGATGACACTTCGTAGCACAATTTCCTGCTGCTCGCGAAGAGAATTTGCCTGGGCAAGCGCCAGTTGAATGGCGGCCACCAGGGCCTCCGCACGCGTCACCTCGATCGGCGGCAGGTGCCCAACCGCCAATTGTTGCCGGTCATCACTCAGCAGATTATTTGCCGCGTCTAACGCCTTCTGCTGCACCTTGACTGAGTTCTGCAGACTCACCAGGTCGTAATACAGACCTTCGACCCCCGCAACGATCGCGATCATCTGTCCTTCCAGTATGGCTGCAGCTATATTTTTGTTCGTCTTGGCAATGGCAATGTAGCGTGTGTTGTTTTTTTTTCCAGCGCCGCGGAGCAAAGGTTGCGCAATCAGAGCATACGCGTTGGGATGAGTAAACGGGACCGCAGACGATCGACCCGAGTAAAGGGACCAAACAGCGTCGTTGATCCCAAGCTGAATCGAAGTGCCAGAAGAGAAGCCCTTCACCAAGGTCGTGCTTCCCAGAGTGTTGTTCGTGACCGTGGTATCTGCGGCAGTTGCCGAAGAGGAAGTCACCAGCGAATTACTCGGGTCCCGCCGCAACCAACCGTATTGGCCCTGCAAATCGAGGTCGAGAGCCGGTACGGGGGCACCCGATGAAAATGGCGCCGTGGCGATCGAGAGCGAGCGATATGGCTGCAGTACATGGGCGGCGTCATAGGACGACGGAATCGTGATCGTAGATGGCTCGACGCCGTAGGGCGATAGCGTTGGAGATGTCGCAGCTAAGAGCGGCACCGAAGCAATCACTTCCCCCGTCGGGGTCTCTGCGATGTTGTAATTAATGGCGCGGGGAGTTGCGCCTCCTTTTGTCCTCGTCAGACTAAAATCCGCCACGGACTGATCCAGTTCCTCCAACCGGATATCCAAGTTTTGCTCCAGCGCCATATGGACCGCCTGTTGCAACGATAGCTGGGTGCCATCGGGACTGGCCTCCTGCCCCGCAGCTTCCCAATGAAAGGCGAGCCGAGCAGGCGAGGATGCCTCAATTCTGCCCGCGTTAATTCGGAAGGTTCCCGTCGCCTCGGACGGAGATTGGCACACACCGCTTGTGCAAACGAGCCCCATCCCCAGGAGCAAGACGCAGATTCTCACGTTCCTCTTCCACGAAATCAGTGCGAACGATGAAGTTTGCGGCGCTCTCCAGCAGATGCGAATCATCTTTCCTGCCCCTTGGGCGCAGGCTTGGTTTGGACGCGAAGGCCTTCCTGCGCGTTATCGCTGGGGTTAACCACTATTTTGTCGCCATTTCGAAGTCCGGTAGTTACGTACACCTGTGTTCCCAGATCGCGGCCCACGTGGACCTGCTGGAGGTGAACGATGTCGTTGTCAACGACAGCCACGAATTGTCCCTGCGCCCGAGGGATCACGCTGTCGCCAGAAATCAGGATGCCCGGGTTCTGCACATTGAAGTGTAGTTGCACGGAAGCGAACATTCCGGGGCGCAGGCGCCGCTGCGGGTCCTGTATCTGTACTTCCAGCAACAGCGTTCGCGTCTGCTGAGTGAGAGAGTCACTGCTTCGAATAATTTTCCCGCTGAATTGTTGACCAGGCATCTCGGAAAACATGAGCGTGGCTTGCTGCCCGGTCTGCACGTTCATCGCATACTCCTCCGGTACACTGATAAATGTTCGAAGATTATGCGTGTTCGCGATCTGGAAGAGTTCGCCGCCCTGCGCGCCGCCCGTGGGTGGCCCGCCAGAGTTCGACGGGACGGAGGTCGTGCTTGGAGTGAGACCCTCGCCTGCCCCGACACTCGAGACCAAGCTGCCAACTTCGACGTTACGGGCTGTAACCGTTCCGTCGATGGGCGCACGCACCTGCTCGTAAGAGGCAAGCACGGTCCAATGCTCTAGAGCAGAGGTGGCGGCACTCACGTTGTTTTCTGCCGACTGTACCGCGTCAGCCGCAGCCTTCAGCGCCGCTAGGGCTACGTCGTCATCCTGCTGCGACAGGACTCCGTGTTGCACAAGAACGTGAACTCGATCGTAGGTTGCCTGTTGCAAGGCCAGTTGACTGCGAGCCGTGTTCAATGCCGATTTACTGATTTCCAGCAAAGAACGCTGCTGCTGCACGGTGGCATCGAGGTCCGGTGCCTCAATGACGGCCAGTAGTTGTCCGCGCTGAACCCTGTCACCGATATCCACGTTCAGAGTCTTCAGGTACCCCGCTGCACGGGAATAGATGTGGGCTGTCGAGACCGGCACCACGGTTCCAGGCAGTGTGAGCTCCTCGACCTTCGGGACCTCAGAAGCGGTCACCACCTCTACAATCGGCAGCGCAGCTTTCTGTTGATTCGCTTTTGCCTGAACCTGCGCGTTGCGCTTGTATTTTGGCCACCATCCCAGCAGCAACAGCCCGGCGATGACCACCACTGCAAAAAGCAAGTACCGCGTGTAACGAGGCCGCTCGCCGGAAGCGGTGCCTTTTTCTCTACCGTCCGCCGACTGGGGAGAACCCTCAACGAGTCTGCTGGTCATCGCGCTGCTCCTGAAGGGAAGCTCGCGGCAATCCCTGATCCGGATACCGCAAATTGCATGCTTGCTTTGATTTGGGTTGTCATCTTTATTGAGCTCCCTGCAAGTGCCCCCTTGTTTCTTCGTCGATGCGCCGGTCGAAATCGATTGGCGCTTGCTTCCGGAGCAATGAATAGATGACGGGCACGATGAACAGCGTGCCAACCGTGGCAAAGAGAAGTCCGCCGATCACGGCGCGACCAATCGGCGCGTTTTGCTCGCCGCCCTGACCAAGAGCCAACGCCATGGGGAACATACCCAGGATCATGGCAAGCGCAGTCATGCAGACGGGGCGCAGCCGCGTATGCCCGGCTACAAGGGCAGCCTCGATAGCATTCTTGCCCTCAGCTCGCGCGTCATTTGCAAACGTGACCACTAATATGCTGTTTGCGGTCGCCACACCCATCGTCATGATCGCTCCCATCAACGCGGGTACGCTGAACGTCGTCTGCGTCAAAAACAGTACCCACACAATGCCAGCAAACGCTCCCGGAAGCGCCATCAGGATGATGAAGGGATCCGACCACGACTGGAAATTGAGAGCCATCAGCAGGTAAACGAAAACGATGGCCGCTATAATCCCCAGCCCTAGATATAGAAACGAAGAATTCATCGTTTGTACCTGGCCGCCTAGCTCGATGCGGGTTCCTGCTGGCAGGTGTTGCGAAGCCCCTGTAATGATCTTCTGTATATCGCGTGCTACTCCGCCCAGATCGCGATTTTCCGTGTTGACATATACATCCATGACGGGCTGGGCGTTGAAGTGCGAAACCGTAAGCGGCGCGACGGCCCGAGTAATCGCGGAAACATTACTGAGAAGCTGATCGTTGTTCTTACCCGGGGAGTTGACCGTCAAATCGAATAGCGTATTGAAATTGTGAAGACGATATTGCGGAACTTGCACCACAAGCGGGTACTCCACGCCCGTTTTCGGATCCATCCAGAAATTCGGTGCCGTTTGTCCGCTGCCGGAAAGTGCCAGAACCAGATTGCCGGCAACGTCCTTCTGCGTCAGCAAGAGTTCCTGCGCTTTGAGACGATCCACGTTGACGTCGAACTGGGGCGCACTGAATTGCTGCTGAATAAAGACATCTGTCGCTCCGGGAACGTTCTTGATCTGCTTCTGGAGTTCGATGGCAATCTGCTGGGTGGCCGCTGCGTCTTTGCCCAACACTCGCACGTCGACGGGAGCGGGTAACCCGAAGTTGAGCGTCTGGTTGGTGATGTCCGCCGGCTCGAAGAAAAATGTCTCTTGCGGAAAAACCCTATTCAGATCTTCGCGCAGAATGTTCATCCACTCCAGGGTTGGCCGGTGCTTGGGGGTAAGCTGCACTAATACATCGCCGTCTCCGTTGCTGGTAGTGTCGCTCGCGGAGAACGCCAGATTCACGCCGCCCGGTGGAAGCCCGATGTTATCGACCACCATGGATAACTGATCGGATGGAATCACCCGCCTTATCTCAGCATCGACGCGCGCGAAGATCTGAGTGGCTACTTCGATCCGGGTACCGCTGGGCGGACGGACGTGAAACTGTATTTGTCCGGAATCGACATAGGGAAAGAAATTCTCACCGATGAAAAAAATGAGAGAAAGCGATCCCAGTGACACTACCGCAAAGACAATGATGACCAGCGCCCTATGCGTCAGCGCAAATTCGAGTAGCGAGCGATATTTCTCTTGGAACCAGTCGAAACGGCTCTCAAAGCGCTTGTGAAAACGCCAGATCCAGGTGCGGGCTTGCGGTGAATTCTCTTCATCCTGATACAACGAGACTTCGGCGGGCAGCAGATAATGCATCATGGTGGCCACGAGCGTTCGCGACAGCAGATATGATGCAATCATCGCGAACACCACGGCCAACGCCAGCGGAGTGAAAATGTACTTCGCGGCTCCCGACAATAGCGTCACCGGAACAAACACGATGCAGATGCACATCGTCGACACCAGCGCCGGAACCGCCACTTGCTGTGCACTGTTCAGAATGGCCGCCGCCAACGGCATATTGCTTGCGCCCAGGTTCCGGTGCGTGTTCTCGATCTCGACGGTCGCGTCGTCAACAAGCATGCCTACTGCAAGTGCCAAGCCCCCAAGTGACATTACGTTGATCGTTTCGCCGAGATGGGAAAAGGCCGAGATCGAAAAAAGGATGGCGAGGGGGATGGACGTGCATACAATCAACGTGCTACGCCAGCTACCGAGAAAAACGAGGATCATGATAGCGGTCAGCAAGGCCGCCGTGATGGCCTCCTGCACCACGTCCCGCACGGATGCCTTGACAATGATCGACTGATCGAAAAGCGGGGTGATCGTGAGCGCGCTAGGCAATCCCGCTTTGATGCGCGGGATCGCCTTCTTCACCTGATCCACAATTGTGATGGTCGAGAAAGCACCGTTTTTGATTACCGTGAGGAGTACCGAGGGCGTCCCGTTTTCCCGCACAAAGCTGGTCTGCGGCTCATACCCGTCGTGGATCCATGAGACGTCGCGCATCAACGTGACCGATCCGTTTACCGTCCGGATCGGCATATTGTTCAGTTCGGCGATCGACGGGGGACTGCTATTGCTGCCGACGAGATACTCCCTGTCGCCAATTTTTTGGGTTCCAGTCGGCAGGATCAGGTTTTGATTGGCGAGCGCGCTCGAAATGTCGGAGACGCTGAGGTGGTTGGCTGCCAACTGCTCCGGTTCTGCGTCCACCATAATCGCGCGCACCTCCCCGCCATACGGCAGCGGTACGGCCGCGCCCTGGACCGTCGCCAACTGCGGGCGGATGAAGTTCTGCCCCAGGTCGAAGAGTTGCTGCTGTGACATATTTGTTCCGCCCAGGCTGAGCTGCACGATCGGTACGCTGGAGGCGTCATATTTCAATATCTGTGGCGGCAGAATGCCAGGCGGCATCTGACGGAGAATCGACTGGGCGAGTGCGGTGACCTGTGCAATGGCAAGATCGATTTGGACGCTGGGTTCAAACGAGACCTTGATAACGCCCACGCCGTTGTAGGACTGCGATTCCGTGCTCTTGATATTGTTTACGGTTGTTGATAACGCTCGCTCGCAGATGCCCACGATGCGCTTCGACATGTCGTCCGCAGCAAGGCCGTTGTAGGTCCAGATGACGCTAACAATCGGAATGTTGATCTCGGGCAAAATATCGACGGGCGTGGTAGCGATCGAGCTGACACCGAAGATAAAAATCAGCAAAGAAATAATGACAAAGGTATAGGGCCTTCGCAGCGCTAGTTTTACCAGCCACATAACTCACTTCTCCACGGTGCGTCGGACACTTAGGTCGAATGCTCAGAAAAATCTTGAGCGAGCCACTCGTCGCTCCCTCTGGAATGCTTCAGGTGTAGCCACGGGTAACACGTTGGGCCACGCCCGAAGCCATTGGTTTGGATGAGAACTCCGGGACATCGGACGCGAAAACTTTCGGAACTCTTGTAGGCGGTGTTTTCGACGTGGCGGTCCAAAGTCCCTATAAACGTTCTCACCGGGGAAGTGACGTCCTGGTACTCCAGATGTCCCGTTCGGTGGGCGGGCGGGCTATATGGATTTCGGGAAGACACGCCGCCACAGCGACACGGCGGGAATGGTGTGTTTGATCTTGCCGCCCGCAAAAAGATCCCTAGTTGAAGAAGGCCGGCGATCTCGACCACGGAGTTGTACCGGACATCTGGAGTGCTGGTACGGCCGGTGTTCGGTTACCCGACGCACTCAATCTACAGAGCTTGGAAGTGTGACTATCTTTTGGCGGATGGCATAATGGACGAGTTCGGCGAGGGAATGCAGTCCAAATTTCTGCATGATTTTCGCTCGGTGCGTCTCCACTGTCCTAATAGTAATTCCTAGATCGTCGGCAATCACCTTATTCGCTTTCCCCTCGGCCAAAAGTCGAATAATTTCAGCTTGGCGTGGAGTTGGCCTAAGTTCTCTACGCTCTGGTGTGTCAGTTTGCTTTCCATTCTTGAGAAACCCTCTGACTACGATTTCGGATACTTTGGGGGTTAGAAAGAGCTTGCCTGCAGAAACAGCTATCACGGCCTTAACGAGATTTGCCGCGAGGTCGGATTTCAAGACGTACCCGAGGGCGCCAACGCCAAGAACGCGGCGAACCATCTGGTCGGACTCATGCATGGTGAGAATTACAACCTCGGTATTTGGACTTGCGTCTCGAATCTGACGCGTGACCTGTAGGCCGTCTAATTCGGGCATGCTGACATCTACGACCGCTACATCGGGTTTCAGTTTGTTTGCCTTTTCTACGGCTTCCCTTCCGTTCGCCGCTTCTCCAATGACTCGCCAGCCGCGGCGGGAGCGGAGGAGTCCGCGAATGCCGCGGCGGACGAGTTCGTGGTCGTCGGCCAGCAATATGCGTAGCGTCCTAGTGCGTTTGCTCATTTATTCGTATCGTCACGCGCACGATTGTGCCGCTGCGGCTGGAATCGATTGTAAGCTGTCCGCCGATGAGCTTCACGCGTTCCTGCATACTGGGGATGCCAACGCCAAGCTTAAAGGGAATTCCCCCGTCCTGCATCGGTTGCTTTTCCGAAATTCCGCTGCCTGCGTCGCTCACTTCCAGTGTGATCTCTTGCGGGTTGCGAGCCACTCGTATTTTGGCGCCCGGGCTTCCCGAATGACGCCGGATGTTGTTGAGGCTCTCTTGAACCACGCGAAACAACGTCAACTCCGCATCAGGGTCAAGCCGGCCGAGTTGTGGAGACACTTCAAGCTCCACCTGGAGTGCGCTGCGCTTGGTGAAGCCCTCCACAAACAGCCGAATGGCGTCTTCCAATCCCGCTTCTTCCAGCATCGGAGGGTGCAATAGATACGACAGAGTGCGGATTTCACGGATGCATTGCTCTGCCAATGCTTGACACTCAGAAGCGACCTTGCGCAACCTCCTGGAGGAGGACGGAATTGAGGCACGGAGCTGACTCAGAGCAGTTGCCAAAGCGACGAGGTCTTGGCCTGTAGAATCATGCAAATCCCGGGCGATCCTCCGTCGCTCTTCGTCCTGCAAGAGCAAGAGTTGTCCGGAGAGGCGTCGCAGCTCCTCGTTGGCGGCTGTGAGTTGTGTGGTGCGCTCGACCACACGTTGCTCGAGTCTTTCGTTGAGTCGCTGAACTTCCGCCTGCGTCTGCCTGTCCACCGATGACGTCAAGATAGCTGTACCGAGGGCAAGAAAGGTAATAATAACAATTCCATAGCCGCCAATCGGGGACATGCTCACAGTGTGCGACAGGATCGGGAACACGGCAGCGGGCAGGAAGCTGACGGCGGCCATGCCGCCGTAGTGCGTCAGGGAAATGGCAGCACCCATCACTGCTGCGCTGATGACCTTGGCCAAAGTGGTTCCCGCGAAACCTTCGCGGCGGTCGAAAGTGAACGCCAGTGCAAGACGGGAGAACAAGATCGCGAGCACAACAGACAGGGCCACGGGCAACGGCTCAAAGCGGGTTGTCGCCGCCAATCGCATGGCAGCCATGCCAAGGTAATGCATGGCTGCTATGCCGCTGCCCATGATGACGCTGCCAGCCCACGCCTGGGCCGGCCCCATTTTTTCTCGGGTCGCTATATAGAGTGCTATTGCCGACGCAAGGACAGCTATCACGAGAGACGCCAGAACTGTGGGCCAGTGGTATTCCACTTTGACCGGCAAGCGGAACGCCAACAACGCCTTGAAGTGCATCGACCAGATTCCGACGCCCATCGCAATGGCGCCACCGGTCAGCCAGGCCGCTCGAACCCAGCCGCGCGCGGCGATCACGCGTCCGCCAAGATCGAGTGCGGCGTAGGATGCGGCAAAGGCAATTAATATCGAGCGAGCTACCTCGCCGTAATTGTAGGAACCTACGAGGGAGGCCCCGGTTTGGCTCATGTTGCCTTCCACCGGACCCAGACTGGCACCTGTCAGGGCATTTGCTCCTCTGACTGGCTGCAAGTCCTGTATTTCGATCGGAAGTGGCCACTTACAGCACCGCTTCTTTGTTGAGCCGATATTACTCCTATCCTGGAGAAATGGCTCGCTGTCTTGTCCGGTTGGGCCGGGTCTACGTTCGACGGATTTGATCCAGAGCCGGAGACCACTGGATTGGCGAGTACCAGTGGCGCGTTTCGAAGCGAACGTGAGCTGCAAGCAGGTACGTAGATGGTGGTACGTAGTTCTCGGCATTGCAAGTAACCAACCCGGTGTTCCATAAAAGCACTGCCAGTCCAGGAGCTTCCCGCGTGGGCGATTCGGGTGAACGCCCAACGTGCGCACATTCTCCAATTTGTCCGGCTGAACGCGTCTGTTTGGAGAGAACTTGATCTCTGGAAATAAACGAGGAGTTCGAGGCCCACGCCCAAACCCTGGGCTGTCCGGCGCTTCACTTGGCACTCGCAAACGGCACGCCCGCAAGGGGGTCTCCCGCTTGGAAGAATTCTTGATCTGTAAGAACCGAAGATGCCGTTTTCTGGTCTCGCTTCGAGAAGCTAACAACCTGTTGTCCCGCGCGGAACTTATCTTCAGTGCCTGTCCGGAATGTAATCACGAGTGGTCAGGCCGCTGCCCATTCTGTCTGCAGACTCTTGAGGTTACATGGGAAAGAAAGATTCCGTGCTGCTTCCATTGCCAGAAAGTGTTAAAGCCGGAAGTCAAGGCGGAGTAAGACGCGCGTGGACGCGGACGGCTGAACGGCTCCGGAATAATCTCTTTGGCTGAATTTCTCCTAACCGAATTTTTCAGATCGGAGCGAAACATGCCTGTGGTGCTGATCGTTGACGACGATAGCGCATTCCGAACCGTGATTCGTACGCTTTTCGAATCGAGCAGTGGATTTGAGGCTTGTTTTGCGGCTGAAAATGGCGCCGAAGCCATTGCCAAGGCGAAGCAGGTACCGCCCAACCTGGCCGTCCTGGACTTCTCCTTGCCGGAGATGAATGGATTGCAGTTGGCTCAGGAGCTGAGAGCAATAGCCCCTAAAATGCCGATTTTCTTGCTCACCGCAGACAGCGATGCAGACACCGAGAAGCAAGCTCTCGCGAGCGGAGTAACGGCAGTCTTTTCCAAGCGCGACGACTTGACGACGCTCGTCGACAACGCTCGCGCGGTCTGCGGCCTCGAATAACCTCGCAAACATAGGCGTGGCCGAACGACTGCCCCGGCCTCAACTTTGGCTAGCCGCGAGCCAGTTTTTGCGTAAGAAAGCAGAATGGGGTTGCGGTCTTCGTCGTTCGCTTTGCCCATCAGTCGGCGACGGGCTCGGTTTCCCACCATTTAACTTCGTCGAGTTCTCGCTTTAGTTGAGACTTTGGTGCAGTTTTGAAACTCCGTCGCCGCTTGTTCCCCAAGCCGCAAAGCCAATCTGCTACGATGAGGCCATGAGAAAAGCGTCCCTGTTTCTCCTGGCCTTGTTGCTGTGTTCGTTGTCCGCAACGCGTGCCGCCACCGCGCAAACCCCAAGTGGCAGTCTCGATTTCATCGCGCGAATCTCGCCCACGGCGGCGCGTCCAGAGCCCGTGCGGCAAGTCACGTTTTACCTGTTGACAAAGAGTTATGCAGACATTTGCAAAGACGTGGAGGCGCAAGACGCTCCTCCCGATCGCGACAAGTTCATCAGCGACCTCAAAGTTTCACCGGAACTCAAGGACTGGCTGAAAGCTCACGAGGTCTTCGATCTCACCTCTCCAAACCTGGACAAATTGCTTACCTCGGACGAGATCCTGCATGTCCCGGAGTTTTTGGTGGCGTATCAGCGCGCGAACAGCGGCGGCGTGACCAACGGAATCCCCAAGCCAAAATATGCCGACGCCGACAAAACCGACCATCCCGATCGCTACCAGAAACAACACGACCAATATCTCGCGGCGTTGAAGAAGTTCATTCAAACACATCCCGAATCCGTGAGCGGCATGGAACTTGAACTGACGGCGGTAAACCCACAGGCTAAGTGGTCGCAAATTCAATTCGAGCGCAAAAGACGCGTACTGCGGGTCGCTCCCGAGGTCGCGCAAACAAAATATCTCGCGGCTCAGACGGACACGGATCTCGAGGGACGCGGGAGCGTCGCCAATCTACCCGCCGGCAACTATTGGATCAGCACGCTGAACCTGGATGCGGGTGCCGGCGACTCACGGTTGCGCTGGGATGTGCCCGTAGTCGTCCAAGCGGGGCGCAGCACGCGGATCGAGCTGACCAATCTGAACGCCACGGATGCCCACGGTTCCACGCCCTAGGCCGCGACACGCGAAGCCTCTATGGGATCACCCCTTCTTTGGATCGGGTTCAATGTTTTCGTGCTGGTATCGATCGCGCTCGATCTCGGCTTGTTCAATCGCCGGCTTCACAAGGTTGAGCTGCGCGAAGCGTTCTGGTCCACAACTCTTTGGATCGCTCTGTCGGTGGTCTTCGGGCTTGGCATCTGGTATTTCTCCGGACATCAGCGAGCGATCGAATTCTTTACCGGCTATCTGATTGAGAAGGCCCTCAGCGTCGACAACCTTTTCCTCTTTCTAGTGATCTTCCGCACCTTCGCAATCGATGAACGCTTTCAACACCGCATGCTGGAATGGGGAATCCTCGGGGCGCTGGTCATGCGCGGCATAATGATCTTCGCCGGAGCGGAGCTGATCGAAAAGTTTTCGTGGATCATGTACCTCTTCGGGGCGTTTCTGGTTTACGCCGGAATCCACATGCTGTTTACGAAGAAGGAGAAGATTCGGCCGGAACAGAGCGCCTTCTTCCGCTTTGCGAATGCCCACCTTCGCCTGACTCGCGACTATCAGGGCGAACATTTTTTTGTGCGCAGGGAAAAGAGAATCTACGCGACGCCTCTATTCCTCGTGCTGCTGGTCGTCGAGATCACCGACGTAACCCTGGCCATCGACTCGATTCCCGCGATTTTCGGGATCACGCACGATCCCTTCATCGTTTACACGTCGAACGTTTTCGCGATTCTAGGCCTTCGCGCGCTCTACTTCTTATTAGCTGGGTTTTTGAACCGTTTGCGGTACTTGACGGTGGGACTTGCCTTCGTGTTGTCCTTTATCGGCGGAAAAATGATCGTGGAGCCCTGGCTGCACATCGCGCCACAAATTTCCCTACTCGTGGTCGGGGGAATTCTTATGCTTGCCATCGCGGCTTCCTTGCTGTTCCCGAACGCATCAAAAAGTGCGGTTTAGTCGTCCTCGAACATCACTTCGTCGATGTAACACCACATCCAATGCTCGCCCGGCTCAATCGATCGGACGATTGGGTGCTTCACGGCGTGAAAGTGTTTCGTCGCGTGTTTGTTCTTGGAACTGTCACAGCATCCGACATGCCCACAGGACAAACACAGCCGCAGATGGACCCAGCTATCTCCCATCTTGAGGCATTCCTCGCAGCCTTTGGTCTTCGGCTTAACCGGACGAATTTGATCGAGGTGTGTACAGACTTCAGCCATTTGATCCTCCGCCGCGCTTAGCTCGCGGCTTTAATCGGAATTCTTACTTCAAAACGGGTGTTGCCCGGCCGGGATTTTACGGTGATCAGGCCTTTGATTTTTTTGATGATGCGGTAGGAGATGTCGAGGCCGAGACCCGTGCCTTCACCGACGCCCTTCGTGGTGAAAAATGGCTCGAAGATTTTCGACTGGATTTCTTCGGGGATACCGGGCCCATTGTCCGAAATTTCGACCAGCGCGTAGTCGTTATCGCGCACCGCGCGAATACCAAGTTTGCCGCCGTCTTTCAGAACGTCTGCGGCGTTATCGATCAGGTTGGTCCACACCTGATTCAGTTCGCTGCCATAGGCCATTACTTTCGGAAGATCGGGAGCATAGTCGCGCGTTACGGTGATGCTGCGCTTGAGCTTGTGGTGCATGATCGTCAGCGTTGTGTCGAGGCTCTGGGCGATGTCCACTTCCTGCATGGACGCCTGATCCATGTAGGAATATTCCTTGATGGCGCGGACCAGATCGGAGATGCGGGCGGTACTGTGGTCCAATTCGTCGGCGATGCGGTCCATTTCGAGCAGGGTGGCAAAGCGAGTGAGCTCCGGCCCGAGCGACTTTCCCGCCACGCTGGCGAGAGCTTCCAAATTTTGGTCGGTCAGATTCGCTTCCGCAAGAAGAGGGCCGAGCTGCCACGCCTCCTTCACACCCTTGCCTTCGAGCCAGGTCTGAATCGCTTCTTCGCGTTCGACGCGCGCAAACTCATCTTTGTATTGCGCTGGCTTGAGCGAGACGCGAATGGCTTCCTCGCGCTCCGCGAGAAGAACGCAATCGTCGGGACCGATGGCGGAGGCTCGGACGGCTTCGCGCAATCGCGCCAGGCACTCGTGCAAAGTGCTTGCGGAACGGCGCGCCGCAGCAGACGGATTGTTCAGCTCATGAGCAAGGCCCGCGGAAAGCTTCCCGAGTGCGGCGAGTTTTTGGCTTTGCTGCTCGAATTCGGTATAAGTGCGCACGCGATCGGTCAACATGCCGACGAGGCGTTGCGAAAGCTCCGGCAGGTGCTGCAAAAGGTCGCCAAATTTGGTGTGGGAATAGGCGAGCCCCCAAGTCGGCATCGTAGCCCGAATGGTCAACTTATAGTTCTTCAATCGAGAAAATGGCAGAAGTCCGGTGACAGTGGGCGCTTCCGTGGTGAACACCGGCGCATCGCCGCCGCGCTCTTGGCGCCCGCGGATTTCACCCTGCAGGAGCACAAACATCAATTTCGCAGGAGTGCCCTCGAGCATCATCACTTCGCCGGGCTCGAAACGAAACTCGTGAGTTCGTTCGACGAACCAGTCGAGATCGGGTTCGGAGAGATCGGCGAAAACTGCTACTTTGCGAAGCGCGGCGAAGAGGGTCGCTTTGTCGGATGGATTGCTTGGGAGCTTCAACGTACCGTACAGATCCGCGGTCTCGTCCGGCATGTCTGTCATTCGCATGTCACTTTCAATTCGCTACTACGACTGTTGGTCCGCAGGAAGCGGGTCATTGAACCTTAGCCAGATATTGATGGATAAATTGGACGACCACGGCGCCTTCGCCAACGCCGGAGGCGACTCGCTTGACAGAACCGTGACGCACGTCGCCTACGGCGAAAATTCCGGGCACGCTCGTTTCGAGGAGACCCGGATCGCGATCAAGGGTCCAGGTCGCGGGTCTCTTCCCATCGCTGAGCAGGTCGGGTCCCGAGAGGACGAATCCACGCTCGTCGCGGTGAATCAAATCGCCCAACCATTCGGTGCGTGGCTGCGCTCCGATGAAAATGAATAGGCTGCTGGCGGGAAGTTTTTCCGGCCTACCGACGGAACCACGACAGATGGTGATGGCGTCGAGACGGGCGTCTCCGTGGACCTCGGTAACGACGGTCTGCAACCAAACATCGATATTGGGAGTTTTCTCAATCTGCTCGATCAAATAATGCGACATGGTGCTTGCCAGTGACTCGCCGCGGACGAGCATTACGACCTTGCCGGCGAATTTCGAAAAATGCATAGCGGCCTGGCCGGCGGAGTTAGCGCCGCCGATAATGTATACGGTCTCGCCCTTGCAGGACAATGCTTCGGAAGTACCGCCACCATAGTAAACCCCGGCGCCTTGAAAGCGTTCGATGCCGGGGATGTCAAGTGAGCGCCACTGAACGCCCATGGCCAGCAGCAAAGCGTGGCAGGAAATCTCGAAGCCATCGCCCAGCTTGATGTAGCGATAGGGACCGTCGACACGAAGGCTGATGGCTTCCTGCGGGGAAAGAATTTCGACGTCGAACCTTCGCGCCTGCGCCACCGCACGGCGCGCGAGATCGCTGCCGGACAGCCCGGACGGAAAACCGAGATAATTTTCGATTCGCGAGCTTAGGCCGGCCTGCCCGCCTGGTGCCTCGCGTTCGATCATCACCGTGCGCAGTCCTTCGGATGCGCCATACACGGCGGCAGCGAGGCCCGCTGGCCCGCCGCCGACAATCGCAAGATCGTAGAAGTTCGTCTGCGCGTGAGTCTGCAGGCCGATCTTGTCGGCGATGAGTTGTTGCGTAGGTTCGGCGATGCGCTGGCCGTCGGGAAACAAAATCAGCGGCAATTTCTCAAGTTCCGGTCCCAGAGATTCAAGCAGACGGCGAACTTCCGGATCGGCGGCGGCCATTTCGACATCGATCCATTGATAGGGCACTTGATTGCGCGCCATGAAATCGCGCAAGTCGTAGGAGCGCGAAGACCAGCGGGTACCGAGAACGCGAATGCCTTCGTACGGCGGACGAAATTGCGCGTTCCAATCGTGGAGCAAGTCGTCCAAGGCAGGGAAAAGCTTCTCTTCCGGCGGATCCCAGGGCTTCATCAGGTAGTAGTGAATTTTAGCTTCGTTGATAGCATCGATAGCTGCGTTGGTGTCGGCGTAAGCGGTGAGCAATGCACGTTTGGCCTGGGGATGAATGTCCATCGCCTCGGCGAGAAATCCAACGCCATCCATGCTGGGCATGCGCTGGTCGGCGAGTAGTAGGGCGACCGGGTTATTTCGTGCTTTGAGTTCGCGCAGGGTGCTGAGGCCGGCGCTGCCGGAATCGGCGCGCATCACGCGGTACTTCTGAGCATAGTGGCCGCGCAGGTCGCGCTCGATGGCACGCAGCACTTCCGGATCGTCATCAACGGTCAATAAAACTGGTTTCGGCATAACCTTCGGATGAAATCTATGGCGTTACGGTTACTTAGATTCCGCGAAGTTCTCTTCGATTCACCTTTTACGCTACAATTTTGGGGTCGAAAATGTCCAGTGCTCCGCTTCCCAATATATCCGGCCTTTTTTCGCCGGATGCCGCTATCCGTACGGTTTCCGCTGCAGCGATCTTCAACCAAGGTCTGGCGCTTGCCGGTCCCACAATTTCGTCCTGGCTTTCCAATCGGGAATTTTCGAGTCTGTTATGCGATCAACCGCTCACTACCGTAGGTCTCGCTGTTTTCACTGATACGTTCGCGCGCATCGAGCAAGCGAACGGAAACCCGCGTCTGGCAAGCGTTCCCGATGACTTGGATGCCAAGGAATTCGAATTGCATTTTGCCACCGAGATATGTCTCGATATTTTGACGACGCGAGATCCCGATGGAGAAGGAGCGATCGCGCGCTATCTGAAACGTTTCGGAGAAGGAATACAGCAGGTGGAATTCCGCTGCCTGGACGTAAACCGCGCCGCCGCAATCCTGAGAGAAAACTTCGGCGTCACTCCGATTTATCCGGAAGCTCGCCCCGGCGCGGACGGGACTCGTGTCAATTTTTTCCTGGCTCCCACTTCCGCTGGCGGAAAGGTACTGATCGAGCTTTACGAAATTCCCGGAAACCAAAGCTGAAAGCGCGGGCCGTCAGGATTCTCGATAGTTCAGAATTTCCCGCATCGCGCGCAAGACTTCGCCAACCGTCCAGGCCTGCGCGATAGACCCATGCGGCGTGAATGGAGGATCGCCCTCGAAAATCTCGCCCAGAGTGCCGAGCCCATACATGTGGACCGAAATGCCCAGCGGCTCGAGGAAACGCATCGCCTCCGCACGGTCGCCGTACACGCGCAAGTGCGCCAACACAAATGGCCCGAGCAGCCAGCCCCATACCGTCCCCTGATGGTAGGCCGCGTCGCGATCCTTCGGTCCTCCCGCATAGTGTCCCTGGTATCCTCGCTCGCCCGGCGCGAGACTGCGCAGCCCGTACGAGGTCAGCAAATGTTGAGCGCAAACGTCCACGACCGATTTCTGCTGCTCCTCGGTCAACGGCGTAACCGGAAGCGAAACGGCCAAAAGTTGATTCGGCCGCAGCGCCGCGTCGTTCCCCACGCTGGGCGCTTCGATCACGTCAAAACAGCAGCCGCGCTCTTCATTCCAGAATTTCTGAAAGCTTTTCCGCGCCTTCGCGGAAAGTTTCTCGTATCCTTCGCCTGGCCGCGCCAACAGCCGCGCAAATTCCGCCATGGTTTCCAGCGCGTTGATCCATAGGGCATTCACTTCCACGGCTTTGCCGGTGCGCGGCGTGACCACCCAATCGCCTACCTTTGCATCCATCCAGGTCAGCTGCACCCCCGGCTCTCCGGCGTACAGCAACCCGTCCGCGGGATCAACATGGATGCTGTAGCGCGTACCTTTGACGTGCGCGTCGATCATTTCTCCGAGCGTCGGGAAAAGTTGCAGCAGTGTGCGGCCATCCTTGGTGACCGCAAAATACTGGCGCACCGCCTCGAAAAACCACAGCGCGGCGTCAACGGAGTTGTATTGAGGCTGGCCGCCCACGTCTGGAAAGTTGTTCGGCAGCATTCCGCCATCGACGTATTCCGCAAACGCGAGCAGGATCTGCCGCGCCACGTCCGCGCGCCCAGTGGCCAAGGTCAGCCCCGGCAGCGCGATCATGGTGTCGCGCCCCCAATCGCCGAACCAGTGATAGCCGGCGATGATGCTGCGTCCGTCGGGGAACTCCGGCATGCTGCGCTTTACGATGAACTGATCCGCCGCCAGCACCAATTGCGGAAGCCAGTTCGGAGAATCCGCCGCGGTTTTCTCATTCTCGGCCAGCCAGGATTGAACGAGCTTCGCTTCGCGCTCCGCGCTCTCGGCCCGAACGGCAGCGCCATCGAGCCCGGCGGTTGCTTCCGTGGATGCCACGAACGTAACGGTCGTCCCTACTTTCAACTTCGCCTGGAACAAGGCCGCAAATAGGTGATCTTCCAGGTCGTCCAAGCCACGCTCCTTTTCCACCGGCAGAAAACAGTTGCGATACCACTCGTGACGCGGCTGGTACACGGCGCCCGCGCATTTCAAATAAAAGGGCGTCGCGCCGTCGAAGGCCATCACCTGAACGCCGTTCTCGACTGGATCAATCTTCATTCGCCAATTCCCGGCATGCGTGGACCCGTGAAAGTCCCGGTAATTCACCAGCGCTTTCAGATCGAGTTCAACGCCGCTGCTGCCGCGCACCATGGCGTACTCGACATACGTAGTGTTCTCGCCATGACGCATCCACACGCGCTTTTCCAGCAGCGCATCGGCGAGCGCGTAAGTCCAGACCGGCATCATCCCGTCCAGCCGGAAGCTTTCAATGTTCAGAAATCCCTTGGGATCGACGACTCCGCCAGCCCATTGATGGGTTGCCAGCGAATACTCGGCGCCGCCATAGCGGACAATTTCATCGAGGCCCGTTACCAGCTGCGTGCGTGCCACCGGCGGCCGCAGGGCCGCCAGCAACAATCCGTGATAGCGACGCGTCTCGCATCCCGCAATGGTACCGGAGGCAAATCCACCAATTCCGTTGGTCACGATCCATTCGCGCGCTTCCGCCGCATCCAGGTTGCCGCAAACTTCGCGGCCAAACTTGATCTTCGCGCTCTGCGGAGCCACAGTGCGATCGGCGCTCGCGGCAGCTTTCTTGCGGGACGCCCGCGCACTCTTTGCTGGTTGTTTTGACGAGACCGGAGCCACCAGCGCCTGCACACCCACGGTGTCCTGCGATTCGCGCGGATATGATTTGTTCCGCAATTTATCAGCTCGATTCGACACTATCATCTCCGCAATTTTTACCCGCTGGATGCATCAACGAAATCCTACGATTCGCCGCGCTCCAACCATTTCGTCATCAAATAGCGGGCGTGATCGACATATCCTATGCGCCGGTAAAGTTCCAAAGCCGCCTCATTGTCCCGCGAGACTTCGAGGTGCATCGCGTTGACGCCCAACGCGCGGGCCACTGTTTCCACGAATTCCATTGCCCGGCGCCCGATTCCCCGGCCGCGATGCTCTTCAGCAATATACAACTCATCGATATACGCGTCGCACCCGCGATATTCGAAGCTGAACGAAACAGTCAGCACCACGTACCCGACGGGGCGTTCTCCCTCAACGATTAGCCACGCCCGGCCGTAAGGGGAGTCCCTTACGAATTGATCGAAAATCACACGCCGGCGCTGCTCGTCGAAAGGCGTCGTCCCGGGATCGGCGCGTTCCAACGCTCGCATCATGGCGATAAAGATGTCGGCGTGCTCGGGTCGCGCGGGCTCAAAGCGGATTGGCTGCGGGTCACTCACCGCTCTGTTCGATCAACTTGGCTACCAGTCCCGTCCATCCCGTCTGGTGACTCGCGCCGATACCGGCGCCGTTGTCGCCGTGAAAAAACTCGTAGAACAAAATCAAATCCTTCCAGTAGGGATCGTATTGGAACATTTCCGTGCCGCCGTATACGGGACGCCGGCCATCTTCTCCACGCAGGAAAGTCCTCACGAGCCGCCGCGAAATCTCCGCGGCCACCTGCCACAAGTCGCTTTCCGTGTCGGAGTGGGTTGGGCACTTCACTTTGAAATCTTCACCATAATAATGGTGAAACTTCTGCAGAGACTCGATCAGCAGATAGTTCACCGGAAACCACACCGGGCCGCGCCAGTTCGAATTCCCGCCGAACATGCCGGTCGCCGATTCGGCCGGCTCGTACTGCACGCGATTTACGGTGCCATTCACGGTCACTTCGTAGGGATGGTCCAGGTGATACCGCGACAACGCGCGAACGCCATGCGGCGACAAGAATTCGGTTTCATCCAGCATCCGCGACAACACCCTTCGGAGCTGCTTGCGATTCACCAGTGACAGCAGGCGTCGCACGCCACGCGCCGACCGTTCCGTCATTTCAATGTGTTCCGGCACATCCGCATGATTGTCGATGAACCATTGCATTCGTCGCTTAAATCCGGGCAACCGGTCCACGATTTCCGGCTCCAGCGTTTCCACGGCGAAGAGCGGGATCAGCCCCACCATCGAGCGAATTTTCATGAAGTGTTCTTCGCCGTTCGGAAGTTGCAACACGTCGTAGTAAAAACCGTCGGCGTCGTCCCACAGCGATCTTCCGCCGGTACCCATATCGTTCATCGCGTGTGCGATGTTCACGAAGTGCTCAAAAAATTTGCTGGCTACATCCTCGTAGGCGGGATCTTCTTTCGCGAGCTCCAGTGCAATCGCCAACATGTTCAGGCAATACATGCCCATCCAGCTGGTGCCGTCGGATTGTTCCAGATGACCGCCCGTCGGCAGGGGGGCCGAGCGGTCGAACAGTCCGATGTTGTCGAGGCCCAGAAATCCGCCCTGGAAAATATTCATGCCGTCGGGGTCTTTGCGGTTTACCCACCACGTGAAATTCAGGAGCAGCTTGTGAAAAACCTTTTCGAGAAATCCGCGATCGGCCACTCCCCGCACGCGCCGCTCGATTTTGTAGACACGCCACGCAGCCCACGCGTGCACCGGTGGATTCACGTCGCCAAAGGCCCACTCATATGCGGGCAATTGTCCGTTGGGGTGCATGTACCACTCGCGCAGCAGCAGGATCAGCTGCTCTTTCGCAAAATCGGGATCGATCAGCGCGACGGGAATACAGTGGAATGCCAAATCCCACGCCGCGTACCACGGATATTCCCACTTGTCCGGCATGGATATGATGTCGTCGTTATATAAGTGCGTCCAATCCTTGTTTCGCCCCTGCAGCCGCTCTTTGGCAGGAGTAGGGCCCGCGGGATCGCCCTCCAGCCAGGTGCGCACGTCGAAGTGATAGAACTGTTTGCACCACAACAAGCCGGCAAACGATTGCCTCATGATGAGTTTCGAGTCGTCGGACATTTCTTTCGGAATGCGCGAGGCATAAAACTCGTCGGCCTCCTTTTGCCGCGTCGCAAACATGGTGTCAAACCCGTCGCCGAAATCATTCGAAGCGGGAACGCCTTCCGCGCGCTCCGCACGTGCTGGCGATCCACTGGATCCCACCATTGCGGACTTATCGCTCATGCTGCTGAGCGGGTCCATGTCCATGAGCCGCAACTTCAATGTGACACTCTCGCCGGGTCCCAAATCGACTGGATAGAGCGCCGCCATCTTCGTGCCCATCTGTTTCGGGTTTACCGCCGCTTTGTCGCCATTAATCACGTAGGCGTGAAAGGCGTCCTTTACATACGAACGATTCTGGCGGGAGTACAACCGCTGCATATTCGTTTCGTTCTCCGTGAACAGCAGGTCTGGGTGTCCAGCACAGAGCAGCCAGCGCTTCCCGTATTTCCAATGCTGAAGTTCCGCACACATGCTGCCCGGTACGCAGGTCCCGGGACGCACCATTGGGCGTCGCAAATCCTTGCCCCAAGACCAAGTGTTACGGAACCACACCGAAGGCAAAATCTTCAGCGAGGCGTATTCCGGGCCGCGGTTTACCGCCGTGATCTTGATGAGGATGTCTTCCACATCCGCTTTCGCATATTCGACGAACACGTCGAAGTAACGGCTCTCTGCAAACACACCCGTGTCTACCAGTTCGTATTCGGGCGCTTCTTTACCGCGCCTGCGGCTCTCTTCCACTAATTGTGTGTAGGGAAACGCCGTTTGCGGATACTTGTACAACATGCGCATGTAGGTGTGCGCGGGTGTGCAGTCGAGGTAGAAATAATATTCCTTGACGTCTTCTCCGTGATTGCCTTCGTGCCCAGTCAGTCCGAAGAGACGTTCTTTCAGGATCGGGTCGCGGCCGTTCCAAAGCGCCAATCCAAAACAGATCAGTTGATGACGGTCGCTGATGCCGCCAATTCCATCTTCTCCCCAGCGGTAAGCGCGCGATCGTGCGTGATCGTGCGGAAAGTATTCCCACGCGGTGCCGCCACGACTGTAATCCTCGCGCACCGTTCCCCACTGCCGCTCGGACAGATAAGGTCCCCAGCGCTTCCAATATTTCTTCCGTGTTTTCGTCTCTTCGAGCCGCCGGTCTTCGGTTGTCTCTAATCGCGCCATAGCTCTGTTCACCCTTTGGCAAAGTCCATCGTCGCATTATCCGGCGCGCGTGCAACACCACCACGCATTGCTCCGGTGTGTTCGCGTCCGTACATCCCGCATCCCTACCCCCGCCATTCATCGGTGGTTGCCAGTTGGATGCACCGCACCATACGCGCTGCAAAATGAATCGTTCGTAAAATTTCACTTGACAACTGCACTGTATATCATACAGTATTCGTCGTACAGTATACGGTACACAGTATATGGCCATCGAACCCAATGTCCTCGAAAACCTTCGTTCCGAGCTTCGCCGCGGCTCTCTCATTCTCGCCGTGCTAGCCCAGCTGCGGTCCGAGCAGTACGGCTACACGCTTCGCAAAGCCTTGGCCGAGCATGGCATGGATATTGACGAAGGCACTCTCTATCCGCTCCTGCGCCGTCTCGAAACGCAGGGTTTGCTAGTCAGCGAGTGGCGCGAAGAAGATAAACGCAAAAAGCGATTCTACGTTCTGTCGCCCGAAGGGAAGCAAATCCTGCAACAACTCCTCGCGGAGTGGAAAAGCATCGATTCCTCGCTGACCGCCATCGTGAAAGGCTTCGACCATGCAACTGATTGATAACACTTCATATGTAGCTAACTGCCAGGGTTTCCAGCAGACCAGTCCCGGGAGCGCCCTGTCGTGTACGCTGCGGGAGCCCGGGCGGTATTTTTCCGCCGGTTGTAGTCTAATGAGGATCGCGCTCAGCGTTTTTCGGACCGCCCATCCGAGGAGAACCCTGTTCATGCCAGCTTCAACAACTCGCTGCCGCTCCAAGTTTCGACACGTCTCGATCGCCTTCGCGTTTTGCAGCGCAGCAGTCTTCTGCAGCACTGAACCAGCAGCCGCCCAGAGCCACCCCGAGGACAATACCCTTCACAAGTTAAATGAGTCGGTGGATGCGCTGATACGAAAAGTCTCGCCCAGCGTGGTGCAGATTCTCGTTGCGGGCTATGGTCCCGTCGATGAAAGCCACGGCAACACCAGCGTGGTTATCGGCAGGCAACGAGCGATTGGTTCCGGCTTCGTGATCGACCCGGCCGGCTACATCATTACCAACGCGCATGTGGTCACCGGCGCACAGGTCGTTCAAGTCGTTTTGCCCTCGGGCAATCCCGACGGGTCGCTGCAATCGTTGCTGTCCACCAAAACGAATATCGTGCCCGCACGTGTTGTGGGTGTGAGCCGCGAAATCGACCTGGCGCTCTTGAAAGTCGATAACGTCAAGCTGGAGGCTCTGCCGGTCGCGTCCTATCGGAGTCTGCATCAAGGCGAGGTGGTCCTGGCATTTGGAAGTCCGGAGGGATTGCGCAATACGGTGACACTGGGAGTGATTTCGTCGGTTGCGCGGCAAACGGATCCCGATTCGTCGATGGTGTACATTCAGACCGACGCGCCCATCAATCCAGGGAACTCTGGCGGACCGTTGGTGAATGTGGATGGAGCCGTCGTCGGGGTCAATACGTTTATCCTTTCGCAGTCTGGAGGTAACGAAGGACTGGGGTTCGCCATACCCAGCAGCGTGGTTAACGTCGCCTATCAACAGCTTCGCAAGTTCGGCCACGTCCATCGCGCGCAGATCGGTATCGGACTGCAAACGATTACGCCGGTGCTCGCAGCCGCGATGAACTTGCCGCGAAGTTACGGGGTCATCGTGTCCGATGTTCTTCCTGGCGGCCCGGCTCTCGAGGCTGGGATTCGGATCGGAGATGTACTGCTTACGATTGACGGCCGCATGGCGGAAAGCATTCCGTATGTGTCCTTCCGGCTGATGTCCGTCAATGCCGGCGAGAAGGTGCATCTGGAAGTTTTACGCGGGCAAGAGCGGCTGGCGTTCGACGTGCCTGTAATAGAACACACCGACAACATGGATCAGATTACGGCGCTCGCTGACCCCGAGAAGAGTCTGGTCCGCCCGCTCGGCATTCTGGGTATCGAAATCGATAAGAAGGTTGCCGAGATGGCCTCCGAACTCCGCGACCCGTTCGGCGTCATCGTAGCTGCGCGCACTGGCGGCGGAGCCGAAATACCCCTCAACACCGGAGACGTGATCCGGACTCTGAACGGTGAGCCGATGACCACACTCGATCGCTTGCGTACCGCTCTGGCCGATCTCAAACCCGGCGCGCCGGTCGTACTGCAAATTCAGCGCGACGATCGGCTCCTGTACGTGTCTTTTACCCTGGAGCAACCTCTATGACCGCGAAGCGATGACCGATGAGCGATGCGAGAACAACCAGCGCCGGCTTAAGCCCGGCGCCTACACTCTGAACAGGAGACCACTATCCAGCCCCTGCGATTGAATCCCATCCTGAACACCGACAGCTACAAACTCAGCCATTGGTGGCAGTACCCTCCCAATACGCGGCATATATATTCGTACGTTTGCTCGCGCGGTGGCTTTTTCGATCACGCCGAAATGGCCGGGCTGCAATACATCTTGAAGGCGAATTTTGCGGGTAAAGTTTTCACCCTCGACGACGTCGAGGAAGCCGCGAAATTCGCGAGCCAGCATTTTTCCGGCAATCCCAAATGCTTCAACTACGAAGGCTGGAAGAGCCTCTATGCGAAATATGACGGCGTTCTGCCTTTGCGGGTCAAAGCCGTCAAAGAAGGTTCGGTGGTCGGGGCGCAGAATGCGATCGTCACGGTAGAAAACACCGACCCGGAATTCTATTGGCTGACGAACTGGGCGGAGACTGTGCTGCTCCAGATCTGGTACCCCATCACGGTGGCCACACTCAGCCGCGCCATCAAGCAAATTCTTGGGGAAGCACTCGTTCGCACCGGCGATCCTTCCGGGATCGCCTTTAAGTTGCACGATTTTGGATTTCGCGGGGTAAGCAGCCGCGAATCCGCGGCCATTGGCGGCGCCGCGCATCTTTTCAATTTCCTCGGCACCGACAATCTGCCAGCCATCGAACTGCTCCGGCAGTATTACGCCGCGGACATGCCGGGCGTCAGCATTCCCGCCTCGGAACATTCCACGATCACGGCTTGGGGCCGCGAGCATGAAGTGGAAGCCTATGAAAATATTCTGGATAACGTTCCCGAGGGCATCGTGGCCTGCGTCAGCGATTCCTATGACATTTACAATGCGGTCCGCAATCTGTGGGGCGGGAAACTGCACGATAGGGTGATGCAGCGCAACGGGACGCTCGTTATCCGCCCGGACAGTGGCGACGCGGTTTCCGTGCTGGAAGAGCTTTTCAAAATCGCGGCCGACAAATTCGGCTATGAGGTCAACCGCAAAGGCTGGAAGGTCGTCGCGCCGCAGGTGCGTTTCATTCAAGGCGACGGTGTGAACTACTACACCATTCAGAACATGATCTCGCAGCTGACCCGGCGCGGCTGGTCCATGGATAACTGGAGCTTCGGGATGGGCGGCGCGCTGCTGCAACAGGTGAACCGCGACACTCTGCGTTTCGCGCTGAAGTGTTCCGCGATCGACATCAACGGCCAATGGCACGACGTCTACAAGCAGCCAGTGACCGATCCGGGCAAAGATTCCCGCGCGGGACGCTTCGTGCTACTGAAGGAGGGCGGCGAATTCGTGACCATGACGCAGAATTCTGGCGAGCCGGTCGGCGGCGCGGATCAACTGGAGACCGTACTGGAAAACGGGATCCTGCACCGGGAGCAGACCTTGGGGGAAATTCGGGAGATCGCCGCGGGGTTCGACGACTACGCGAAAAATCCGCGAGAGAAGCAAGATCGCATCGATTCGGCGGCGGAAAAAACAAACTAGATTCGAATTCTCGATTCAGACAAATCACGGCACCGACTTTGTCCGGCTGTTCATCGAGTTGTCGCGCGCGTGTAACAAAATGAGCTTACACATATGGCGCGCGTAATCTGAACCTCCCGCCCATCTGGTTGCGCGACACGTCCCTCGATGGAGGTTTTATAGATGCATTCGCGCCTGTCTCACTGGCGAGCTTACTTGCCGACCGTCAAGCAAGTTCTCGCCGCAGTCGTCGCAACGCAACTGCTTGTAGCCACTCCGCTTCGCGCACAAACCGACACCGGCAGCAACGATGGGAAGACTAGCTCACCGATCAAACATGTGATCATCATCGTCGGAGAGAACCGCACGTTTGATCACATTTTTGCCACTTACAAGCCCAAGAACGGCACGGTCGACAATCTGTTGTCGAGGGGAATCATTAACGCCGATGGAAAGGCGGGTCCGAATTTCGCGCAGGCGCAGCAATTTTCTGCGCAGGACACCGACACGTTCCAGGAAAGTCCCGGCTCGAAGGTGCTGTTTCCGACCCTCCCGCCGCCCGCGGTTGGCGGTCCAATAGATGTCTGCAAAGACAACGGTATCTGCACTTTGGCCGATGCGATGGCGTCGGAAAATGGACTGCCTGCGGAGTACTATCCGTTTATGCTGACCGGCGGGGCCGGCTCGGGCCAAATGAAACAGACAGCAGACCAGCGCATCGCGAACGTGAACAATCTGCCGCCGGGGCCGTTCCAACTCACCTCCAGCACATTTCCTTATGACTCCTACGCAGCGAGCCCGGTGCACCGGTTCTATCAGATGTGGCAACAGATGGATTGCAACGTCAGCTATGCAACCCCGAAGGATCAGGGCGGGTGCAAGAAAGACCTGTTTCCGTGGGTTGAGGTGACGGTGGGTGCGGGCACGAACGGTCTGCCGCAAGACCCTGCATTCAACAACTTCTCCACCGGCGAAGGTTCGACCTCGATGGCCTTTTACAACATGCAAAATGGCGACGCGCCCTATACGAAGTTCCTCGCGGACAACTACACGATCGCCGACAACTATCATCAACCAGTAGCGGGCGGCACCGGAGCGAACAGCATCATGCTGGGGTTTGGCGACGCGCTCTTTTTCAGTGATGACAAGGGCAATGCGGCTACGCCTCCTCACAACGAACCAGCGGCAACTTTCGTCGGCACCGCAAATGCCGGCACCGTGGATGAGATCGAAAACCCCGACCCACAATCGGGCACCAACAACTGGTACACCGAGGATGGTTACGGTGGCGGAGCGTTCGGCAAGCCATCGTTTGGCGGCGGGTCCTACAGCAACTGTTCGGACTCCGATCAGCCCGGCGTTTCGGCGGTCTTGGGCTACCTGAGCACGCTGCCCTACGAAGTGGACCCCAAGTGCGCACCGGGTCACTACTACCTGCTGAACAACTATAATCCCGGCTACTTCGGGGACGGCAGCAACGCCTACACGGACCCCAACGTGGCGAACACGCCCTTCACCATTCCTCCGACGAAGCAGCGCAGCATCGCGGACGTGCTGATGGAGCACAACGTTTCGTGGAAATACTACGGCGATCAATACAATGCCTATCTGGGTGACAAATACCAGATCAACTTCGGGGCGGTTGGCGCGAAGAGCGACCAGTACTGCAACATCTGCAACCCGTTCCAGTACGAAACACAGATCATGGCCGACGATAAAGTTCGGACCGCCCATCTCAAGGACACGACTGACCTTTACGCGGACATCAAGAGTGGCAATCTTCCGGCGGTTTCCTACGTGAAGCCGAGCGGATGGGTTGACGGGCACCCGGCCTCTTCCAAGTGGGACCTTTTCGAAGGATTCACGAAGAAGATTGTCGATGCGGTGCAGGCCAACCCGAGCCTCTGGAAAGAGACCGCGATCTTCATCACGGTAGATGAAGGCGGCGGTTATTATGACGCTGGCTACATCCAAGCGCTGGATTTCTTCGGCGACGGAACGCGAATTCCCCTGCTGGTGGTTTCACCGTACTCGCAGCAGGGCAAAGTCGTCCACTGGTACTACGACCATGTTTCGCTCCTGAAGTTCATCGAGAGGAATTGGAGCCTGCCAACTATAACCAAGCGCAGCCGCGACAATCTTCCTGAACCCCGGCAATCCAGCTCTGATCCCTACGTGCCGACGAACTCACCGGCGCTGGGAGATCTGTTCGGCATGTTCGATTTTGAGCATCCGCACTTCAGCCCGAACTGAGCGACACGCAAGAATCAGCAAAGAAACACCGTGATGTGGTTGCCGGCCAGAGGTTTTGTCCTCTGGCCGGCAACTCATTTGGCGTTTGGAATACTTCGGAGAGACCATTTGCGGCCAGAGCACGAACCTGTAGCCGCCCTCTCCGAGAGGGCGGGGTTTAGATGACAAAGCTTGCACGACTGACAATGCAAGCACAATCGAAGCGCGAAGGGTTGCGCCGTGGAGATGCCAAGGATGCAGGAATCGCGGCCATTCCCTAAATACCCGCGTAGGTCTGCCGCCGGAGAAATTGGCCGCTTCCAGGCCGCCCCACAAATTGACCCGCGTCGATGACCGCGCGGCCGCGGGACAACACCGTTTTCGGAACGCCCTTGATCTGAATCCCTTCGAACATCGAATAGTCCACGCGCATATGGTGCGTCTTCACGCTGATCACTTGCTCTTCGTTGGGATCGAAGATGACCAGATCGGCGTCCGACCCGACCGCAATCGTGCCCTTACGCGGGAACAGGCCGAAGAGTTTTGCAGGCGCAGTCGAGACGACTTCCACAAAGCGGTTCGGCGAGAAACGCTTGCCGTGAACGCCGCCCGTGTAGATGAGGCTCAGGCGATGCTCAATGCCCGGCCCACCATTCGGAATCTTGGTGAAGTCATCTATGCCCAGCTCCTTTTGTTCCTTGAAGCAGAATGGGCAGTGATCGGTCGAGACGACCTGCAGCGTATCGTGCGTGAGACCCTGCCACAGTTTTTCCTGATGCCATTTCTCGCGTAGCGGCGGCGTGAAGACATATTTTGCGCCCTCAAAACCGGGAGCGTTCATGTTTTCCAGCGACAAATACAGATATTGCGGGCAAGTTTCCGCGTAAGCGGGCAACCCGCGGTCGCGTGCCTCGCGAACTTTTTCGAGCGCCTCATTACACGAGAGATGAACGATGTAGACGGGACAACCGGCCATCTCCGCTAGCGCAATCGCGCGAGAGGTAGCTTCGGCTTCCGCAGTGGTCGGGCGCGTAAGCGCGTGATATTTCGGGGCGCGCTTCCCTTCCGCCAGCGCTTGCTGGACGATTACATCAATAGCCCCGCCATTCTCGGCATGCATGCAGATCAAGCCGGAATGCTTGGCAGCCTGCCCCATGGCACGGAAGATGCTGGCGTCGTCGAGCATGAACACGCCGGGATAGGCCATGAAAAGTTTGAAGCTGGTGACCCCTTCGCGGATGAGCTGTCCCATCTCTTCGAGTTGCGCGCTCCCAAGATCCGTGATGATGCAGTGGAAAGCGTAGTCGATGGTGGCTTTGTCATGCGCCTTCTGCATCCAGGTATCGAACGCATGCCGCAGCGTCTGCCCTTTATACTGAATCGCGAAGTCGATGAGCGTCGTTGTGCCGCCAAAGGCCGCGGCAATGGTGCCGGTCTGGAAATCGTCGGCAGACATGGTTCCGCCGAAAGGCATGTCGAGATGTGTGTGGACATCGATGCCGCCGGGAAGAAGCAAATGATTGCTGGCATCGATGGTCTGCGTAGCGTTCTCCGCTGACAATTGCCCCGCGATGGCGGAGATTTTGCCGCCGGAGATGCCAACGTCAGCCCGCGTCGTGTCCACCGCGGTGACGATCGTAGCGTTCTTGATGATGGTGTCGAAACCCATTGATGTGGCGTGCCTCCCAGGCTTCTCGCGTGCTCCGCGAATCTGATTTTGCGGGACTACCTCGTACTGGGTTGCCCCATCGCGGCAAGCTCTCTCATACCTGCGCGCGCATGTAGTTGGGCAACACATCCCGGCCGTATACTTCCAGCGTTTTTTCTTCTTCCCCGCACATCAGATAAATGTTGAATTGCGTCACGCCAGCCGCGCGTAAAGCCTCAAGCTTCTTGCGATGCTGCTCGATCGGGCCAACCAGACAGAACCGGTCAATCACTTCGTCGGTCACAAAATTGGCGTTATCGCTGCCCACTTCGCAGTGATGAAGATAATCGTACTTGCCTCGATCCTTTACGAAGGAAGTCAGCGACGCAGGTAAATCCTCGGGTTTGTACTTAGAGATGAGATCCATCACGTGATTGGAGACCAGCGCCGGGAACCACCGGACTTTGTCGCGTGCGAGCGCAAGATCGTCGGACGCCCACACCGGCGCGGCAGCCATGACCTCAATCTTGCTGAAGTCCCGGCCCGCTTCTTTCGCGCCTTCGCGCACGAAGCCAAGGCACCAGGAAATCAAATCGGGATCGGCAAATTGCAGGATCACGCCGTCCCCAATGCGGCCCGCGGTACGCAAAGCTTTGGGGCCGTAACCCGCAACCCACACCGGTGGAATTTTCCCGCTCGTCCAAGGGAACCGGGTGGCGACACCGTCGAGATCGACAGATTTTCCCGCGTTGAGTTCGCGAAAAGTCCTCACGAAATCTTCAAGGTTTTCCAGCGTCGTGGGCTTCTTGCCAAGCACTCGGCGGGAGCTGTCCCCGCGCCCAATCCCCATTTGCATGCGGCCGCCGGAAATCAGATTCAGCGTGGCAAAAAGACTGGAAGCGACGGTCACTTCGCGAACCGCGGGATTCGTGACGCAAGGACCGATGTGCATCTTTTTCGTGTTGGTGGCCATCAGCGTCATCAGCGGGAACGGCTCCATCCACAGGACGTGCGAATCGAAAATCCAGCCGTGAAGAAAACCGGCGGATTCCGCCTCCCGTGTCAGGCTGACGATGCGGTCGACTGTGAGATCGGGCTTGATGGTGATGCCGAATTCCATAGGAGGGCTCCCGTTAGTCCGCGGCCTGCGTGATGGGCTGAGCGGTGTGCATCATTGCGAAATAAGCGAAAAAGCTGACGAAGAATCCCACGAACCAGGCGTAATTGTACAAGACTCTCAACGACGGGACGACTAGTCCGACGAACGCCACACCGGCACCTGCGGCGAGTGCGGCCACTGCTTGCCAATTCACTCCTCGTTGATATTCATAGAGGCCATTGCGTTGATAGAGATCCGTCACAACCAGGAGTTTTTTGCGCACGACAAAGTAATCACAGATCAGCACGCCCGCAATCGGTCCCAGGAAACCGGAATAGCCTACAAGCCAGCCCAAAATGTAGCTGCCGTAGTTGGCCATCAGCTTCCACGGTTGCATGGCGATGCCCATGAAGCACGTGATCAAACCCCCAGTTCGAAAACTGATCCGACGCGGGGATAGATTCGAGAAATCGTTTGCGGGCGAAACCACGTTCGCGGCCACGTTGACATTGAGCGTCGCCATCAACAGCGCAAGCATCGCCAGCACAACGGCGAACGGATTGCCGAGGCGCGAAAGGACCGCCACCGGATCCCAGAGCGCCTGGCCAAAGATGATCAGCGTCGCCGAGGTCACAGCAATCCCGATGAACGAGTAAAACGTCATCGTGGCTGGAAGGCCAAGAGCCTGCCCAAGTATCTGGTCGCGCTGGCTCCTCGCGTAGCGCGTGAAATCCGGGATGTTCAGCGAGACCGTTGCCCAGAACCCTACTACGCCGGTGAGCGCCGGAACAAAGAACCGGAAAAATTCCCCGAAGTTCTGAAATTTTGATGGCGTCGAAAGCATGGGGCCGAATCCGCCGGCTTTGGAGCGAGCCCACAGCAAGAGCGCGAGGCCAATCAACAGCAAAAAAGGTGCGGAGATACCTTGCAGGAACCGGATCGTCTCGATTCCGCGCAAAATCACAAGCACGTTGAGCAACCAGAAAAACCCGAAGCAGAGCGCCGCCCCATATCCGAAATGCGCCCACGCCGGAACGAGCGCGACAATCATCGCGTTGATGGCTTCGCCGCCGATCCAGGTTTGAATGCCGAACCATCCGCAGGCCACCAGCGCTCGCAAGATCGCGGGAACATTTGCGCCCAGTACGCCAAACGAAGCTCGCGCGAAGACCGGGAACGGGATTCCGTACCGCGCGCCGGCGTGAGCGTTGAGCAGCATGGGAATCAGCACCAGCACGTTGCCGAGGAATACGGTGAACAGCGCCTGCTTCCAGTTCATGCCGCCGGCAATCATGCCGCTGGCAAGCATGTATGTTGGAATATTGACGCTCATCGAGATCCAGAGAGCCGCGTAGTTGTAGGTGCGCCAGGTGCGGCGGTCCGTCGAAATGGGAGCAAGGTCCTTATTATATAAGGTGCTGTCGCGAATGGTTTCCGCTGGCAACGTAGCGGAGTAGGCTTCCATCATGGGTGGCGAACCGTCATCGTTTCATCCACTTACGCGAAAAAAGCGTAGTTCCCTGCGGCGGCGTACTGAAGAAGTTGCTGCCCGACGCTGCCAATCGAATGGTCCTTGCCAAATTGATTGGGAGAGTCTACTCCGGGCCGCCAAGCGCGACAAGGACTGACAATGACTTGCGATGCTCGGCGCGAACGGCCATTCAAGCCGGCCGGCTCGATTTTTCTTCTGGCTTTCCGGACCGTTTCGCGAGACAGTTTGCCGCGCTTTCGGTGGCCGGCGGACCAGCGAATAGCCAGTGAACAGAACGTATCGCGCGAGAAAGCAACCTTGAACCAGATTGACAAAACTAACCGGCTTCTCTACTTTCTCAGTGCTAGCAAACGATTACTGCCCGTTACACCCCGTCCAGGGAATGCTCGCGGCCAGCGAAAGGAATCCTATTGATGCTGCCACTGTTGGCGTACGTCTCCACCAGGCTCGTACAGCTCTCTGCAGTGGACGTCGTGATCATCGCTTTTTATTTCGCCCTGGTTCTCGGCATCGGCTTTTACCTTAGGGGTCGCGCCAACACCGCGGAAGATTTCTTTATGGCGGGCCGCGAAATGACCGCCTGGGTCGCCGGCCTCAGTTTTCTTTCCGCGAACTTGGGCGCCCTGGAATTGATGGGCTGGGCGGGTTCGGCGTATCAATACGGCATTCTAGCGACGCATTGGTATTGGATTGGCGCGATCCCCGCGATGCTCTTCCTGGCGCTGGTCATGATGCCGTTTTACTACATCTCCAAAACTCACTCCGTTCCCGGATATTTGAAATTGCGCTTCGGAGAACCCGCCCGAGCACTCTCGGCAGTCTCGTTCGCCTTCATGACCGTGCTGATGAGCGGCGTCAACATGTTCGCCATGGCCAAGGTCATGCAAATCGTCCTCGGCTGGGACATCAATTTCAGCATCTGGATTTCCTCGCTGACGGTCGGGGTGTACGTCGCGCTGGGCGGCCTGAGATCCGCCATCTTCAACGAAGTGCTGCAATTCTTCCTCATCTGGGCGGGCGCGTTACTCATTCCCATTCTCGGGCTCTACGAAGCGGGCGGCTGGAGCAATTTGAAACTGCAAATCGCGCAGCGAGCCTCGGACCAATACGTTCACCTCTGGTCGACGCTCGGCTCGTTCTCCAGCAATCCTATGGGCATCAACTGGGTTGGAATCGTCTTCGGGCTGGGCGCCGTTATTTCCATGGGCTACTGGACCACCGACTTCCTGGTCGTGCAGCGCATTCTCTCCGCCAAAGACATTCGCAGCGCCGAGATGGCCCCGATCATCGGTGCGGGATTCAAGATGTTGGTGCCGCTCATCGTCATTCTGCCCGGCCTGCTGGGCTTGGCGGTGCTCCCGATGAAACTCACGGGCGAATCGGGCGCCGCAGCCGCGGGCCTCCACAGCTACAACGACGTGCTTCCGTTAATGCTTGCGCGCTACTGCGGTCCCGGTCTGCTGGGCCTCGGAATCACGGCGCTGATCGCCGGCTTCATGTCCGGCATGGCCGGCAACGTCAGCGCATTCACTACTGTTTGGACCTATGACATCTATCGCCCGCTGATCAACAGCAAGGGCAGCGACCAACACTATCTAAGCATGGGCCGCTGGACCACGGTGGTCGGTGTATTGATCAGCATCGGCACGGCCTACCTGGTGATGCAGTTCGCCAGCATCATGGACTACGTGCAGGCGCTGTTCAGCTTCTTCATCGCTCCCCTGTTCGGCACCGTCGTTCTTGGAATGCTGTGGAAGCGCGCAACCGGGCCGGGTGGCTTTCTGGGCTTGCTCTGCGGCACGGTTTCTTCCATCAGCATGTGGGCATGGGTGAAAATCGATCCGTCGGCGCTCCGTTATGTGGCGCTTTCGCCGAACGCCAAGGCCCTCGCTCAGGATATGTTTCAGGCGCTGTGGTCTTTCTGCGTGTGTGTAATCGTCACGGTAGTCGTCAGCTATATGACGCAGCCCAGACCGGAAGCGGAATTGGTCGGCCTGGTGCGGGGATTGACGCCGATGCCCTCGGTTGGGGATCTGCCGTTTTATGAAAAGCCGACTTTCTGGGCCATCGTGGTCGCAATCATTTTCGTGATTCTGAATGCGATCTTCTGGTAAGCGAACCGGTGGCAAAAAAACAGGCGGTGAAGCATGCACAGTGAAGGCGGCGTTTCGATCTGGTTTTTTATTGGGATCTCCTTGTTTGTGAATGGAGTGCTGATTACTGGCGCTGGGGTGTGGCAGGTGTTTCACCCGCCCGCGAATCCGGTTGTGCTCTTTCATTTGCACGCCAACGTCTGGTGGGGTGCGATTTTGCTGGTGATTGGCCTCGTGTACTGCTTGCAGTTTGCGCCGGGGCGGAAGAAAGTCTAGCGCCTTGAAGTTCCAGCGGCTTGCGGCGGAAGTTTGGGCGTTTGGGGCGCAGCAGTGCTGCGCCCGTACAAAACCAATACAAATAGCCTGGCGAAAGAACTGCGAGTCGATATTTCGCTGGTTCGGCATTTGCCTCGCTCGCGAACCTATCGCGCCGCGTAGTGCTTGGTGTTTTTTGTCCGGGAATTGAATATGTCAAAACTCCCGTCGGTTTTTGCGGTCAGCTCGAGATAATTTCCAGCGTCGTCAGGGCCTTCCGGATTGGCGATAAATTCCGATGCTACGTTGTGCGCGCTGCCTCCCTCTTCCGAAAAATGCAACTGCCACAGGTCCGCGAGGTGGGGCGAGGACTTGACGATGTTCCACGCGGAGGGCGAGCCGCCTTTCTTTGCTCCGTTGTCCATGATGGCGACGCGGGGCGCGATCCCATGCACGAGCGCAGGGCTCCCACTCTGCTGCCAGCCGTGGTGCGACACAATATAGATGTCGACTTTTCCGATCTTGTTGACTGGACACATCAACTCCATCTCTTTGTCCCAGGTCAGATCGCCGAGATCGAGAATCTTTAGTTTCCCGAAGGTGAGAAGGGTTCCCAGCGAGCGCGGATTTTCCGTTTGGTCGCCGGCACGCTGTTCCGATTCCTTGCAACTTTCGTTTTGCTGGCCCGCACCGGGCAAGGGGCTGGCAATCAAAGCGCCGTCCGAGCTGAGCACTGTGCCATCGAGGCCCTTCAAGGGTAATTTGTCGCCGGGCTTCAGAGAGAGCCGCTTGTATTTTCCCGTGGCTAAAAGCTGTTGGTATGCTTGCCAGCCGCGAAGCGTCGCCGCGTCGCCTGCTTCGCGGTTGTCGCCATGGTCGATGAACGTTCCCACAGGAATCCGCGCGACCAGTTGCGGCAAGCCACCTACATGATCGTCGTGGAAATGGGTGATCAGCACGTAGTCGATCTTGTTGATTCCGGCGTCTTTTGCGGCGGCGATGATACGGTCGGCGTCGCGCCCGTTGTTGGCTGGCCAGCCGGTGTCGATCAGCAGCGATTGACCCGCCGGGGTAACAAACAGCGTAGCCTGGCCGCCTTCCACGTCCACGAAGTAGACCTTTAGTTGATGGGAAGCTGGTAATTCCTGAGAAGCCGGCATCGCTCGCGTTGACGGAGCCGCTACGCCAGCGACGCAGAACGCGCCGAGCAGAGTGGCTATCGCGGCCCACCAGTTGTTCGCAAGATGGTTAACCATAACGACCCTCCCCCCTGGTTTTTTGTAAGTATTCATTCTAAACGTAGGTGAAATTGTTTGTTTTGATAGAGTTTTGCAAGTGTTGATTCTACACGACTTGGTAACACATCGAGAGTCGAAGAGAAATGCGGAGACGGGGCGATGGGCTGGGGAGTAAATCGTGGATGGTCCGATCCGGTATACACGGGAGAGAATAGCATTTGAGTATCATTTAGTTAAGTAAATTGCAGGGAACGGAGCGAATTCGGAGGTGGACGGCGACTGGGAGGATTAGAGTACACGGAGCGAAGTCCCTCGCCGGTTCAGTTTGGCAGTTTGGGTTGATGTTTGGGTGCTCTCTTGGGTCTGGTGTCGCGCCTGGCTGAAGCCAGGCGCCTACATTCCGCTTCGGATCACCGCATGCTGTCGAACTGCGGGCGCTCAGACTGGTCGGCTATCGGTGATTAAAACAGGCCCTCAGCCTTTTTGCGCGACCTCGCGCGCGAACCGCACTCCGAGATAAGTCTCGCGAAACTACGGTTGGAAGGACCTACGACAAGCCGAGGTGTTGCTTTTTCCCTCTATGGTCATGATAAAATGACCATGGTCAGTCAGGGAGGCGGAATGAGACAAATACCTGCAGGGGCGTTTAAGGCGCGATGCTTAACGGTCATGAAACAGGTCCAAAGTACGGGCGAGCCGGTCCTTGTGACCAAGCGCGGAACTCCTCTGGTGAAGGTGGTGCCCGTTGAGAAGGAAAAGAACGAGATCTTCGGATTTCTAGCGGGAAAGGTCAAAATCGTTGGGGATATCGAGTCTCCGATTTCCGTTAACTGGGGCGACTCGAAAACGTGATCCTGCTTGATACGCATGTGCTGGTCTGGCTCACCAGCGAGCCTGGCAAGCTATCGACGGCGGCGACGGCGGCGATTCGCAGAGCGAACCGGACCGGCGGAATTGCTATCTCGGCGATCACGCTATGGGAGTTGGCGTGGATGGTCACGGACGGCCGCCTGCAGGTCGCGGGAACTGTGGAAACGTACCTCGAAGACGCTTCTTCACGCGTCGCCATCCGTCCAATCACTGCGAAGATCGCCGCATTGGCCAATCAATTTCCATACGAGTATTCCAGCGACCCATGTGACTGTTTGATCGGAGCAACTTCCCTAAGCGAGGGCATGGTCCTGGTTACGAGGGACGCAAAGATGCGCGCCTGCAAACAACTGCGAACGCTGTGGTAAATAGAGCGGTTCCCGCTGCACTCTCGAAGAGCGCTGAGGTTCCGCGCCCACGGGCACGTCAAATTTCCTCTTCCGACTTCCGCCGGAATTGTCGAGCTTGCACCCGCCAATCAGGAATACACAGGAGCCGCCCCAAATAAGATCATGGAAATCTTTGGGCGCTAGAGATTAAAGAATTTTGGCTGGGAGGCCTGGACTCTGCCCGAGCACCCTAAGAAATTCTCAGTGGCGATGGTAAAACTCAAGTCCTTTGTAGTCAACGAGCGAATTATCGAAAAACCATTTTGTCAGTGTCATTGGAAAATCTGAGGTCTGGGATTTCGTCAGAAGTCTTAGGAAAAGCTTAGGAAGATCGAATGTTTCCGCGCCCTGAGAGACTCGCGCCACTGACCCTCCAAATGTACCCAACGTACCCAAGCCCGCAGCTATGCTCGCATGCTCGTCCATTCCCCGACTTTCGTTATGCGCACGCTCCCGTCCGGCAGCCCACGCACCGACACCCTGTCCAGCCGCGCAGCAGCATACAAAGCCGGAGCGGAATCGGTTACGGCTCCGCTCGTCTATGCCGACGCCCGGAACGTCGAAGTGCTGACCGACCTTCAGCCTGTGAACGCGGGTTGCGATCTTGCGCTACTTGCCCGGTTGCTCGACGCGTGGACGGACGTAGGCGTGCCCCAGTGCGATGCAGTGTTCGTTGCCGCACGAGACATCGACAACCTGACCGTGAGGTACGGAACCGTGCGCGTCGATCCAGTTGCGCCGCCGCCGACCGTAGGAGGTGGACGGGTTGTCGATCTCCTCGCAGTCGCCATTTAGCTTTGTGGGCGAGAATTTTCCCATTGCGATTCCGCTGCTGGACACACCACCATATCGCACCTCGCGGTCGGGGCGCTTCCCCCTCAATCCATTCCCGCCCGCCCAGCGAGGCTTGACAGCAGCCCCGAATACCGCCTCTGCGGACGGTCGTTGCGGACCGCGATGCCCAGCGCCTTCTTCTGCCCGACCATCACTAGCAGCCGCTTTCCCCGCGTGATTCCCGTATAAATCAGGTTCCGGTGCCCGCCCCCATGGGCGTGTGACCGAAGTCGAATGTCACAGCCCTGATCGGCGCAACAGAATTCATTCCTTGTAGAACTTGGCACCCGCCAGCTTCGCCGCACATGTTGGCGGGCGTGCGCGAACGATCTATGTGTCAACCGAGGAACCTGCGAACTCAGATTCGTTCACGGAATGCCATCTGGGGAGAACGGGTGAGATTCTGCCCGACATTCTAGACGGAAATGGGATTCAATCTTCCTTCTTGAATGCAATGCCGCGAGCATCTTGGGTAAATACACGGAAGCCGAAAACTCGCCCGCCTAAGTCCCGCTCGAAAACGAGCCTTCCGAGGTCGCTTGCATCGAATTCGTCCTGCGCAATCGGAGTCAATTTCTGAGGCGGGCTGCCGCGGTTCCGCAGAGTTAAGGTGTCCTTGTCCAGAGACAAGCCATAAACGGTATCAAGCTCTGTGCTCCGAAATTGTCCCGTATAGGAAGCCAACACAGGCTTGCCCAGATGAAGTTCCTGAATCCTGCTACCCGAAAAGTAGGTCTCCCCCTTTAGATCGAGCTTCGCGTGCATGGTGCCTTTTGATGATTCAAACGTAATGACGTTGCTTCCGAGATCGTAAAACTGATTCGCATTGATCCGCCTCAGCACTGCTCCCCACGCCATCAAATTGCCGTTCGATGCCGTGAACGTGTAAATCAGGTGAGTTCGAGGATCGAGGTATTTCCCATCGAACGTGGCGGGATCGGAGAAATCCCCTTTGCTTGAAGGATTGAGGGCGCTCGCTCCGGGTTGCAACCTGTCACACAAATAAATGTCGGCGACTTTTCTCGCGAGATTTTCTGGCTCGGCGTTGGCGATATTGCAAAGGCAGATCACCGAGAATTTCTGATCTGGAAAGCGCAAAAGCTCAGTCCGGTATCCGAAGAGTCCGCCACCGTGCTCCACGATGGGCAAACCGCGATAACTCCCCAAGTCAAGTCCCATCGCATAGCTGATGTTGTTGCCATTGTTGAGAACACCCGGCGTCTGCATTTCCTGAACAAGCGTTCCCTTGCCCAGTCGGTTCGCATAGAAATTCCTGTCCCAGAGAAGCAGGTCATCAACAGTGCTCATGAGACCACCGCCCCCCACCACTTCATACGTTGTAGACCAGCCCACGCGAAAGCTGTCGTGCGGAGCCGAATCGTATGCGGCAACCCGGCCGGGCACCACCAGCGTGTGGTCGTCATAGAAAAGCGTGTGAGACATGGCGAGGGGCTGAAACATGTTCTCGGCTGCGAACTCGCTCAGGGACTTCTTGGTTGATCTTTTTACGACGATTCCGAGCAGAAAGTAGTTCGTGTTGCTGTAAATCCACTCATCTCCCGGGATGTTGTTCAGCCTTCTTTGACGAACCACAATTTTGAAAATGTCTTCTGGCGAATTGAAGTCCGCTACATCGTGACCTGAGAGATCGAGAAGCGAAA
>Ga0073928_10000672_pt1 | contig 76063 bp, 72 predicted proteins | sample PaiPotPPA55metaG_FD_76969 | JGI IMG/M metagenome (GOLD analysis project Ga0073928, IMG submission 76969) | Iron sulfur acid spring bacterial and archeal communities from Banff, Canada, to study Microbial Dark Matter (Phase II) - Paint Pots PPA... ...
AAAACACAGTATTCTTGGGTTTTTCTCGGTTCCGTGAGTGGGTTGGGCCAGCGTAAGCCCGATTGGATGCGTGTTGATGCCGCCTCCCGGTGTACTCCCGATTTTTTTTGCAGGCGGACGGGGCCGCCTAAATTCTGCATTCTTGACTTCCTACTCCTGCCTTCCTCCCAGCTCTCGAATCAAGACGCCTTCGGTGCCATTCGCCTGAAAATCACGCTTGACGCCGAACCCCCTCAGCCAAATGATTTCGTCGCCGCACGCGATCACGGGCCAGCGCTGCTTTTGCTTGCCGATGATATGGCGATCCTGCAGCAACTCCTTTATTTTTTTCGGCTCTTTCGTGTGCGCGGGCCAAAACCGCTCACCCGCGCGCCAGTTGCGGACCACCCATTTCTTATGCGTAAAGCGGCAGTCCACTAAATGCTGCGGATCGTACCGCCGAGGTTCGCTGTTCCGATTTACTACAACTGTTTCGAGCTGAATGCTGACTTCGGGAAGGATGATTTTTCCGGGGACCGAAAGGTCGTATTGATAATCTGAGCCGCCAACTATCGGTCTGCTGAATCTAATCTTACCTCTGTGGCGGGTCGCAATCCACTGTCCAGGGAGCACCGAAGTGCTTCCCTCAGACGCGTTTTCGAGAATTTCCTCCACATGGCGAAATTCGAGAGTCGTATGTAGCGATTCCGCGGCCGCTCTCACTAATCTGCGACGCACTGCAAGAGGCCCTGATTCCAAAACCTCAAGTTTCAACGCGCCGCCACTCTCGTCCTTAGTCCAGACCCGCGGCAGCAAGCGGGAAATCTCATTGGCCCAATATGCTTCCTCTGCCCTGGCAATCTCAGCGGTTTCAGCAAGCACTTCGCACACACCGGGGTTCACTTCTTTCTCTAACCTGGGAAGAATTTCATGCCGCACGCGGTTGCGGGTATGCCGCAGGTTTTGATTGCTGGTATCTTCGCGCCAGCTTTGCTCTATTTCAGCGAGGTACGATCGAAGCTGCGATCTACGTGTTCCCAGCAGCGGGCGGATAATAGTCTTAACCTGGTGATCCAGTTCGGGCGGGTCTTTGCTGATGGCTGCATTGCTGATGGCTGATGGCTGACGGCTGACAGCTTTCTTGCTGACCGCTACCTTCGGATAAATTCCAGCCAAGCCCCGGGTACCAGCACCGCGCGATAACTTCAGCAGCACCGTCTCAGCCTGATCGTCGAGCGTATGGGCGGTCGCGATTCTATTAACGCTCGATTGCAACGCTCTGCGAAAAAACTCGTACCTTACCTCTCGGGCGGCGGCTTCGACGCTCAGTTTTTTTTCTGCTGCAACTGTCTTTATGTCGCGGCTTTCGGCGATGATCTCAAGCCGGTGGGTTTCGGCGAGCTCACGCACAAACTGCTCATCCGCATCCGAATCCGTCCCGCGCAGCTGGTGATTGAGATGAACGACAGAAAGGACAATTCCAAACTCGTCACGAAGTTCCAACAACACCCGCAGCAATGCAACAGAATCGGCTCCGCCAGAAACCGCAATGCCCACGCGGTCACCGGGCAGCAGCAGATCATATTTGCGAATATATGCGACGACGGATTGAGCCAGCCGGTCCACGGCTCAATGGTACATCCATGACTATGTGGGTCGTCATCACATGCTGGCTTGCTTCGTGATCTTCTCCATAAATTTTCCCACGCTGACCACCGCGCGGCCCACGGTTCCGCGTCCTATTTCGCGGACATTGTCCCGAGCCAAGACCTCCACGGTGTAAAACCTGCCATCAAATGATTCCACCACTGCCTCCGCCCGGACCCGCGCACCAATGCCGCTGGCCGCGCGGTGCTCGATGTTGATGGCCGTACCTACGCTGATCTCGTCGCCTTCGCAGTACGGATGCAGTGCATGGAATGCCGCAGTCTCCATGAGCCGGATCATGTCAGGAGTGGAATAAACCGGCGGCAACTGCGGATGATGTGCAGTCAACGTGTGCTCGAATTTAACGACTTCTTCGGCCTCGCCTCGCGCGCCCATGGGAACAGGTTTCATACGAATCTTCTCCCCCAACGGAAAATGTTAACAACCGCCTTGCTCCGAAAAACTGTCGCTTAGGGTCGCGGGTCATCAGACAACTATTTCATTGCTGTCCTCTATATTATTCGGACGAGGAGACACTATGGCTGATCCGCGTTATCCCATCGGAAAGTTGCATTATGAAGGTCCGCCGTCAGCAGACCAGCGCCGCAAATTTATCGTCGAGATCGAGCAGGCGCCGGCAGCGATTCGCGCGGCTGTTCAAGGCTTGTCTTCTGAGCAGCTCGATACACGTTACCGCGACGGTGGGTGGAATGTACGTCAGGTAGTGCATCATGTCCCTGAAAGTCACATGAATGCGTATATCCGATTCAAACTGGCACTCACAGAAGACGAACCCACGATCAAACCTTATGCCGAAGACCGCTGGGCGAATCTGGCGGATGTGCAATCGACACCCACGGAGGTCTCGCTTGCCCTGCTCGAAAATTTACATCTGCGCTGGGTAGTCCTGCTGCGGGGTTTGCGTGAAGAAGAATGGAAGCGTACCTTCATCCATCCTGAAAGCGGCGTGGTTTCGCTAGAAAAAAATCTAGCACTATACGCATGGCATGGACGACACCACACTGCGCACATTACCGAGCTGCGAAAAAGAATGAAGTGGTAGACCCTGCTAACATTGCTTGATTCCTCATTCTTCGCGATAGCCGGGAGATCCCTTCCATGTCAAGTTCCTCAGCGCCGACGTCGCGCACGCGTGTGGTCCGCGAACCGCAGCGCGCGGTTTATGACCGCAAAGTAGTCAACCGAGTTCTTGACGAGGGATTCATATGCCACGTGGGCTTTGTACTCGATGGCCAGCCATTTGTGATTCCGACGAGTTACGGGCGCCACGAAGACGTTTTATACATTCATGGCTCGGCCGCCAGCCGCATGCTCCGCAATGTGAGCGGCGGAATTCCGGTGTGCGTGACGGTCACGCTGCTCGATGGATTGGTATTGGCGCGTTCAATTTTTAATCATTCGATGAACTACCGGTCGGTCGTAGTGTTGGGAACGGGCACGGCCATCGAAGGCCCCGAAGAGAAACTCGCTGCGCTGCGCCTGCTTGCCGAACATATCGTGCCTGGACGCTGGCAGGAAGCACGCCAGCCGAACGAAAAGGAACTCAAAGCCACAACCATCCTTCAAGTGCCGATTCGCGAATTTTCGGCGAAGGTGCGTCAGGGGCCGGTTATTGACGACGAAGAAGACTACGCGTTTCCGGTATGGGCAGGGGTGCTGCCTCTGAAGGTTGTGCCGGGCGATCCAATCAGGGATTCGCGAGTGCTTGAAGGAATCGACGTGCCGGCTTACGTCAAGAGTTATTCACGATCCAGATAAAAAATCCCACCCTTCGAAAACCGCGATGGATTGCCCGCGCGGATCGGCGAAGGGTGGGATATTTACATTGTCCGGAACGTGCCTCTAGGCAGATTTTGGCAGGGCCGCCATCCGCTTCTGCATTTCCTGTTCAGACACATCTTCCTTGTGAGTTGAGACGGTCCAAACGTGACCAAACGGATCAACCAAGTTCCCCGATCTGTCGCCGTAAAACTGGTCTTGCACCGCGCGGGTTTCTTTGGCGCCATTCGAAATAGCTTCTTTGAAAGTCTTGTCCACGTCGGGAACATAAAGCATCAGGCTTACGGGTGTGCCGCCGAATGCCTCGGGGCTGCGGTATGGTGCTTGCTGCTGCTCGTCGGCCAGCATAATGCGCGAGTCTCCGATCTGAATTTCGGCGTGCGCCACGCTGCCGCCTGGACCCGGCATGCGCATAATTTCGGTTGCGCCAAATACCTTCTTATAGAAGTCAATGGCACGGCTCGCGCCTTTGATCATGAGATACGGAGTTACTGAATGATAGCCCTCGGGAATTGGTTTCACTGCCATAGCGGCCTCCTTGTGTAGATGGGCTGGTGGGGGTGGGGCGGTGCCTGGTGAGCACGTGCGTCTAGGGCGTCGCCCTCGCCCGTCCAGTCGCAAAAAGCTTATCAGATATCAGGGAAGGCTGAGCTGTGGATACCGGAAACTCCGTATTCCTGGGCGGAGCAAAGCATCCCACGTTGTTTTCTGGACATCCGATGTACCCGGCCAGCAAAGGTGTGAAATTCACGATGATGAGGTTCGCATGAGAATATTCGGAGTAGTCTGCACGCTTGCTCTGTTTCTTTTCCTGATCGCGCCCGCTCCGGGCTACGCGCAGGATGAAAATAAACCCAATCAACCACAGGATGACCAGAAGGCAAAAGACAACAACAAAGCCAAAGAAAACGACAAAGCCAGACCAGACGACAAAGCCCGACAAGAAGACAAGACCGCCAGACCAGATGAAGGAAAGCGGCAGGAGCCAAACGCAGGTCGTCAGGATGAGCGCCAAAAGCAGCCTGAGGCAAATCGTCCGCAGGAGCAACAGCAGCGAGATCAACAGCAGCGTGATCAGCAGCGCCCGATCGACAATGACCATCGCGCTGCCCAAGGAAATGATCGCGACCGGAACCAAAACGCGGGCAATCGTGGAAGACGCATTCCCGATGAGCAATTCCGTTCTACCTTCGGCCGGGAGCACCGATTCCACGTGGATAGGCAGCGAATCGTGAATGTTTCGCAGCCGGTGGTCGTCTACGGTGGTTACTCTTTTCAGTTAGTTGACGCGTGGCCCTCCGACTGGTCATACGACGACGATTGCTACATTGACGATGTCGATGGCGAGTACTTCCTATTTGACGCGCTGCACCCTGGTATTCGCATTGCCGTGTTTCTGATTGAGTAGCACGCAACACGAAAAGGCAAACCGAAAAGGAAGGCCTTCCTTCTTGCTTTGCCGGGCAGCATAGCCTACGTTGAGCTGACCGCGCAGAAAATAACCTGCTTGCCCGGAGGGCTAAGCAGGTTTTTGTCTTTATCTCACACCGCGAAAATGCTATTCACTCCATCTTTTAAACAGCAGCGCGCCGTTTGTACCGCCGAAGCCGAAGGAGTTGGACATGGCGTATTCGATGGAGGCTTTGCGGGGATGGTTGGGGACGAAGTCCATGCCAGCAGTATCGGGATCTTGGTTCTCAAGATTAATGGTCGGCGGCAGAATCTGATCGCGCAGCGCCAGCACGGTCACTCCAGCCTCGAGCCCTCCCGCGCCGCCGAGCAGATGCCCGGTCATCGACTTGGTTGAGCTGACCGCAATCTTATGATCGCCAAAGAAGTTGCGGATGGCATGCGCTTCGAGGGTATCGCCGATAGGCGTTGACGTGCCGTGAGCATTGACGTAGCCAATGTCAGTGGGTTTGATCCCAGCGTCGCGCGCGGCATTTTTCATCACGCGAAAGCCGCCTTCGTGCTCAGGCGCTGGCTGCGTAATGTGGTAAGCATCTCCGCTCATGCCGTAGCCAACCACTTCCGCAATCGGCTTGGCCCCACGCGCGCGGGCATGCTCGAACTCTTCAAGAATGAGAATTCCAGCGCCTTCGCCCATCACGAAACCGTCGCGATCGCGGTCCCAGGGCCGGCTGGATTTTTCCGGATCATCATTGCGCGTGGAAAGCGCGCGCATGGCCGCGAAGCCTCCAACACCCAGAGGAGTGATCGCAGCTTCGGAGCCGCCGGCAATCATTACATCGGCATCGCTGTGCTGAATGATGCGAAATGAATCACCAATGGAATGTGCACTGGTGGTGCACGCCGTCGCGGTTGCTTCGTTCGGACCCTTCGCGCCAAAGCGCATGGATACGTGGCCGGCCGCGAGATTCACAATGGCTGCTGGAATAAAGAAAGGAGAGATCTTGCGTGGACCGCCTTCCATCAGCGCGGTGTGCTCGCGCTCGATGATATCGAACCCGCCAATTCCGGACCCGATGTGCACGCCGATATTTTCCGCGTTCTCCGGCGTGACCTGCAGGCCGGACATGCACATAGCTTCTTCCGCCGCCGCCATCGCCAGGTGGATGAAGCGGCCCATCTTCTTTACTTCTTTTTTTTCGATGAAATTCAGCGGGTCAAAATTCTTGACTTCGGCCGCGATCTGGCAGGCGTGCTTGGAGGCGTCAAACTGAGTGATCCGGCCAATGCCGCTTTTGCCCGCCAGCAGGTTTCGCCAGACCTCATCAGTTTTGTTGCCGACCGCGCAGATCAGGCCGATCCCGGTCACGACAACTCGTCGCACCAGTTACTTCCCCGCTTTCGCGTGCTTGCCGATGTAATCGACCGCGTCCTGGACGGTGCGGATTTTTTCCGCGTCCTCGTCGGGAATTTCGATCTCGAAGGCTTCTTCGAACGCCATGACTAATTCGACGGTGTCCAGCGAGTCGGCGCCAAGGTCATCCACGAACGAGGCGGTGGGGGTCACTTCGCCCTCGTCCACTCCCAGTTGTTCCACGATAATCTGTTTCACTTTTTCATCAACCGCTGCCATGATTTTCCTCGCTCAGAATTAGATGGGACTGCCGGGGCAAAGGGAAATCCTAACTGTTGCTGGGTTTGTGGTCAAACGGGGTAGAATGCTCGGGTTCGGTTCCGTCACGAACTGCCGTAAGGAGCCAAGCTGAACAAGACTGCTAAATACGGCGTGATCTTCCTGCTCGGTGGGATAGCGGCCATTCTGGTGACCATGTCATCCGGATTTGGTCCATGCGGGCCCGGAACTCTGCTTGGAGAGTTTCTGCTTCTCGCGGGAGTAATCGCCGTCTTTGCTGGCTCACTGCTGATTTTGTCGATTATGGTGCGCGCGGTCTTCCCGTCTTCAAGCCATCGACCACCGCAGAACAAAGCCGAATAACCCAATTAAGAGTCGCACTCGATAATAATTTGCGGGCCGTCGTCCAACGCGTAAGCCGCGCTCAGGTGAGCGTCGGCAAAGAAGTCGTGGGGAAGATTGGACCCGGACTAAAGGTGCTGGTAGGTGTCGCGAAATCCGACACGCGGGCCGACGCGGCTGATCGATTTACTTCTTAAGCGCGACCGCGGTCCCATTTTGCAAACATTCTGTTACCGGGAAAGTTATTTTCTGCCCGGGATAGAACAAGCGGGGATAAGCGCCTACTAAAGACAAGATTCAGTAAACAAATGTGCGAACTGTTTACGGGGGAATTACAACTGTCACGAATTTCCACTTTAAGGTTCATCCTGCAGCAGCGCAGAACACTCCAAGGAGACCTTATGCTGAGTTCCCCCTCTCGCCTTTTGTCACGACGGTTCACGACTTTCGTCGGCGCCATGATGCTCATACTCTTCCTCGCCGCCGGGGCGCAGGCAGAGACTTTTAAAGTCCTGCACGCTTTCGGTGTGGCTGCGGGCGACGGGAACCTTCCGTCTAGCCCGCTGCTCAAGGACTCCGCCGGCAATCTTTATGGTATGACCTCGGCAGGCGGCGCCCATAACTTGGGAACGGTTTACCGCTTGTCGCCAACCAGCACTGGCAGTTTCAACGAGACTATTCTCTACAGCTTCAAGGGTGGACCTGCCGACGGAGGTTTCCCGCAAGGTTCTCTAGTCCGAGACAGCGCAGGCAATTTATACGGTGTGACCTCCGTTGGAGGCATTACCGCAACGGTGTGCAATTACTCCGCTGGTCCGGGATGCGGTGTCATATTCAAGCTGACACCAACGTCGACGGGGCTGTGGATCGAATCCGTGCTCCACCGCTTCACAGGAACCGACGGCGGTAATTCTTTTGCCGGCCTGGTCCAGGACAGTAAGGGTAACTTCTACGGCGCAACATCGGCCGGCGGCAGTAAGGGACTGGGGACGGTTTACAAACTTAGCCTGACCTCCACCGGCTGGAAGGAGACTGTTTTACACAGTTTCACAGGCAATCCAGATGGAGTTGAGCCTCTTATCTTTCAAACCGCGTTAACCCTCGATGGCCTCGGTAACATTTACGGTAGTACTTACACTGGCGGCGCGGCAAGTGGCGGCATCGTGTTTGAGCTAATTCCACAAACGTCGGGCGCCTGGAAGGAGAAAATCCTGTACACGTTTCAACGCGGAGCTGACGGCTATGAGCCGCTCACCGGGGTAATCCTGGACAAGAGCGGCAACGTTTACGGAACCACCTTACTCGGCGGAACCAGCCCTGGTTCCGGCGATGTTTTCGAGTTGACTGCAGCTAACGGTTACGCCAAGACCATTTTGCATGATTTTAATGTCCTTACCGATCCAGCCAAAGAGACTCCCCATGGCCTGTTTTTCGATGCCAGCGGCAATCTCTACGGCACCACAGAATACGCTCTTTACAAATTGACCCATGAGTCAAGCGGACGGAGTGAGACTGTACTCTGGGCCTTCGATAACTCGCAAGATCAAGGCGCCAATACGGTCTATCAGCCCGCGATCATGGACGCACAGGGCAACTTCTGGGGCGCAACCTTATGGGGCGGGCCAGCGGGCCAGTTCACCGGAGGCGTCGCCTGGGAACTCATTCCCTGATTTGAATTGAGGGAGGATCGCATTGGGTTCGATTTCGTGCGCTCTCGCAATAATAGTTGCGACTTGCGCGCTCTCTTACGATCCAGTCTTCAATCCCCCTGTCGAGCGGGATATAATCCACAGCTAAATGTCGCTGATGTCCGGCACTAAGCTCGGCCCGTACGAAATCCAATCTGCGCTTGGCGCAGGCGGTATGGGCGAAGTGTACCGGGCGCGCGACACGCGGCTGGGACGCGTTGTCGCGCTAAAAATCCTTCCTGAGTCTTTCGCCCGTGAAACTGACCGCCTGCACCGGTTTGAGCAGGAAGCCAGGGCGGTTGCGGCACTGAATCATCCCAACATTCTGGCTGTTTTCGACACTGGCCAGAACAACGGTTCGCCGTTTTTGGTCTCCGAGCTTCTCGAAGGCGAAACCTTACGTGCAGCGTTGGATCGCGGGGCGCTGTCGCAGCGAAAAACCCTCGACTACGGAGTGCAAATTGCGCAAGGACTGGCTGCAGCGCACGAGAAAGGAATCGTGCATCGGGACCTGAAGCCAGAGAATATTTTCGTCACCAGAGATGCGCGCATCAAGATCCTGGATTTTGGTTTGGCGAAGCTAGCGCAAAAAGCAAGTGTTGCAACTGCCGACGGCGCCACCCTGACCAGTTCACATACAGCTGCTGGAGTTGTAATGGGCACCGCCAGCTACATGGCGCCTGAACAGGTGCGTGGCGAGCTGTCCGACCCGCGAACCGATATTTTTGCATTTGGCGCGGTTCTGTACGAAATGCTATCCGGCAAACGAGCGTTCCGTCGTGATACTCCGGCTGAGACCATGACCGCAGTGCTGAAAGAAGATCCGCCGGAACTCCCTGATCCTGGACATCCGATTTCTCCGGCCCTCGACCGCATCGTGCGGCGTTGTCTGGAGAAAGACCCTGAACAGCGTTTCCAGTCGGCAAAAGATCTGTCATTCGCCCTCAGCGCACTTTCCGGGACGGATTCGAGCGGAGCAGCGCGAATAGGCGACAAGCGTCGGAAAGTTCCAGTGCTGCTCTGGGCCGCACTCGCGCTGGCGTTGGCGATTGGAGCCAGTGGTGCTTGGTTTCTGGCGAAACGCCCGGCGCCTACGAATCGAATGGAATTTGCCATTTCGGTGCCCGGCGAGGTCAGCCATTTAGCGCTGTCGACAGACGGTTCTATGTTGGCGTTTGTGTCTCCAGAAGAACAGTCCGGACTGCCGATGGTCTACGTTCAACGCGTTGGATCGCCAATCGCGACCGTCCTGCCAGGGACCGAAGGCGCGAGCTTTCCATTTTGGTCGCCGGACGGCGCATATGTGGCGTTTTTCGCCAATGGCAAATTGCAGAAGCTAGCGGTTTCAGGAGGCACGCCGCAGGCATTGGCCAACGTTCAAGCTGCGCGTGGCGGTAGTTGGGGCAGCCAGGGCGTGATTATTTACGAGCCTGATGCCGAAAGCGCAATATGGCGAGTGAATGCAGACGGCAGCGGAGCCGCCCCGGTTACCACGGCCTTGTTTACTGAACATGACCAAAGCCATCGCTGGCCGGTCTTTCTCCCGGATGGCAATCATTTCTTATTTTGGGCGGGCAACTTTGGAAACGACAAGGACGATCGCTTTAGCGGAATCTATGCCACTTCTCTCGATGGAAAAGAGAGGAAACTCGTGACTCTCGCTCACTCCAGTTTCAGCCTCGATTCCAGTCACTTGTTCTACGCAGACGATGGACGGCACTTGGTCAGTGTGGCCATCGACACCTCGAAGGCCGCTTTTGCGGGCAACTCAGTCGTGATCGCGAACGCAGTGGGATTTCAGCCTTCCACGTATTGGGTAGCTTTAACTGCAGCGGAGAACGGAACTTTGGTCTATAACACCAGCACCGGGGCGTCGCTATCTGCACTGACGTGGATGGATCGCACAGGCAGGGAGCTGGGTCGGATTGGTGAGCCCGGAGTCATGTGTAATCCCACAATTTCGCCCGACGGCAGCCGAGTCACTGTGGACATTAGTGATCAAAGAGCCAATAACGTCGACGTTTGGATAGAGAGCACAAAGGGGACCGGGAATTCGCGTTTCACGTTTGACCCGGCTGAAGATGTCACCGGAGTATGGTCGCGGGATGGAAAGACGGTGGCGTACCGCTCGGCCGGCGGCGTCGTTGGCTACGGAAGTGTCTTACTAAAACCAGCGACGGGCCTGGAGCGCGAGAGGCCGGTGTTTAAGGCCAAAAATTCGGACGACATTATTCCGAATTCCTGGGGGCCTGGAGACCAGCTGATCTTGTGCACCCACCAAAGCCTATCGGGAGACCACCTCGAGCTGGTGCCATCTGCGGGGGGAAGCTCGACTCCATTTCAGGTAGGTCCGGGGAGCCAGAAGAATGGTCAAATTTCTCCAGACGGGAAATGGGTCGCCTATGCCTCAGATGAGTCCGGAAATTGGGAGATCTACGTGACCACGTTCCCAGCCGCTGCCGGCAAATGGCAGATCTCTCGCGGCGGTGGCAGCGAGCCGCGCTGGCGAGGAGACGGCAAAGAGATTTTTTATCTTGGGCCAACGGGCATGCTCACAGCAGTGCCGGTAAGTACTGAAGGAACTTTCTCCACAGGCGCTCCTACGCCTTTATTTCAGTTCCACGGACGCGCACCCATTTCTTCGACTGACGTTTTCAGCTATGACGTGACCAAGGACGGCAAACGCTTCCTGGTCAATCGCTATGTAAAGCCTGAGCGCATCACTCCCCTGACCGTTGTGTTGCACGCGGCGGACAAATAACGTGCCACGAGAACACCAGTGCGAGCCGTCGTTCAACGCGTAAGCCGCGCTCAGGTGAATGTCGGCGAAGAAGTTGTCGGGAAGATCGGGCCCGGGTTGCTGGTCCTGGTTGGTGTCGCGAAATCCGACACGCAGGCGGATGCGGAATATCTGGCCAGAAAGATCGTAGGCTTGCGCATCTTCGAAGACGAAGACGGCAAAATGAATCTTTCACTTGCCGAGACCGGCGGAGCAGTTCTTGCGGTTTCTCAATTCACGCTTTACGGCGATCTGCGGAAGGGCAAGCGTCCTTCATTTGATGAAGCTGCTCCGCCAGAACTTGCGCGCGAGCTGTACGAGTTTTTCGTTTCGAAAATTCGCGAAGCCGGTTTGACCTGCGAAACCGGTCGCTTCCAGGCCATGATGCAAGTTGAACTGGTGAACGACGGCCCGGTCACGATCCTACTGGATTCTTCGCGCGTGTTCTGATTGGCGATTCCCAACAACGTAGTCATTCCGAGGACCTTCAGGTCCGAGGAATCTGCTATTCCACTGCGAAAAGCAGATTCCTGAGGGATAAATCCCTTCGGAATGACAAAACTGCTCGATGTTGGGGAAGACCGGAGATGCAGGAGATCAATTCGCCGCCAGATCCGCTAACCTCAGCGCCTCTACGCAAGCGCGCACCTCGTGAGTCCGAATAATGTGGGCGCCCTTTAAACCGAGTGCGACTTCAGCGCCCAATGTTCCGAACTGGCGGTCGGCAGCAGCAACGTCATTTCCGTTTTGTGACAGGGCACGCCCAATGAAAGATTTTTTTGAGACCCCTGCGAGCAGCGGAAAGCGTAGCTCCTGGAATTCGCTGAAGCGCCGGAGCAGCGGATAGTTTTCTTCGAGCCGCTTGCCGAAGCCGAAGCCGGGATCAAGAACAATACGGTCGCGTTTAATTCCCGCACTCACCGCCGCGTCGGACCGTTCGCGGAGTTCACGCTTCGCCAGCAAAACTAAGTCGGGAACTGCCGGAAGCGCGCGCCACTCATCTGGCCGTCCACGCGTGTGCATGAGCACGACTCCGCAACTCAGCCCGGCGACTGTCGTTTTCATGCTGGGGTCCCATTGCAGTCCTGAAACGTCATTGACGATTTCCGCCCCGGCTTCGACCGCCGCCCTCGCGACCTGTGCTTTGTAGGTGTCCACGGAAATGATCACTGCGGGGCGTTCTTTCTTAACGCCGGCAATCACCGGCAGCACGCGGCGCAATTCTTCCTGAGCTGAAACCGCGGGGTTCTCTGCGCCAACTCTGGCTCCTGGCCGCGTCGATTCTCCGCCAACGTCGATCATGTCTGCGCCTTCGTCCAGCAACTTCAATGCGTGCGCTACGGCGGCTTCTGGTGCCAGGTGCTGGCCGCCGTCAGAGAAGGAATCAGGCGTCACGTTGACAATCCCCATGACCAGGGTCCGCTTCCCCAACTCAAGCGAGCGGGCGCCAAGATTCCACGTGAACACTGGACGCATGCTCTAATTCTCTCACTGAGCTTGGAGAGACGGATTGTCCTGCACGGGCGGGGACGCCCGTGCCTCCAAAATCAACGGAATTTCTCCAGGCAACGACGCCCACGTCTCCAAAATATCAGCCAAGTAGCACAAACCGCCGCCGAAGTTCGTCATCATACCCAGTGGTAAAATCAGCTTTGTAGATGCAACATCATCGACTTCTCCGACCCATCACCTACGTCGTGCTGGCCTGCATTTTTTTCGCGGCTGACGCGCCTGCGGCTCCGCATAAGCCCCAGGTTTCACTTAAGAAGCAGCTGGAAACAATTCTGGCGCAGCCCGACCTGGCGCGGGGTTTCTGGGGTATTGAGATCGCGTCAGCGACCACGGGCAAGGTGCTGTATTCGTTCAACGCCGGCAAGATGTTCACGCCGGCTTCGAATACCAAGCTGTTCACCACCGCCGCCGCGCTGGCACTGATCGGCCCCGATTACAAGTTTCGCACCACGGTTGAGACCAACGGCTCATTAGATAAGTACGGACGGCTCAACGGCGATGTCATCCTGATAGGCCGTGGCGATCCGACTCTCTCCGGACGCGAACTGCCCTACAGCACGCGCACTGAGCGTGACGCGGATCCTACAAAAGTTTTGGAGCAACTGGCGGATGAGCTGGCGAAAAAAGGCGTTAAATACGTTGACGGTGACCTGATCGCCGACGACTCGTATTTCGCGTTTGAGCGCTACGGTGACGGCTGGAGCCAAGACGATCTGGTCTGGGCTGACGGCGCTCCGGTTTCCGCGCTCACCATTAATGACAATGTAGTTTTTGTAAACATTCTGCCCGGGGCCCATCCCGGTGACCGGGCTTTTGTCAGCGTCACGCCCTTTGCGGATTACTACACCATCGACAACCGCCTCATGACCACCCCCGCCGGGGGCGCGCGCCGGATTTTTATCAACCGCGAACCGGGATCGACCGAGCTGACGCTGTGGGGGACCATTCCAGCCGATGACACCGGGGCGAATGAAGGGCTGGCGATCGAGGATCCCGCGGAATTTGCCGCCACGCTGTTCCGCCACTTGCTCGAAATAAGAGGCATTCAGGTTTACGGGAAACAACGGACCCGGCACACCGAGCTGGCGAACTTGTCGACATTTACGAGCACCGTGATCGCATCGAGTCGAGGCGGCGGCGATAACGCGCTCACCACTCCCGCCGGACCGCTGGTGCTGGCCGAATATCAATCAGGGCCGCTTTCCCAGGACATTTCGGTCATTAATAAAGTAAGCCAGAATCTTCACGCGGAAATTCTGTTGCGATTATTGGGACGCGAGAAAGGCACGGCAGGAACGGTCCAGGCAGGACTCGAAGTCCTTCGCGGATTTTTGAACAACGCCGGAATTTCGAGTGACGAGTACGACTTCTATGACGGCTCGGGATTGTCGCGGCAAAACCTGGTCACGCCGCATGCGATTGTCCAACTGCTGCAGTATGCTGCCAGCCAGCCGTGGGGCAACGAGTTCCGCGAATCACTTCCTGTCGCCGGAATGGACGGCTCGCTTGCCGATCGTTTCAAAGATCTGAATCCCGCGGCACACATTTATGGAAAAACCGGATCGCTGGGCGGAGTTAAAAGCCTTTCCGGATACGCGGTAACTCCCAAAGGTGAACAGATTGTGTTCTCTGTCGTCTCCAATAATCTGAGTACGCCAGCCAAACGTGTCACCGATGTGATTGACAGCGTGGTGGAAGCTGCAGTTAATTCTGCGAAGTAACGGACACAATTTGCGGGAAGCTCCGCTGCTTAGGCTGCTCTCGCACCCATCCGCACCGTCTATAATGCTGCTCTTGAAGTTCTGGCAAGGAGGAACTCATGTCGCTGTCTATTCCCGAGAAATACCGCGATCTTTTCAGCAAGCGCGCATTCGCCAGCCTGGCGACGCTGATGCCCGATGGCAGCCCCCAGGTCACTCCTGTCTGGGTCGACATCGAAGGCGACCTGATCACTGTTAATACGGCTAAGGGCAGGCAAAAAGATAAGAACATGCGGCGCGATCCGAGAGTGGCCTTGGCCATCATTGATCCAGACAATCCCTACCGATATCTTGAGATTCGCGGGCGCATCACCGAGATCGTCGAGGAAGGCGCCGACGCGCACATCGACAAAATGGCTAAAAAATATTTAGGCGCCGACAAATACCCCTACCGCCAGCCCAGTGAAACCCGGGTCATGTTCAAGATCCAGCCCGAGCGCGTAAATACGATGGGGTGACGCGGGTCCAGCCTCTTAATTTCTAAGTAAAAATCCTAAGTGCCGAAGCTGCGGAACGATCGGCGCTCCGCGGTTTCGGTGTACCCGGTGGTGAAATGGCATCTTCAATACTTGAGTCGTCGCAATCGACTGCAAACCCGAAAGCACTTTCCCTGGATTGGATCCGTTCGCAATTTCCATCTTTGTCGCGCGAAGTGAACGGATATCCGGCCGCGTTCCTCGATGGCCCCGGGGGAACGCAGGTCCCGCAGCGCGTCATCGATGCGATTTCGGATTATCTTCGCGGCAGTAATGCCAATACTTGTGGAGCCTATGCCACCAGCCGCGAGACCGATCAGGTGATCGCTGGCGCGCGTTCCGCGATGGCAGATTTTCTCGGCTGCGATGCCGACGAAATTGTTTTCGGTCCAAACATGACGTCGCTGACATTCGCAATTAGCCGGGCGATCGGGCGAGAGCTGAAAGCGGAAGACGAAATTCTGCTTACGCATCTCGATCACGATGCAAACATCTCACCGTGGCGTGCGCTGGAGGAGCGCGGGGTGAAGATCCAATTCGCTGACATTCACGAAAACAATTGCACGCTAGACATGGACGATCTGGCGAGCAAAATTACTTCGCGAACGAAAGTCGTCGCGGTTGGATTCGCGTCGAATGCGGTCGGAACAATCAATGATGTAAAAACGGTCGTCCGTCTCGCCCATGAGGCCGGCGCGATGGCATTCATTGATGCGGTTCATTACGCCCCGCACGGGCCGATTAACGTTCGCGGGTTGGATTGCGATTTTCTGACCTGCTCCACCTACAAATTTTTCGGCCCGCACATGGGCGTGCTTTACGGCAAACGCGAACACCTGGCGCGCCTTCAGCCTTACAAGCTGCGCGCCAACACCAATGCAGTCCCGCAGCGCTGGGAGTGGGGCACGCTCAATCACGAATGCATTGCAGGAATCACCGCGTGCGTGGAATATCTAGCTGAGTTGGGCAGAAGCGTTGCCGCGTGCTCCGATCGGCGGCAAGCGTTAATGGCTGCTTACCGAGTAATTCAGGCGCATGAGCACAAATTAATCGAGCGCATGCTTCGCGGCCTTGACGGAATTCCCGGGTTGCGGCTTTATGGAATCAGCGATCCGGCGCGGCTGGAATCACGCTGCCCAACATTTGCGGTCCGAATTGAGGGCCACACTCCGCTCGAACTCGCCACCAAACTCGGCGAGCAGGGCATCTTCACTTGGGACGGCAACTACTACGCCATCAACCTGACCGAACGCCTCGGGGTGGAACAGAGCGGCGGCTTCCTGAGGATCGGGCTGGTGCATTACAACACTGAGCAGGAAGTAGATAGGGTGCTGGACGGATTACGTTCGCGAGTGCTGGTTTAGATTCGTAGCGCACGATGTTGAAAGCGACGGAAGGAAAGCGACTCACATTACGGGAACCAAGAAAGCGCTTCGGCGTAGGTTCAAGTCACCAACACGTCCAACTTACCGTGTGGTAACGCGGACGCGTGTCTGGCTTGGCGCGTCAAGAAGCGCGAAAAGTAATTCCCGCTCCGGCCTTGTTTTTACTGGAGATTCAAGGTGTAAAACAAAACTGCAATTTACGAAAGAAACATTATCAAGGTGGGTTGGGCCACCCGAATAACGAACTACCGAATTTACAAACGTGAGATGCGAGAACGACTCATTATCAAGATCAACGAGGCAGTTCTCGAGGTCATATCCCACAATCATGTTATTTGAAGAATGTATGCTCCCTTCATTTGTCACGGCCTCGCACGGATGCGACACCCTGGAAGGGTCGGGTGCATTTCCCCTAAGCTGCGCCAGAAATGATTCATAGTTAATCACATCAGCTATAGTCCGCCAATACTCCGCCGCCGTGGGCTGGAAGGTGTGAATAGCCAGCTTGAAGTCTACGAGTTTGCGATATGGAAGCGGTTCGTTCTGCTGCTGTGCAAGGTGGATTTCATTTCTGATTGTGCCGAGAATCTCATTCGGGTCTTCTTGGAGTCTGGCAATGGCTTCATGTTTTTCTATACGAGCATTGAGGCTTTTCTGCCCTGCATCTAGTTGCTGGAAACGTCCTTCTAGCTTACCCACTCGCGTGCTCAAATCATCCAGCTTTGTATTAATTGGGGTAAGTTGCTTATCAAGATATTGCTTGATGTCAGCTACGGCAGGATTAAGTTTGTTTTCTATTCGCGAGTCCACGCGTGCATTGAGCAATTCCGCATCATTAGCAGTCTGATGATCCCAAGCTCTAAGGGCAAGAGGTAGGACGATGGCCACGACAATGGCCGCCAATTGCGCTGATGTACCGTGTTTCTGCCACCAATTAGGAGGTTGCGGAGGCGCGGACTGCTGTGTCGGTTCCTGTGGCGGAATTGAAGCTGCTGTCGCCATACGAGTGCGAAACTCTATGACCCGAGAAGAAACAGGCCTTGCAGTCTTTTCGACAGTAGCTTGCGTCACGCCCGCACTCCTACACAACAGGTCAAGCGTAGGGTCGGCGCGGAGAGTCGAGAAGATGTCGGAGGTGCCGATTGCGCACCGCCAATCCACGAGAGTATACACCCTAAGGTAATGTTATGTGGCATTGGGCTAGTCCTGGAAATTGCCGGAATCGGCGCTGAACGCCAGTTTTGAGTCTCTGATTTGTGAAGGCCGCAATTCAGTCCCTAAAAGCGTTGTAAATAACCAATCATTCATTTAGGCGCTAGGTCGTTGTTGCGTTGCAACTGAATTTCTGCGCAACTCGCGCGATACCTGAGGGTGACCAATTTGCACCGCGGCGGCTCCTTGGAAAAATCGCAGTCCTGCAGCACCAGGGGCGCGGTCAAGCAATTGGCCCGCACCACAGTGCGGGGTCCTGAAGCCTTGAATGACGCCGTTTGCTGGCGTACGGCGCAACCCGTCAATACCATTAGAGCCAGGATGGTTGTTGCAGACTTGTAACTCATCATGAATTCCTCTTCCGAGTTGCTCTCTTATCTTTAACATCGGGTATGCAGTCCGGTTCTTCATACCTTGGTTGTGCAAATAACGCACGAAGGGCTCGGGTGAGACCGCGTCTTCGCCACTCGGCCTACTTCCACCAGCGGTCGTGCATGGTGATCAATAGGCTTATCGCCGTCGTCATCGCCGCGTTCACCAAGCGGTCATAAACTCCGCGGCGCACATCGTTGCGCTCCAGCGTATTGACCCGATTTTCTATAAGGCTCATTCGGCCCGGCTGCCCGCCTCCCATCAGCATTTCCATCTTGGTTTCCAATCCCGCCAGCTTCGAAAGCACTTCGCATTGGAAATCATTGTCGGTAACGCGCACTACGAGCGGATGCTTGGTTGGCTCATGTACGCGGGCAGTCTCGCCGCTGCAATCTTGGGTTCGGGTCGTCATGAAAATCAGCTTTTAGCTTTTAGCTCTGAGCTCTGAGCTTTCTGTGCGCAGAAACTAGAGTCCAAAGGACAGGGATAATAGCGAACCGATCAAAACGGATAATCAATATGCAGCGCCGTCGAATGCCGGGAATATTTGGGCGGCACCGAGGCATCGAACTGGCGCAGGAAATAGTTTTGTACTTTTGCAAGGCGTGGCAGCGTGAAAGTCTGCGTGGTAAATCGCCCAGCAAGGTTTTCGTCGTTGAACTGGCCCCATCCGGAGTCGGTCCACCTAACTTCGATTCCGCCGCCGGTCAGTGGAGTAATTCCCGCGTCAATGCTCGCCGTGGTCGAAGTCACTTGTGTGATCTGCGCCGAACTCAGGTCCGGCAGGACCGTAGATCCCACCTGCGCATTCGTGATCTGAGTAATTGTGAGCGGCGTCGCAATTTTGGCGGCTTCCAGTTCAAATGAGAGAGTCTTGGCAGCGTCGTCGGCAAATTGGATTTTGTAGAGACTGTGCTCGCCGACCAGATCTTTTAGCGTAATTTCGACTTCGCGCACGATGGCTTGAAAATCCGCAGAGCGTGAGGGAACGTTCACTGCGAGCGCATCTCCGGGGAAAATATCTTGCGCGGCTCCGGGCAGGAAGTCGCTCCAGGTCTCGTACTTGCCTGTCCATCCCGCTGTTGCGCCGTCAAACAACAAAGCCAATGCTGCGTTTTCGCAATCGGCCGTGGTACGCGCCGGTGGCGCCTTTAAGTGATGCACAGCGCTGCGCACGCCATTATCGATTCCACGCTGCTCGGCAGTGATGCTTGCCGGATTCGTAACCCGGGCCATTGATCTTCCAACCGTCGAAAGCGACGAGTTGCTCCCGTACTGGCCCCGATAATGAACTTCAATATATTGGTTCAACACCGGAACGTACGCGGTAAAAAAATCGAGGGTCGTGCCAGAAACGGCATTGCACTCGCACCCTGAAGAGAGCGGACCGACAAGCCGCGAAATATACGGTTGTCCCGGAAGAGAGGTGCGCACCTCGACATCGACTGCCTGAATAAGCCGCGTGAAGGCAATCGCACAATACAAGCTCGGCGAATTCACCGGGGCGTAGGTACAGAACGCTGGAGCGCCAGAGATAATGCCGTCATACAAAACGCTCGCCGGCGCAACCATACTGGCGGGATTCGTGAGGTCGACATCGTGAACCTCGAGCACCAGCCGGACGTTCGCGGCCACCTGCGTACCGCCAATGCCGTTGCCCGCAGGGTTTGCAGCGCAGTGAAAAGTCTGGTGCAGGCGATAAATCTCCTGCGAATAAATTCGGGTGGTGAGCACGTAATGATGACTGGAAACGGTGGCCAGTGCGGCCCCGGCGGGCGCTCCGTTTATCAGTGCTTGAATCTCTGAAACCGAACCTGCGGGGGAGATCTGAAATCCAGCGAGGCAATTCGCGGAAGAAATGCCTCCCAGATATAAACCCCCCAATATCCCGGACGAAACGGCCGAAGTGAAGACCACGTCTCCGTGTTCTAATATCCAGGAACCGCCGAGTTCCATTTTTTCGACGAAGCCCACGGTGGTCGCGCCATCTGCGCCGGTACCACCGGCGATCTGCAGCTTCCCACCCCCCACAACGATTGCTGCTGCGGGGTCGGTGACCGTCCAGCGCGTGGGATCGAGCATAGGCGTGCTGTATTCTTCGTCGAATATAGTCGTGCTGTGTTTGGTGAACGGCGGCTGCGAAAGATAGAAACGTGTCGTCAGCCCATCCCCAACAAAATAGTCGCGAACATACGCTTCTGGCTCAACATTCCCAATAACAGTTACGTCATTCGCGATGGCGTTGCCCGGTTGGAGCGTGAGGCCTTGGGGGCAGAAATTGAGGTCCGATTCGTTGAGTGCGTATGCTGCGGCGCCGATGGGAGCGAGTACCACAGCTGCGTTGAAAACCCGATAGCTGGCGCGCGCCTGCGTGGAAATAGCGGCAGCGTGTTGCGACCATGACTTCTGCGGATCGGGCACATAATAAGGAAGCGTATCCAGACTTTGGACAGCGCTGGTGTCGAAAGCTCCGGGAATAGCGTCCTGGGTCAACTGCCGGAGCGCGTCACCCGCGCTCCGGGCCACGAAAGGGCTGCGCGTGGAAAGACGTTTTTCGTCCAACAAAAACTCGTCGCTCTGCGCGACGAAATTGTAGCGGAACATCGCGCCCCGCTCACCCCATCCAAGATACTCGTATTCCGGCTCGGCTTTGATGTATCCGGTGAAAACGTCCTGGCCGTTGGTGCGCCCCAGCGTGACGCGTGCGCCGCGGCCGGGCACCACGAAGTCGCCGCCTACGGAGAGCAAACTAAACTGTAGCAGTGACGATTCATTCAACTTGCGTGTGATTTTTGGAGTGCGGGCGGCATCGATATCGGCGGTGTAGTCGCGCGGACCAATGCCATCGAGATTGTCGATTTGCAATTTCATATCAGTTAAGAGAATCGCCCCCCAGAGCTGGTTGCGCCAAACACAGGCGATGGTTTTCTATTTGCGGAACAAGGACAGACTTCAGTACAGGGCCGCCATCGCGGCGGGAAAGTAACTGCGATAGCAAACAGCGATCTGCCCGTCGTTCTCGTCAGTGTGTGGCAGGGCGATAAATGCCGCGTGCAGGGCCACGGCGGTGATTGGCTTGGCAATCTCAGTCGCCTGCTCGCGTTGAACAATCGGCGGGGTGGCGCTCGAAGTTGGGTGCACAGTTGTCGCGGAGCTCAGCCGCGGATAGTGAAAACATATTCTGCCACCCGATCCGTCACCCGCAACGAACAACGCCGACCACTCCTGAAAGAATGCGCCACCCTCACGATCCACGAAGGCCACTACCTTTTGAACGCCCCCACCAGCCGCAGGCGCCCCCCCAAGCAGGGGTTGCGCAAGCAATAGAGAAGTCGCTGTGAGCTGCGCAACTCTTCCGAGATTGAAAGTTACGCGACGAATGTAATTTGAGTCCTGATTCACATCTGCTGGATGGTTGACGTATGCAGCGGAGATTCCCGAGCCGACATATCCGGTCTGCTGTTGGTAGTCTGCGTCGACCGCGATAATGTTGCCAACAGAAAACGAAGCGACTGGACCCGCGCCAACCACTACTTCTCCCGCGCTCGAACCTGTGAGAACAGCAATTGCGGCCAACGGGGATCCGCCTGATGGCTGAGCTGCGGCGTTGGGATCGGAGGCCAGCACGTTCATGTGTTCAGAGCCGCCCGCCAGCGCCATCTGTAACTTTCCCCATTCGCGAAAATCGAATTCGATGCGGGCATCGAGCACTCCGCGAAATTGCGCGGCCGCAGCCCCGCGGATGCCGGCGCGCAGCGGCTCACTGGGAGTGAGGCTGACACGCTGAAAGTTGTCGATCCAGCCAAGGTCGATCCAGGGAGTGGGTGGAGAGTCGAGAGAGAAAAGCCCGTATTTTCCCGGATCAAAGATTGCTGAAGTCTCAGTGGCGCGATTCACCGGCGCGAAGTAAGCGCGCACCCGATGGCCTACCGGCACCATGCCGGCACGGATTGCAAAGCTGCTCATGATGGAGTCACCCGAATAATTACGTTTTCAGCATTCAGCATTCAGCCGAAGCAAGCTTCCGCTTTCAATGCCGAACTTTTGGCTGCGAATTGCCGATTGCTAGCCTCAAAAATTCACTTCCGAAAAGAAAAATACCTTCAGACTCGCCGTGCGTTCTAGGCGCACTCCGGTTGTCCCACGCGGCAGCGCCTCGGTGCGGGGAGCTTCGCTGCCTGCAATTTTTCCAAGCTGCGGCATACTCCAGAGAACGCTTGTGCCAAGGCTTGCCGGAGTGGTTTGCGTGTAGTCGAGCTTTGGTGTTGCGGCGGGCTGACAGATGCTTATCAGTTCGGTATCGAGCCCGGCCAGCGTGCGCCCGCGATCAACTCCCGTTTCTACGGTGCCGAACGTGTGATATGAAATCAGGCACTCTAACGAAAAGATTGCGCGATCGCCCGTCTGCTGCGCGACGGCTTGCGCGGCGCCCCATTCAATGTAAAAAGCATCTGGCAATGGCTTGACTGGAATCACGGCTTCATTCTCGGCGACGACCACAGCTGGCCGGGTGACCCCGTTAAGTGTGATCATCCGCAGTGGATTCAGCGCTGCAAGACGGTTGCGCAGCGTGATGTAGAAAGTGTCTTTTGTGAATTGCATAAGATCAGCTCTTAGCTCCTAGCTGTTAGCTCTCAGCCATCAGCTAACAGCACCGGTGATCAGATGGAGGTGTCGGTCGGTCTTACAACGTGTCGCAGCATTACGAAACATAGCTGACGGCTGATGGCTGATAGCTAATAGCTCATCTCACTCCACCGCTACCACCCGATACAGGTACGCCGTTCCCGCGAAGTATTCCGTGCTCACACTCTCGATGTGAAACAAGTCAGTCTGGTGTTGGATTCCCAATGCCAGATCAAATAAAGCTTCGGCGGAGTCCGCTCCTTCGGCATCGACTGCGCTGGCCACGGAGGAAGCCGAAATCAGAAACTCCAGACGCACTCTTGGCCCGGTTTTGGGCGCAGGAAGAGTGCGTACCACCACCGGTGAAATCTCCAGCTGTTGCACGCCCGCATCGGTCAAGCCCAGCTGCGTGCTGTCGCTACCCGTTTGCGTCGGCATCGGCAGCACGAGTCCGATCTGGTCGCCGCCCAGCGCGCGCAACAGCGCGTCCGCCGCGCGCACTACCGCAGTTCCTGCGATGGCCATAGGTCATCTCGTTTTCTGCGCCACAAAAGGCGCGAGCATTGAGCGAACGGTGGCATCGAGAAGATCGGGCGCGAAGTAATCCATGCGGAAGCGGTCCATGCGGCCGGTCTTCACGTTCACCGCCGGCGTGGCCTGCGCATTACGGACCACCTGCGCGCATGCATATTTCACGGCGTCGGGAATGGTGGCGTAACCCGCGGTGTAGATCACATCGACTTCACTGAACGACAAACCGATCAGGTTCAACGGCAGCGTGAGCTCGCCGGTTGTAGTATCGAAGTCCACCGATGAAGGATCGATGCTGCTCCACGTGCCCGGCATTCCAAACATCAGCGCGACGTCCAGACGCAGATCATCGAACGGCCATTCTCCTCGGCGTGGAATCGTGTAACGTCCGCGACCCGATACGATCGGCGAAGTAGCCGGCGCCAAAGTGGCAAGTGGCAGGTACGTAAGGTGAATCGTATTGCGGTCGGCCATCATGCGAATGCGCTCTTCGTATTGCGCAATCGCAAGCGTGGCGCGACGGCAATGCGCATCGATGAGTGAGGATGCGGCCCCCACCAGTGCCAAGTCCGTCGTGGTGTCGATTCCGTAAAGTTGATATTCGGTTGCAGAGAGATAGTTCATGAAGAATCAGCTCCTAGCCTTTAGCTATTAGCTCTCAGCTTTTTAAAAATATGTGATGCGTACGCAATTCAAAACACCTTGTCATTCCGAATCGCTTGAGCGATGGGGAACCTGCTTTGCGGATAAACGCAAGCAGATTCCTCAGGAATACAATTCCTCCGGAATGACACAGGTGAGAGTTTGGCAAACGACGAACGACCAACGACGGTAGTTCTTATCGGTCGACCTTCACTTCGTAATGCGCGCAGGAAGCGCCCTTCACCACCACGCCTCCGAATTTGACCACGACATTTTGCGCGGCCAGGCTGCTTGGCAAGCCAAGCTGGAAGACGCGAGGGTTGGGATCGGTCAGCCAGTGATACTCGATCAAGTCTTCGGTGACGATGTAGGCTGGCAGCACTGCAGTGCCACTACCCGGCGTACCGGTATAACCCAGCGCCCACTCGGGGATGAGTGGCAGATCTCCGGCTTGCGTGCTGAGCGCCTTCACCCGGAAGCCGCCGGTGACTTCGACTGTGTTGAGGACGACGTTGAATTCCGTCTTCATTTCGCGGTCGATCAGATCGAGCAGCACAGGATTGGCGTAAATCGCGGTTGGGCGGACCGCGAAGGACGAGTTTGAGACCATCGTCGCTACTGTGGATTTCAGCCCGTCCACAATGCTCGCGGAAGTCCCGATGGTTGTGGTATTCCCGCCGGCTTCGATCTGGCCAATGGCGCCAAAATACTGCAGCGTAGTTGGTGTTGAGAGCGAAGTATCGGTACCGTTCCACAGCGAGACATCATGCATGCGCAGGACCCCGTCGACTGCATCCGCGAGATCTTTGGCCTGCAGATATGCGAACTGGCTCTGCTGGCTGCCAACCTCGAGGTCGAAGAGGTTGTAGTTGATTTGCGAGACCAGCGCCTTCAAGGGCACGCTGCGCTCGGCCCGGTTCGGAGACTGCACGGTGGGTGCAATGTTACGCGGATCGACAAAGGCCTGCGCCGCGGTCGGTTGAGGGATTGCCAGTTCCTCAAAAAAGCGCGATGGGTGCCCAGTTGCGGGGACCTGCTTGATGCGCTGTCCAAAAGCGCCGCGCCGGCGCACGATGTCGGTGATTTCGGTTTGATAACGGTTAACTTCAATCGCACCCGGCCCAAGGAAGTCGGCGGCCGCGTGCAGGTCAACAAATTGTCCGTTCATGTTTTCTCCTGAAAAAAAAATGTGTGCTTGCGATTAGGTTTGTATGCGCCAGAGCCAGCAATCCATTTGATATCTGTCATTCCGAGGACCTTCAGGTCCGAGGAATCTGCTTTGTTGCGAACAGCAGATTCCTCACCGCTAAAGCGGTTCGGAATGACAGCGTATGAGGGTTCCCTGATAGTTGACGGCTGATGGCTGTCCTACTCGATCATTCCCGCGCGCGCCATCTCGGCTTTAACCGCAATGCGTTGTTCGACGCTGAGGGTTTGCAGAGTCTTGTCGAGGGCGGCCGCTTCGAGCTTGTCTCCGGGCTCCGCGTTATTCTTGGCCAGCAATGCAGAGACAAATGGTGACAGAGTCTTGCGAGTCAGCCGCGCGGCCTGGGCCTTAAGGTCCGAATTCACCTTTTCAAGTTCAGCTACGCGGTGCTCAAGTTCGCGCGAGCCGCCGGCATGGATGTCCTCGCCGCGCTCTTCTACGGCGGCCACGATGCGGTCGACTTTCGCGTTCATTGCTTCGTGTTGTGCGTCCAGTTTTCCTAGGACGCGGTCCAAGGTTTCGGCTGCATTCGCCAGGCGATCGGCGGCAGCAGCCAGTTGATCAAGCGTTTCGCTTTGTTCCATGAGTTCTCCTTTTTACCCATCAGTTATCAGCCGTCAGCTGTCAGGGGAAACACCTTCCACTTGTCATTCCGAGGACCTTCAGGTCCGAGGAATCTGCTTTTGGGCAATAAACGGCAGATTCCCTTCGACTTCGCTCAGGGCAGGCTCTCATCGCTGAAGCGATTCGGAATGACAGATGAAATGGGTTTGTCCTGATGGCTGACGGCTGACGACTTCTTTACTCCAACTCGATCCATGTATCCCGATAAGCAGCTTTGTCGCGGCGTAAGATGGCCGCTCCGGTGAAAGTCACGTGAGTGAGGCTCCAGATCTTCGCCCGCACATCGGCGACGCTGGCATCTGCGATTTCGTATGACATCCCAAGGGGATTCTGTGCACGCTTGCGTGGCGTGCCGCCGGCATGAATGATTCCCGACTCGATCTGCTTAACGATTTCCGGAAAGTCCTTGGCAAAAAGGTACCCGCTAAGCTCAAGCTCTTTCCCGACAATTTCCGCCTGCGTAATAACCCCGATTTTTCTTCGCGCATCGTGGCGATCAAAGCTTGGCGAATAGTCGAGCGCCATACCCAGTAGCGACGGCAACGCGCGCTCGGCAGCGGTGCGAGTCAGAATCACGCGATGCCCGCGCGACCCTGCAGGCGGCTTATCTGAAGGAGTGTCTACCAGCGTCAGCACACCGCGAAAGGGTTCCCGGTTCGGATGCCCGTGCACAGCGGGCATGGCAATCGCCATCGATGCAAGTTGGAGATTCATAAGTCGGCTTTGGCTCCTGGCTGTTTCGTCGTTGGTCGTTCGTCGTTCGTCGTTGGTCGTTGGTCGTCAGCGCTCGGCAACTGGCCGAAGCACGAGCTACTCTCCATAACCACTGTCATTCCGAACCGCTTTAGCGGTGAGGAATCTGCTGTTCGGTTACCAAAGCGACACTGCACACGAAAAGCAGATTCCTCGGACCTGAAGGTCCTCGGAATGACATTTCTTTAAAAGTTTCTGACGGCTGACGGCTGATGGCTGAGAGCTTATCTACAACGGTGCCAACCCGCGCATTCGTCGGACTTCGTTCACGGTGAGAACGCCCGCCTGAATCAAGATCTGTTGGATTTGCGCCTCTTCCATGGCGTCTCCTGGGCCGTCCACATCGGTGAAGACAAATTCAAGATCGTCCCAGCCAAGTTTTTTCGAGATTGCGTCGCGCGTGAGATATTCGGCAAACAACCGCGCGGTCGGCACGATTGCCTGCCGGAACGCCTGGTCATTCATCTCTGACGCAGTCGAGCGGTTTACATCGCGTTCGAGCCCTAGCGATTGCGGTGGCAAATCAAAAGCATCGGCAATAATGCGCATCAGGAATTCCTGCCACTGCAACCGCAAGTCTGCGTCTGTGCCTCCGCCGAAACGTAGCACTTCGGGTTTATTTTCGACTGATAGTATCGGGACCCGACCTGTTCCTTCGATCTCATCCTGCCACCAGCGAATGAGCCGCTCGTGCTGCTCGGGCGTCGTGTTCTGCAACCACAGCGCATATTCGACGACTGAGTTTGACGCCAGCCTTCCGGCATAGCGGTGCGCACCGAGAAACGAGTTGATCGACTCGAATGCAACTTCCAACCTGCCGAGCCCGAACGGCGTAAACGTGCGCGGGTTCAGACGCATGTAAATCAGCTCGTCGTCAGCCAAAAGAATGTTGGCATTCGGTCCAGCTTTCGACGTGACCTGTTCGTAGCGGATCGAGCTCGGCAATCCGTCCCAGTCGGTGCGCATGTTAATCGTAGATCCGTCGACCGGCCACAACGCCAGCGGAGCATTGGCATCGCCTGTGGCTTCGATTTCAATCGCGCCGAAGCCTCCGACAATTACGTCTTCGAGCACCTGCTCTGCTAAAGAACGAAACGAGTCGTCCGGATTCGGCGAAGCCAAGTTGCGGGTAAGAATAAGGACGCGCGCTTGAGCATCCGGCGATGCGGGCGTACCCGGTTTCGACTGCACGCGCCAGCGCATTCCGGCGATGTGGTCCTTAATTGTGTTGATCGCCCGCCGCGCCACCGGTATTTCCGAAAAGCGCCGCAGGTTCATCGGCGTGGGCCTGGCCATGGTCTGAGCCCGCGCCCCGTAAGTGTTGAGTATCGATGGCAGCGGTACAGTTCGGCGCTTGCCCGCTGTGCCGGCAGATGCAGATCCGGCGAAGACGCTTCCGCCCTGTGTCAATCGGTTGACGACAGACACTCCCGCAATCCGGCGCATGGCGCCGCGCAACGTATTTGTGATGTTCATGATTTTTGAGCCTTCAGCTATCAGCTATTAGCCGCCAGAAAAACCTTGGACGTTCGTCGTTCGTGGTTGGTCGTTTGCCAGGTGAGGGACACCGTTCCCGTCACGTATCCCACTCGGCTCAATGAGTCAGCGCCCGCATCAGGCAGATCACTCCGAAGATGACGCAGGCTATATCAAGCCCGATTTGTCTCATGCGCCATACGAATCCCCAAAAAGGCTCAACACCTTTTCTCGGATAGAACCAGTAAGGCCTGCAATCAAACGAAAGACCCCAGAGGCCTATAGTCTCAAGCACAACTGCAAACCCCAGGAACTGCAGGCGCGTCTGTCCGTAGGCCGTATGTCGCCACATCCAGGTTGTTTGGAACCAAATGAGAAATGGCCCCGCGCCGAACCGAACCGCTAAGAAAAATGCGCACAGAGCAACAACAATCCCCCATTGGACAGCGGATCGGTGGCGGCGAACAAGTCTGAGCCGTTTTGTCCGGCGCCGTGCAGCAAGGCTTGATTTCCTCTCATCCACGCCGCAATGCTAGCCTGATTCCGTCTGCGATTTCCGGCATTTCGCCTGCCCGTGCCACGATGATTCCATTTTCCTGCAGCATGTCCAACGCGACATTTACTTCGTCACGGCTGCGGTCCACATCGTCATCCACTACGGCAGTGAGCCAAGCCTTCACATCCCTTTTTGCCTGCATGCTCGCTGCGATCCGCGGAAATTTCGCCGCCAAAAGCATCCCCTGCTCGACTCTTTGTGCGAGCGAAACCGCATGAAGAAACTTGAATCCGTCGTCCGCGGGATAGCCGAAGTCAAGTTTCAACGGATCACCCGGCCTGGTGTATTCGGACACCGCAATGTTCGTCTGCATTAATGCCAGCACTCCGGCCTTGTGCAGTTCATCTCGCATGGCATTAAGAATGCGCTGTCGCCCGCTGATCTCTCGCTTCTCCGTCCCCGCCGGAGTTTCCAGATAAATCGTGTTGAGCCGCTCCATCTCCAGCGCCGGAGACTCGGTAAGGCAGCCCTGCAATGGTTCAAATCGAATCACATTTGACCAGGAATCTGTAAGTCTTTTCAGCAAATCCGCGCGCCGTTGCGGATTCCGCAAATCCTGTCGAATCTCACGCTCGATGGCCTGCACTTCTTCAACGTCGGCCAGCGGATCGAAACAGTGCAGCCGTTTCCAGTTTCGGATGAAACGCACATCTGCAAATTCGCCCGAGCCGCCTGCGGATGGCGCAATCGCCACCACGCCCAGGTTGATGCTCTCGCCTTTCGTGGCGTCTCCGGCGTAACGCAACAGGAAGAACTCGAGTTGGTGTAAAGCAGCCATCAGCAAAAATACGGAATTCAGAAGTTAGAAGTCAGAATGCAGAATTAAACGGCGAGGAATTGTCGCTTCTGCACTCATACTTCTCACTCTGGATTCGGTTTTTTTACTTCTGCATTTCTAACTTCTAACTTCTGAATTCAATTTTCCACCCACTCCGGAAACGGTTTTCTTGGTGACATCCGGAAGCAAGTGATTAATTCCCGCACCCGTGACCTTCGCGTGAGCAACTCCAGCCCTAAGCTTTCCAGCGCGGCCCAGTCGCCTGCGTACCACCCCGGGGGAATCTCTCCTGCTTGCCGCCAAATCTCCTGCTCGCAAATCGTCTCGATTCGCGAAAGCCAGGGTTCGAACGACTCCCAGCCCTTCACCCCGGCATAAGCCTCGTTTCGTGCAAACACTCCGCGCAACGGATAATCCGGAAACGTCCACTCGCCGGCATTGAAGCAGTAACCCTGGTCGATGAAAGTTGCCGTGTATTTGCGCTCGCGGCCCTTTCGCCAGAATGCCGCCTGGCGTCCGTTGGCGTTTCCGGTCCATTTATCGAGAGCCAGCATGCCCGCGAATGCGTCAATATTTCGGAGGCGGTCAAAAAGCTCCACCGGGAGCCAATCCAACACGCGCCCTTCAACCGGATTCACCACGTAGCGCGATCCAAACTGTAGTCCTGGCTCGCAATCGATGACATTTCCCGCGAGCTGGATGTTCAGCTCCGGCGAGTGCCTGATAAGCCATTCGTTGACTTCGACGACTTCAGTTACCGGCACCGGCAAGCCCACTCGCTCCGCCAGCCTCGTGGCCAGCAGCTCGTTCGCCAAGACGCGCAAATGCTGCGGGTTGTTGCGAAACTTCACTACATAAAAATAACCGTCGGAGCAGCGCATTAAGTGGCTCTGCGCGCCGCCTCGCATCCTGCGAACGTGTTGGACCGCTACGACTGGCAAACATTTGCCGTCAATTCTTTAATTGTCATCCTGAGCGAAGGGGAGTCATTCGCTCGCGAATGGCTGACATAGTCGAAGGACCTATGCACTTGCCGGCTGGTATTGATGCCGTTCATACCATTGTTCGCTCAAGTTCTTCCACGCTGGGTTCAGAGAAAGATAAGCGCAATTTTTCTTTAGTTGGCCAGCCTTTAAGCTCTTTTTCGCGGCCTATCGCACGGTGAACATCCTCGAAGCGCTGAAAGTAAACCAGCCGGTCGAGTTTGTATTTGGCAGCGAATTCAGATCCCACTCCTTCTTTATGCTCGAAAACCCGGCGCCTTAAATTGTTCGTAACGCCGATAAAAAGCGTCTTCGAACGATTGCTCATGATGTAAACAAAATACGTTCGTCGTGGAACCTGGTACATAGATCCTTCGACTGCATGCGCGGACTCGCAAGCAAGTCCACGTACTTCGCTCAGGATGACAGAGCAGAATCATAGTTGTGAGGTCGGACTTAGGCTGTGACGAGTGAACATGCCCGCCTGTGAATTTCCCCGAATAAACGACTACCTCTCTCCAGCCCCCGCCGCTCTCCCGGCCAACGCGATGGACATCGCCATCACGCGGTCGTCGTGGCTTCCGGAAGTGCTTCCCGAGCCGCCATCGGTCCGCCGAATAAACGTTCGGCACTCCGCCAAGAGTCGTTCGCTTTGAAACAACTGCGGCTTGATCGACAAAATAGCAGCCAGGTTTTCGATCATGGCCGGCTTCGTCACCGCGGAGGTCAGCCAGCCGTCCTGTCCACCATCGCGAAAAACCTTCTCGTACCCGGCTGCACGCAAGGTCGCCAGCACACCGTGTCCATGATTGTTTCGCTCGACCACGAGCAGCGCTTCATTGTAAGTACGCGCCAGCTCAATCAACTTCATCGCCAGGTCGCGCGGAGAATAATGTCCGTGCAACTCCGCGCATTGCATTGCGGTTTGCCGGTCGATCACTTCCGCGCAGGCGTAATCGCCTTCGGTGCCACCGCCCGCAGGATCGACTCCAATGATGTAGTGCCGCTCATGCCGGGGTAGCAACCAGATCGTGAGCCGCCCATTGTCACGGACCAGCGTCGGCCCTGTCGCCGCCTCCAGTGCGCGATCAATCGCCTCCAATTCGAACACGCACTCGCCGGATGCGAGGAAGCAAGAGACCGCGTCCTCCGCATATTCCTGCGTGGCCAATTTTCGTAACTGCGCGCGATTCGTTCTTCTCCAGGCAAGCTGCGCGTCTGTCAGGTCAGCCCGTCGAACCAGGTCTTCTTCTTCTGGAGTCAGTGGCCGGAGGTTGCTCGACCTCAGCTGGTCGCGATACTCCTCGTCATACCACCACGGGAAGAAGTGCTGCGTGTATCCGGTTTCACTCGCGTGTTGCCACTCTTCGTAAAAAATTCCGCCCGCGCCATTCGGGGTTGACTCCAGAACAATATCTCCGTCCACCGGCACCGCGGCACGCAACGATGCCAGAACTTCGGCCGGATCGCGCAGCCAGCGGGCGACCTCCGAGCAATGCAAATTGTGGATGGTCAACCCGCGGCCGGCATTTATATCCGCCGCGGTGGCCACTCGATATTCGCTATCGAGCCGGGGGAACACCATCTGGCGGACATTGGCGCGTGAGCGGATGAGCGCGCCGCGTTTCATCGCATCGGGCAGGTTCTCCCAGAAGCGATGCACGATCTTGAAAATTTCCTCCGCCGATTCCTGGTCATGCGCCACCTGCACCGTCATCGTGCCCGGACGGGTGATAGTCTGGACGAAAAATCGAGCCGCAACATAGGTCGTGATCCCCATCTGCCGCGCCTTCAAAACTATATTGCGATGCGTGGACGCGCGGGCGAATTCACGTTGTGCGCGGTTCGGAAGCAATCGCACCAGACCCCGTTTTTTATTCCGTACCCGCAGCACGCTCGCGATAAGAAAATCGCGTACACTCTTGCATTCAGAAAGTTTCACGTCCTCCGCTTTGATCTTTACTTCCAGCGACATTCCTAGCCGCTGCAGCAGAGCGATATCGTTACTCAAAGTTTGGCCTGGAGATCCTGGTTGCCGGTTCTACGGTGTGCGCACTCCGGCTCTGACCGTGGTTTCCACCGCATTGATTCCGCTGATGTCCGCGCCTAAATCAGTGCCGTCGCTCGCCTGGTTGGCTTGCCCTGCGGCAAACATCGAAGCGGCAGAACATGCCGAAGAAGGGTTATTCGGTCCCTTGCAGAGCCGATAGTCGCCGCCGTTGCCGCCGTTGTAATTCACAAATCCCACCGCCGTAGACGCCGGCTGCCAAATCGGAGAGCTTAGAAAAACGCTGGACGAAGCCGTCGAATCCAGCAAAGCAAGATGATTAAAGATGTAGCCGTTGAAACAAGACGCCAGAGCCCTGGCTTCGCTGTTATTAGAGCCGCTACCCTGCGCAATGTTGCAGTTAGTATTTCCACCGTTAGGGTTTACGAAAGTGCTTGATCCGGGCGCGGCAAAGAAGCTGTCTTGTAACGTGTAATTGATGAGTTTCGGTTGAGCCAGATCGCTGTTAATTCCGAACGGCATTGTGGTCGAGCCCACGAAGGTGACGTGCCGCACCGAAACGTTATCCAGCATCGGATGTGCCGCCGACTCCCATGAAAAAACTGTGCTGTTGCCGCCGCCCACCTGTAGAGCCATCAGGAATGCGACGAAGCCATGCGCCCAGCGTTTATTGTTGCAGTCGTCACACAGCACGTTCGTGATCGACATGCGATGCAGCCCAAGTGTAGTGTTCTCGCCGTGCAGAGTGAATCCCGCGCCAAAATGTAGCGCCTTGACGTAGCGGATGGTGGTGTCATTGATGTACTCGGGTCCATAATTCACGATGTTGCCGCTTCCATCCAGGGTTTGGTTCGCCTGATTGAGCGATTGCGCGAGAATGGCAGCGCCAGGCTGCCCGCCTCCGTTGCCTTGCGATCCCCACGCGTTCTCTAGAAAACTGTTTTCTAGAAGCACCCGGTTGCCGCACTTCAACTCCCATCCGTTCTTGACCGTATTCGATTTCAGATCGAAGGCGACGATCGGCGCCGAACTGGATACGCTCAGGGAACTAGTCCCCTGAGTCCCATCTGAGGCGGTAGCACTAACGGTATGCGTTCCGGTGGTCGAAGGAGAGCAGTAGAGTCCGCTCGTATCGATCCTGCCTACCGTCGGATTCCCGCCCGTAACTCCGTCTACAGCCCAGGTCGTTGATGTGGAAGCGAAGTTGGGAATGGCATTAAAAATCAAACAGAATTGCCGGTTGTTTCCGAAGTTGTCTGAATAAGATGGCTGAATCTGCAGATCGGAGGCCACTGGCCCGACCGCCATCTGGTGCGTTGGATTCGAATTAACGATGGTGAATACAGCCTGTGTCGAAAGCGTTCGACTGTTGCCTAGTGTTGCCAGCCTGTCATCCGAAGTCACGTAGGACAAGGTCAAAGTCACAGTGCTGCCAGTTGGCACACTGGCCGGCGCAGTATAGGTAACCACTCTTTGATTCTGGCTGTTGTGAATCCCGGTACCAACATTGGTATACACCGAAGCTAACGAACCACAATCGGCGGAGCCACACGCAAGCGCCGAGATGAGAGGGGTGGCGCGATTGATCCCGCCACGGCTGTCATTCTCGACCAGAATTTGCAGCTGGTACGACTGACCCACTGCTAGTTGCATGGCCGCGGGAGTCACCGTCATAGCCTGATCATTCGCCGGACCGTAGCCTACGCCTTCAATGGTTTCAGTTTCGTTCAGCGTCTGTCCGATCTGCCTGTCCCACAGGGGATTTTTGTAGAGCCATTGCTGCGAAAACCACACGTCATGCGGAATGCCGTCAAAGCCCGTCGATGGGCTGAGAGGTTCTACAAAGGAGCCGCAGAACAAAGACGACATTGTGCTGGAACTGGCAAAGTTGTTGGCGAACTTTCCGAAACCTACGTTGGTCAGGTATTTTCCGTTTCCCCAGCCGTAGGCCTGCGCGTCACCGCCGCCGCCGGCGTAGGAAAGCGTGATGTCATAGATGTAGCTGTCGAGCACCGCAACCCAACGTGCGCCGCCGAAACCGAATGCCCTTGTCGTCTGCCGCTGCACATCGCCGTGAACGATGTTGCGATCGAAGATAATGTTGTTCGCCTGGGCGTTCATGCAGCTAACGTCGGGCGCAGTGCACGCCGCGTTGTTGTTCAGGCTAATGATTCCGAAATCGAGGTCGTAGGTGTTGAGGCGGCCCCACTCGATGCCCACAAAACGGTAGTAGCTTCCACTAATGAGTATGCTCGAACCAGCTCCAGGCTTTTGAATGTAGGGCATGTGCCTTGCCGGCGAAGTGCAAGGATAAGCCGGAAGTCCAACTAGAACCGACGAAGTCATTCCGGAGTAGCAAGGCGTGACCCTGGTTCCTTCCGGCGGGAATGTTGTATCCGTCATATCGCGCTCGATGGTGATCCAATGAGCGGGATCGCAGACCTGAGAAAATTTCAGGCTGCCGCTCGGCGCGATGTAAGTCAAATTTTGCATTTCGAGCGTCTCTCCGCACGATAGGGAATTAATGGCGGTCGAAAGTTGCGTCGTAGTAAAAGTACAGCCGGAGGGAGCACAGATACCTGTGTTGCCGTTCCCGATAGTCACTACCCCGCCCCGGCTGGGAGTGTGGCCGATGTCGGTTTTCCAATTCAATAGTGCGGGATCCGGAAGCGCCACGCTCGTGGCTCCCCCAATCGCAGGCGTAAACATGGATCCTTGCGAGTTGGAACTTCCCAACCAGGCAGACTGCTGTCCCCACGCGCTCGCAGCTGACAGAATGATTAATAAGATCGATCTCATAGTCTTTTCTAAAAAGAAGAATAAAGGACTGCTGCTTGTGGTAATTCCTGCTATTTCACTCTTCCTGGCGCTTCGCCTACCAAGCTATACGCGCCCATCTCCCACGAACTTCCGAATATGGTTTGATCGTCGCCCATCAGGTCAAATTTGAACTCAGTAGTGAGCGCCGCGCCCGCATTTGCCACCGGCGACGCCGCCGTGGGACGCACGTCTACCGGCAGTCCGGTCGTCGAATCCGCGTAATAAGTTGTGCCAGGATTCTGCTGCACTCCCTTTAAGTAATTCACCAGCTGGGTATTCGTCATCAAGGTCGCGCTTGATTGTTTCAGGGTATCAACCATTACTCCCACCTGGTGTGCCGAAAGTTCGTTCACGTGCCAAAAGATCCCGATTGGAACTCCCCACACTGCCGACTTAAACACCAGCGCGAGAATTTTGTTTGCCAGTTGGGCATCCGTGAGGTTCTGGAAATTCGGCGCGATGCCCTGGCTCAGAATATTTTGCACATCGATACCGCTGGCCATGAGCGTGGCCGCGTTCGGAGAAGGCTGCATCACTCCCGACCCCCGCGATCCCACATATCCGGCTGCCACCGCGATGCTCTCGGTCGAGGTGTCCTCGTAACTTCCGGGATAAACATAAACCCGGTTTGCCGGAAGCCCGGTCAGGTTGGCGCTCATCCATGCCATGGCCCAGCCGATCTCGTCGGTCATCAGGCGCGTCTTGTCCATCAGCAAAGTGTAGGGCGCGCTCATGATGTCCTGCGAACTGACGTCGGCAAGATCTTCGCTCTTTACCGCGCTTTTCATATTTGGGTCGGTGCTTACAAAAAACACTCCGCGCTGATTCAGCGTATAGACAATTCCTCCCAGCGTATCCAGACCACTCGGCACAATGTCTGTGCCCGATGAACTCAGGTTCCAGTTCACTTGCGCGGCCGGATCGCCGGGGGCGGTAATCACTAGCTGATTGTTCGCGATGGTCAGAGTGACGCTGCTCGCCGCGGTTCCCGTGTAATGCAAGGTGAAGGCATTGGGAAAAACAAAATACTGGTGCGAAACCGAATGCGCGTTCAGGTCCCAGCCGGCGTTGATCCATGACTGAAAGGTAGAGGCCAGTTGCTGCGAGAGCGGATATCCGGTCACCACTGCAATGCTGAGCGGGAAGTTTTTTTGCTGAAGCATCGGCAGCAGAGCCTGAATGTACTGGTGCGATCCATCGATAAGCCCGGGATCGTCATAAGTAAGAGTAATTCGCGCGGGATACTGCATGAATCCGCGTACATTCGGGGGCGTGTCCGCCGGAAGATTATTCCCGCCATCGATCGGTCCCGGCGTCCCGTTAATATCAGTCGAAATTCCGGTCGCGAGATTGTTCGCATAAAAATGGCAGTAAGAATATGTCACGGCCGCGGTGTTATCCATCAATCCGTAGGTTCGATTGGCATAAGCTCGGCAATTCTTGAGCTCAACCGCGGTCGGCGTGCCATCAAAGCGATACCCCACGTAATTGCGATGTGCGTCGGTGTTATATAGGTGAATGTCGCCGGGCGTGCCCGTTGGGTGAACGTAGAACCCTAACGTCACGGTCGCATTCGGCACCTGGCTATCTGCCAGAATATTTGCCAGCCAGACGTGATCGCTCGCGCCTTGCACCTGCACGCCATATCCGTCATACCAGTCGAGCTTGATATGTTGGACCTCAATGTAACTCACGTTATTTATATTGATAAGCGATTGCCCGCTCAGAATAATCGGAGTAACCGATCCATAACCGCTGACGGGATTTCCGGTAGAAGAGTACACATAAAGGATTTGATTGACGCTGTCGTAGTACCAATCGCGATTGTGCGCCAGCGCTGCCTGTGAAGCCTGCACATTTCCCCAAATGCTGCCGAATTGCACGAAGTTCAGCTGTGAGATTGGTTGCGCGGCCGCAAGCGTGATCTGCCACACGTTCCCGGATGTATTCGTCCATTGCGCATTGGTTGTCGTATACCGCCCCGTAAACTCCGGCGGACGCCCGTTACCATATGCATCGAACTTGATCAGGTTGCCTGCGGTACCGCTCGATGGCGGCGTGAGCCACTCGTTCCAGACCCCGTCGCGTTTGAACAGAATTGCGTCACCGGGCTGAAACGTTGAGATCCCGACTTTGAGCAACGTGCGCCACGGCGTCTGCGGAGAGAGTCCATCGTTGGCATTCGAGCCAGCGGGATCCACGTAGTACGTCGTGGCGCTCGCGCCTGCGCAGAGAAATGCAATCGCCAGCACTGAGCGAAGTGGTGTCACGAAAACTCCTGTTCTGATCTTTTTATCTTGTTAGCGAAGCCGGCTGCTACTGGACTCTTCTGTAAGTGATATACAGAGCGTAGGTGCCCGTTCCGGTCGTGCACGCTGTGTAGCTTGTGGAATAGGTCAGGTTGTTACTTGCCGAGTTGTTCCAGATGGTCATCGCTGCCTCACCGAAATTCGCCGTCGAGCCAAGAGCAACCGCACCGCTGGTAATTCCGGATCCCTGCAGCGGAACTGTCATCGTCCGCGCCCCGGTGCGATCTCCCCAACCCACAGTGACAGCAACCACCGCTGAACCTGGCGAAGAACACGATGCGTCCGACTCGAGATATACGTTGATCGCGTACTGTCCCACTGTGGCGCCAGTCAGCAGATTTGTAGTTGCGATCGATGCTGTCTGGCCGGTCAAATTCACCGGGCCGCCGGAACTGTTCGCGCTGCCCTGCAACAGCAATGCAGGCGTGTACACGGCAGTTCCAAAATATCCGGTCGCCGGCCGCAAGGTACTGGATCCCACTGAGTAAAGGTTGTCGACGAATGGCTTGAAATTGGACGCGGTGTCGATCGCCCAGCGAATGTTCGAGCCGATCCAGAACCCGAGTCCACGCTGACTCCCAGTTCCGGCGTTTTCATTTTTCAGAACGAAGTAGCTGTCAGATTGGTCCCACGAGAGTCCGGTTCGTTCCCAGTTCGTCGAATTCGTCCACGTGCCGTATACCCGAAGCGTTTGCGGATTTGTCCCACTCACCTCTTCCAATGTGTTCGAGGGATTGGTGCCGTTCGAATCCTGATTGAATATGTTCGTCAAACCCAACTGCACCGACTGTCCATTGTTGTCGATGACCTTGGGACAATGGCACGTTGAATCAAACCAGAAGATGCCGTAATTCGGGAGTCCTGTCGGCGCAGTTGTCTCCGCAAGCTGGACCTGGTCCGCCGTGCTGCAGTTCGCATTTCCATTGGCTTGGATCCCGGTCGCAAAGCTTCCCGTGCATTGGACCGGAGTTTGCGCCAGAGCCACAGCCGTAGCTATGTTCCCGTTGGTGTCGAGCTTGGCGACTTCGAGCAGTGCGCTGCCATTTTCTGAAATCTGCAATTTCCCGTTGGCGCCGAAGCCGATCAGCGACTGCCCGCTCGGGGACGCGCTCAACGAACCGAATCCACCCTGCAGGCTCCACGGCCCGCTGCCAGTCGAGACAAACGAAGTTGCCTGGACGCTTCCGGTGACAGTTAGTCCGGCGTCTATTTGCACAGCGGTTTTGAATTCCTTCAAATTATTGCTGAGGCGCTCCAGCCAATTCGTGCCGTCGCCCACATTAGCGATGTAGTTGGAAATCGACTTGGGCGCGCCAAAGCTAATTCCAATGTCCGCCGGATTGCCATCGCCTCGGTCATAACCAACAAAAGCATCGTTCGGATCATTGGTAGGCCGGTTGTTTTGGCTGGCAATCGTCTTCTGAAAATTCGAATCAGACAATGTAATGATATGGCTCGGCCCCGTCCCTAGCGTTGGAAAATTCAGCCGGCCCTTCAGGTTCAGGGTCCCATTTGCATCCTGGTTTGGCTTTGCCGCGAGCAGTAGTGCGCCCTGCTGATAGAAAATGCTAGGCGCCATCGCGGTGTAGCAACTCAGCCAGATCGGTGTCCATTGGGTTACCGCATCGCAGTTCGTGGCAATCACCGAAGGCTCTGCCATTCCTGCGACGCCAACCATGCTGCTCGGAGTATTTTGCAGCCATGCCCGCGCTGAACTAAGAACGCTGTTCGAATCCGAAGCGGCGCCCAGAATCAAATTCCCCGGCCAGAAGGTCAGCAACGGATAGTAAGCCGGATTCGCCACCGTGTAGTTTTGCAACGCCGCCTGCGTGTCGGTGAACGTGCATACGCCATTCGTGCAAGCGGAAGAACGGGTCACGCTAGTGGCAACTGCGAAGTTTCCTGTGCCAAACGGCGCTTGCTCAAGCCCGGTTATCGTCACGCGGAGCAAATCGAACGTGCTCGCGCCCGCTATATCGGGAGTCGTAACAGTAATATTTCCGCTTCCGTTGGTCAGAGCGCGCCCCGCATATAAAGGATTGCTGGCGCCATAGGTCGCGTTCTGCGCCACCACGTAATAGCGGTAGTCCGTGGCGCCAGTATTTGCGAAGAGCGGCACCATTCCTGCCGGAGCTTCTCCGCCCGCGATCTTTACTGTGTTTCCTTGGACGATGGCTCCTCCCTGACCAATGTTTCCAAGTGGGTTGGCGCAGTTACCCACTTCCTGATAGAGGTTCTCGATGTCCAGACCTCCGTAACCGCCGCGCTTCGTGCCCCCGCGCACGCCATACTGGGCGTACCCCTGAATTACGCTGTCTGAAATTCGCAAGGTGTTGCCGCTCTCCCAGTCAATTCCGTTACCGGCGCATTGCAGTGCGATGTTCAGGTTTTTCAGCCATCCCACCGCCGAAAAAACGTTGAAGGGACCGGGCGCATACACTGCCGGAGCACAAACCGTGCTGTCGCAACGCAGGCCGCCCCCCTAGCGAGGTGTCTAGCCCATCCAGCAGAAAGGCCTGATCGTCATCCACTTGCACCAGTGAGCCGAACGTTCCGCCGGTTACTGGTAGCCTTGTCGCCACATTGAACAACCGGGTTTTCTGCGCGTTGACTTCAATGAACGGCGCTACTCCGTTCGTGATCGTCGGCCGTCCCCTGGGATTCACCAGCGTTATATCTGCATAAGAAGTGGAGCTAGCGGGATCGCCCACATACAGGCACGTATCGTTCATCCAGCATTCAACGATCGAGCCGCTGAAATCTACTGTGATATTCGAAGCTCGAATAGAGACTCGCGCGTAGAGCTTTAGTTCGCCAGGCGGCACAATCACTTTGCCCGACTGCGAAGTTCCCGCTGGGTTGCTAGGAATAAAACGAGCAGCGATGAGGGCTTCCTGCAACCCACCTGATGCGCTTCCGACCACGTAGCCGGGAGGATGCGAGTTCGCGGTCGTGAACTGGAGCGTTCCAGCTAACCCATTCCCAGCGCAGGTTCCACCGGTCACCAGCGCTGCCTCTGCCGTGCCCGTCCCGCTTATGTAAACGTAATATTGCGGCTCGTTCGCACTAACGCCGAGAGGGCATTGGGTCAGGCTGACCATCTGCGCGCCCGCGGTGCTCAGATTGTTGCCAGGACTTTGACTCCATGCGAAATCGGTTGCATATTTTATGGCCAGCATTCCGGGAGTCAATCCCGAACCGCTGCCGGTGCCGCATCCACCCCACGTCGAGTCGCCGTGCAGGCACACGCCGTTGTTCGCAGTCCCGGTGCCCAATTCTGTAGTTGGTACCCTGCCACTTACTAAATCTGACTTCGTTGCCAGGCTCAAATCGACATAGTGCTTGTCCGCCGCCTGCTGCGGAGACACGGGATCAGCCGGAAGTGTCAAAGGCCCGGTCATGGTGTCGCCGGCCTTCGCTACGAAATTTCCGCTGCCCGAATTTGTGACTGCAGAATCCACATAAGCTTTGTTCACAGCTTGGCCGGATTGCGATGGCGTCGGCAAAATTGGAGGAACGGTGAATTGTTTCGCGCCGGTGATAGTTTCAGTTCCGCTCAGGTGAACCACTGTTGCCAGTTGCGCATTAACGTATTGCTGGGTTGCCGCCTGGGCCAGTGGCGTTGTTGCTCCGGCGAGTGTTCGCACTTGAGAAATCGTCTCTGGAGAAGTTGTGCCGATGGACCAGTTCTCGGTCTTTACCGTCCCGTCGGTTAGCTGATAAGTGACGGTGTAAACCGTTCCCGCTGGAGTTGCTCCGGAGTTCGGTGCGAGCTGGGCACTGAAGCTGCCGTTTGTGCCCAGCGTGACATGATTGTTCCCCGCGGCGACGGTCGCCCCGCTTGCAGTCGTAAATGGTGGCCACGAAATCAGCAGCGTTCCGGCGGCAGGCGAACCATCCGCTCGATACACCGTGTCGGACACGGTTGTGAGCGTGGGTCCCTGTGCCGTCGCTCGCCACAGGGCGAACAACACGAAACCAAGCCGCAAACAAAAAAGCCGCCATCGCCGGCGGCTCGCGTGCAACATAAATCCTCCGAGTTTGATGTCGCTGTGAACGGGTCTCTAATCTCCGCTCCTCACCTGCTGCTGCAAAAAATTCTCCACGCTATCCACGTAAACGTCTGAGAAATCGACTACCGGGCGCCGTGACGAGATCGTATCCATTGCCGCTCCTAGTTCCCAACCCATCGAGCACAATACGCCGAGCGTCATCATCGGGGCGCGATGCACGCCGGCGGCGCAATGGATGAATAGCTTGCCCTCTGGCTGTTCCAGGGCTTCGGTCGCGAACTCAACTCCGCGTTCGAATAACTCCGGCGGCTTGGGCTGAAAATCATCGTCTGTGGCGTTCCACAGGACCTGTATGCCGTGTGGCTCCGCCAGCGGAGTATCGTCAAACTCGATCTGCATGTCGATGATATGGGTAATGCCCATGCGCGCCAGCTCGGCCATGTTTTCTTCGTTCCAGATGCCGCCGCCGAGTCCGATCCGGCTGGTAATCCACGTAATATCCATCCCCAGTTTCCGTTCCCTCCGGCGCGCGAAGTCAACTCTGCAATCAGCTTTGGACGCTAGAAGTCCTACTTGGCGTTGCAGCGCTTCGGTAAAACGAGACCCGGCGCGATCCCAATTGATATCTTTCATTTTACGGGATGGCGTACGCTGACATCTATCTTGCGATGAGACGCCTGTTTACCAGGCTGGATAGAGGCCAGCCCCAACTGATCGAGCAATACTTGCGCCAGCGACTCCTGTGACGCTGAGTCTTCCTGCGCGATCGCCGGATATAAACCAATCATTTCGAAAAGATATTTTATTGCGTGGTATTGGCCTTCTTCGCGCACCGCGTCAATCGCCTGCTGCACCATGGGAACCGCGTTTTGAGCGACTAATTCGCTGATTTTCCGGCGCAGCTCCGAAAGGTCTTCGGCAGAGCCGGCTTGTCTGGCGCGCGTTCCCATGGATGCCCCGAAGCGCAAAAATAAAAAGAGCGCGACTGACGCGCTCTTTTTTCTTACTCTCTATTTTCAGAATAGCATTCTGAAAAGGTAATTGTGCCATACTTTGCACATTTTTATTCGGCTTGTTTACAAATGTTTGCGGGTAATCGGGTGTTTTGACCCCCTTGACAAGAATTTTCCACAGGTCGCCTCGGAGGCAGGCGATTGAGCAGGCCTCCATCGAGAAACAATTCGCTCACTTTGTCCACGGTCTCTGGAAACTCCCGGCATACGGTGCGGCGCGCACAATGCAGCACCTCGGCCGCTTCATCCTGCGAGTAGTCCTGGAAAATGATCACTGCCACCAGATCTTTTCCGAAACCATCAAGTTGATCGAGGGCGCGCTCCACGTCGTGCACAAAAATGACTGCGTCCTCGAAGCTCGACATGCGATAAGACGTAACCTTGGAACGAAACAGTTCGCGCCCCAGCAGCGACGGTAGCCGTCCGACTTCAATCGAGATCCGCAGATAGCGCTTCAAAAGCGCGATTGTGCGCTCGCGATAAAGCCATAGGTCCGGATCGCTGCCGTAATTCACAATGCCACCAGGAACACTTGCGACGGTGCTTTGAGAATCGCCGCCGGCAAAAGAGATCTGTGTGCTCTCTTCGCTAGTGGAGGTCCCGGCGCCTGCGCCTGTATATTCCCCGGTTTGTGGAAGCAAGTCCGTACTTTGAACGACGTCTTGTCCCGCTCCATCCACAAGCGCGACTTCAGGAATGGGTAAGCTCGTGCTCACGCGTTACCTCCTTCGCTCCAGAATGCGCTGTTGATCTTTCGCTCGACTTCCCCGGCCGCGGATGTTGAGCCACGATGCTCCCGAAACCGTGGGTCGCGCGCCAGCCCGGCCAATATCACCGAACAGGGTGGGCAAAAGATGAGTTCCGAGCCTGTAAGCCGCAACCAGAGTGCGCCACAACGCTCGCAATATTTAAGTTCCATCTGAATGGCGTTACCGTCCTGCAATTCCATACCTCACCTCGACGCGAAAATTAAACAAAAAAGCCCTGCCGCCGGACTTACCGGCTACAGGGCCCGCTTCTGTTACGACGACCTGTTTGGATTATTCAGTTATGAGTTCTGTTTTTGCGGCCTTCACGTCGCGGAATGGTGCCGGAAATAACCCTCTTCATAGCCTGATTTGAGCACTTGCCCGTTCTGGATGACTACGCTCACCTTGCCATTAAAGCGAATATCAGAAAGCAAACGCAGCATCGCGGCTGAGAGTACTTCGGCAGCGCGGATCTTGCGACGAAATTCGGTGAACCCGGTTTCTTCCGTCGCTCGCGGTAGTTCACACATGAGCGCCTTCTTTTCTCCCCTCGATGCAGCTTAGTTATATCGGTTTCCTGATGCTATAGCTGCCAGTTTTCACCAGTCAAGGACAGCGGCCACAAACGGGGGATTTGATTGTCGTCATGGGACTTGCTTACAGACCGCATTCGTTTTTTTCGTTAAAGCACCGCATTTTACTTGTGGATAAGGGTGGAAAAACTTCTCCGATTTGATAATTACAAGCTGATCACAGGCGGAACACAATAGCCTGACGCTATAGAGCATGCTATACTCCGCCCATGAAATTCAAAGGCCTGCAAGAAAACCTTCGCAAGGCGCTCTGGGAACGAATTGACGAAGGCGAACTCACCGGGCTGAGGCTGGCCACCCAGACCGGCTTCCGGCAGGCGCACATTTCCAATTTTCTCAACCGCAAGCGCAGCCTCAGCCTGGAAGGCATGGACCGCGTGTTGAGCGTTCAGCACTTGTCGGTGCTCGATCTGCTTGACCCCGACGAAGTCAACAAGCGCGCCACCATCGCGCCACCGAGCGATGATGAATTCGAAAATATTTTCGTGGTCGAGGCCGAGGTAGCGGCCAGCCAGCCGCTCATCATGAGCATGAACGTACGCGAGATCCAGAAATTCAAGCGCGGCTTCCTTCGTAAGCTGCGTCCGGACATGCATGGCAAGCGCGCTGACTGGGAACGCTTTGTGGCCGTCAAAATCACCAGCGATGGCATGAGTATGTACCCGCGCCTTCTGCCTGGCGCCACGGTACTCATCGATCGCCACTACAATACCCTGCAGCCTTACCGCAAGGGAGAACTGAATATGTATGCGGTACGGGTCCAGAATTCCTGCATTGTGCGCTACGTGGAATTAGCGGGCAAAAACATTGTTTTACGACCCCACAACCAGACCCATACGGTGGAAGTACTTACGATGGCCGAAGGTGAAGGCCTTCCCGATTACCTGGTCGGTAGGGTCTGCTATATGGGAATCGAAACCTGACTGAATCCCGCCTAAAAGTCACTAACACCCGGTTGTACACTCCCCTCTGGTAATCCTTAGTAACCATACTAATTAGACTGGCCAGCCGTACAATGACCATGTCCGAATGGCCGTCCCAGGCTTGCCCCGGTAGCTGCCGCTCAATTGTCCATCAGTGCCAACCGGGGCGGGCGACGCACGGACCTGGAGTCGGAAAAGCTATGGCGTTTGGTTTCGGGTTCAACAAGCAGAAAGTTCTGAGCACTGCGGAGAAATTCGTCCAGCAGGGTAAGTTACAGAACGCCATCTCCGAGTACGAAAAGGTCCTCAAGGCAGATCCCAAAGATCTGACTGTCATGAATACGATAGGCGATCTTTACTCGCGCAGCGGCGAGCAGGAGAAGGCCGCCGACTGCTTCAAAAACGTTGGCGAGGCCTATGCAGGGCAGGGCTTCACGGTCAAAGCCATCGCCATGTACAAGAAGTTGAGCAAGCTGAAAGCCTCTACCGAATCTGTGTTGCGGTTGGCGGAGCTTTACACTCAGCAGGGCCTATTCAACGATGCCCGCGCGCAATACCTGCAGGTCGCGGAAGATTTTCTCAAGTCCGGACAGGTTGAACAGGCAATCCGAATTTTCCAGAAAACCCTGGAAATGGATCCCGACAATGTCCCCATGCGGGTGCGCCTCGCCGAGGCCTACGTGCGAATGGGCAAGAAGGACGACGCTTGGAAGCTTCTGACCGCCGCAGCCGAAAACCTCCGGTCCAAGGGACAACTGGCCGCAGCTGATGAAATTCTGAAGCGCATGTTAAAGCTCGACCCGGAAAATAGCTATGCTCTCGTGCTCCGCGGGCGCGCCGCAGCCGAAAAAGGTGACTACAACGGCACGATCCAGTGCCTGGCTAAGGTAGCTGATCTGGATAACAATGCCGATGGGCTTCGCGCTTTGTTTCAAGCCTACGTGCACACGAATCGCATCGACGACGCATCCGCTGTCGCCGCCAAGCTGGCCAATGTACACGATGACGTTTCCGCAATCTTCGAATGTGGGACCGCCATGGCGGAGGCGCAGAAGCCTCGCGATGCCGTGCAGCTTTATGAGCAATTCGGCGACCGGTTGCTCAGAACGGATTCCGCCAAGCTATTCGAGTCCCTGCGAGCGCTGCTTCATTACATACAAGATGATCCCCGGACGCTTGAGGCAGTACTTGCCATATTCCAAAAGGGCGGCGAAAACTCTCAGCTCACCGACATTTATGAACTGCTTGCGCATAGCTACGTTCAATCCGGCAACCCCGAAAAGGCCCAGGCCTATTACCTGAAACTGAGCCAGTTGGAACCTGCGAACCAGATGCACACTCAGAACTACCAGCAGGTAACGGATCAGCTTGGGGCCGCGAATTCCGCTCACCTCATGACCCCTGAAGAAGGAGCGGGAATGATCGATGAACTCGAAGCCAACGCTCCGTTCATCGAGCAACGTTATGACGACGACGTTGCGATGGCTTTGAAGGCAGCTTTGACCGATGCCGAGTTGTTCATGTCTTACAACATGCCGGCCAAGGCGCTTGACCCATTGATTGGAGTATTACCCAGCGCGCCCCGCGACCTTCGCCTGAATCAGAGGCTGGCTGCGTTGCACACCCGCGCCGGACGCTTTGCCGAAGCCGCCGTCTGCTGCCGCACTCTGGAAAGCATTTATCACGATGCCGGTCATGCCGACGAAGCCTCGAAATACAGCGACCTGGCGGCCAAATACGAGCACCGCAGCGCCCCCGCCCACGAGCCCTCGGCTGTTCCCAGAGCTTCTATTGAGCCGCCGCCAAACGTTCAGGAATTCGAAATTGCAGCTCCATCGCCTGATCCGTCCGCCTCCCACGAGCCGAACACATCGTCTACTCATTCAGGGCTGTTTTTCCACCAGGAAGTTCCAGAGGCACGGGCGCAAACGGCTATTCCCGCCACGCAACCGGAGACGACGCAGGAATTCCCGATTGCCAGTGCGCCCGAGCCTTCGACCGAAACTGATGCCACGCAAGACTGGGAACAGGATTTTTCCATCGAAGTGCCGCAGGACGCGGGCGTATCTGATTCTGAAGCTGCCCACGCTGCCACTGGCGTTAATGAGGAAGTCTCTGACGCGGGTGAGGTGTCCGCCACGACCCCAGAAACTCCGCTCAATTTAGACGAATCTATTGAAGAAGTACGCTTCTACATCGGTCAAGGTATGACCGAGCAGGCGGAACAAATCCTCGAAAAGTTGGAAGCCATCGCGCCGGGAGCGCCTGAGCTTTCGGTTCTGCGGCACAGTATTGACTCCGGCAAACAGGTTCCACATTCGTCGGCATCAGAGCCGCCGTTTTCTATTGAAGAATCGGAAATTATTGAGGCCGCTCCGGCTGTTGTGGAAGATATTATCGAACCGCCGGCTGCCGCGCACGTCCCTTCGCTGGCTCAACCGTGGCCGAGTGAGCGTCCCGGAACGCACAAGCCCACACCTGAGGCAGAGCCATTACTCACCGAATCCCTTGATCCGTTACCGATACCTGACGAGCCTGCGGCAACACCTATCCCCCCGCAAGCCACGGCTAAATTTGCGCCAGGAACCCTCGATGAATTCGTCGCCGATCTCGAAGCGTCCCTGGGGAATGATTTCATCGTCGAAGCGGCGCCGACTCCAAGCCCCGCGCCTCCGGCTCAGCCTGCGGCCGCGAGGCCGGTCGCAATACCTGCAGCTAATGTCTCAGCGCAAAGTGATCCCCAAACCGCTCGGGCCGCTGCAGCCTCGGTCAGTCAGAACCAAACAATGCAGCCCGCTCCTGCCCCGATTGCTCCCACTATACCGGCCATGCGTGCGTCAACTACGGCCCCGGTCCATGCGGTGCCTCCTGCTTCACACGTTCCGCCTGCTACACATGCTGCTCCGCCGCAAAGGTTCGATCCCGCGTCGAGTGTCGACCTATCAAGCATGTTTGGCGAGTTGAAACAGGAACTCGAACATGACGCAGCCAGCGCCGACGAAGACCCCGAGACGCACTACAACCTGGGTGTGGCGTTCCGTGAAATGGGACTACTCGACGAAGCGATCGGTGAGTTGCAAAAGGTCTGCCAGCACGTCGACCGAGGCCACACTTTCCCCAACCTGATGCAGGCCTACACCTGGCTGGCTCAGTGCTTCCTTGAGAAAGGCATGCCTGAGGTTGCGGTCCGCTGGTATGAGAAGGCCTTAAAGCTTCCCAGCCTGGATCAGGAAACCCGCACCGCCCTCCATTACGAACTCGCGTCTGCGCTGGAGAGTGCCGGCAACAATCCTGCTGCACTCAGCAATTTCCTCGAAGTCTACAGCAGCAACATCGACTATCGCGATGTGGCCGAGCGAATCAAGGCCCTCAGGCCGTAAAATACCTAGATGGGCGTGAATCGAACGGCATTGCGGTGGCGATGCGTGAGGAGTGCGTAGTGAGCCCTGAACCCACCACTCCACCGGCTTCTGCGTCTCGCGATGCGTCACCGATTCATGTTGAGTCTCCCCGGCCTGCAGCGCGGACAGCCCGCAAAAATCCGAAAAGCTTGGAAATATGGCTGCTGCGAATCCGGTCCCTGCTGTTCGTGACCCTGTGCGCCACATTTGGCGTGCTCCTGATCATCCTTCCCTGGACGCCTCGTTGGACCGATAACCCGCTTCTATTGGCCTCGCCGACTTTGCGCGATTTTGTTTCTAACGGCTTTGTGCGCGGCCTGGCCAGTGGGCTGGGTGTGTTGGATCTCTGGTTAGGATTCTGGGAAGCCATTCACTATCATGAGAATCCGGGGCCGTGAGTCACGGCTCGATACTTCGTCGATGCATTACCTCCAAATCACCGAGCTGGTTTTTCTCTGATTGATCACTAGCCGCTCTCCATTAGCGAGATAAAGGAACCGATGAGCAACCCTCCTGAAAGACAAATCGCGCCGTTGGCCTACGAGAATCCCGACTTCCTCAACAGTCCTGATGGCCGTGTTCTCCGCATCATGTCGGAGTACGTGGAACCGCTGGCGCGCTTCCGCCGGGAGCAAATCCAGGACACGGTGGTATTCTTCGGCTCTGCCCGGTTCCATAGCCTCGACGATGCGCGAAGGGCCATGGAAGAGGCAGGTTCGTCTCCCGACGAGGCCCAACAAAAATTGATTCGCGCCCGGGTCGATATGGCCCGGTACTACGAAGAGGCCCGACGTCTCGCGTTTCTGCTGAGCGACTGGGCCAGCCACATTCCCGCCCGCAGACGGCGCTTCGTGGTCACAACCGGCGGAGGTCCCGGAATTATGGAGGCCGCAAACCGCGGTGCAAAAGAAGCCGGCGCCAAGAGTGTTGGTCTTAATATCCGGCTGCCTTTCGAACAGTACCCTAACCCCTACATCACGCCGGCCTTGAATTTTGAATTTCATTATTTCTTCATGCGCAAGTTCTGGTTTGCCTACCTCGCCAAGGCCCTGGTGATCTTCCCCGGCGGATTCGGGACCCTCGACGAGCTATTCGAAATTTTGACGCTGGCCCAAACCCAGAAGCTCGCGAAGAAGATACTAGTGGTGATTTACGGTCGCGAGTACTGGGATAAACTCATCAACTTCCAAACCATGATTGATGCTGCAGCCATCCATCCGAAGGACCTGGAACTTTTCAAAATGGTGGACACTCCAGAAGAAGGATTCGAATTTCTGCGCGACGGTCTGATCAAATATCATCTGGGTCCGGATCGCCCGAAGCGGGTGGGCGAAGTCGTACCCGAGATCGCTAAGACGAACCCGTAGATAAGTGGTCGGTGGCTAGTGGTCAGTGGCTAGAACTGATCACTGGCCACTAGCCACTGACTACCGCTCTCGTGCTTCTCTACTACATCACCGACCGGACTCAGTTCGCGGGAACCGACTCTCAACGCCGCGAACGCTTGCTGAAAAAGATAGCGGAAACGGCACACGCTGGCGTCGATTATGTGCAACTGCGGGAAAAGGATCTCACCGCGCATGAACTTGAATCTCTGGCCCAAGAGGCTGCGCAAGCGATTCGCGATTCAGGCACTAGAACCCGCCTCTTAATTAATTCCCGGACCGATATCGCTCTGGTAGCGCCAGCTGATGGCGTGCACCTGAAATCGAATGACATTTCGCCTCTGGAAGTGCGCAAGATTTGGCACGAGGCGGAAGGGTCGGGCGAGCCGGTGGTCGCGGTTTCATGCCACAACGAAGCCGAGGTCATCACAGCCGAGAGCGCGGCAGCCGATTTTGTCGTCTTCGGCCCGGTGTTTGAAAAAAGAGCCGCGGAGAAACTGCCGGGGATGGGGCTAGATCAGCTCCGACAGGCATGTCGCCACCGCGTGCCGGTTCTGGCGTTGGGGGGCGTTACGGCAGAGAATGCGCGTCTGTGCCTCGAAGCCGGGGCGAGGGGAATAGCAGGTATTCGATTGTTTCAGGAAAATGATGTAGCCGCGGTGGTCAGAAAACTTCGTGACTTGAGGTGAGAACCGCTCGCAGACTCGACGCGCGATCAAGCGCGGAAATACCCAGTACCTCTTTAGTGCCGCGCCACCAGCATTCCCAGGATTTCCTGCAATCCATGGCGAATGCGTTTTAAGTCTGCTGCCGACTGGACCGGGAAAGGCAACGGCGCCTGGTTCTTCTCAGCTTTGCTTTCTGAACGAAGTTGCTGTCGCGCGCCCGCGATCGTGAACCCTTCTTCATAGAGCAGCTTCTTGATGCGAAGCACTGCGTCCACATCTTTCCGGCGATACATTCGCTGTCCCGTGCTGCTCTTGATCGGCTTGAGCTGAGGGAACTCGGTCTCCCAAAAACGAAGAACGTATGCGGGAAGCCTGCACAGGCGGGAAACTTCCCCGATGCGGAAATAGAGCTTGTCGGGAACAACGATTTCTGTTGAGCGGTTGGGTTTGGCTTTCAGCTTGGTAATGCTCATAGTGTCCGCCAGCGGTTACCCCTCACTTCAAAGGCCCGCCGCTACAGCGTTTCTAGCACGATCCGCTGCGCTCCACAACTACTACTTGGGCCAAAAATAAAAAACCTCCCGAGGATTTTCGTCGAGAGGCCTACAAATCTCTTGCGTGAGATTTCTCACGTACTTAGTGTTTCTTCTTTTTTGCTGCCTTTTTCTTTGCTGGCATCATTACCCTCCTGAACGATTTTCCCTCGTTACTGAACGGTCTCTGCCGACAATTTGCTATCAGCAGCACTGATTTCAGATATTGCGGTGTGTAACTGCTGTTGTCAACATATTTCTTGCGTTTTGAGTGAGTTATTAAAAGGGAACGTTGCCGGACAGGATGATCATTCAGATCGCATCGGCGATAGATCAGAGAACTTTGTTTAACGTTTCTTTGTCGCGAATCCGTGTTGGTCCGCGGAATCGGTGGCGGAGAACTTTTCTTACGCCCCCGCCGGCATCTTCACAATTTTTTTCTGGATGGCGTAGGTCACCAACTGCGCTTTGTTATGGATATTGAGTTTGCGCATCAGGTTGAATTTATGCGCTTCGACGGTCTTCACGCTAAGTCCCAGAATGCCTGCGATCTGGCGCACCGAGTTTCCTTCGGCCAGCATCTTGATGACTTCGCGTTCGCGCGGAGTCAGGGTCGAACCGCGCGCCATTCCTGTCGTCGAGCGCGAGCGGAAATCGTCCACCAGCTTTCCCAGGACCTGCGGACTCAAATATTTTCTGCCTGCGTTCACATCGCGCACCGCACCGATCAGGCGTGGGGCGGGCGCATCTTTCAGAATGTAGCCCGAAGCCCCGGCATCCAGACACTGCAGCAGATATTCTTCATCCTCATACATGGTCAGGAAGATCACGCGTCTTCCGGGCAATTCGCGCGTGATTCGCCGCGATGCTTCGAAGCTCGAAAGCCCCGGCATTCCGATATCCAGCAGGATGACATCTGGTTTCAACGCTTGCGCTTGCTCGATTGCCTCTGATCCGTCCCGTGCCTCTCCCACAACCTGAAGATCAGGTTCGCTTTCGAGGACCCGGCGCAGGCCCTCGCGGAACAGGGTGTGATCGTCAACAATCAAACATCGAATGGGCATAGCTCCCCGTTAACTGGCCTTTGCTGTGGAAACGCGCCGAGCTGTCCGGGCGCCGATTGGTGTTTCTCGCATGGCGGGTTCATGCGCGATGAAGGGCAAAACAATGCGGATTTGTGTCCCTCGACCGCGCCGTGAATGGATCGTGATCGAACCGCCAAGCGCCACGACCCGTTCCCGCATTCCGGTCAAGCCAAATCCATCCTCGTGAGAGGTCTTCGCTGCTATGCCGGTTCCATCGTCTTCGATTTCCAGTTGAACCTTGTCGGCGGTATCGTGGAGTCGGACCACGAAATTCTGAGCTTGAGAGTGCTTGGCGATATTGTGAAGGGCTTCCTGCGTAGACCGGTAAAGCGCCACCTCAATGTCGTGGTCCATTTGCGGTATTTTTCCCGGCAACTCTAGACGAGCCTTCATCCCGGTCTGATTGGCGAGCAGTTGTGCCTGACGTCGAATTGCGGCAAGCAAACCTAGCTCTTCGAGAACGCGCGGTGAGAGCCTGGCGATAATTCGCCGCAATCCTTCGATGGTCCGGTCGAGCACGTCAAGCGATTCCTGGACTCTGGCTTCCTGTTCTGGATTTTTCGCGTCGGAGGCAAGCATCTCAAGTTGAAACCGCAGGACCATGAGCGCCTGCCCGGTCTCATCATGCAACTCCCGGCTGATCCGCCGCCGCTCCTCTTCTTCCCCCTTTAATAGATGGCGCGAGAGCTCGGCGGCATCCGAAGGGCTCGTATCAGCAACTTGCCGCCTTGGCACAGCTTTATGGGGCACCCATTCACCTCAGAACTGGAAAACCTGAAAACACCACGCAACCGCCATGAAGGCCGGATGGAAGCGGGTTTCGGACACGTGCGTTGCGCTTCATTCTACTCATCGCCGGCCGCGGAATACGCGTCGCCAATTCTTTGATGAAAACCGGAGTTGCGGGTTTGCCCGCAGCTTGAGCTACATTACTCATCGGATACAATCCGAGTAGATGCTGAAATTTTTCACCTCAGGGGAGTCTCACGGCGAGGCTCTGGTCGGATTTTTGTCCGGTCTCCCGGCCGGCCTTGAGATTTCTCAGCCATTTGTGGACCACGAGTTGTGGCGCAGACAGCAAGGTTACGGCCGTGGCGGCCGGATGAAAATCGAGCGTGACTCCGCACGAATACTGTCAGGGGTGCGCCACGGACGGACCATCGGCTCTCCCATTTCCATGCTCCTGGAGAATCGGGACTGGAAAAATTGGCAGGAACAGCTTCCCGTCGAAAAAGGCGATCCCAGTCTGCATAAGCGCGTGGCGTCCCCACGTCCCGGCCATGCCGACCTGGCCGGCGCATTGAAATACAACTTGCCTGAAGCCAGGTACGTGTTGGAGCGGGCCTCGGCTCGCGAATCTGCCGCGCGTGTCGCGGTCGGGGCTTTGGCGAAACTATTCTTGCGTGAGCTGGGTATTGAAACCCTAAGCCATGTCGTGGCCGTCGGCGCTGCGAATGTTGAGCACGAAGTCCCTTGGGAGAAAATCAAGGCAAGCTGCAGCCGTGAAGAAGTGTTGCTGAATTGCGCCGAACCTGACGACGAACAGCGCATGAAAGCCGAAGTCGATAAAGTTCTGCGAACGGGCGACTCCGTTGGCGGCGTCTTCGAGGTAGTCGCGCACGCGGTCCCGCCAGGGTTAGGAACCTATGCTCAATGGGACGAACGCCTCGACGCACAACTCGCCGCGGCTGTGATGTCTCTGCAAGCGGTCAAGGCGGTCGAAATCGGCGCAGGCGTGGCTTCGGCATACGCACCGGGATCGGCAGTTCACGACGAAATCGGATACGACCGAAACTCCGGCTTCACTCGTACCCGGAACAACGCCGGAGGCATTGAAGGGGGAGTTTCGAATGGTCAGGAAATCCGCGTTCGAGGGTACCTCAAACCCATTTCGACCTTGCGCCGTCCATTACAATCGGTAGACTTCGCCAGCCGTGAGCCGGTAAAAGCGGCCTACGAACGTTCCGATGTGTGTGTGGTGCCTGCCGCCGGAGTAGCTGGTGAAGCAATGGTTGCTCTGACGTTAGCGCGTTGCGCTCTCGAAAAATTCGGCGGCGACTCGATGGTCGAAACCTTGCGTAATTTCAATGGGTATCGTGAGCAGTTGAGGAACTATTGACCTCAACGCCAACGACCAGCGACGAACGACCAATGACCAAATGATCTATCCCATCGTGAAGTACGGAAATCCTGTCCTGGAAAAACCTGCAGCGCCAGTGACCGAGTTTGACGACGAGCTGAAAAAGCTGGTCGAGGATATGTTTGAGTCCATGTACGAAGCCAAAGGTGTGGGCCTCGCCGCGCCGCAGATTGGCATTTCAAAGCGACTGGCCGTTATCGACGTCACTTTCAAAGAAAACCCGCGCGAGAAACTGGTGCTAGCAAACCCCGAAATCATTCATACCGAGGGAAAGCAAACCCAAAGCGAAGGCTGCCTCAGCATCCCCGATTTTCGCGAAAACGTGACCCGCGCCAACAAGGTCACCATCCGCGCCCAGGACGTGAACGGCAAGTGGTACGAAAAAACCGGCGAGGAACTGCTGGCCCGCGCCTTCCTGCATGAGACCGACCACTTGAACGGCAAGCTGTATCTTAGCCATTTGAGCGCCCTCAAACGCGACCTAATCAAACGGAAGATACGCAAGCTCGTCAAGGCTGGCGAATGGCAGTGAGATGATTTTGTGTGGCCAGCGGTCGAATCTTTCAGGTCCCAACCCTGACTTGACGTTGCGTCGTGAGTGTATTAGATGTCGCTAAGGCTTATCGAGCCAAATCGCGCTTGAGGAGAGCGAAGTCGAAACCGTTGCCGTCATCGACGAAGTACGCCTGTCCTCCGGCAGCGAGCGCAAGTTGCTTCATGTTTTTCCCCGGTCTCTTGTGCTCGACTACCGATGGAGCAATCACGAAAACGGGGATGTGCATCGTTTGTACCACCTTAATAGCATCTTTCAGGGATATTTGGCTTGCGTCGTCCTCCCCGTCAGAAAACACGAAGACTACTTTCCGTCTACCAGGCGATTCCTGTTTGGAAAGCCATCCTACTGACGAGACAATGCTGTTATAGATCGCTGTGCCGCCGCGACCCTTACTAACGAGCTTAGTAGCAAGGTCGTCTGGATTGGTTGAATTCACAACGTCCAGGGAGACCTCGACGTCACTGAAATTGGCCAAGCTACCCACGTCCGAGCCTGGCGTCATGACTTGCCTCAAAAACTGGATCGCCACGTTCACCTGCTGTTTGGTGCCCTTTGGCCACTGTGTCAATCTACTCGCGTCATTTAGGACAACGTATTGCAACGGTGGGAGCCTTGAGGGTTCCGCCGTTTGCTGGCCATAAACAGACAGCGAGAGGCAGAAAATGATTGTCAGAAGTGAGAATTTCATTTCGCGGAAGAGTATCTCGTGCCGTGCAGAGAACGCAAGTGGAAAGGCAGCAGCGCAACGATTCGTCAACGGGTTCGCTGCGTCGTTGGCGATATCAGGCGTTTACACTCACAACTGCTCTGAATGAATGTGGGGCTACGGGCGTCCTCGCCCGTAGAATGTCGCTGTCCCATTAGAATGACTCTGGCCAAATGTATCTCCTTTACAGCGCATTGCTCGCCACAGCCCTGCTGCTCGGAAGCCCATACTGGATATTCCAGATGCTGCGTTATGGCAAATACCGCCGCGGACTAGGCGAACGCTTCGGAGTCGTGCCGCAAAGAATTCGTCTCGAAGGCAAGCGTTCCATCTGGATTCACGCAGTCTCCGTCGGAGAAGTCCTGGCCGTCAGCGAACTCGTTCGACAGCTCCGATCCGGGTATCCAGACTGTCGAATCGTAGTCTCAACCACGACCGACACCGGCCAGAAATTGGCAGCCGCCCGCTTTGGCGCAGAAAATGTCTTCTACTTCCCATTTGATTTTGAATTCTCGGTGAGACCATACTTCGCGGCTCTTCAACCCGAACTCATTGTTGTCGCTGAGACCGAATTCTGGCCGAATTTCCTCCGGGTTGCACACGGGCGTGGCGTCCGGGTTGCCATCGTCAATGCCCGAATCTCCGACCGGTCTCTGCCCGGCTATCGCCGCTGGCGTCCGCTTCTCTCTCGCGTTCTCCGCAATGTTGATCTTTTTATGGCGCAAAGCCCCGAAGACGCACGCCGCCTGATTGAAATTGGAGCAGAAGCAAAAAGCGTCCGGGTCGGAGGGAATCTAAAGTTTGATATTTCTCCGTCTCCTACTGCCCCCGCCGTCGTCGCGCAGCTGCGATCAACCTTGGAGTCCGCCGGCACCGGTCCCGTGCTGGTCTGCGGCAGCACGGTTGACGGCGAAGAAGCTCTTCTTATCGAAGCGTTCAAAGCTGTGCTCCGCCATCATCTCTCAGCCGTAATGCTGCTGGCTCCACGCCGCCCCGAGCGATTCGACCAGGTGGCCGATCAGCTGCACGAATCTAAGCTCGCGTTTTGGAAGCGCTCAACCTGGAAGGGCGAACCACTTTCCGGCGGCGTCCTCCTTATTGACTCCATCGGCGAACTCGCCAGCCTTTACAGTTTGGCCGACATAGCTTTCGTCGGAGGTAGCCTCGTGCCTCGCGGCGGACACAGCATTCTTGAGCCCGCACAATACGGCGTCGCAATTCTTGTCGGCCCTCACACGGAAAATTTTCGCGACATCGTGGAATTGTTTCGCGCTCAAAATGCAGTGCGCGTCGCCAACCCCGCCGATCTGAACCGGGCATTTACTGACCTGCTGGCAAATGGGGATGACCGGCGCACCCTCGGCCGCCGCGCTTCACAAGTTCTCCACTCACAACGTGGTGCTACTCAATTCACCATGGAGCAACTCCGCGGATTGCTAAAGAACAGCGTTCGCGAGGCGCATCCCGCGTGAACCCGCTTAGCTCGTTGTATGGAATCGTGACCGCGGTCCGCAACAACCTATACGACCGCGGCATTCTCAAATCCCATAAACTAGCTCGCCCAGTCATTAGTGTTGGCAACATCTCGGCCGGCGGGTCTGGAAAAACTCCGTTCGTGATTTTGCTCGGTGAACTGCTCAAGCAGCGCGGCATTGCATTCGATGTTCTCTCCCGCGGATATGGCCGTGCCACCCGCGGAGTTATGTCCGTCGACCCAAACGGGACCTCGCGCGACTTCGGAGATGAGCCGATCCTGATTGCGAAACGGCTAGGGTGTCGTGTAATCGTCGGTGAAAGCCGTTACCAAGCAGGCAAACTCGCCGAAGGCGAGTCCCGCACAGCCGACCTCGATAAGCCAGGAGCCCTTGGCTATTCTCGAAGCCATCAGCCCGGTCCACTCCACATCCTCGACGACGGCTTTCAGCATCGCTCGCTGGCCCGCGACTTCGATATTGTCCTGCTCACATCTGAGGATTTGCAGGATCAGCTTCTTCCCGCGGGCCGTTTGCGCGAACCTTTCTCCTCACTTCATCGGGCCGATGCCATTGTGCTCATGGAAGAAATCGATCGCACTCAGCTGCCTGCAGGTAAATTTCTGTGGCAAGTGCACCGCGCTGTTACCATTCCGACCGCTCCGAAGAACCCGATCGTTTTCTGCGGGATTGCGCGCCCTCACAAGTTCATTGAGCACTTGCAAGGAGCTGGCATTCAGGCGGCTGCGAAACGGTTTTACCGCGACCATCATCAGTACACGCCGGATGACATTCGCGATCTGCTCGAATTGAGAGCTCGAAACCAGGCTGGCGGCTTCGTCACTACAGAAAAGGATGCGATAAACCTCGGCCCATACCTGGCGGAAATATCCCCGACTGTCGCAAAAGTTCAGTTGGAACTGGTCGATGCCTCTGCCGTTATAGATACCATTCTTCGCGTGATTGCCGAACGCAGGGCCAAAGCATGAGAAAATCGCAGGGGCATACCAGAGTGATAAGTTTTGAGTGGCGGTTGGTACCCGCGACTGACCACTGGTCACTAGCCACTGACCACTAACCAAAATGTCTCGATCCCTAAAACCCGTCGACCGTCTACGCAAAATTATCGAGTCATTCCCGCGCGTCACCGTCACCGTCCTGGGCGATATGGTCGCGGATGAATTTGTGTTCGGCGAAATCTCACGTGTTTCGCGTGAAGCACCGGTGCTTATTTTGCGGCATCGCGAGCGAACGGTTGTTCCGGGCGGCGGCGCTAATGCCGTTAACAACCTCGCCGACCTGGGAGTCAACGTCCTTCCTGTCGGCATTATCGGGATCGACGAGCCGGGGCGGCTGCTCCTTCGCAGTTTCCGCCACAAACATATACCCGTCACTGGAATTCTTAAGCACAAGAGTCTTCCGACCGTAACTAAGACGCGTATTCTCGCTGGTATGCCCCACACCTGGCGACAGCAGGTGGTGCGCATCGACCGCGAACCCGATGCCGCTCCCGATCGCCACACGGCGCGCGAACTCGCTCTCGCAACTCGCGAATACTTGCGCGCCTCGGACGCGCTGCTGGTTTCAGATTACGGGTACGGAGCAGCGACTCCAGAAATCTTGAACGTGGCACGTGAAAGGCGCCGGCTTCCCCGTGCTTCGAATCCGACGAAGTCGCGTGCGCCATTCGAATCGATTCCGATTGTCCTCGACTCGCGCCATCGGATGCTCGAGTTCTCCGGAATTACCGCGGCAACTCCCAATGAACCAGAGGTCGAAGAGGCACTGGGAACGAAAATTGGACAGGACTGGAGCCAGCTGTGTTCAGCCGGGGCGGAAATAATCTCGCGCATGAACCTGAGTTCCCTGGTGATCACGCGGGGGCGCGAGGGCATGGTTGCGTTCCCAGGCAAACACAAGCCGGTAGATATTCCAGTCTTCGGCAGCGACCAGGTGACCGACGTGACTGGCGCCGGCGACACCGTGATTGCCACCTTCACTGCAGCTCTGGCAGCTGGCGCAAACACGGAAGAGGCGGCTCAACTCGCAAATTGCGCTGGGGGAATTGTCGTGATGAAGCGCGGCACGGCAACGGTTTCGCAACAGGAATTACTGGAGGCGATTGAGAGAACATCGCCCCAGGTGAGATCTCATTAAACCTCGTGGATCAACACGCGCAGTAAACGGCAAAGGAACGCAAGCGAATTGAGTAAGCAAAAGATTCTTGGCCGTGAGGAGTTGAAGCGCCGCGCAGAAAGCTGGCGTGCCCTCGGCGAAAAGATCACACTCGCCAATGGCTGCTTCGATCTTCTCCATGTTGGGCATGTACGCTATCTTCACGCCGCTAAACGGTTGGGCGGACATTTGGTGGTCGCCATCAACTCTGATGAATCCGTGCGCACGCTAAAGGGCGACGGGCGGCCCCTGATGCCTGCCGCGGAGCGCGCCGAAATCCTGGCGGCCCTGTCGGATGTGGATGCCGTCATTATTTTTCCCGAACGCGATGTGCGTGCCCTGGTGCGTGAGATTCGCCCCGACGTTCATGCCAAAGGTACCGATTACACAGTTGAAACCGTACCTGAGCGGGACACCGTAATCGAATGCGGCGGCCGCGTCGAAATTGTCGGCGATCCCAAGGACCATTCCGCCACCGAGATCATTCGTACGCGTCTGGAGCAGCGCCGCTCGTGAGCGCCGGAGTTGCTGCGAATTCCCCTCCCGAAAGCCTGCTGGTTGTGCGATTGGGCGCAATGGGCGATGTGATTCATACACTCCCCTCGGTCAGCGCTTTGCGAAAAGCGCTTCCAGATCTGCGCATCGGCTGGATCATCGAAGATCGCTGGTCTGAGCTGCTATGCGCCAGGCACACTCCCGCTTCCGGACCGCGCAGCCAACAACGGCCGCTCGTAGATTTCGCGCACATAGTGGATACCAAGCGCTGGCGTAAATCAATCTTCTCGAGGGAAACGCGAGGTCAATTTAGGCGCGCGCTCCGCGAAGTACGAGATCAACACAACGCCGTGGCCGCCGATTTTCAGGGCGCATTGAAATCGGCGTGTTTCGCGCGATTATCGAGGGCGCGAGGAGTTCTCGGCTTTCAGCATCCGCGAGAGTTCCCCGCCAACATCTTCTACGGGCGCCGAGTTGACGCGCAGGGCGCTCACGTAATCGACCAATATCATTCGCTCGCAGAGGCCGTGGCCGGAAGATCACTCCCGCATTGCGAAGCCATGCTTCCGCGAGACGAAGAAGCCGAAGCTTCCATTTCAAAGAGGATTTCTAATCTGCACCGCGGCTTTGTGATTATCAATCCCGGCGCCGGATGGAAATCAAAGCAGTGGCCCGCGGAGCGTTACGGCGAAGTCGCGCGAGCGTTATCACTTTGCGGGTTGACCGTTCTGATTAATTTCGGCCCGGGCGAACACGAGCTTGCTCTTGAAGTTCAAGCCGCAAGTGGCGGCGGGTCGCAGCCGATCTCGTGCTCAGTCTCCGAACTCATCGCTCTTACCCGCCGCGCGCGGTTGTTCATTGGCGGAGATACAGGACCACTTCATCTTGCTGCAACCCTGAAAGTTCCAGTGGTCGCGATCTTCGGGCCCACTGATCCCGCCCGCAATGGCCCATACGGAACCCAAAGCGTGGTATTGCGAAACCAGGCCAGCACGACTTCTCTGTCGCACACCAGCGCTCCCGATCCTGGCCTGCTCGCGATTTCAGCCGACGAAGTAATTTCCGCTGCTCGCGAATTGCTGAGGAGCGCGAGTGCCTAGCTGGAGCCAGATCGCCCGACGCGTTCGCGTGCCATTGGGGTTCGCGTTCGCTGCAGCCTACATTTGGCTGTCGCGTCCTACAATTGCTTCCATCGTGGTGGGAAGCTGTATCGCTTTCGTCGGACTCGCTATTCGGACTCTCGCCTCCGGTCACGTTGAGAAAAATGAAGTTCTAGCCATCACCGGCCCTTACGCATACACCCGGAATCCGCTTTACCTGGGGTCATTAGTGTTGGTAGCTGGCTTCTTGATTGCCGCAAGAAGTTGGTGGCTCCCGCTGATTGCTGCCGGAATGTTATTAGCGATCTATCTGCCCGTGATCCGTTCAGAAGAGGCATTTCTGCGCTCACGCTTTCCAGAATTCGACGATTACGCTTCCCAAGTCCCGCGACTAATTCCCCGGTCACGTCCTTACCGACATCAAAACCGACCAAATTCGTTCTCCTGGCATCTTTATTGGAAGCACCGCGAGTACAACGCCGCCCTCGGCGCGGGATTGATGATTGCTGCTCTGGTGGCAAAGTCTATTTGGTTCAGAAGATGATCGGGCGTGTAGCCAACCTCGGGACGCTGTGCGCTGCAATCGCGATTGCAATCTCCGCGTGCTTTGGGCAGAACAATACCTCGCCCGCCTCGATGAGCGCAGCCCCAACGTCGCGAATTGCGCCACCGCCCGCATCATTTCATTTTCCGGAAAGCGAAACTTTCGTGTACGCCGTTGAGTGGCACATGCTCAATGCCGGGACGGCAACCGTCACCCTCAAACGCGCCGGCAACTCCGAGCACCTGCGGTCAATCGCGGACACTTCGGGGTTGGCAAATAAACTCTTTGCCGTTCATGACACTTTTGACGCCGATATCGAACCCCGCACATTCTGCACACAGCAGATCTCCAAGCACTCCGAAGAAGGCTCCCGGCGGATCGAGAGGCAGGTCCATTTCAATTACCAGACTGCCAAGAGTCACATGGAAGAGACCGACTTGAAGACAGGAAATCGAAGACAAGCAGATTTCGACATTTCTACCTGCGTTACCGATGTGGTGAGCGGATTTTTCTACGCCGCATCGCTTAACTTGACTCCGGGCTCCTCACAAACCTTCCCTGTCAACGACGGGGGAAGAACTACCGACGTGAAAATCGAGGTTGAGGGGCGCAATCACGTCAAAGTTCCGCTCGGCGAATTCGAGGCTTTAAGAGTTAAGGTTGAACCGGTCTCCGGTTCATTGAAGGGCAAAGGCGTGCTCTGGGTCTGGTTCACCGATGACGCCCGTCACGTTCCGCTGCAGATGAAATCCAAGTTGGGATTTGCAACACTATTATTTCAATTGCAGCGCATGGACCAGCCGAGAGCCGGAAACTAAATCCACCCGGACTCGCTCAATTCTTAGCCGCGCGCGCTTCCAACACTTCACGCGCGTGTTTCAGTTCGGCGCGGTCGGATGTCGCACCCACGCAATTCTTCACCAGCTTTGCGTAGTAATCATTAGCTTCGTCGTGCTTGCCCGCCTGCTCTGCAGCCTGCGCCGCCCCGTAAAGCGCGTCAAAGCGGCCAGGATTAGTCTTCAGCGTGGTCTCGTACTCGCCCAACGCTTCTTCAGGATGTTTGCTCTCGAGCAGCATGTCGCCAAGCATCTCGTGCGCGGGGACGCCCTGACTTGCTTCCGCCTCACCTTCTTCTTTATTAGCAATCGTGCGCAGTAAGCGCACTGCTTCATCATTGTGGCCCTCAGCTTGGGCAGTCCACGCCTTCGCCTCGCTCAGTTCATCGCTTACGCCCTCGTACTCACCTTGGTCTTTCTTTCGGTTCGCTTCCAGTTTTCTCTGAATGCCGTCTAGCTGAGCGATTTCCTTCCGCGCCTGTTCAGCATTTCCACTTCTCGCCGATCCAATTGCCCGCGCAGTGTACGTGACCGACTGATCGTAATCACTCGCGCCGGAAACCACTGTGAGCTGTGCCGCCTGGTTCCAATGATGCAGTTCAAGCTCATACGAAGCCGGGAATGTCGAAAGCGCAAACATTCGCGGATCGAACCCCATGCCGTACATGTCGTGCATCGGCGGCATGGCGCGCACTTCCTCGATGATTTGTTGCGCATTCGACTCGCGTCCGGTTTGCAAGTACGCGTACACCAGGAAATCCATCGCGTGGAACTGATGTCCCTCGCCGCCCATGTGCTCCGCTGCTTCCTTTTGCGTGGCTGCTATTGAGCGAACATTCGAATCGATGTCATCCTGCCACAATCCGAGCCGTGCAAAAATATGTGCCGGCATATGCAGCGCATGCGGCGCTGCCGGAGCGAGTTGCGCATATCTGCGGGCAGCAGGCAGACCTTGCTGTGCCATATCCGGCTTGTCATAAGTATGAATCAGGTAATGCGCCACACCGGGATGGTTCGGCTCCTCGGAGAACAACTTTTCCAGCACCGCTGCCGCCTTCTTGCGATTGACATTCGTCTTGTCGTGGTCAGGCTCGGACGCCAGCAGGCTCAATGCATAAAATGCCGCGGCTTCATGATCGTCGGGGTGCCGGTGGTAAACCTTCTCCATCGCGTTCGAATACGCTGTAACCCGCTTCTGGTAAGGCTTTCGCGGATGCGCGTAAAAGTTACTCAGCGCGGCAACGTAATCCTTCTCGCGCGGAGTCGCAGGCAATGATCTTGCAGCCTTGAGTTGGGCACTACCCCGGTCGAGGACCGCAGCATCAGGTCGATTCCATAGCTGGTGCCACAAACTCATGGCTAAACCCCAGCGCGCGATCGCGCATCGCGGGTCGTCTTTCTCAATCTGCTCGAATTGCTTCTCCGCCTCTTCGTACCAGAATGAATGCAGCATGGCCACACCGTGCTCAATCGGCTTCTGCACCGCAGCCAGACACGAAGACGGAAAGTGCACCGTCCCGACCTGCGCCTCGGTCAATTCTTCGTGATGATGGCCTTCATCATCGGCCGCCGCAAGTGCCGGAGCACACAGGAAAAACGCCAGCAGGAACGCGCAAATTCTCATGGGATCACCACCGGAAAGCGAGTCTATTACCGGAGCAGCCGGTAGTCAAAACACGCCGTCACTTCAGCAATACTGATGCGATGCACCTACTCAGATGGCACGTTGCATCCGGCCCGAGTTCCTCGCCTGAGTTTCAAGTCCAAAACTTGCCAATTAGCAACACACCTCACCGCACCTCCAGCATCAAAGATGAACGATGAAGGCTTTCAATCAGCTCTTGGTACTTACAATTCTTGTCTGCATTTGCGTCGGTTGCGGCTCGGCAAATCATGGCACGCCACCACCCGTATCCACTCGGGTATTTCTCGTGGTCGAAGAGAACCACAGCTACTCTGATGTGATCGGCAATTCGTCCATGCCTTATATCAACCGCCTCGCCACTCAATACGGTTTGGGCACGCAGTACTTCGCCGACGCGCATCCCTCGCTGCCAAACTATTTCATGCTCACCGTTGGCCAGATCGAAACCTTGAATAACGCCTTCACCGGAACCGTCACCGACGACAATGTTGTCCGCGAACTTGCGAAGGCCAACAAGACTTGGCGCAGCTACGCCGAGAGCTTACCCTCGATCGGCTATACCGGCGGGGACGCTTATCCCTACTTCAAACATCACGATCCTTTCGTGTATTTATCCGATGTAATCGGCACTGCTCAGGCCAACAATGTCGTTCCGTTTTCGCAACTTTCTGCAGACCTCGCGAGCAACCTGCCCGACTTTTCGTTCATAATTCCCAATGTCCTCGACGATGCGCACGACGGCACCCTCCCTGGTGCCGACCAGTGGCTCAGTAATAACATCGATCCGCTGATCAAGAGCACCGCTTTTCAATCGGGCGGAGTGCTGATTATTGTCTTCGACGAGGCTGAAGATGCCGATCTATCTCATGGTGGCGGCCGTGTCCCATTCATAATTGTAGGGCCGCAAATTAAAAGCGGTTATCGGAGCTCGAGTTTCTACCAGCACCAGTCCACACTGCGCTTAGTGCTCTCGACTCTGGGAGTCAAGTCGTTCCCCGGCGCAGCAGCCGCGGCCCCCGACATGGGCGAGTTCTTCAAATAACAGAGGAAATTGAGGTATCCCAGACCCCGCTGCGACCCAAGCTCTTGAAACTAAAAGTCCCTATTCACCATCTAATTGTTAACGGCAAGGGACAAAGGGAAGAGCGTGGGTACCTGGAGTCGAACGGCGCGGCAAAACCAAAAAACAAAGTCTCAGGCGCTAAGCTGCTTTTCGCGGCTGCTTTCTGCTAAAATTTCAGGGTTTGTGCTGGCGTCCAGCTCGCCATTGCGCGTCCCACCGTTAACTAAAACACATCTCACTTTCGTCCGATAGGAATAACACGACTCCAACCCGGGCGAGGACGAAGAGGACAAGCCTTCTTGGCACTTGAAGATAAATTCGACGACATAAAAAAGCTTATCGATACAGGCAAAGAAAAGGGATATCTCACCTACGATCAGGTCAATGACCTCATCCCGCACGATGTGCACTCTCCCGAAGACCTGGACGATCTGCTGACTACCATTGGTACGCAAGGAATTGATGTACTCGAAGGCCCAAAACTGCCTTCGACCGCTCTGGATAGAGAAGAAGCTGAAGAGCTCGGGGAAGATGTTGAACTTGACCTCACTCCCGGAGCGATGGAAAAAACCAACGACCCCGTCCGCATGTATTTGCGCGAGATGGGAACGGTCCCCCTCTTAACCCGCGAAGGCGAAGTTGAAATCGCTAAACGGATCGAGCGTGGGCAGAACCGCGTCCTGAAGGCGCTTTCGCGGTCGCCAATCGTAATTCGCGAACTGCTCGCCATGGGCGAGGACCTTAAGAAGGGCGTCCGCTCGATTAAGGAAGTGGTCACCTTCGACGAGGAAGAGATCACCGACGAAATCGTGCAGGCGCGCCTGAACGAGTTCACCGGAAAAATCGACGAGCTTGCCAAGGCTTACAAAAAGGCCATGCAGGTGCAGGAAAAGTTCGCCGACGTCTCGCAGAAGAAAAATCCGAAACCCTATCGCCGCCTTCGCAATCATCTGGCCCGGGCCGTAATTGGCGTTTCCAAGGCAGTGCGTGAACTCGGTTTCACCAATGCCGAGCGCAAGCGGCTCATCGACCGACTGAATAAGACGGTCGATACCATGCGGTCGCTCGACCGCCAGGCGCAAAACCTCGAGAAGAGGGCCGAGGCGACGCGGAGCGAAGATCAGCGCAAAGAGTACAAGCGACAGGCGCGCACGATCAATGCGGAACTGGAGAAGATCGAGCAGGAAGTCGGTGTCGCATTTCAGGAGCTCAAGCGCACGCAGCGTGAACTGATCCAGGGCGACATGGATGCAGAGCACGCCAAGCGCGAGCTCATCGAGGCGAACCTTCGGTTGGTGGTATCGATTGCGAAGAAATACACCAATCGCGGACTGCAGTTCCTCGACCTGATTCAGGAAGGCAACATCGGCCTGATGAAAGCCGTGGACAAATTCGAATACCGCCGCGGGTATAAGTTTTCAACTTATGCCACCTGGTGGATTCGACAAGCGATTACTCGTGCAATTGCCGATCAGGCGCGTACGATTCGCATCCCCGTGCACATGATCGAGACCATCAACAAGCTGATCCGCACCTCGCGGCAACTGGTGCAGGAACTGGGGCGCGAGCCGACGTCGGAAGAAATCGCCAAGCGCATGGACATTCCGGTGGCGAAAGTCCGCAAGGTCTTGAAGATTGCTCAGGAGCCGATCTCGCTCGAAACGCCGATTGGCGAAGAAGAAGATTCGCACCTTGGCGACTTCATCGAAGACCGCGCCGTGGTCTCGCCCGCCGAGGCGGTGATCAACGTCAACCTGAAAGACCAGACTTCGCACGTGCTCCGCACCTTGACGCCACGCGAAGAAAAAGTCATCAAGATGAGGTTCGGCCTCGAAGACGGCAGCGAGCACACCCTCGAAGAAGTTGGCCAGTCGTTCGCAGTCACACGCGAACGCATTCGCCAAATCGAAGCCAAGGCGCTGCGGAAGCTGCGACACCCATCGCGGTCGAGGAAGTTAAGGGCGTTTTTAGACGGAGTAAGGGACTAGCGAATTCAGAAGTAAGAAGTCAGAATGCAGAATGAAGGGCGCGAGAAATCGCGCCCCTTTTTTATTCTGCGCATTTCGCGGCTAACGTCGAGGGCGCGCCCGGCGCAACGGGCTCGCCTCCATGGGCCGAAGCCTTTGCGGGGTTACTGCCTGAGCTAATATCTTCACATGCCCGAGCCCGGTCGAAATGATGCATGCCCCTGCGGTTCGGGCAAAAAGTATAAGAAATGCTGTCTACTCCTTGATGAGGGCCGGAAACAGCGGACACAGCTGGCGAACTCCGCGCGCCAACTCAAGGAAAAGAACATGGCATTAGTGGAAGCAAACGCTGAAATCTTCGGCCTTCAGCGACCTTGGGAAAGGGTAAGGGAGGAGATGACGGATGCGCAGATTCGTGAGTTCTACGCCTTTGTCGCCGATCTATGGCCGGTTGGCTCGGACCCTAAAGAAATAATGCCGTCCCCAGACTCGTCTCTCCGGGCGCTGTACCTAGGAGAGAACGAGCCGGAGTTGATGCTGCAAAATGTATTCCGCTTCTGTCTGTATGCGGATCAGATTGTTGTAGTAAATCCGTTTGACAATCCGAATGTAGTGGCTGAGAAATTCAATCCGCTTTACCACCCTGGCGAATGGAGGCTTCAGACTATTAGGTTGGTTTTTCATTTAGCGCTTTTGGCACCTTGGGTTGAGGCGGGCCTAGTGGTATTGGTTCCAGATCCCGGAGATTTCGATCGAGAACTCCGCGTCAAGACCTGGGATTTGGCAAAAGAGAGGCTAAAAGGACGAACACCGAGTAAGGGGGACATCGAGTCTTCCGTCATGAGGCATCGTGCTAAACAGACGCTTCTTCTTTCGCCGCAACGATATCTCGAGAGTAAGGCTAGAGAAATATTCCCGCATATGTCGGAGCAGGAGGTGCACAAGGTATTGGAGGATGTAGAGCGGGAACGAGAGAGAGATCTCTTTTTACCGAAGAGCACTCTCGACCGCATGCCAGGTCAGATGATGGCGGCTCGCACCGGAGCCAATCTGGAAATGGGAATGTACATGTGCCAAGCGACCGGCGCGTTTCCGTACACCAATCTCAAGTTCCGATGGGAGGAGATCCTTGGCGCACGCAACGATTTGAGTTCAACGGCTCAGCTATGGAGTCCATTGACGAATGCATTCCAGCAGCTCAAGTTTAGGTTCCTGGATAAAGTAGACTCGCAATTCGCATGTTCCGTCCGCCGTGATGGTCGACTAGAGGGTTTCCGATCATATCTCCGCAAACTCTGGACCACGGTTGATGGCGAGCCCGACGCATCGAAGGCGGAGGGTCTCGCCCGCGATTTTCGTGACGAGCTTACGCAAGCATTCAACGAGGCAAAGGCCGAGTGGGCAACGATAGACCGCGACTTGCTGAAATGGGGCGTGCCCACTTTGACCTCTGCGTCCGTTTCCGCCGCCAGCGCGATCGCAACTGGCAATTTGTCCTTGGACATAGCAGCTGCTGGATTTGTAGTGGGCGGTGTAGCAGAGCTTGTCCAGTCTCGCTTGAAAAGGCGCGCTTTTCGTCAGAAGGTCCCTATGTCTATTTTTGTCGACCTTGATAACAAATGAAGGCCGCAAGCCTCCGTGGAAGAGCGGCTCTTTAGAGCCGCGTACCGCGTTGGAGGGAATTACGCCCTTTAGAGCCTGCGGGGCTGAAGCCCGTTCCAGAAAAGTACACCTTAACGCGGCCATAGATGGCCGCTCTTCCACGTCACCTCGAAGTTGTGGTTTCGTGCAAAGGGCGGGTGGCCCACTTTTGCTACGCACCAAATACGAGGGTGCCACACTTCTCTCCCGATTTTTGGGAGAAGTGGGAGTGACAAAGCTACTGCTCAAATCCAGCAAACAGCGGTATGCTCCCCACATCTCCCATGGGCATCTACGTGGAAATTCCCATTCGCGCAAACATGGACGAGCTATGGGACAAAACACAGAATCCGCAACTGCACGAGCGATGGGACCTGCGGTTTACCCAGATCGAATACCTACCGCGACAAGGCGACGAACCGCAGAAATTTCTGTATCGAACGCGCATCGGCTTTGGTTTGCAGATCGATGGCAATGGCGAAAGTACAGGGACGAGAGACGGCGACAGCGGCCAGCGCACTTCGAGTTTGAAATTCTGGTCGGAAAATCCGAAGTCTTTGATAAAGACGGGCTCAGGCTATTGGAAGTACGTTCCCAACGAAGATGCAATTCGCTTTTTCACCTGGTACGACTACGATACCCGGTTCGGGGCATTCGGCAAGCTGATCGACAGATGCTTGTTTCGTCCCCTGCTTGGCTGGGCGACGGCCTGGAGTTTTGACGGGTTGCGACTTTGGATTGAGAAAGGAATTCCGCCCGAAGCCTCCCGCGACCGCGCACTCGTATATGCCATTTCGCGCGGAACCATGGCATTCATATGGTTCTACCACGGCCTGGTTCCGAAGCTGCTTTATCAGGACAAAATCGAGCTGGATCTTCTCAGCAGAATTGCCCCACCTGAGAGGCTGCACGCAGCCGTGACTCTAACTGGATTGGTTGAGGTACTTTTCGCAGTTTTGTTAGTCGTCTTGTGGCGGCGTAGCTGGCCGCTCTGGCTGACCTTCGTTCTGATGATCGTTGGCATTCCAGTCGTCGCGCTCACCGCTCCGGAATATCTTAGTACCGCCTTCAATCCTCTCACTTTGAATCTATCCATAGCGGCGCTGGCGCTCATCGCCATAATCAGTGGCCGCGACTTGCCGAGTGCCGCACGGTGCCGCCGAAAACCGGAAGAAACTGCATGAGATCAATCTACGAACAAGCTCTCGGTGACAAGTTCAAACTCCTGCATCCCCGAATTCAGGAGCGCTTCGGATTCAGCAGCAAAGACCATCGCGCATCCGTGGGCAAGGGCGTCATGGATAAAGTGTGGCGAGGCAAGTTCTTTACGCTGCCGTTTCTCTACATTGGAAGTTGGCGGAGAATTATGTTTCCTGAGCACGGGACCGCAATTCCGTTCAGCATCAGGAACTACGCCTACCTTGATCCGTTCGGCAGGGAGACGGTCACGTGGATTCGTAATTTCGAAACCCGCCATCCTCGACGTTTTGACGCTTACATGATTTACAGCCAGCAGCGCGGCTGCATCGTGGATTATTTGGGCACTCATGAACATCTGGCGGTGGACATCAACTTGAGTGTCGATGATCGTGGCGGCCTGTGCCTCCGTTCAGGAGAGCAGCGTTTCTACGAGGGACTAATTGGCTTCACGTTTCCGATGGCCTTCTCCGGTATTGCCGACGTATGCGAATGGTTTGACAACAGTGACCAGAAGTTTCACATCGACGTAAACGTTCATAACGACGTTTGGGGCCCTCTGTTCGGATACACGGGTTCATTTACCACAGAGTGGGTCCGGATCAACAACGGCCAGATTCCCGCAGACCTCGTGCCCGTCCGCTACGAGCGAAGGGAATGATAACCAGTGGCGACAGCACGTAAAGGTGCGATCCAATTTTGATCGCGATTCGGCATCCTTCGACTTCGCTCAGGGCAGGCCGCGACACACGCGCTGCCTCGACAGCTTTCCCGTTTTGGGCATGTTCCCATCATTTTTCTCGGAATTTGTTGCTTCTGGCTATTCAGAAAATTCCAATAGACAGATAAGGCGGCGTCCGCGATTTTTGCGGTATCGCGGTCACCGAGCTATTCGAAACGCAAGGTCCCTCCACGCGTGATTGGATTGGCAGGCCAATCCAATCACTTGGTCGGGATGACACTGTTGTGGACGCGTGCCAAATTCGATCGCTTGGCCGCGATGACAGGTTGTAAAGGCGTAACAAAGTCGGTCGCTTGGTCGGGATGACAGTTGTTGTGAAGGCAGACCAATTCGATCACTTGGTCGGGATGACAGTGTTGTGGACGCGTGTCAAAGTCGGTCGCTTGGTCGGGGTGACAGTGTTGTGGACGCATGCCAAATTCGATCGCTTGGTCGGGATGACAGTGTTGTGGACGCGTGTCAAAGTCGGTCGCTTGGTCGGGGTGACAGTGTTGTGGACGCATGCCAAATTCGATCGCTTGGTCGGGATGACAGTGTTATGGACGCGTGCCAAATTCGGTTGCTTGGTCGGGGATGACAGATGTTGAGGAGCAGAGTGAGTGAAAAAGCGGAAACCGAAAATTATCAAAGACCACAAGAAACGCGGGGAGTGTGGGCGGAGTCGGTGTTTGTTGCGCGAGCGGCGGAGAACGGGTTGGAGATAAGCAAGCCCTTTGGAGACTCGGGTAGATTTGATTGCGTGGTTGGTGGTCCGGGAAAGTTTGTGGCGGTGCAGGTGAAGTGCACAATGGCAAAGCTTCCGGCCGGAAAGGGATATATCCGTAACCTGAAGTGCAATAACAAGAAATATAGGGCGGGGTCTTTCGATTTTCTGGCCGGATATGTCATACCGGAGGACGCGTGGTACATCGTTCCCGAGAAGGCGATTCGCGGGCTGGGATCGATTTGCTTGTGCAGCGCAGTGCCAAAGTATGAACAGTATCGCGAGGCGTGGCAGTTATTGCGGGAAGCGGGGTGTGAGGAGGCGACGGAAGAAACTGTGATTGAGCCGCAGGAGAGTCCGGTCGGTCCGGGAATCGCGCGGATGCAGGGCGCGATGAATTTCTTTCGAAGTTATTTGGAGAAGGGGGGACGTTGAGGTAAGAATTCCCTGAGCGTGTGTTATGGCGCGGGGGAGTACAGAGGTCCTTCGACTCCGCTCAGGGCAAGCTCTCGAAGGCGTGCCCTGATACGAACCTCTGACCAGAACCTTCACGGGCGATGGCGCCCGCGCCACACGAATTACTCCGCAGCAATCGTGGCCGAATGGATCACCGCAGTCATCCGCTTGTGCCAGTCCACGTCGCGCCACATGCCGGCGAACTGCGGACCGCAAAAGTTGCTGGTGGCTATGGCGCGCCAGCGGCCGGTGGCGGCGGAGGTCCGGACCCCAAGCTCGCAGAGATCTTTAATCCAGTCCCACTCAAGCAGCGGCCAATCTTTGTAGTCAACCAGACTCCAGCATTCCGTCGTGATCAGTGGACGCTTGGCATAGCGTGACCACTCTGCGGCCCACTCAATCTGCTTGCGGAGCTGCTCGTTCCAGTGCTGCGGATTTGATTCGTACAACGGCTTGGCGCGGTCAACCAGGTACTCGTACCCTTGGAGGCTGAAACGTTCGTAGTTGTAGTCAACTTGCTTATAGAAATCCGACGCCTGCGCCATCCAGATGTGCAGTTCGAGGAAGTCGAGCATCGAAACATCCTGTTGCTTCCAGGTGTCGTACTCGGAAGTCATCGAGAACGTATACGCCAAATCCGGGTACGCGGCGCGGGCGACCGCGATTGCATCGCGCATCCAGTTGGTGCCGAGTGCGCTCGCGCGCAGCGTTCCTTTGGGAAGAAAGGGCGCCCAGATGTCGAGAGGAAATTCATTGCAGAGATCAACATAAAGGATATGTTTGAGCAAGCCGTCTGCCGCGATGGTGTCGAGGGTCTTTCTCCACATTGTGCCGTGGTCCTGGGCCGAGTGGATGGTCATACGCGTGTCCCCCGCGTCCTGGCGGAACCACGTGGACAGCGCGACTGCAATGCCACGATCTCCGCACTTGCGAATAAACTGATTGAGCGCCGGCTGAACCTGCACCCGGTTCTTCGCCGGACTGCCCCAGTCCTGCACGCTCCAAGCTGGGACCAGTTCCCAAACACGAGAAGGGTCGGCTGCAACCAAATGCGGATACGCGTCAATGCGAACCGCATCGTAACCGCGACTTACCAGTCCGTCCAGCACTTCATCCCAGTCTTCGTAACCGGCTCCGGGCCATCTCCTCTCTAGCCAAGAAAAATCCCACATGGTGATCGCCAACGGATGTTCCAAGGCGCTAAGGCGTACTTCCCCCGCCGTGCCCCAGGCCAGTGAGTGCAGCCCCGCGAGGGCACCGGTTGTCACCATGAATTCTCTTCGGTTCATGTTTTCCCTCCGGCTGGCCCCGATCTTCGCCAAACCCGTGCATATTACCGTATAGGCAAAATGAAGGGTTGAGACACCACATTTAAGCCCGCCACGCTCAACGCATAAAGGAGCGATGGCCAAATCCCGGCAGACTCGTACCCATCCGCTACGAGCGCGGAGAATAGACCTCTAGTCACTCACCTCGAGATTCATTACCTCTGTATTGGTCTTTTGTGCGAACTCGCTGTGGGCTCCTGAGGTAACACACATTACAAAGCAGAAATGCTCCCTCTTTAAATGCGCACTACCGTATCGATCGCGCGAAACCCCAGTGTTGACGGGCTTTTTTGAAGAACTTTTCGGTTTCCAGAACGTCCCGCGAACCTCTGATTACAACGAACTTCCGTGTCGGTAACTCGAATTACGAAAGCGCATGGACATGGGACATCTTCTTGCTTTCGGTGCTGAATGAGATGGTGAGTGCGTCCTTACAAAAGCCCCGATGGCGAGCAACGATTACCTCGACGATGTTCATGTACGCATGTTGCGCGTGACCGAAGACCTGCGTGCCATCCAGCAGCAACTCAATTGCGCCGCCATGCAGGCCCCGGGCGATCCCGAACTAATGGAAGCCCTGGCGCAGCTACCGGAAATTGAATCGCTGGAAATGCTGAAGTCTGCGCTCGACCAAATGCGCCACTTTTTGTGGTTCTATGTGCAGGTAATGACGACCGGATCTGAAGTGGAAGAGAATCCGCGGCCAGCCGCCAAAAAATTGCAGAGCGCGCAAGTGGAGTCGCTACTCGAAAAGTACAACTCTCTCAGCGAAGCCGTGCTGCTGCTCCACTTTGTGAATTCAAAGAACCGCAAACCCAACTAGCCGGTTATTCCAAAGTCACCGACTTCACCAGGTTCCTCGGCCGATCGACATCCAGCCCTTTTCGCACCGCCATGTAATACGCGAACAGCTGCAGTGGAACAATCTCGAGAATTGGCGAGAGCAGCTCCGGGGTATGCGGCACGAATATCGTATGGTCGGCGAAACCGGCAAGGTCGCGATCGCCCTCAGTTGCAATCGCAATCACCCGCGCCCCCTGTTGCTTGAAGCCGCGAATGTTGGCGACATTCTTCTCATAACGAACTACCGAGCCGGCATCGTTGCGATCGCAAGTGGCGATAATCACAATCGGCAAACTTTCATCGATCAGAGCGATGGGGCCGTGCTTGGTTTCGCCCGTGGGGTAACCTTCCGCATGAATATACGAAACTTCTTTCAGCTTTAGCGCACCATCCATGGCGACGGGATAGTGGATTGCCCGACCTCAAAAGAGAAAACTTTCGAACTCATGGAAGCGGTCGGCCAGCTGCTGGCACAGCGCCGCTTGCTCGAGAACTACCTCCGTCTTTTTGGGCAACGCCAGAAGTTCCGCGATCCATTTTCGCCTCTCGCTTTCCGAAAGCGCCCCGCGAACTTGAGCCAAGTACGCCGCGAAAAGAAACAGCACCGCCATCTGCGCGGTGAACGCTTTGGTGGACGCTATGCTGATCTCCGGCCCGGCGTGCGTATAGAGAACACCATCGGCTTCCCGCGCGATAGTCGAGCCTACAACGTTCGAAATGGCGATGGTGCGCGAGCCTTTTTTCTGCGCTTCGCGCTGTGCTGCGGTGGTGTCGGCGGTTTCTCCGGATTGGGTAATTACGATTGTGATCTCACCCCGGCCAATCATCGGATTGCGGTATTCGAATTCGCTGGCGTAATCCACATCCACGGGAAGATGCACCAGCTCCTGGAACATGAATTGGCCGGCAATGCCGGCGTGACGGCTAGTCCCGGACGCCACAATGTTGACGCGCCGAATCGCGCGCAGTTCGTCTGTACCAATTCGCACTTCTTCCGCCAGCCGCACCTCAGCGGTTTCGCGTGACACGCGTGGCGCAATCGTCTCTTCGAGGGCTTTGGGCTGCTCGAAGATTTCCTTCAGCATGTAATGCGGAAATCCACCTTTGTCTGGCATCGCTCTCCTTCCGCCTGCTTACTGAACCAGCACACCTTTGACGACTGTGGCTCGAACCTCTCCACTCGGCCTCAGTACCACGAAGTCCGCGTCGGCGCCCGGATCGATGGTCCCCTTTTTCGGCATGCCGGCAACTTTCGCTGGGTTAATGGACGCGGCCCGGGCGGCTTGCTGCAAATCCAATCCAGCAAATTTCATTACGTTCCGTACCGCGCGATCCATGGTCAGAGCGCTGCCGGCAAGATGGCCATCGCGCAGGCATCTGCCATCTTTCAACTCCACTTCCAGCGTTCCTAGCATATAGCGGCCATCCGGCATGCCCGTCGCCGAGATCGCATCGGTGATCAACACGAAATTTTCAAGGCCCTTGGTACGAAACAAAAGATCGACAACCGTCGGGTCCACATGAATTCCATCGGCAATCACATCTGCACTGACGTGCTGGTTAGTCAGCACTTCGCCCAGAATTCCCGGGGCGCGATGGTCAAGCGGCCGCATTGCGTTGAAAGTGTGCGTCGCGTGCCGGGCACCGGCCTTGATTCCGCGCCGAGTCTGTTCGATATCCGCATCCGAGTGCCCAAGGCTGACGCAAACTCCGCGAGTGGCAGCTTCCCTAATCACTTCTTCGGCGCCTTCCAGCTCCGGAGCAATCGTCATCATGCGCACGTGGCCGCGCGCTGCCTGCCAGAGCTTGTCAAAAGTTCCCACCCTCGGAGGCATTAAATCGCCCGGCGGATGAACTCCGCGTCGTACATGACTGAGAAAAGGACCTTCTAGATGTATGCCCAGCGGTCGTGCCCGACCCGTGCCATTGTTGTCCGCGGCCTCAACCTCTCCCGCCAACCGCTCTAGAGCACTTAGAGTGACGTCTAACGACGCGGTCACTGTCGTCGGAAAATAGCTTGTGACTCCATGCCGCGCAAGGAACGTTCCCAATTGGTTCATTTCGTTGGCGGTGCCGCGCATCACATCGCAGTTGACGCCTCCGTGAATGTGCACATCAAAAAACCCCGGCACGATGGCGCAGTCGCCAAAGTCCATTACCGCCTTATTCGGCGCGGCTTGCGCTTGGCTTCGCGAGTCCACGTTTACGATCACACCGTCTTCAACAGACACCACGGCATTGTCTATCTTCCGAAGCGGCGTGTAGAGAACCTTAGATGTGAAGACGGTCATTCGGTGAAAGCCTGTCGCTAGCTGACCAAGTATAACAATTCAAATGCAGCCCCTCGCGATGATCTGTCCATGGACCGATATAGAGCAGCTGCAAATTGTACCGAAGATGCAAATGTAACTGGCCGCCGTCGCGAGTGCCGGTAATTGGGAATTGCCAGTGTTTTGTCGTGCGAGTCCGATTGCAGTGCTGTGTATCGCCATAGATCGGCGATGCCGCAGACCACGGGATGTATAATTTAGAAGTTATTTCTCTCGCTCGCGCGCCGCAACAGTGTGCGCATCTTGTCGGGGAGTGGCTCAGCCTGGTAGAGCACCTGGTTCGGGACCAGGGGGTCGGAGGTTCAAATCCTCTCTCCCCGACCAATCTTCTTCATCGAGATTCCTTCAACTTCGCTTAGGATTTCGCCAGCGGACTCGGACGCCACAGGTCCCTCGACTTCGCTCGGGATTTCGGCAGGCGGCTCAGACGCCGCCTAAACGCCTCAAGTTCAA